>Ga0209810_1001138_pt1 | contig 43778 bp, 40 predicted proteins | sample Coa_R1_7_FD_187159 | JGI IMG/M metagenome (GOLD analysis project Ga0209810, IMG submission 187159) | Surface soil microbial communities from Centralia Pennsylvania, which are recovering from an underground coalmine fire - Coalmine... | ecosystem: Environmental > Terrestrial > Soil > Unclassified... | reverse complement strand
TCGCTACGAACGCGCGATGGCGGAATGGGCCGAGTGGAGCGTCGCCCGGGTCGCACCGCCGGCGGACGCGTCGAGCGGCTGACGACCGCGGGCGGGCCTACGTCCCGATGAGCTCCTTGAGCGCGTGCTGGAAGATCTTCGGCGCCTTGCCCTGGAACAGCACGCTCTCGTTGCCGCCGATCACCTTGCGCAGGCCGACGAGCTCGTCGCGCAGCGCGGCGGCCTTCTCGAACTCGAGGTTCGCGGCGGCCTCGCGCATCTTGCGCTCGATCTCCTTCGCCATCGCTTCGGCGACCTCGCGCGGCAGGTGGGCGTCGCGCACCGCGTTCGCCGCGTCCTCGCCGCCCTGGGCGTTGCCGACGAGGCTCAGGATGTCGTGGACTTCCTTGCGGATCGACTTCGGCTCGATTCCGTGCTCGACGTTGTACGCGACCTGCATCTCGCGCCGGCGCTTCGTCTCGCCGAGCGCTTTCGCCATCGACTCGGTGACGACGTCCGCGTACATGATGACCTTGCCCTCGACGTTGCGCGCGGCGCGGCCGATCGTCTGGATCAGCGACGTCCCCGAGCGCAGGTAGCCTTCCTTGTCGGCGTCGAGGATGCCGACGAGCGAGACCTCCGGCAAGTCGAGGCCCTCGCGCAGCAGATTGATCCCGACGAGCACGTCGAACTCGCCCTTGCGCAAATCGCGCAGGATCGCGATGCGCTCGAGCGTCTCGACCTCGCTGTGCAGGTAGCGCACGCGGATCCCGTTCTCGATCAGGTACTCGGTGAGATCCTCGGCCATCTTCTTCGTCAGCGTCGTGACGAGGACGCGCTCGTCCTTGGCGGCGCGCGCGCGGATCTCGTCCATCAGGTCATCGACCTGGTGGCGGGTCGGACGCACCTCGACCTCCGGATCGACGAGCCCCGTCGGCCGGATGATCATCTCCGCGACCTGCGTCGAGCGGCCGATCTCGTACGTCGACGGCGTCGCCGACACGTAGATCACCTGCTGCACGTGCCGGTCGAACTCTTCGTAGGTGAGCGGGCGGTTGTCCATCGCCGAGGGCAGCCGGAAGCCGTGCTCGATCAGCGAGATCTTGCGCGCGCGCTCCCCGCCGTACATCGCGTGCACCTGCGGCAAGGTGACGTGCGACTCGTCGATCATCAGCAGCCAGTCGTCCTGGAAGAAGTCCAGCAGGCACCACGGCGTCGAGCCGGGCTGGCGCCCGGACAGCGGCGCCGAGTAGTTCTCGACGCCGTTGCAGTAGCCGACCTCGCGCAGCATGTCGAGATCGTAGCGCGTGCGCTGCTCGAGCCGCTGCGCTTCGAGCAGCTTCCCTTCGCTGCGGAAGAGCTTGAGCCGCTCTTCCAGCTCGTTCTCGATCTCGACGACGGCGCGGCGCAACTTCTCGTCGGGCGTGATGTAGTGCTTCGCCGGGAAGATGCGCAGCTCGTCCTTGGAGCCGGCGTACTCGCCGGTGAGCTGGTTCACGACGTTGATCGCCTCGACCTCGTCGCCGAAGAACTCGATGCGGTGGACCAGCTCCTCGTCGACGCCGACGAACTCGAGCGTGTCGCCGCGAACCCGGAACGTCCCGCGCACCAGGTTCAGGTCGTTGCGCCGGTACTGCATCCCGATCAGCTTGCGCAGGAACTCGTCGCGGTCCAGCGTCTGACCGACGCGGATGTCGGCCGCCATCTCCATGTAGTCCGACGGCGAGCCGAGACCGTAGATGCACGAGACCGACGCGACGATCAGCGTGTCGCGCCGGGTCAGCAGCGACTGCGTCGCGGAATGCCGCAGCCGCTCGATCTCGTCGTTGATCGAGCTGTCCTTCGCGATGTACGTGTCGGTGTGCGCGATGTACGCTTCCGGCTGGTAGTAGTCGAAGTACGAAACGAAGTACTCGACCGCGTTGTGCGGGAAGAACTCCTTGAACTCGGCGCACAGCTGCGCCGCGAGCGTCTTGTTGTGGCACAGGACGAGGGTGGGCTTCTGGACGAGCTCCACGATCCGCGCCATCGCCATCGTCTTGCCCGAGCCGGTCACGCCGAGGAGCGTCTGCGCGCGGTCCCCCCGCAGCACGCCCTTGGCCAGGGCCTCGGTGGCTTTCGGCTGGTCACCGGCCAGCGGGTACGACGAAACGAGCTCGAACTTCGGCATAGCGGCCTTCCTACAACCCGGCCGCGACCGGGCCGGTTGACCGTACGCAGCGAACCAAGCCAGGACAGTGGCCCCTGCTTGCGGGAATCGTCCGGGCTTCCCCTGTGCGCCGAGGCGCTTCCGGAGGCAGAAGGAGCCCGCCCGTGATCCAGCCGCCCCTGTTGTTCAGCGGCACCTCGAACCGACAGCTCGCGGAAGAGATCGCCAAGAAGATGCAGACGCGGGTGGGGAACGCGCTGGTCGATCGGTTCAAGAACGACGAGTGCCGCATCGAGATCAAAGAGAACGTGCGCGGCGCCGAGGTGTTCGTCGTGCAGTCGCTCTGCCGCTCGCCCCACGGCGCGACGGTGAACGACTCGCTCATGGAGCTGCTGCTCATCATCGACGCGCTGCGCCGCGCGTCGGCGAACCGCATCTCGGCGGTGATCCCGTATTACGGCTACGCGAAGCAGGACAAGAAGACGAAAGGCCGCGAGCCGATCTCCGCCAAGCTCGTCGCCAACATGATCGAGCGCGCCGGCGCCGAGCGGATCGTCACGCTCGACCTCCACGCCGCGCAGATCCAGGGCTTCTTCGACGTCCCGGTCGACAACCTGATGGCCGCGCCGACGCTCTGCAACTTCCTCAAGAACCAGAACCTGCAGGGCGACCGGGTCGTCGTCGTCTCCCCCGACGCCGGCGGCGTCCCGCGCGCCGAAACGTTCGCCAAGCGGCTCAAGTCCTCGCTGGCGGTGATCATCAAGCGGCGCCCCGAGCCCGACGTCTCGGAGGTCACGCACATCGTCGGCGACGTCGAGGGGAAGATCGCCGTCGTGGTCGACGACATGATCTCGACCGGCGGCACGCTGGTCAAAGCCGCCGAGGCGCTCCGCAAGAAGGGTGCGACCGACGTCTACACGCTCGCGACGCACGGCATCTTCGCCGGCGACGCGATCGCGCAGTTCGAGAAGTCGGACATCAAGAAGGTCATCGTCACCAACACCATCCCGCGCACGATCGACTCGCCGAAAGTCGAGCACCTGACGATCGCCCAGATCCTCGCCGACGCGATCAAGCGGATCACGTCGAACCGCTCGGTCTCCGAGCTGTTCAACGCCGAGGAGCCCGAGACGCCGCCTCCCGAGGCGCCGACGTCGTCGGCCGCGATGGAACAGGAGCTTTCCGCGGTCGTCGCCGCCGTTCAGTAAGGAATCGCCGTCTTGTCAAAATCGCACTCCGTCGACACGCTCGTCCTCGAACCGCGTGAAGGCACCGGTACCGCGCACTGCCAGGCGCTGCGTCGCGCCGGGAAGATCCCCGGCGTCGTCTACGGGCACGGCGGCGCGACGCCGATCGCGATCGACGCCAAGCAGCTCGCGGACATCGTGCTCTCCGGCAACCGCGCCCACGTGCTCGATGCGACCATCGACGGAGCGCGCGACTCGGTGCTGCTGCGCCACATCGACGCCGACCCGATCACCCGCAAGCCCCTGAGCGTCGACTTCCAGCGCGTCGGGCGGGGCGAGGCGATCACGGCGAGCGTCACGATCGTGACGAGCGGGACGCCGGTCGGCGTTCGCGACCAAGGCGGCGTGATGGACCTCGTCGTCCACGCCCTCGACGTGCGCGGCCCCGCCGCCGAGATCCCGGACCAGCTCACCGTCGACGTCCGCGACCTCGCCGTCCACGAGCATCTCTCGGCCGGCCAGGTGCCGCTCCCGAAGGGCTTCACCCTCGTGACGCCGCCCGACGCCGTCGTCGTCTCGGTCTCGCTGACGCGCGCGAGCGCCGGCGTCGGAACCGACAACGCCGAGGCCGTGCCCACCGAAGCGCCGGAGGGCTGACCGTCGCCGGAGCAGTCCCTCATCGTCGGGCTCGGCAACCCGGGCCCGAAATACGCCCGCACGCGTCACAACGTCGGGTTCATGGTCGTCGACGCCCTCGCGAAGCGCTGGGGCGCCGCCGACTGGCAGAAGAAAGGCGAGGCGCGCTACGCGCTCGACCGCGGGCGGAACGCGATCCTCGTCCAGCCGCAGTCGTTCATGAACCTCAGCGGGCGCCCCACGCAGGCGCTCGCGACGTTCTACAAGGTCCCGCCGCAGCGCATCCTTGTCGTGGTAGACGACCTCGATCTTCCCTTCGGGACGCTGCGCCTGCGGGCCGACGGCGGGAGCGGCGGACACAACGGTCTGAAGGACCTCATCGCGGTCTTCGGGACCGGCTTCCCGCGGCTGCGGATCGGCATCGGACGCGGGCACGATCCCGACGCGATCGACCGGGTTTTAGGCGATTTCTCGCCTGTCGAGCAGCAGGAGCTGCCCTCGATCATCGACCGCGCGGCCGTGGGTGCGGAAGCTTGGCTGGCGCAGGGTGTGATCCCGGCCATGAACCTCGTCAACCCTAAAATTTGAGCGCTGGCATCCCGATGAACTCGGTATGCACCGGGTCGCCGCGTTACTGGCGGCGCTGGTCGCCGTGCTTCCGCTGGCGGCGACCGCGTCCGAGTCCGATACGATCGATCTCGCGTTTCTGCGTCCCCACCGTCCGGTGATCCAGCAGAGCGAGGCACACCGCCTGATCGCCGACGTCAACGTCGTGCGCGAGGAGCACGGGCTTCCGGCGCTCCGCGAGGATCCGCGGCTCTCGCGGTTCGCGCTGCAGGTCGCCGAGGAGATGGCCTCACGCCACTACTTCGGCCACACCGACCCGGACGGCGTGACGTTCGACGACCGCATCCGCGCGTCGGGGATCCGCTTCCGCTTCGCCGCCGAGAACATGGCCTTCGATCAGGACGAGGCGCACGCGAACCAGGCGTTCCTGAGCAGCCCCGGCCACTACGCGAACATCGTCGACCCGCACCCGCGTTACGTCGGCACCGCGGTCGTCGCCGCCGGCGACGGCGAGGTGTTCTTCGTCGAGGAGTTCGGCAGCTGAGCCCGCGCGGGCCGCGCGCCCGCGCTCGTGAGGATCGTCGTGCGCCCCGGATCCGGCCGGGGCGTTTTCGCATCTCCGCCGCGGCTTGCCGGGCGGTGAACCGAGGAAGCGCTCTCGAACGTTGAATCGGGAACAAGGAGCAGACATGGATCTCAAGGGCCGCACGATGGTGATCCGCGTCGACGAAGCGACGTTGGGCGCGGAAGGAGGCACGTTCTTCTCCGACCTGGTCTTCCTCGGAAACCTGGGGATGCGTCCGGTCGTGGTCGCGCCGACGGCCGAAGCGGCGCGCGCCGTGGTCCGCACGATGAACCGCAGCGGCGACGCCGCCGTCGGCGTCTCCGGGGCCGATGCGGGAATGATCCCGGCCACGCCGGGTGAGACGATCGGCAACATCGGAACACGGCTGCTGCACACCCTCCTCGACGCCGGCTACGTGCCCGTCGTCGAGCCGCTCGCGCTGAGCTTCGCGGGAACCGACGTTGCGATCGGCGCCGACGAAGTCGCCCGCGCGCTCGCCTCGGCGGTCGGCGCGGCGCGCGCGATCTTCTTCCACGACCAAGGCGGCGTGATCGACGCGAAGACGAAGATGCTCGTCGACCAGCTCACGCCGGCCGAAGCGCTCGACATCGCGGAGCACGGCTCGCTGGCCGACGATCTGCGCCACGCGATCCGCGCGGCCGCGCTCGGCGTGCGCGGCGGCGTCGGGGCGGCGCAGATCTGCGACGGCCGCGTCGCGCATGCCTCGATCGTCGAATTTCTCACCGCGCGCCACCTCGGGACGCAAGTCGCGGGTACGGTCTACACGGAATGACCCGCTTCGTTCGCGCCGCCGTCGCCGCGTCGGCGCTCCTGCTCGCCGCGCCGGCCGCCGGCGCGAGCGCCACGATCCCCGGCCTGCGCTCGAGCGGCACGCTCGTCGTCAAAGCGACGATGCAGGGCACGCCGGTCACCGTCGGCGGCCGCGTCGCGCTCTATCACAAAGGACCGCTGTACCGGCTCGACGTGCTCTCGCTCGGAATTCCGGGCGCCGGAAGCGAGCTGAGCGCGGCGGCCTCGCAGCTCATCGCGCCGGGCGGCGTCAGCGTCGTCTACGACGGTGCGACCGGCTCGATCACCGCCTGGTCGAACGCGAACCGGACGTACTACTTCGACGCGCACGAGCGTCGCGAGACGAGCGTGCCGTCGGCCGCCGCTCCGCCGAACGCCGGCGATCCGCTCGGTGCGCTGGCGAACGTCGCGTCGGCGCTGCGCGACGTGCAGAGCGCGTCGATCCAGCTCACCGGCCACTCGGTGGTGAACGGGCATCCGTCGACCGATCTCGACGTGCAGGTGCGGCGCGAGGCGCCCGGACAGCCGCCGGAGAGCTATCACGTGCAGGCCGCGCTCGCCGACGATCTCGGCGACTTCCCGCTCCAGATCGCGTTCCAGAGCAGTTCCGCGAACAAGAGCACGCTCGGGATGACGGCGAAGCTCGACCTCACGACGGTGCAGCGGGACGTTCCGGACGACGCGACGTTCGAGGCGCCGCAGGGCTACACGCGCGTCAAGAGCCTCTCCGGCGTCCTGCGCGTCCCGCACTGAACGCGGCGCTTCAGAATCCGGGGAGCGCGATCGCGGACGCCGACTCGCCGCCGGGACACGGGTCCGGCGTGCCGGCGAGCGCCGCGATGCGTACGCCGAGCGGAGGGCGATCGTCGAAGTACCAGCGCACCGAGCGGCGGTCGCACAACGGAAGCAGGTCGTCGTCGGCATAGCGCACGAGCGCGCGCACCGCTTCCGCGCGATCGTCGGTCGCGGCGAGCGCCACGGCGTCGGCCTGCCGGGTGAGCCGCCGCAGGTAGGTCGTGTAGACCGGATACGTCACGATCAGCACGAGCCCGAGAAACGTCGCGACCAGCGCGAGCCGCGAGAGCGCGTCGTCGTCGCGACGAAAGCCGATGCGGTCGCTCAGGAACACCGCGATCGCCGCGCTCGTGACGAACAGCGTCGCGGCGAGCAGCGTGGTGCGCAGGGACGCGCCGGCCTCGATCCGCGCGAACGCCTGCGCGAGCACGAAGCGGATCTCGCCGAGCCCCATGTGCACGATCGTGAGATCGCCGACGAGCACGCGGGCGGTGGGTCCCACGCCGGAGACGCTGGTCGCCATCGCGTTGCTGTGGCGCGAGGAGGCGACGACGATGACCGGCGTCCCCGGGACGCCGACCACGCGCGACTCCTGCGCGCCGAGCGCCGCGATCTCGCGCGGCGTCGGCTTCGGCGCCGGGCCGAACGGCAGCAGCGGGAACAGCGTCACGCCGGCCAGCGAGCCGACGTAGACGGCGCCCGCGACGACGAGATACCAGCGCCCGCGCAGCCGGTCGACGAGCCAGAGCACGCCGGCGACCAGCACGGCGCCGAGCAGCGCGTCGAGCCCGATTCGCACGAGGTAGTCGAGGATCCACTGCGGGAGCCGTTCGTCGGTGACGCCGGCGTTGAAGCCGACGCGATAGCTCAGCAGCGCGAACGGGAACGCGGCGAGCGGCGCGAGCGCGCCCATCGCGGCCCCGAAGACCGAGCGGTGCGCGAGCCGGCTCCGCGTGCGGCGCCGCATCGTGTCGCGCAGGCGTGCGGCCGTCCCGGAGCGCCACAGCCACCAGAACGCCAGGATCTGCGCCAGGGCCCAGCCGGCCGACGCGCCGTGCGTGAGATCGGCGATCGCGCGCGCGCGCCGCTGGCGCCCCGGATCGACGAGGCTCACCGCGCTGCGCGTCAAGAGATCGTGCCGCGAGAGCGCGTCGATCCGCGCGTCGAGGCGCGTGCGCGCCTGCGCGGGCGCCGCGGCCGCCGCGAACGCGAGCGCGAGCAGCAGCGTGACGAGGAGCCGGCGCACCCCGCTCAGCGTGCCGCCGCCGGCGCCTCGCCCGGAAGCGACGACGCGTGCTCTTGCGGGAAGCGCTTCCGGAACTGCTCCCACCCGCGGAAGTTGCCCGACCACGCGTTCGCGTCGGCGAGCGGCGTCGCGACGTGCTCGAACGGCGACCAGTGGCCGTTCGCGCCGCCGCTCACGAGCTTCTCGTACAGCTCGACGTCCTTCTCATGGTCGCGCACGCCCGCGTGCGAAAGATAGCTGACGCGCGCGCACCGCGCGACGCTGATCTGCAGCCGCGTCTCGAGCGGCAGCGTCGCTTCTTCGTCCTCGAGAATCAGCGGCGTGTGCCACTCGCCGAGCCCGAGGGTGCGCGGCGTGCTGCGGCGGAACTCGTGCAGCATCATGTCGGCGACGTGCTTGAGCTCCGGCTGCGCGTCCTCGTGCGTGCGCTGCGTGAAGAAGTTCGCCCACTCCGTCGCGGTGACGATGACCGTGATCCACGCGAACGGCTCGAGGATCCGGTTGACGAGCTGCTTGTGCAAGTTGATCTCGCTCGACGCGAGCCGTTCGGCGTGCACGAGCGCGTCCGCGAGCGCGTGCCGCCACTCCGCCTGCGCCAATGCCTGCTGCGCCGCATCGAGCTGCTCGCGCGCCTGCATCCCGCTCTGATTCCGTCCCCACCAGCTCGGCATCGCGGGATCGCTGCGCACCGCGTCGATCATCTTCTTGATCGGTATCGCGCGCGAGCTCGCCGCGTTGCGAGAGTTGTGCACGATGAAGCCGTCGGCGACGAAGTTGTGAAACGGCCCCGTCACTTCCAGGTCGTACGTGGGCCGGATGCCGACATACTCGATCGCGATGACGTCGACGAAGTGAGCGATCAGCGCTCGCTTCTTCAGCGGCCGATACGGGCGTTTCAGCCGCAGGCCGCCGGCCGCCTCCCGGAACGTTTCGCGCGGCTCACCGTGCTCGACGTGTTCCGGCAGCGCCGGCTCGATGTTCCGCTGACGTAACGATCCACGGCAAGCGCTGCCGACGGCCGTGAGATCGGTGACAATGGCCCTCACGAGTGCGCGATCGCGCATGCTCTGGAGCCATTCTCGGTCGGACGGCCGATCGGCCCCGTTTACCGCCAGTCGCAGCCCGGGTTTCCACGCAACGGCCTCCCCGTTCGCCGAGTGCGCGAGATCGGACGCCTCGCGCAGCGTGGACCAGCCGCCCTCGGTCAGGAAGCGATGCTCCGCCGACGCGACGATCGACTTGCCGTCGGCGGTCGTCACGCGATAGACGGGCTGATAACCGGAGAACGTGACGTCTCGCACGTAGGTGTGGGAGATCTCGCGCGTCGTCTCGTCGCAGGAGCGCAGCCGCATCTTCGCGAGCCGCGCGCGCCGTGAGAAACGATTCGGCTGCGCACGTCCCTCGGCGTACCGGATGAGGTCTGCCCCGCGAATGCGGTAGCGTCCGTCCGGCCCGACGTAGCGATCGATGCCGAGACGGGTGCGCATGCCCCCGATGACGGTGGAGCACCGGTATCCGAGGCGGCGCGACGCCTCGTGACCGTCGTCCATCGCGTTCGGGTCGATGGCGTCGATGCGTGCGCTTCGGCGCTTCCCCGCGCGCGACGCCGCGCCGTCATGCCACTTGTCGTAGAAGTCCGCGATCGTCATGTCGAAACGCTTCGCTTCGGCGCCGTCCGACGGCAGGTCGAAGCAAAGCTTCGTGTCAGCCGCGAGACAGAAGACGCGATGCGTCATCAGCTCGGCATGGATGAAGCGCGGGTAGCGCACTTCCATCGTGACGAGACGCACGCCGGCCGGCGAGAGGCTGTCGAGCACGACGCGGGCGGAGAATCCCATGCGAGACCCTTCGACGGGAACGCGAAGGAGTCCACCGGGGCCCGGTGCGCACGATGCGAGCTCGCGAAGCTTTTCGCGCGAGGCGGATGAGTAGTTTCACTCAAGCGGCGGCGGCGCGCCGTGCGCTAGACTCGGAGCGCTACCCCGACTACGACTGGAGCGCCCCGTCTCATGAACTTGGCACGTTTCCGTGCGGGCGGAGTCCTCGTTGCCGCAGCGCTCGCGCTCGCAGCGTGCGGCGGAGGATCCGGGACCAGCCCGAGCGTCCCCGCCCCGATTCCGACCCCGACCCCGCCCGTCTTGCCGAGCCCGCAAGCCGCGCAGACGAGCGTCAGCGCGACGGTCTCGTCTTCGGCGACGAGCACCGTTTCCGTTCCGGTCACCGGCGGAATCGCCGCGAGCGCAACGCTGCCTCACGTTCTCGCCGCGCAAGCGGGCACGTCGGTCGCCGTCGTCCTCGCCACGGGAGCCGATGCGGCGACGAGCGCGCACGTGCGGCACGCCGCTTCCGCCGACGCCGGGCCGACGATGCTCGCGACGCTCTCCATCACGCCGTCCGCGACGCTGAACTTTTCGGCGACGCCCGGCGCGTCGTTCGATCTCTCGGCCCTCGTCGGCGGAAACGGCGCCGAGATTGCGGCGTTCCTCGCAGCGAGCGGACAGCACTTCGCGGTCGCGATCACCGTGCCCGGCGGGGCGACGACGACCATCGCGCCGCTGACCGTCGCGGGCACGATCGTGACGTACACGGGCTCGGCGACGACGCCCGTCACCGTGACGGCGGGAACGACGTACCGCATCACGCTCGAGCTCGTCGGCGCCGCTCCGACCTCATCGCCCACGGCGTCGCCGACGGCCTCGCCCACGGCCTCGCCGACACCGTCGCCGACGGCGTCTCCGAGCGCAAGTCCTAAGCCTTCGCCGAGCGCTTCGCCGGCGCCGTCGCCGACGCCGACTCCGAAAACCTCGCCGACCGCTGCGCCGACGGCGTCACCGACCGCGTCGCCGACCGCAACTCCGACGCCTTCGCCGACGGCGACGCCCGGCATCACGCTGAAGCCCTCGTCAGCCGCGCTCTCGCCGTACCAGAGCACGAACTTCGTCGCGACGGCACCCGGCTACACGGGGGTGTACCACGCGCAGGTGTCCGGCGCCGACTCCTCCGGCTGCGTGGTCGCACCGACCTCGACCGAAGCGATGCCCGGACCGACGGCTGATGCCGCCGACGGGAAGTTCTACGTCAACACCATGTCGGACGGCTGCACGGGCGTCGTCGTGAAAACCGACGACGGACGCAGCGCGACCTTCGCCGTGACGCTCGTCGAGCCGCTGAGCGCGACCGGGGCGCTGCAGTTCCTCTCGATCGGTGCGAGCGCCGCACAGCCGCTCACCGTCACCGGCGGAACCGCTCCGTACAAGCTCACGTACGATCACACGCTGGTGTCCGTCGGACAGCCCAGCACCAGCGCCGGTGCCAGCACGTACACCGTCACTCCGCTGCGCGCCGGAAAAGGCGCCATCACGATCACCGACGCGACCAATGCGACGGCCACGACAACGATCGACATCACGACCAGCACGGGGGTCATCCAGTAATGCAGTCGCACGAACGCGCGCGAGCAGCAGCCGCAGCCGCGCTGACGCTCCTCCTCGCCGCGTGCGGCGGACGCGGCGGATCGCTCCCGCCTGCCCCGCATGCGGCTCCCGCGGGACATCTGGCGAGCACCACGCTCAAGGTTCACGTTCCCGCGAAACCGAGGTCGGCCGCCTCGCTGAGCCGGCGCAGCCCCATGTACGTCTCCGCGTACACTCGCTCGCTGCAGATCACGCTGACGGCGAGCGGAAATCCGCCGGCCGTCGTGGAGACGACGCCCGGTGCCCCGGGGTGTTCGAACGACGGAAGCGGCGGTCAAGTCTGCACCGTCGACCTCCAGTGGCCGATCGGCACCCAATCGTACCTGGTGAACGCCTACGACGGCGACAACGCCGCGGGACACCTCTTGAGCACCACGATGGGACAAGCCACGATCGTCGCCGATCAGCCCAACACGGTGACGATCAGCCTGACCGGGATCGTCGCGCGGTTCGGGATGACGCTCGTGAAGAACTTCACGCTCGGCACGCCGGCGACCGAAACGCTCAACGTCGCCGGCTACGACGCCGCCGGCGGCCTGATCGTGAACTCTCCGGCGTACGGCACGGCACAGTGGCCCAGTGCGGGCTACACCTCGGTGTCCATCAACGTCCCGTCGGGCGTCGACCTCAACGCCTATCAGCTGGAGCAAGGCGCGAAGGGCAATCCCGCCACGACGATCACCGCCGCCTGGCCGGTGACCGGCGTCGTGGTGGCGTACGACGGCTCGCCGTTCAAGGGCACCGTCAACGTGAGCACCCCGGACTCCGGCGACGGCGTCAGCGGCTCGCTCACCATAACGCCCGCGCACGGGGCGGCGCCGACGTTCGTCTACAGCGGCACGCGCGCCAACGGCATCTTCGGGCTCCCGGCGCACGTCGCGAGCGGGTACGGCTCCGCCGGCTTCGACTGGACGACGGTCGCGGGCTCGGGGTGCACCAACTCGGTGGACGCAATGGCCGCCGACGGGCTCGGCAACGTCATCGTCGGCGACGCCTGCGGGAACGTGTACGCGCTTCCGCCGGGATCGTCCGCGAACGGGAACTACTACAACGGCAGCGCCGGCGCCGTATGGACTCTTGCGGCGGGGTGGGACGTTCGCGGCATCGGATTCGATGCGCGACACGACCTCTATCTCTATCAAGACACCGGCCCGGGAAACAATCTCAGCGGCGATCCGACGAGCGATCGCGGGCTCTTGAGCGTCTTCGCGCCGACCGCTTCGGGCGGCTACCAAATGGTCGATCACGAGGTGCAGGGGTACGACCTTCCGCGAACGATGACCGCCGGGGCTGACGGCACGAGCTACCTCGTGCAAGTCGGAACGGCATCGTCCGGCGATGCGATCGTCGTGCTCGCGCCCGGCGCGGCCGGAACGCCCATGAGCGGCGCCGCGCCCGTTCGCCAGATCGGCGGGCCGAACAATGCGCAGCTCCACGGCGTGAACCAAATCGCGGTCGACGCGGCCGGCACGATCTACGGCGTGGACTGGCTCGACAACCGCGTCTTCGCCTACACGTCTACGCAGGACGGCGACGTGGCCCCGGCCCGGGTGATCCAGGGAACGTTGACGGGTTTGGACCATCCCGCGGGGCTCGCGCTCGACGGCCAGGGGCACCTGTGGGTGCACAACCGCAGCACGGTCGAGATGTTCCCGGTCGGTGCGAGCGGGAACGTCGCTCCGACGCTGATCATCGACGACCTCAACGCCGGCTCCGGAAGCACGATGTACACGACGACGGAGAGCAACGACCGCAACATATCCATCGTCCCGTAGCGCAACCGCCGGCAAGGAGAGAGGGCGGCCCGGCTCGCGTCGGGTCGCCTTCCCGCGCGCTCGCGGGCCGGCCGCGCGGACGGCGAACGATCTCGAGCGGCGGGCGTTCTACCGTTCATTCTCCTGGGACGCTGCTGGGACGGTCCGTTCGGTACCGTGACCGCATGGGAACCTCCCCGTTCCACCGCATCCTGACCGTTCGAGAGCAAGAGATCGCCGGCTACATCGCGCGAGGCTGGCGAACGCGCGAGATCGCGACGGCGCTGTGCGTCAGCATTCGAACGGTAGAGAACCACCTGTACGCGATCTACGGGAAGCTCGGGATCGGCTCACGCGTCCATCTCGCGTTGCTCGCGCGGGCACCCGACAACGAGCGGTCCGCGCTCGCGCCGTCAGACGCCGCATGACGGCACGAGCCGCGCGCCTCGTGGTGGATGCGGCGGCGGCGACCGCCGCTACGTCGTCGTCGGGACGAAGCGGACGCGGTGATCGCCCCGCAGCGGATCGGCGCGCCAATCGGCTTCGCCGGCGTCGACGGCGGGCATCGTGCGGAGGACGGCGACGGCGCGCTCTCGCTCGCCGAGCGCGAGGAGCGCCATCGCGGTGTCGTAGTCGCGATACTTCGACCGCAGGGCGGTGCGGAGCGCGCTGCGTGCGCGCGCGACGTCGCCCGCGCGCGCATACGCTTCGGCGAGCAACGCCGGAACCGTGACGGTGGTCGCGTCGCCGGTGCGCCGAATGCGGCGGAACGTGGCGAGGGCGCGCGCATGGTCGCCGACCGCCTCGTACGCGAGGCCCAGCGTCCGCAGCGTGCCGTGGCGCTCGGGACTCAGCTCGTACGCGCGTCGGGCGTACTCGATCGTTTCACGGTACCGCCGCAGCCGGTATGCCGTCTCGGCGAGCCAATGGCTGCGTGCACCCGACGCCGGGTCGAGCGCGACCGCGGCTTCGAACTGGGCGAGCGCGCCGGCGTCGCGGCCTTCTTCCGAGAGCAGCGTCCCGTACCACAAGCGCACCGTCGGGTTCTGCGGGTCGAGGGCCAAGGCGCGCACGAAGATCGCTTCCGCGCCCGTGCGGTCGTGGAACGCGACGTCGCGCAGGAGGGCCGACGCGGCGAGCGCGTCGACCGAGTCCGGGTCGCGCCGCAGCGCGGCCTGCGACTCGCGCAGGGCCGCGGCGTACAGCGCCGGCCGGGTCCGCCCGGTTCCTTCGTAGTCGGCGATCATCAGGTGCGCGCCGGCGAGCCCGGCGTAGCCGAGCGCGCTGTCGGGATCGCTGCGCGTCACGGCCGCGAACAGCGCGACGCTGCGGGCCAGCCCCGCATGCGTACGGGTGTTCCAGTAGTAGCGCCCGAGGCGGTACAGCTCGCCGCCGCGCGCGGACAGCGCTGCAGGACGCCCGCGGAGCGAGAAGCCGCCGGCACCGCCGACACCTCCCGCACCCACGACGATCAGCATCGCGGCCGCGGCGAGCAGGGCGGTCCGAGCAGCGCGGGCGAGCGTCGCGCGCAGCGCCGCCTGCGGGGCGAGCGCCGGCGGCGGCGGCACGAACGCCGGCGGCGGCGGGACGAACGCCGGGGCCGACGGGAGCACGGAAGACGGGCTGGCGACCGGGGCCGCCGGGCCGGTGTAGCGATAGCCGCGGCGCGGGACGGTGCGAATGCATTCGCCCAGACCGTGCTCCCGCAGAAGCTTCCGCGCGACGTAGACGCTCTGCGCGACGTTGCTCTCGCCGACGTCTTCGCCCGGCCACACGGCGTCGAGGATCTCGTCCTTGGTGACCACGTCGCCGCGCCGCGCGACCAGGACGGCGAGCGTCGCGACGACGCGCGGGCCGGCCGGGAGCGGCTCCCCGTCGCGGGCGAGAAACGCGCGCGCCGCGTCGAGGCGCAGCGGCCCGAGCGCGTACGAGCACGCGCCGATCGCGCTTTGATGGTTTTCTGAAGACTTCATCCGTGGCTCCGGCGAGGATGGACGGGCATGCGCCGATCTCTTCCGTTCGCGCTCGTCACCGCCGTCTGCTTCTGCGCCGCGGCGCTGCTCGGCGCCGCCCGGCCCGCCGCCGCGACGTCGAGCGCCGCCGACGCGGTCACCGCCGTTCGCGCTCCGCACCCGCTCCCGCTCGACCCCGCGCTCGCCGATCCGGCGTGGGAGGCCGGGGAGATCACGCTCTCGCCCGGCTTCCGGAGCCTCACGACCCGCCGCGCGGCCCCGTTCGACACGACCGCGTACCTGCTGTACGACGATCGCAATCTGTACGTCGCCTTCCGCGCCGAGCAGCACGGCACGCCGATCGTCGCCTCACAGACGACCCATAACGTCGGCTTCGGCCTCGACGACTTCGTCGGGATCGGCATCGACCCGGGGACGTCGGGCAACCAAGTCTACTGGTTCGAGACGACGCCGCGCGGGACGCGTTACCAGCAGGCCAGCGAGAACGTCCGGTACGCGCCGGAGTGGTCGGCGGCTGCGCGCGTCGAGGGCGACACGTGGACCGCCGTGATGATCGTCCCGCTCGCCGCGCTGCGTCTCCACGCCGGGGCGCAGGCCTGGCGAATCGATTTCGTCCGCGGCGTCGCGGCCACGGGAGAGCACCTGACCTGGGCCTTCGACGGGCTGATGAACGACGGTCCCATCGGGAGCGGCTGGCCGAACTTCACCGACGTTCGCTTTTGGCCGGCGCTGCGCGGACTGGTTCTCGCCTCGGGATCGGCGCAGCGCGGGCTGCCGTCCGCCGACGTGTACGGGCTCGCCTCGGCGGGGCGCGACCGCGGCAGCTTCCAGCAGGCCGACGGGACCTTCCGCACCGAGCGGGCGCGTCCGCTGGGGCTCGACTTCACGGTGCCCCTGACCGGCACGGTGTCGTTCGTCGGGACCGTCGCGCCGGATTTCTCGAACGTCGAGATCGATCAGCAGACGATCGTTCCGCAAGAGTTCCGGCGGCAGCTCGCCGAGTACCGTCCGTTCTTCGCCCGCGGCGCGCCGTTCCTGAATCCGAATCCCGCGCCGGTCGGCGGCTACGTCGCTCCGGCGAACCTCATCTTCTATTCGCCCAGCATCGGGCCGTTCGACCGGGGCGCGAAGATCGAAGGGACGAGCGGCAACGACGCGTTCGGCGTCCTCACCGTGCGCGGCTACGACGATCCGGCGGCGCAGACGTTCGACGACGTCGCGTTCGGCTTCAAGCACGCTCTGCCGGACCGCACGTTTCAGTACTGGGCCGACGGGGTGCTCGCGCACCACAGCGTCGCGGGCAACGACGAGACGACCGAGGCCGGCGTCGAAGGCCGGAACCTCAAGAACGGCTTCGTGTGGCTCGCCGACACGTCGCTCGAGAACGGAAGCGCGAACGGCGGACCGGCGCACAGCACCAACGCGTTCGTCGACGTGCACAAACCGAACTACGAGGTGAACGTCGGCTACGACGACGTGTCGCCGCGCTACGCGCCGCTCGACGGCTTCACCGCGATCGACGACATTCACGGGCCGACCGCGGCGCTGAACTTTCTCGGCAACGGGACGCGCGTGAAGAACTGGGTGCTGAGCGCGTACGCCGACCGCTTTCTCGACGACTCGGGCGCTGTCCACGAGGCCGACACGCTGCTCACGGCGCAGGCGGCGTTCAAGAACGGCTTCAGCATCGACGGAATCGGCCCGCAGGTCGGCGTGCTGCGCAGCTACGCGATCCCGGCCGGCCCGAACTGCACCGGGCCGGTGCTCTACCGCAGCTCGTTCTCCGGCGCTCCGTGCTATCGCGACGGGCGAACCGACCGCTTCGATCTCTTCACCGCCGCGTTCGGGTACGGCGACGGCACGCCGGCGCCGACGGACGCGAGCGTCGCGTTCGGACCCTTCGGCCCGAACGCGCTGCACCAGTTCACCTTCACGACGTCGCGGCCGCTGGCCGGGCGGTTCTCGCTCGCGCTCGAGTACGACGGGACCTGGGAACGCGACCGCGCGACCGGCGCGCTCGCCTCGCAATTTCTGCGCCGCATCTCGCTCGGCGAGTCGATCGGCCGCGACACGAGCGTCGCGCTCGCGCTGCGCTCCGTCAACGGCGAGGGCGGCTTCGCGCTGCCGGGCGTGAACCTCGCCGCGAGCTTCCACCGCCACTTTCCCAACGGCGACGAGCTGTATCTCGACTACGGAACGCCGGCCGCGACCTCGACGCTGAACCGTTTCATCGTCAAGTACGTTCTGCACGTCGGCGGAACGCCCGGGACCTGAGGGCTACGTCCCGGCCGGCTTCTTGAGGATCGAGCGCGCCGGGTTGCCGACCTGCTTGTCGCCGGGCGGGACGTCGCGGATCACCACCGCGCCGGCGCCGGTGATCGCGCCGTCGCCGATCGTGACCGGCGCGACGAGCGAGTTGTTCGTGCCGATGAAGACGTCGGCGCCGATCTCGGTGCGGTTCTTGCGGACGCCGTCGTAGTTGCAGGTGATCGCGCCGGCGGCGTAGTTCGTGCGCGGTCCGACCCGCGCGTCGCCGATGTAGGCGAGGTGGTTCGCCTTCACGTCGTCGCCCAGCTCGGCGTTCTTCACCTCGACGAAGTCGCCGATCTTCACGCCCTCGCCGAGCGTCGCGCCGCCGCGGATGTGCGCGTACGGACCGATCTTGGCGTGGCGGCCGATCGAGGAGTCGAGGATCACGCTCTCGGTGATCTGCACGTCGTCCGCGATCACGGCGTTCCCGATGCGGCAGTTCGGGCCGATCGCGCAGCGCGCGCCGATCCGCGTCGCGCCCGCGATCGACGTATTCGGATAGATCACGGTGTCGGCCGCGATCGCGACTCCCGGATCGAGGTACGTCGTCGCCGGATCGACGATCGTGACCCCGGCGCGCAGGTGCTCCTCGCAGAGCCGGCGGTTGCGGATCGCGCGCGCGTCGGCGAGCTCGACGCGGTCGTTCACGCCCAGCACGCTTCGGTAGTCCGGGGCGGTGACCGCGACGACGCGCCGCCCGGACGCGTTCAGCAGCGCGATCGTGTCGGTCAGGTAGAACTCGCGCTGCGCGTTGTCGTTTCCGACGCGCACGATGCTTTCGCGGAGCGCGCTCTCGTCGAAGGCGTAGATCCCGGCGTTCATCTCGTCGATCGCGAGCTGCGCCGGCGTGCAGTCTTTCGCCTCGACGATCTCCGCGACCGCGCTCGCGTCGCGCACGATCCGGCCGAAGCTCGACGGCAACGGCATGCGCGCGGTGACCAGCGCCAGGGCGGTCCCCGCGTCGGGATCGACCGCGGCCTGCACGTCCTCGAAGATCGCCGCGTCGACGAGCGGCATGTCGCCGTACGCGACCAGCACCGTTCCGCTCCGCGGCGGAAGCGCGTCGAGCGCGATCCGCACGGCGTGGCCGGTTCCGAGCTGTTCTTCCTGCACGACCGTCCGCACGCCGAACGCGGCGAGCTTCGGATCCAGCTCGGGGTTGCTGACGACGACGACGTCGTCGACGCCGGCCGCGCGCAGCGCGTCGAGCACCCACCACAGCATCGGCCGCCCGCACAGCTCGTGCAGCACCTTCGGACGCGCCGACTTCATCCGCGTCCCCTTCCCGGCGGCCAGGACGATCGCACGGGCGCTCATCGCTGCCACTCCTTCTGCTCCTTGCCCGAGACGCCGCCGAAAGCGTCGAGCGCGACGCGCAAGCGCTCGCGCACGAGGTCGCGTCCGAGCAGCTCCATCGAGTCGAAGAGCGGGAGCGACGTCGGACTCCCCGACATCGCGACGTAGTAGACGCGCGCGAGATCGCGGAACTTCTTGCCGAGCGTCTCCGCGACGCCCTTGAGCACCCGCTCGACGGTCGCCATGTCGAACGTCCGCTCGGCGTCGAGCCGCCACATCGCCAGCGCGAGCGCCTTGCGGATCTCGTCGTCGTCGAGCTTCGTGCCCGCGAACGTCTCCTTGCGCATCGGCAGCCGGCCCGCGAACAGGAACGCCGCGAGCGGCGCGATGTCGCTGAGCCGGTCGACGCGCGAGTGCGCGAGCTCGGCGATCTTTCGCAGACGCTCCGGCCCGAAGCGCCATTCCAGCGTCCGCGACATCAGCTCGTCCACCGAGAGCGCGCGGACGTAGCGGCCGTTGAGCCAGTCCAGCTTCGCGGTGTCGAACACCGGGCCGGCGAGCGAGATCTTCGCGAGGTCGAGCCGCTCGATCAGCGTCCCGAGCCCGAACATCTCCTCGCCCTCCGGCGCCGTGACGACGAGCAGTCCCAGAAAGTTCAGCAGCGCTTCGGGCAGATAGCCCATCGCGCGGTAGAACAGGATCCCCGTCGGGTTCTTGCGCTTGCTGAGCTTCGACTTGTCGGGATTGCGCAGCAGCGGGACGTGCATCAGCACCGGCGGCTCCCACCCGAAATAGCTGTAGAGCAGCAGATGCTTGGGAGCGGAGGGGAGCCACTCCTCGCCGCGGATCACGTGCGTGATCTGCATCAAATGATCGTCGACGACGTTCGCCAGGTGGTACGTCGGCAGACCGTCCGACTTCAGCAGCACCTGCATGTCGACGGTCGCGTACTCGAACGGGACCGGGCCGCGTGCGAGGTCGTTCACGACGCACGTGCCGTGCGACGGCACCTTCATGCGCACGACGAACGGCTCGCCGCGCTCCGCGCGCGCGGCCGACTCCTCGGGCGGGACGCTCACGCAATGCCCGTCGTAGTGCTGCGGGACGCCGGCCGCGCGCTGCGAGAGGCGCATCGCCTCGAGCCGCTCGGGCGTGCAGAAGCAGCGAAACGCGTCGCCCTTCGCCAGCAGCTCGTCGGCGTAGCGGCGGTAGATCGCGGAGCGTTCGCTCTGGCGGTACGGCGCGTGCGGGCCGCCCACGTCCGGACCCTCGTCCCAGGTGATCCCGGTCCAGCGCAGCGCGTCGAGGATCGCCTCCTCGGACTCGCGGGTGGAGCGCGCCTGATCTGTGTCCTCGATGCGCAGGATGAAACGGCCGCCGTGCTTGCGCGCGAACGCGTAGTTCAGCAGGGCGACGTACGCCGTCCCGACGTGCGGATCGCCCGTCGGGGAAGGGGCAACGCGGGTTCGAATCACGGCGCTAGCCGACGAGCTCTCTCCGCTTCCCGCACTCGCGCTGGACGAACGCAATGATCTCGGAAAGCGGCGCGCCGGGCGTGAAGATCTCGCGCACGCCGAGCCGCTTCAGCTCGTCGGCGTCGTCGGCCGGGATCGTCCCGCCGCCGAAGAACACGACGTCGTCCGCACCTTGCTCCTTGAGCTGCTCGAGAACGAGCGGGAAGAGCGTCATGTGCGCGCCCGACAGGATCGACAGCCCGATCCCGTCGGCGTCTTCTTGGATCGCGGTCTGCACGATCTGCTCCGGCGTCTGAAACAGGCCGGTGTAGATGACTTCCATCCCCGCGTCGCGCAATGCGCGCGCGATGACTTTCGCCCCGCGATCGTGCCCGTCCAGCCCCGCCTTCGCGACGATCACCCGCAGCGGCCGGCTCTCTTCGTTCCAGGTTTCCATTTAGAAGGCGCTCCGCCCCGGGCTGCGCGCCCCCCACGCTTTGCGTGGGGCCCCCGGGCCGACCTCGCTGCGACGTGACGGCAGGGCTTGATTACGCTGTGCTCGGTCCATCACCGTTTTCATGTTAGACGGCGCTTCGCCCCGGGCTGCGCGCCCCCCACGCTTTGCGTGGGGCCCCCGGGCCGACCTCGCTGCGACGTGACGGCAGGGCTTGATTACGCTGTGCTCGGTCCATCACCATGGTCATTCAGAATTGGGTGTTCTCGGTGTAGCGGCCGTAGACTTCCACCATGGCGTCGATGATCTCGCCTTCGGTGCAGACGGCTTTGACGCAGTCGATGAGGCGCGGCATCACGTTCTCCGAGCCGGCGCACGCGCGCTTGAGGGCGGCGAGCGTCGTTTCGACGGCGGCGCCGTCGCGCGTGGCGCGGATCTCCTGGACGGCGCGCGCCTGCCCGCGCTCGATCTCCATGCCGATCTTGAGCAGCTCGATGTCCTTCGTCTCCTCGGGCCGCTCGAAGGCGTTGACGCCGACGATGATCCGCTCGCCGTTCTCGATCGAGCGCTGATATCGGTACGACGCGTCGGCGATCTCGCGCTGCGGGAACCCGGCCTCGACGGCCTCGACCATCCCGCCGAACTCGGCGATCCGATCGAAGTACTCCAGCGCCTGGCGTTCGATCTCGTCGGTCAGGGCCTCGACGAAGTACGCGCCGCCGAGCGGGTCGACCACGTTCGTCACGTTCGTCTCGTAGGCGAGGACCTGCTGCGTGCGCAGCGCGATCTCGACCGACTTCTCGGTGGGGAGCGCGAGCACTTCGTCCATCGAGTTGGTGTGGAGCGACTGCGTCCCGCCGAGCGCCGCCGCCATCGCCTCGAACGCGACGCGCACGATGTTGTTCTCCGGCTGCTGCGCCGTCGCGCTGCAGCCCGCGGTCTGCGTGTGGAAGCGCAGCTGCCACGACCGCGGGTCCTTCGCGCCGTAGACGTCGCGCATCCGGCGCGCGTAGATGCGCCGCGCGGCGCGGAACTTCGCGATCTCTTCGAAGAAGTCGATGTGGCTGTTGAAGAAGAACGAGAGCCGCGGCGCGAACGAGTCGACGTCCATCCCGCGCTCCATCGCCGCCTCGACGTACGCGAAGCCGTCGGCGAGCGTGAACGCCAGCTCCTGCGCCGCCGTCGATCCCGCTTCGCGGATGTGATAGCCGGAGACCGAGATGGTGTTCCACTTGGGCATCTCGCGCGTGCAGAACTCCATCATGTCCACGATGACGCGCACGTGCGGACGCGGCGGGAAGATCCACTCCTTCTGCGCGATGTATTCCTTGAGGATGTCGGCCTGCAGCGTCCCGCCGAGCCTCGCGCGCGGGATGCCCTTGTTCTCGGCCGTGACGATGTACTGCGCGAGCGCGATCGCGGCGGGGCCGTTGATCGTCATCGACGTCGTGATGGCGCCGAGATCGATGCCGTCGAAGAGCGTCTCCATGTCGCGGACGCTGTCGATCGCGACGCCGCACTTCCCGACCTCGCCGAGCGCCTTCGGGCTGTCGGAGTCGTAGCCCATCAGCGTCGGCATGTCGAACGCCACCGAGAGCCCCATCTGGCCCTGCGAGAGCAGGAAGTGATAGCGCTCGTTCGTCTGCTTGGCGTTTCCGAACCCGGCGAACTGGCGCATCGTCCAGAGCCGCGAGCGGTACATCGTCGGATGGATGCCGCGCGTGTACGGGAACTCGCCGGGCACGCCGAGGTCGCCGGCGAGGTCCAGGTGCGCCACGTCCTCCGGCCCGTAGACCGGCTTCAGCGGGACGTCGGAGATCGTCCGGTCCAGCGCGCCGCTCCCTTTGCCGGAGCGGGGCGGGGTGCGCTCGGCCTTCGCTTCCCAGCGTTCGACCAGCTCGCGGTACTCCGGCGAAACGTCGGCTCCGAGCCCCGACGCGCGCTCGATCATCTTGGCCACGTTGCGTTCTTCTCCGGGAGGGCGATTTTTTCCCGAGCTACCCCTCGAGGAAGGCCTCCACGACCGGCATGACCCGCTCGAAGGCGTCGCGCTGGAGCGAGTGGCTCGCCCCTTCGAAGACCTCCACGCAGACGTTCGGGCCGCCGGCCTCGGCTGCGTACGCGCGGTCCTCCGCCAGGAAGACCGAACGCTTCAGCCCGGCGACCGCGATCAGGAGCGGCTTCGGATAGTCGCGGAGCAGGTGGCGGAAGTTCCAGCCGCCGGCGTCGATCGCGTTGTCCTCGCCGAGCGCCGCGATCGCTTCGAGCGTGATCCGCCGGCCGGCGTGCAGCTTCGCCTCGATCTCGACCTCCGGGAGGGCGGCGTTTTCGGCGCGGATCGCGCGCTCGCGCTCCTCCGCCGGGGGCGCCAGCAGGTTCCGGTACTGCACCATCACGCTGTCGCGCCAGACGTTCTCGGCGCCGAAGAGCATCGGGTCGAAGACGGCGACGCGCTCGACCGGCGCCTCGCGGCCCGCGCCGACCGCGATCGCGCCGCCCCACGAATGCCCGAGCAGCGCGCGGACCGGCTCGCCGAACGCCGCCGCGACCTCGACCGCGTCCCGCACCGTGCGCGCGAAGCGCAGGTCCCGGACGTGCGCGCTGTCGCCGTGGCCGCGCTGATCGTATGCGACGACCCGATACCGCCCGGCGAAATGCTCGCCGATTCGCGCCCAGCCGCGCCGCGAGGCCCCGAGCCCGTGGACGCCGACGAGAAGCGGGCCGCGCTCGCCCCATTGCTCGACGAGCGTCTCCGCGCCGTCGGAGAGGCGAACCACCCGCTCACGAGTCCGATTCATTCGCCGCTCGGTTGCGGGGGACAACGTCGAACCGGCCGCCGAGGGCATCCTCGCGGGTCCGCGCGATTCGCGCCCGCAAGCCTCGAGAGCCGAACACGCGGATAACGTGAGATCGGGTCACGTCCGAGTCGGACACGATTGCAATCGGTAATGTCGAGCCGAACCGTCGCGCAATCGGCACAAGAAAACCATCGACCCAGGCAGTCGTGGCCAAGTTCGCGCCGAGATCGACGATGATCTCTTCTTGAAACGTGAGGACCGATTGAACGGCGCTCAAGTCGTCAGCCGCGTACGTTCGCGAGACGAGAGGCCGGTCGCGGTAATCAAGGATTTGCATCGCGCTCTACGTCTGCGTAGACACGGTCGCCACGACAAGGGTTCCGTCGAGCGCAACCGCGACCCGGCAGGCCAGCGCGCTCCAACGCGCGCTGAAGACGATCGAACAATAAGGTCGACGAAGTGACATTGTCGCGGATCGTTCCGGTGGTGGTCACCACTGAGGGTTCGATCAGTCCAGGGGCGCGGCCGAGATTGAAACCGAGAAGCTCCGGCGCAACGTCAAAGCCCTGAGCTTTCAGCACTCCCCAAAAATCGCTTCTTCGCAAGTAATCACGAGCATCCGGCGCTTCGGGCTCGCGAAGCGACACGCCGTACCCCGAACGAACGAGCGTGAACGCCAAGCCGAACGCAAACGCGAGCCCGCTCGGGTGCACGAAGCGCACGTTTCCGAAGTCGATCACGACGGGCGCGGTTCAATCGAACCGCAAGTCGATCGGCAGCGGTTCCGCGACCGGTTCGGGACCAAAGCATTGTTCGGAGATTACGACCGTGTTCAGCGACGCTTCGCGAGGCGGAATGCTCACAGCCCCTTGACCGTCGCGCGAACGCCGCCGTGGGCGACGAGGCCGCTGCGGACGTGCACGCCGTTCCCGACGCCGAACTTCGCCAGGACGTCGGCCGCCGCGGCGTACGGATCGACGTCGGGCGCGATCTCCGCGACGGCGGAGTCGACGCGGCCTTCGAGCGTCCCGAGCGCGAGCTGCCGGACGCGGTGCGCGAACGCGGCACGGCGCTTCTGCGCCAGCTCGCCGCTCTCGCGCAGCCACGCGTCGTGCTCGAGGATCGCCTCCCAGAGCTTGTCGACGTTCTTGCCCTCGACGGCCTGCGTGCTGACCAGCGGCGGAATCCAGCCGCTGAAGTTCAGCATCTCGAGCATCGAGCGAATCTCGCGCTGCAGCTGCAGCGCCATCGGGTGGTCGCTCTTGTTCACCACGAACACGTCGGCGATCTCGAGCACGCCGGCCTTCAGCACTTGAACGGAGTCGCCGCTCCCCGGCTGGAGCGCGACGAGCGTCGTGTCGGCGATCTCCGCGATCTCGATCTCCGACTGGCCGACGCCGACCGTCTCGATCAGCACGACGTCCTTCCCGAACGCGTCCATCAGCGAGACGGCGTCGGCCGTCGCGCCCGAGACGCCGCCGAGGTGCCCGCGCGAGGCCATCGACCGGATGAACACGTCGCGGTCGACGAAGTGCTCCGCGAGGCGGATCCGGTCGCCCAAGAGCGCGCCGTGCGAGAACGGCGAGCTGGGGTCGACGGAAACGACGCCGACCGTCTTGCCCAGGGCGCGGACGTGCGTGACGAGCGCCGAGGTCAGCGTCGACTTCCCGACCCCCGGCGGCCCGGTGAGCCCGACGGTGAGCGCGCGGCCGGTGAGCGGGTAGAGCGCGCGGATGAGGTCGGCGCCGCGGCCCGACTCGCAGCGCGAGATCGCCCGCGCGAGCGCCCGCGGGTCGCCGGCGCGAAAGGCCTCCAGGAGGTCGTTCATCGGCCCCACGCGTTCACGGGGCCGGGGCCGGGTTCCCGCGGGTTAGGCGGCTCCCCGCCCGCGCTCGGCGATGTGCTCGACGGCCTCCGCGAGCTCGTCGACGGCGCTTTCGAGGTTGTTGAACTTCGCCGCGATCTTGCGGCGGTCGATCTCGCCCGTCAGCGGCTCGGAGACGTCTTGAATGAAGGTCCGCCGCTCGACGCGGTGCCGGACGTTCTCGAGAAGCTGCTTGACGTTGCGGGCGTCGTCCATTGCACCGGCCTCGTACCGCAGAGGCCAAGCGACCAAACGATCTGAAGGACTCTCCTTTCCACAGATATCCGGCTGGGGGTGCGCGCGCGGCGGGCCGCGTAGCCACGGCGGGTGACTCCGGGGTACGTCCGCACGCCGACCATCGCCGACGACCGCATCGTCTTCGCCTGCGAGGACGATCTGTGGCTCGTCGGGACCGGCGGGGGCATCGCGCGCCGGCTGACGACGATGGAGGGGGAATGCGCCCTTCCGCGGCTCTCGCCCGACGGGACGCGGCTCGCGTTCGTCGGCCGTGACGAAGGCCACCCCGAGCTGTACGTGATGCCGTCGGAAGGCGGCGCCCCGCGCCGGCTCACGTACCTCGGCAGCGAGGTGCTCTACGCCTGCGGCTGGTCGCGCGACGGGCGCTTCGTCTACTTCACCTCGGATAGCGGCTCGCCGTTCGCCAAGGAGACGCTCGCGTTTCGGATCGACGCCGACGGCGGCGAGCCGGTGCGGCTCGAGGTCGGCCACGCGCTCACGCTCGACGCCGGCGAGAACGGCGCGATGGTGCTCGGCCGCAACGCGATCGATCCCGCGCGCTGGAAGCGCTACCGCGGCGGAACGGCCGGACACCTGTGGGTCGACGCGCGCGGCGACGGCACCTTCGCGCGCATCTGCAAGGACGTGCGCGGCAACCTCGTGTGGCCGATGTGGCTCGGCACGCGGATCGCGTTCCTCTCCGATCACGAAGGGATCGGTAACATCTACTCCGTCGCCCCGGACGGCAGCGATCTGCGGCGGCACACCGACGAACGCGAGCACTACGCGCGCTTCCCGGCGACCGACGGCACGCGGATCGTGTACGCGTGCGGCGGCGAGCTCGTGCTGCTCGACCCCCGCGACGGCAGCGTGCGGCGCGTCGCGGTCGAGACGCCGTCGACGGCGCTCGAAACCGCGCGCCGCTTCGTCGACGCCTCCGAGCTGCTCGAGCATTGGGGACCCTCGAACGACGGCACCGCGCTCGCGCTGGTGACCCGCGGCCGCGTCTACACGATGCCGCTGTGGGAGGAGGCCGTCACCGAGCACGGCGCCGAGGACGGCGCGCGGCGCCGTCTCGTCGCGTGGCTGCACGACGACAAGGCGATCGCGTACGTCGACGACAGCGCGGGCTTCGAACGCGTCGCGGTCGCCCCGCTGGACCAGAGCGCGCCGCCGCGCTACCTGACCGATCAGGATCACGGCGTGCTGCACGAGCTGGTCTGCTCGCCGGCCGGCGAGCGGATCGCGTTCGCCAACAACCGGCACGAGCTGTGGCTGATCGACGGCGATGGGCCGCCGCGCAAGCTCGACACGAGCGTCGGCGAGCGGATCGACGACCTCGCGTTCTCGCCGGACGGACGCTGGCTCGCCTACATCTGGTCGCCGAAGGCGCAGACGACCATCGTGCGCATCGCGGACTACGCGAGCGGCGCGATCATCGACGCGACGACGCCGCTGCGCGAGGATCGCTCGCCGGCGTGGGATCCGAACGGCGACTATCTCTACTTCATCTCGACGCGCGACTTCCACCCGGTCTACGACGCGCTGCAGTTCGAGCTCAGCTTCCCCGAAGCATCGCGCCCGTATCTGCTGACGCTGCGCGCCTCGCTGCCGAACCCGTTCATCCCGAAACCGGCGCCGCTGCACAAGCCGCACGACGACGACGACGATGACGAGGACGACGCGAAGCGCAAGCGCGACGTCGAGATCGACGCCGACGGGCTGCCGCTGCGGATGCTCGCGTTTCCGGTCGACGAAGGCGCGTACGACCGCATCGCCGCGGCGCGCGACCGCGCCGTCTTCTCCCGCTTTCCGGTGCGCGGGATCCGGCCCGAGGCCGAGCATGCCGACCACGACGAGAACGGCGGCGAGCTGCTCGCCTACGATTTCGAAGAGCAGCGCGGCGCGACGCTGGCGAGCGAGATCGACGACTTCGTGATCGGCTCCGATGCGCGCACGCTCGTGTACGCCTCGCGCGGGAAGCTGCGGGCGATCGACGCGGGCGGCGACTTGCCCGAGGACGGCGACGAGGAGAAGCCGCCGCAGGACGTCGGACGCCGCAGCGGCTGGATCGATCTCGGGCGCGTGAGCGTGCTGGTCGAGCCGCGCGCCGAGTGGCGGCAGATGCTGCGCGAGGCGTGGCGGCTGCAGCGCGAGCATTTCTGGGACGAGCGGATGTCGGGCGTCGATTGGGAAGCGGTCCTGCCGCGCTACGAGGAGCTGCTGCCCCGCGTGCGCACGCGCAACGAGCTCTCCGACGTGATCTGGGAGATGCACGGCGAGCTCGGCACCTCGCACGCGTACGAGTGGGGCGGCGACAAGCCGCTCCCGCCGCAGTACAAACGCGGATTTCTCGGCGCCGACCTCGCGTGGGACGAGGCGGCGGGCGGCTACCGCGTGCTGCGCGTCCTCCGCGGCGACCCGTGGAACCGCGAGGCCGACTCGCCGCTCGCCGAGCCCGGCGTCGACGTGCGCGAAGGCGACGTGATCGTCGCCGTCGGCGGCCGCGCGCTCAGCGCGGCGTTCGGCCCGGGCGCCGCGCTGGTGAACCAGTCGGGCCGCGACGTCGTGCTGACCGTCGTGCGCGACGGCGGCGCGCCGCGGCGCACGATCGTGCGGACGCTGCGCGACGAACGGATGCTGCGCTACCGCGCCTGGGTGGAGGCGAACCGCGCGCTCGTCCACGCGCGCAGCGACGGCCGCGCGGGATACGTGCACGTCCCCGACATGGGGCCGTGGGGCTTCGCGGAGTTCCACCGCGGCTATCTCAGCGAGTTCGACCGCGACGCGCTCGTCGTCGACGTGCGCTACAACCGCGGCGGCCACGTCTCGGCGCTGCTGCTCGAAAAGCTCGCCCGGAAGCGCGTCGCGCAGGTCGTCTCGCGCTGGGCGCCGCCGCACCCGTATCCCGAGGAGTCGCTGGCCGGCCCGATCGTCGCGGTGACCAACCAGTTCGCCGGCAGCGACGGCGACATCTTCAGCCACTGCTTCAAGCTCTACGGGCTCGGGCCGCTGGTCGGGATGCGGACGTGGGGCGGCGTCGTCGGGATCAACCCGCTGCACCGTCTGGTCGACGGCACCGAGACGACGCAGCCCGAGTACTCGTTCTGGTTCGCCGACGCCGGCTGGGGCGTGGAGAACTACGGCACCGATCCGACCCACGAGGTCGACGTCGCGCCGCAGGACACCGCGCGCGGCGTCGACCCGCAGCTCGACACGGCGCTGCGGCTCGTCGACGAAGCGCTCGAGAACGCGCCGCCGCGCCCGAGCCTCTCGCCGCGCCCGATCCGCGCGATGCGCCGATGAGCCCGCGCACGGATGCGGCGACCGAGGAGGACCGCGAGGCGCCGGGCGAACCTGCGCGGTCCATGTTCACGCCGTCCGCCGCGAAGCCGGTCGTCTTCTCCGGGATCCAGCCCACCGGGCAGATCCACATCGGGAACTATTTCGGCGCGGTGCGGCGCTGGGCGGCGGAGCAGGACGGCGCGTTCAACATCTTCTGCCTCGTCGACATGCACGCGATCACGATCCCGCAAGACCCGGCGACGCTGCGCGCGCAGATCGTCGAGACGGCGGCGATCCTGTTCGCCGCCGGGATCGATCCCGAGAAGTCGAAGCTGTTCGTGCAGTCGGACGTCCCCGAGCACGGCGAGCTGGCCTGGTATTTGAATTGCGTCGCGTCGATGGGCGAGCTGAACCGGATGACGCAGTTCAAGGAGAAGTCGGGGAAGCAGCGCGAGCAAGTGCGCGTCGGGCTGTTCACGTATCCGCTGCTGATGGCGGCCGACATTCTGCTGTACCGGACGACCGCGGTTCCGGTCGGCGCCGATCAGAAGCAGCACGTCGAGCTGACGCGCGATCTCGCCGAACGCTTCAACGCGCGCTACGGCGAGACGTTCGTCGTGCCGCAGCCCGCGATTCCGCCGGTCGGCGCCCGCATCATGGGGCTCGACGACCCGACGAAAAAGATGAGCAAGAGCGAGCAGAAGACCGGGCATGCGATCGGCGTGCTCGATCCGCCGGAGCGCATCCGCAAGTCGATCATGTCGGCGAAGACGGATTCGGGCAGCGAGATCCGCGTCGATCCCGAGCGCCCCGGCGTGACGAACCTGCTGCACGTCTACATGGCCGCGACGGGCAGCTCGCAGGCCGACGCGGAGGCGCGCTTCGACGGTAAAGGGTACGGCGAGCTCAAGAAGACGATCGCCGAGGCGCTGATCGAAGAGCTGCGCCCGCTGCAGGAACGCTATCGCGAGCTGCGCGCGAACGAAGACCACCTGCACGCGCTGCTGCGGCAGGCCGCCGCCGACATCCGGCCGATCGCGCGGAAGACCGTCGACGACGTCAAGCGCGCGATGGGCGTCGGTCACTGACGCCGACGCGATACGTGTCGCCGGCGGCGCAGCCGATCGTGTAGCCGGCGCCGGCGACGCGGATCCCGCCGTCGGGCGCGAGGCGAAGCCGGAAACCGGCGATCGCGCGCGCTTCGTCGAGCGGCGCGGCGATCAGCGGAGCGCCGCTTGCGCGCGCGAGCGCGGCGGCGCACGACGCGGGGTGCTCCGCGCCCGGCGGGGTCGTTTCGACGACTGCTGCGAGCGTGCAGCCGTGATGCCGCGCGATCTCGAGGATCGCCGGGACCGAGCCGCTCGGGCCCACCGCGACGGCGTCGTGCTGCTTGGTCGCGAGGAAGAACAGCCGGTCGGCGGCCGGATGCTCGAGGACGACGACGCGCTCGCCGCGGTCGTACGCGTCGCACGCGTGGGCGACGAGCGCGTCGCTCCACCCCGCCGCGCCGCCCTCCAGCGCCCAGGCGGTCACCTCGAGCTCGTCGAGGACGTGGCAGAGGTCCAGGCCCCGCTCCTCGTCGTCCGCGACGATGACGACGTGCCGGCCGGAGATCGCCTGGGCGAGCCGGACCGGGTCGGCATGCGCCGGGAGCCGGCGGGCACCGAAGAAGGCGTTGTCGAGCGAAGGAAGGCCGGGGACCGGCTCGCGGGCGTCGAGCACCAGCATCCGCGGGTCGGCGCCGACGCGGGTAAATTCGCGCAAGCCAAGGAGGCGGCTCACGAAAACCGTTTTCGGGAGCGGGCGTCGCGGTTACTGCGCGCTCGCTCGGCTCGCTTGACGCGTTCCCCGGCGTCGTGATACGGTACGCGAGCCGAAGCAGGGCCTGCGGGCCCTCACCGGATGCCTGCGGGCGATCCGGTCGTTCCAAGACAGCGGGGACCGCTTCGGCGTCTTCGCTTTTTTCATGTCCGTTCTGGAGAGTTTGTCATAGCACGACCGCTTCGCATCAACGAGCAGATCAGGATCCGCCAAGTCCGCGTCATCGACGATCAGGGCCAGCAGCTCGGCGTCATGCCGACCGAAGAGGCGCTGTCGATGGCCCGCACGCGAGGCCTGGATCTCATCGAGGTGTCGCCGACCGCGATGCCTCCGGTCTGCCGTATCGGCGATTACGGGCGGCTGAAGTACGAGCAGTCGAAGAAAGACAAAGAGGCGCGGAAGAAGCAGCGCAACTGGGAGTTGCGCGAGGTCAAGCTGCGTCCCAAGATCGACGTCCACGACTACGCAGTCAAAGCGAAGATGGCCGAACGGCTTCTTCTCGACGGCGGCAAGGTCAAGGTGACGATCATGTTCCGCGGACGCGAGATCACGTATACCGCGTTCGGGAAACGGCTGCTGGACCGCATCGCGAAAGACCTGGAGAACACCGCCACGGTCGAGCGCGAAGCGAAGCTCGAAGGAAAGAACATGTTTCTCATCCTCGCCCCGCGAGCGACGCCGCTCGGGCCGCCGAAATACGTCCATCATAAGGACGAGCCGGCGCCCACGGACAAGGATCTTCACGCCGACTCCGGTCCGCACGAAGAGCCGACTCCGAGCGACGAGCCCGCGCCGGCGGCCGTCGGGGGAGCCAATGCCTAAGATCAGAACGCACCGCAGCACCGCGAAGCGCGTGAAAGTGACCGCCAACGGCAAGGTCCTTCACCGCCACCAGTTCGACGGTTGCGGCCACATCCTCAGCAAGAAGTCGCGCAAGCGCAAGCGGAACTTCCGCCGCGATCAGCCGACGTTCAAGGGCGATCTCAAGCGTTTCGCGCCGCAGATCCCGTATCTTCTGTAGGGGACACGTAGACAATGGCTCGCATCAAGCGCGGACTCAACAAGATCAAGCACCGCCGCAAGGTGATGAAGCTCGTCAAGGGCTTCCGCGCCGCGCGCCGGCGCAACTACCGCGTCGCCAACGAAGCGCTGCTCCACTCGCTGGCGTACGCCTTCCGCGACCGCCGCGTGCGCAAGCGCGACTTCCGCGCGCTGTGGATCGCGCGCATCAACGCGGCGGCACGCCGCGAGGGACTCACGTATTCGAAGCTGATGTCCGGCCTGAAGAAGTCCGGCGTCGCGGTCAACCGCAAGGCGCTCGCCGATCTCGCCGTGCACGACGCGGCGGCGTTCGGCCGGCTCCTGAGCCTCGCCAAGGACGCGCACACGCAGACGCACACCGCGGCCTGACGGCGCGGGCGTCCGTTCCGAACCGATGCGAAGGGCGCCGGCAACGGCGCCCTTCTTCTTGCAACGACCCGCTCGAGCAGCCCGGATCGATGCGCCGGGCGATGCAGGTCAGCGCGCGAGCGAGGCGCGCGCGACGGCGACGTGCGAAGCGATCCCGGCCGCCATCGCGCGCTCGTCGATGTCGAAGGCGGGATGGTGGTTCGGGAACGCGTGCGCGTCGTCGCCCGCGCCCAAGAACCAAAAGCATGCCGGCACGGCGCGCGCGAAGTACGAGAAGTCCTCGCTGCCCATCACCGGCGGGATCTCGAGCACGCGCTCGCCGCCGAACTCGTCGGCGAGCGCGGCGCGAACGAACGCCGCCTCGGCCGGGTCGTTCGCGGTGACCGGGTACGACGGTATCCATGAGAGCGTGCACGTCGCGCCGGCGGCGGCGCAGGTGTGCTCGGCGATTCGCTTCACCCGGCCCTCCATCGCATCGCGCGTCGCGTCCGACATCGTGCGCACCGTGCCTTTGAGCGCGACGCGCGGCGGGATCACGTTGTACGTCGTCCCGCCGTTGATCGCGCCGACCGTCACGACGGCGGGCTCGATCGGATCGAGCTCGCGGCTGACGACGCGCTGCAGCGCGCCGACCACGTCGGCGGCGACGACGACCGGGTCGACCGAGAAGTGCGGCATTGCGCCGTGTCCGCCTTTCCCTTCGACGACGAGATCGAACGAGTCGACGGCGGCCATCATCGGGCCCGGGCGCAGACCGAGCGTGCCGCTCGGCATCACGCTCACCACGTGCAGCCCGTAGGCGCGCTCGATCCGAAACCGCTCGATCAGTCCGTCCGCGAGCATCGCTTGCGCGCCGGCCCCGCCTTCTTCCGCCGGCTGGAAGACGAACGCGACGCGTCCCGCCAGCTCGTCGCGCATCGCCGCCAGGATGCGCGCCGCGCCGAGCAGCATCGCGACGTGCGCGTCGTGACCGCACGCGTGCGTGACGCCGGCGTTCGTCGAGACGTACGGGACGTCGTTCTCCTCCGGCATCGGGAGCGCGTCCATGTCGGCGCGCAGCATGATCGTCGGGCCGGGGCGTGCGCCGGTCAGCAGCCCGACGACGCCGGTACGCCCGATACCGGTCGTCACCTCGAGCCCGAGCGCGCGCAGCCGCTCGGCGACGATCCCGGCCGTGCGCACTTCGGCGAAGGCCAGCTCGGGATGAGCGTGCAGGTCGCGGCGCAGCGCGATCGTCGCGTCGAGCAGGTCGGGCGGAAGCGCGAGCGTCGTCATCGGCGCGAGATTCCGTGCGCGTCCGGCGGCTCCCCGGCACGGTCGCGCGGCCCGCGCACGCGGCGTCGCGGGGTTGACGCCCCGGCGAGCCCTGTGGTTCACTGGGCGCACATGCTCGCCCGCTCCGCTTGGTACCGTCGCTCCTACGGCTGCACGCCTCGCGTGCCGGTCGAGAGCGGCATCGGCTGAGCAGGACGGACGACGACCTGCGACGCGAGCCTCTCGCCGGCACGGCGGGAGGCTCGTTGCGTTCACCGACGAGAACCGATGACGACGCGCTCCGCAACCTCGCCGCTGACCGTCCCGGGCGACAAGTCGATCGCCCATCGCGCGCTCATGCTCGCCGCGCTCGCGCAGGGCGAATCGCGCCTGCGCAACGTTCCGGCCGGGCTGGACGTGCGGTCGACGCGACGCGCCCTCGCCGCGCTCGGCGCGGCGTTCGCCGATGACGCCGGTACGCTGGTGGTGCGCGGCACGGGCGGCGCGCTGATCGCGCCCGAGGCGCCCGTCGACTGCGGGAACAGCGGGACGACGATGCGGCTGCTCGCCGGCGTGCTCGCGACGCGGGACATCGTCGCGACGCTCGACGGCGACGCGTCGCTGCGCGCGCGGCCGATGCGGCGGATCGCCGAGCCGCTCGGGCGCTTCGGCGCGCGGCTCGTGCTTTCCGACGGAACGGCGCCGTTCACCATGCACGGCAACGGCGCGGCGCGCGGGACCGACGTCGCGATCGCGATCCCGAGCGCGCAGGTCAAGTCGGCGGTGCTCTTCGCGGCGCTCGCGGCGCACGGGACGACGAGCCTGAGCGGGATGCTGCGCACCCGCGACCATACGGAGCGGCTCTTTCGTGCGTGCGGGGTCGGGTGCCGCGGCGACGGCGAGACGCTCGCGGTCGACGGGCCCGCCGTTCCGCGCGCGCTCGACTTCACGATCCCCGGCGACGTGTCGAGCGCCGCGTTCCTGCTCGCCGCGGCCGCGGTAGCGCCCGGCGCCGAGGTCGCCGTGGACGACGTCGGCCTGAACCCGACGCGAACGGCGTTTCTCGACGTGCTGCGGCGGTTCGGCGCGCACGTCGACGTCGTGCTCGCCGCCGGCGACGAAGCGGAGCCGCGCGGACGGATCGCGGTGCGCGGCGCGGCGCTGCACGCCGTGACGATCGCGCCGCACGAAGTTGCGGACCTCATCGACGAGCTGCCGCTGATCGGCGTGATCGGCGCGTTCGCGCACGGCACGACGAGCGTGTCGGGCGCCGGCGAGCTGCGCGTGAAGGAGTCGGACCGGATCGAGAGCTTCGCCGCCGCCGCGCGCGCGATCGGAGCGCGCGTCGACGTGTCGCCCGACGGCTTCGCCGTGCACGGGCCGGCGCGTTTCCGCGACGCCGACGTGGTCACGAACGGCGATCATCGCATCGCGATGGCGTTCGCCGTCGGCGGGCGCGCCGCGAACGTGCGCGTTCGTCTCGACGATCCGGAATGCGCGGCCGTCTCGTTTCCCGGCTTCTTCACGGCGCTGGAGTCGTTGCGATGACTGCGCCGGAGCGGCCCGATGCCGGCGTGCGGCGCGCGGCCGTGATCGGACATCCTGTCGCGCACAGCCGATCGCCCGCGCTGTTCGCGCGGATGGCCGCCGCCGCGGGGATCGCGCTCGACTACGTCGCGCTCGACGTCGCGCCGGAGCGGCTCGCCGCGACGCTCGACGCGTTTCGCGCCGACGACGGGTTCGTCGGCTGCAACGTCACGCTCCCGCACAAGGAGCGCGCGCTCGCGCTCGCCGACGGCGTCGAGCCGGCGGCGCGCGCGTGCGGCGCGGCCAACGTGCTCACCCGCCGCAACGGCACGCTGATCGCCGGCAACACCGACGTCGCCGGCGTCGAGACGGCGCTCGCCGCGCACGGCGTCGCGCTGCGCGGGGCGCGCGTGGCGATCCTCGGCGCGGGGGGCGCCGCCCGCGCGGTCGCCGAGGCGGCCCGGCGCGGCGGGGCCGCGCGGATCGTCGTCGCCGCGCGCGACCTCGCGCGCGCGCGTGCGCTCGCCGACGCCTTCGGCGGCGACGCGTGCACGCTCGGCGCCGTTCCTCGCTGCGACCTCTACGTCAACGCGACGCCGGTCGGGATGCACGGACAGGAGCAGCGCTCGCTGCTCCCGCCCGACGCGCCGTCCGGCGCCGCCGCGTTCGACCTCGTGTACGTGCCTGAGAACACGCCGTTTCTCGCCGACGCGCGCGCGCGCGGGCTCGTGACCGTCCCCGGCACCGCGATGTTCGTGGCACAGGCGGCCGCGACGTTCGAACGCTGGTTCGGCGTCGTGCCGGCGGAGATCAGCGCGTGAGCGCGCTGCGCTTCCTCACCGCCGGCGAGTCGCACGGGGCCGCGCTCGTGGGGATCATCGAAGGGATCCCCAGCGGCCTCGCGCTCGACGCCGAAACGCTCCACGCGCAGGCCCGCCGCCGCAAGCTCGGCTACGGCCGCGGCAACCGGCAGACCATCGAAACGGACGAGGTGCGGATCGTCGCCGGCGTGCGGCGCGGCGTGACGATCGGCAGCCCGATCGCGCTGATCGTCGAGAACCGCGATCACGCGCGCTGGGCCGAGATCATGCGGGTCGACGCGCCGGAAGACGGCGCGCCCGCCGCGCGCGCGGTGCACGTGCCGCGCCCGGGCCACGCCGACCGCGTCGGCGGGATCAAGTACGGGCGCGACGATCTGCGCGACGTGCTCGAGCGCGCGAGCGCGCGCGAAACCGCGATGCGCGTCGCGCTCGGCACCGTCGCGCGCACGCTGCTGGCCGAGCTGGGCGTCACGGTCGCGAGCCGCGTCGTACGGATCGGGCGCGCCGCCGACGAGACGCCGTGGCGAGACGTTCCGCCCGAGGAGATCGACGCCTCGCCGGTGCGCGCGCTCGACGGATCGGCGTCCGAAGCGATGGTGCGCGAGATCGAGGCGGCGCGCATCGCGGGCGACACGCTGGGCGGCGTGTTCGAGGTCGTCGCGCGCGGCGTCCCGGTCGGGCTCGGCTCGTACGCGCAGTGGGACCGCCGCTTGGAGGCCGAGGTGGGGCGGGCGTTTCTCGCGCTGAACGCGATCAAAGGCGTCGAGCTGGGCCTCGGCTTCGCCGTCGCAGGCCGGCCGGGATCGCACGCGCACGACGAGTACGAGCCGGGCGACGGCACGCTGACGCGCTACCGCACGAACCGCGCCGGGGGTATCGAAGGCGGGATGTCGACCGGGCAGCCGATCGTCGTCCGCGCCGCGATGAAGCCGATCGCGACGCTGATGAAGCCGCTGGATTCGGTGGACCTGCGCACCGGCGCGGCGGCGAGCGCGCACATCGAGCGCAGCGACGTTTGCGCCGTCCCGGCCGCGGCGGTGATCGGCGAGTCGCTGCTCGCTCTCGCGCTCGCGGCGGCCGTGCTCGAGAAGTTCGGCGGCGACTCGCTCGACGAGCTGCGCGCGCGGGTCGACGACTGGGAGCGCAGCGTGCGTGCGCGATAACGTCTGGCTCTGCGGGCCGCCCGGCGCGGGAAAATCGACGGTCGCGCCGCTGCTCGCCGCGCTGCGGCACGGCACCGCGGTCGACGTCGATGCGGTCGTCGAAGCGCAGGACGGACGGACGATCGCGCGGATCGTCGAGGAGGACGGCGAGCCCGCGTTCCGCGCCCTCGAGCGCACGGCGGTCGCGGCGATCGCCGCGCGCGACAACCAAGTCGTCGCGCTCGGCGGCGGCGCGCTGCTCGACGAGGCCAACCGGCGCGCCGTCGCGGCGAGCGGGACGCTGGTCTTTCTCGACGCCTCGCTCGAGGCGTGCGCCCGCCGCATCGGCGCGAACGCCGCGACGCGCCCGCTGCTGCGCGAGCCGGGCGCGCTCGCCCGGCTGCACGCCGAGCGCCGCCCGCTCTATCTGCACGCGACGGTCCGGGTCCCGGCCGACGCCGGAGAGCCGCCGGCGATCGCGCTCGCGGTCGAGAACGCGCTCGCCGAGGAGCGCATCGTGCACGTCCGCACCGCACGCCCGTACGACGTCGCGATCGGGCGCCGCGCCGTCGAACGCCTCCCGGACCGCGCGCGCCCGCAACCCGGGGCGCGCGTGCTCGTCGTCGCCGACGCGCGCGTCGCCGCGCTCGCCGCCCGCGTCGGCGACGCGTACGACGCCGCGGGGATCGCGGCGTCCACGTGCACGGTGAGCGCCGACGAGGCGCTGAAATCGCTGGACGCCGTCGCCGCGCTCTACGATCGCTTCATCGACGCCGGGATCGATCGCCGCGGACTCGTCGTCGGCGTCGGCGGCGGCACCATCGGCGACGCGGTCGGTTTCGCCGCCGCGACGTTCCAGCGCGGCGTCCCGTTCGCCGCCGTGCCGACGACGCTGCTCTCCGCGGTCGACGCGGCGATCGGCGGCAAGACCGCCGTCAACCTGCCCGCCGGCAAGAACCTCGTCGGGACGGTCACCCAGCCGGTGCACGTCGCGATCGTCCCGGAAGCGCTGCGCTCGCTGCCGCGACGCGACGTCGTCTCCGGCTACGGCGAGATGCTCAAGTACGGGCTCGCGCTCGACGAGCCGCTCTACCGCGCGATGCGCGCCCGCGAGCGCGCGCTCCTCGACGATCCGGCGACGGCGCTCGACGCGATCGCCCGCTGCGTCGCGCTCAAAGCCGCGGTCGTCGCCGAAGACGAGGACGACCGCACGGGCACGCGCGCGCTGCTGAACTTCGGCCACACCGTCGGCCACGCGCTCGAGAAGGTCTGCGGCTACGGCGCGCTGCGTCACGGCGAAGCGGTCATCGTCGGGATGCGCGCCGCGCTCGCGCTCTCCTCGATCCGCGGCGCGCTCCCGGACGCCGTCCGCGAAGCGGCCGACGCGCACCTCGCCGCCCTTCCCGTACCGCCCGCCTGGCGCGAGGCTCCGTCCGACGCCGTGATCGCGGCGACGCGTTCCGACAAGAAACGCCACGCCGGCGGAACCCGGTTCGTGCTGCTGGACGCGATCGGCAGCGCCTACCTCGACGACGGCGTCGGCGAGGCGGACGTCCGCGAAGCGCTGCGGCGAATCGCGGCGTGAACGTTCTCGTCGTGAACGGTCCGAACCTCAACCTCCTCGGCGAGCGCGAGCCGGCGATCTACGGGACGACGACGCTGCGGCAGCTGGAGCGCGAGGTGCGCCGGCACGCGCGCACGCTGCGCCAGCGGGTCAAGTTCTTTCAGTCGAATCACGAAGGCCAAATCATCGACGAGCTGCACCGGCGGCGGCGCTGGGCCGACGCGATCGTCATCAACCCCGGCGCGCTCACCCATTATTCGTACGCGCTTCGCGACGCGCTCGCCGCGATCGCGCTCCCGGCCGCGGAGGTTCACTTGAGCGACGTCGACGCGCGCGAAGCGTTCCGGCGGATCTCCGTGGTGCGCGACGTGTGCGCGTTCACCTTCGCGGGCCGCGGCGTCGCCTCGTACTGCGATGCGCTCGACGCCTTGGCCGCAGCCCGCTAGGGCTCGTTGACGTCGATCGCGAGATCCCGTTCGGGCGGGTCCGCGTCGAGCAGCCCGTGCAGCCGCGGCAGAAACCGCCGCGCCGCGCCGCGCCGCAGGTCCGGCTCGACGATGTCGTGCGAGGGCCCCAAGCCGGTGAGCCGGTGCACGTGCACGTTGGTCGCACCCGCCTCGCGCCACCGGCGGACGAGATCGTCGATGGTGCGGTTGCTGATCGACGTCTCGTCCGCGTTGCGGACGATCTCGACGTGCGAGGCGCGCGGCGGCGCTTCGCGTGCCGACGCGCGCAGCGCGTCGCCGAGCGAGATCCCGGCGACGAGCGAGCGCGTCGTGTAGCGGGCGTAGCCGTGCGGCGGCAGGTTGCGGCCGCGGCCGACCGGATCCCACCACAAAAAGACGTTGGGCGCGCGTTCGACCGCGCGCAGGACGACCGCGTGCCAGCCGTGCGGCAACGGCCGGATGCCGATGAACGGCGCGATCGCGACCGCGCGCTCCACCCGGCGGTCGTGCTGCGCGAGGTGGAGCGCGAGCGCGCCGCCCATCGAGTGCCCCACGACGACGATCCGCCGCCCGAGCGCGCTCGCCGCGTCGACCATCCTCGCGCCGAACGCGCGCAGCTCGGCGGCGTGCAGCCGCGCGAGGGCCTCCGTCATCCGGTCGGCGTGGCCGTGGCGCGGCAGCCGCGGCACGAGCACGTTCTCGCCGCGCTCGTACCGGGCGCGCGCGAAGTCGCGCCAGGTGCGCGGGCTCGCCGTGAGCCCGTGCAGCAGCACCGTGACGCGCTCGGCCGGCGCGTCGTGCGCGAGCACCGTGGAGCGCATCTCCTCGCCGAGGAGCGCCGACTCCGCCGCGTCGAGCGACGCCGCGAGCGCGTGCGGGTCGTAGGTCACGCGTTCGCGAGCGCGATGACGGCGAAGCGGCGTCCGGACGTCTCGAGGTCTTCGTCGCGCAGCGCCTCGTCGAGCGTGCGCGCCGTCGCACGCGCGAACGCGATCGCCTCCGGCGTCGCGATCGCCGACACCGCGGTCGCGGCGGCGATGAGCTCGTCGACCGCGCGGGCGAAGCCGTCGCGCAGCGCGCGGCGCGCTTCGCCCTCCGGGATCGGCGCGCCGGCGCTGTCCGAGGCCAGCATCAGCACGTAGTCGAGCGCGGCCGCGCCGGCGAGGACGCCGTCCCGGTACGGCGCGAACCGGTCGTCGTCGCCGAACTCGCGCGCCGCCCGCATCAGCGCTCCCTGCAGCTCGACGGCTAGCCGCGCCCGCTCAGCGCCCACAGCACCGCGACCTGCGTCTTGTTGTCGGGCAGCTCGTCGGCGCGGATTCGCCTCCACAGTTCTTCGAGCGTGAAGATGCCGAGCTCGAGCTCTTCGTTCTCGTCCGGCTCCGCTTCGCCGACGTCGTAGCCGTCCACCAGCACGAAGTGCAGCAGCTCCGTGCAGAAACCGGGCGCCGAATACGCCGACCACAGGCGCTCGACGCGGCGCGCGCGATAGCCGGTCTCCTCGCGCAGCTCGCGGATCGCCGCGGCCTCCGGCGTCTCGCCGGGATCCATCCCGCCCGCGGGGACCTCCCAATGGTTGCGCCCCAGCGGGTGCCGGTACTGCCGCACGAGCAGCAGCGTGTCGGGCTCCGGCCGGACGATCACGACGACGGCGCCGGAATGCTCGACGACCTCGACGTCGTGCGCCTTGCTGCTCCCGGTGCGCACCGTGTCGACGCGCAGGTTCACGACGTTGCCGTCGTAGACCCGGCGCGTGGCGAGCACCTCGGCCTTCGTGTCGTGCGTGTCCATTTCAGAGAACCCCGTGCGTGTCCGCGTTCAGATCACCGTCGTCGCCGACAGCTCTTCGAGCAGCGTCGGACGATGCGGCTCCCAGCCGAGCTCGCGCGCCGCCTTTCCGCTATCGATGTTCAGGTCGCACGCGAGCGCGTCGGCGAACGGCCCGAACGCCGCGCGCGCCTCGTCCAGCGGCATCGATTCGACCGCGCCGTCGCGGCCGGCCGCGCGCGAGGCGGCCGCCGCGATCGCGCCGTACGGGACCGAGGCGCCGCGCGTCGCGTTGTAGACGCCGTGCGCACGCCGGTCGTCGACGACGCGGCCGTACAGCTCGGCGAGCGCGTCGTGCCGCACGGTGGGCCAGCGGTTCAGGCCGTCTCCGACGACCCGCAGCGCCCCTTTCCGCGCCTGCTCGACCATCGCGCCCGGCATCCCGCCGCCGTCGCCGTACACGATCCCGGGACGCACGACGACCGCGCGCTGCCGCCCGTCTTGCGCGAGGACCAGCTGCTCGTGCGCGGGACGCCACGCGACGAGATCGAGCGGGCGGAGCGGGGACGTCTCGTCGATCGACGCGTCGCCCCGGCTCCCGTACACCCACACGCCGCTCGTATAGACGAACGTCCGCCCCGGCGGCAGCGCGTCGAGCAGCGACTCGAGCGCGGCCCGCTCGATCGCGGCGCCCTCGGCCGACGGCTCGAACGCGACGTGGACGACCGCGTCGGCGCCGGCCGCCTCGCGGCGCAGCAGCTCGGCGTCACGGAGATCCCCGCGCACCGGCTCGACGCCGAGCTCGCGAACGCGCGCCGCCGCATCGTCGCTGCGTGCGAGCGCGCGCACCTCGTGCGTCCGGCGGCGCAGCTCGCGCACGACGCTGCGGCCGATGAATCCCGTGCCGCCCGTGACGAAAACCGGCATGGCGTTCCGTTCCTATTCCGGCGTCGCGCGCGGACGGCGCGAGACGACGACGATGTCGAAGATCACCGCGACTTCGGCGGCCGTGATGCAGGCCCGCACCGCCCAGTGGGGGTTCCAGGCGATCGCGACGAGCGCGAGGACGGCCGCCGCGCAGTACGCGACCGCCTTCGTCACGTCGGCACGCGCGGTCGGCGAGCCCGGGTCGTAGGCGCGGCGCATCGTGACGAGCGTCCCCAGGATCGCCGCCGCGGACACCACGATCCCGAGCGTGCGGTCGTGGCGCAGCGTCGCGAGGACCGGGTCGGCGCCGACCGCGATCAGAAGCGCGATGACGGCGAGCCACGCGATCTCGGCGGTCCGGCTGTCTTTCACGGCGGCGGCTCTTCGGGCCGGGCGGCGCGACGGCCCCCGGGTCCCGGCGCCCGGCCGTTGAACCGGGCGGAGTGCCAACCGCGCTCGGCCCGCACAACCCGCGACTCGCCGCCGTCCATCGCCTGCTGACCCCGGCGGGTCGCCGCGAACAGCGGCGCTTCACCGCGGAAGGGCCGACGCTGCTCGCCGAGGCCGAGCGCAGCGGCCTCGTCCCGCGCGAGGTCTACGCGACCGAGCGCGGGCTCGCCGTCGTCGGCACGGAGGCCGTCGCGCGGCTCGAGCACTCCGCGGTGCCGGTCTACGAGGTGCCCGAACGCGCCTACGCGCGCCTCTCCGATCTGGAGACCGCGAGCGGCGTGCTCGCCGTCCTCGATCTCCCGGAGCGCGAGCCGGCGGACGTGATCGCGCGCGACGGCCCGGTGCTGCTGCTCGCGGGCGTGGGCGATCCCGGCAACGCCGGGACGCTCGTGCGCTCGGCCGAGGCCTTCGGCGCCGCGGGCGTGCTGTTCGGGCGCGGCGGCGTGGACCCGTTCAACCCGAAGACCGTGCGCGCCGCGATGGGCTCACTGTTTCGCGTCCCCCTCGCGCAGGTCGATCCCGGCGAGCTCTTCGCCCTCGCCGAGCGGAGCGGGCGAACCATCGTCGCGGCCGACAAAGACGGCGACGACCTGCGGACGGTCGCGCTGCCGCCCCGCGTCGTCCTCGCCGTCGGGAACGAGCGGCGCGGCGTGCGGGACTGGCTCCCGCGCTGGGACCGCGCGGTCCGCATCCCGCAGAGGCCGGACGCCGAAAGCCTGAACGCCGCGGTCGCCGGGAGCGTCCTCCTCTACGAGGTCTTCCGCTGTCAAGACCCTTGTCAAGCCGCCGAAAATCGCTGAAAAGTCAAGACTTGGCGGGCTGAAAGTGCGGTGCTATACTGACCCCGCCGACGCCACCAGACGCGCGAAAAACCGACGACAGGAGAGGACTGCCGACGCCGATGCGCACCTCCGAGATCTTCTGGAAATTGTTCGCCACCACGGGCTCGATCAGCGCGTACCTGATGTACCGGCACTTGCATCCTACGCCGGCGCCCTGACGGCGCCGGCGCGCCGAGATCGAACGGCGCAGAGAACGAGATCGATGGAGCGCCCGGACACAGGTCCGGGCGTTTGCGTTTGGAGTATGACGACGACCGGGATGACAGAGCTGGAGAGCACTTTGCAGGCGCTGGCGGCGCGTTTCGACGACGCGGTCGCCGGCGCGCGCGACGAGCGCGCCCTCGACGCGGTGCGCGTGGCGTTTTTGGGCCGGAGCGGCGAGGTCACCGGCGTGCGCCGCGGGATCGGCGCGCTGCCGCCCGCCGAGCGCCCCGGCGCGGGAAAGGTCATCAACGCGGCGGTGGAGGCGCTCGAAGCGAAGCTCCGCGAGGCGAGCGCGCGCATCGAGCGCGCCGCGCTCGAGCGGTCGCTGAGCGACACGATCGACGTCACGCTGCCCGGACCGGAGCCCGCGCTCGGCGCAATCCACCCCGTGCGGCGGATCGCGCTCGACGTCGCGCGCTACTTCACGCGGCACGGTTTCGCCGTGGTGCTCGGCCCGGAGATCGAGACGGACGCGAACAACTTCGACGCGCTCAACATCCCGCCCGATCATCCGGCGCGCGAAGGGCTCGACTCGTTCTACTTGCGTCCCGACCTCGTGCTGCGCACGCACACCTCGCCGATGCAGGTACGTGCGATGCGCGAGCACGGTCCGCCGATCGCGATCATCGTCCCCGGCAAAGCGTACCGCCGCGACGCCGTCGACGCGCGGCATCTCTACATGTTCCACCAGGTCGAAGGGCTCATGGTCGGGCGCGGCATCCACTTCGGGCATCTCAAAGGGATGCTGCTCGGGATGATGCGCGAGCTGTT
>Ga0209810_1001137_pt1 | contig 43802 bp, 32 predicted proteins | sample Coa_R1_7_FD_187159 | JGI IMG/M metagenome (GOLD analysis project Ga0209810, IMG submission 187159) | Surface soil microbial communities from Centralia Pennsylvania, which are recovering from an underground coalmine fire - Coalmine... | ecosystem: Environmental > Terrestrial > Soil > Unclassified... | reverse complement strand
ACCTCTTCGCGGCCCGCCATCCCCCGCGCCGACGGCCGATCAAAATACCACCGCCGAGACCCGCTCAATATCCATCTTCCCATCGTCAATAACTCGAATCGCTTTTTATCTTTTTATTTCAGTTCGCCCGAGGTTTGCGCTCAACGCGCCGATCTCTCTTTTCTGCCGACCCGCAAAGGCCTCCGTCTCCAGGATGGGACGGGATGGATCGATCGATGCCAGCTCCCACGCCGCCAAACGGCGCTCCGGGAGGGTCCCGCTTTGGAGAAGGTCGATCAAAACCGGCCCGCCGTAAGGCTGGCCTTTTCGATACCGGCCTTTCTTGTCGAATCGGGACGCACTCTTTCGCCACCAGGCTTCCAGCTTCGCTGGATCGGGAAAAGGCAATCCCTCGTCGAGATCGTCTTCAAAAGCCTCTTCGTCCTCTTCCTTTTTCGCTTCGGCTTCGGGAGGTAAAACGAGTTTCTCTTTTTCCAGATCGACACCGGTCAGCGCTCGAATCGCATCCCCCGCCAATCGAGCCAGCTTGGAATCGGCCGCGGCCTGAATCAAAGGCTCCATCGCCGCAGCCCGGCCGAGAAGCCCGAGCGACAGGATCGCGTTTCTCGTGAGGCTCGGCTCACCCAGCGCATTTACAAGGAGCGATCCATCTTCGGGAGACCCGGCCAAGCCGAGTAGAAAGATTGCCTCACCCGCTTCTTCGCTTCGCTCCGAGAACGCTTTCCGACAGCGGTTCAGCGCCTTCTCGCTCTTGAAGAGAATCCCGGCACGGACTGCTTCGAGGCGGATCTGGGGAGCATCGCTCTCCAATACCGCTTCGATCTCATATTTCATCTCGGCTATGCGAAGCCGCCCGATGGCGGTCGCCGCGGCGGCGACGAGGAGCGGATCTTTCCCAGTCAACGCGGCTTGAAGCGCGTTTCGATCCAACGGCATTCTTCGAAAGCTGATCAGATCAAGCGCCGCCGCGCGGACGGCCGCCCTTTCGCTGTTGAGCAGAGGCCGGATGATCCTCTCTATGTCGGGGAAGGAGGTATGACGAAGCGCCTGGCGAATTCCGTCGAAGACAGATCCTTCCGACTCGGAAAATGTTTTTTGGACGAGGTTAATTTGCGCGGGATCCCCCGACGCCAGCGCCACCGACGTCGCGGCGAAGACCTCCCCGAGCTCGCCGCCGGCGAGCTTCGGCGCCAACAGTTCCCACGCCGCTTCCCCTCCAAGCACCAGTCCGTCAAGATGCGCCAGCAGCCGCTCTTCGAGCTCAGCAAGGCGGTCGAGATTGTAAGCCCGATTCGAAAATGCATTCCCCCGCTGCTGCCAGAGGAAATCAGCCTCTTCGAGATGTTCTTCCAAAATATCGATCAGGACCATTTCCTGCCTTCACCTCACCCGGCCGCGGGCGCCGTTCCGTTGACAGTAATCTCAAATTGAGATAAAATAAAGTCGTGCATATCATCACGCGAAAGAGGCTGATCGAGTTCGCCCGAAAATATCCCGATGCACTTGCCTCTCTGAATCATTGGCATTCCATCGTCAGCAAAACCGATTATGTTTCTTTCGCTGACCTGAAAACCACTTTTCCCTCCGCCGATCAAGTGGACCGCTTTACCGTTTTCAACATCGGGGGGAATAAATACCGATTGATTGCGGCGATTCATTACAATCGGAAGAAAGTCTATATTCGGCATGTATTGACTCATGCCGAGTACAACCGGAACAAATGGAGAAGATAAGTATGCCCTCGGATGACCTCCGTGAGACAAATGCCGAGTACCGCCGGATTCGTAAGCGGGTTCCTCTTGGCGTATTGCACTCCGAAAAAGAATATAATGAGGCTGTGGCGGTCGTCGATAAAATTCTCGATGAAATCGGCCAAAATGAAGCGCACCCTCTGGCCGATCTGGCCGAAGCGCTCGCCCTGTTCATTCACTCTTATGAAGCGGAGCATTTTCCTCTTTCCGAATCGACCGGACCCGAAATCCTCAAAAGCTTGATGGAGGAGCACGGGCTCAAGCAGTCCGACCTGCCCGAAATCGGAAGTCAGGGGGTCATCTCGGAAATTCTCTCCGGGAAGCGCGAGCTAAACATACGCCAAATCGCCAGACTCGCAAAACGTTTTGCGGTTTCACCCGCTGCGTTCATCCCGGCCTCTCCGGGAAAAAAGAGAACGCCCGCCCGTAAAAAGAAATAGGACTTTCCCGCTCCACCCTCTAACTCGCCCGCCACGTCTGATACCGCAGCGACCATCCTCGTCTGTCCGGCACCGCATAGACGAGGTGCCAGTGCTCCGCTCCGTATTCGACGGAGATCTGCTGGGCTTCTCCATCCACCGACCATCGACCGGCGACGGCCCATGCGGAACCCCGCTGGGATAAGGCGACCACATCGGTGCCGACCGACGCGTCGATCAAAGCGAAGATCCAAAGCGCCCCGTCGGGCGCGGCGGTCATTTGGTACGCCAGAACCGGACCGATCGACAACTCGCGCGAGAGATTCCGCGGGGCGGCCGGGTCGGTCGCGACCATCAGGTCCCCGCTCTTCGGCAATTTATCCCCCGAGTACCGCGGCAGCGACCAGAAAGGATAGTACGGCTCCGCGTCGCGTTTGAACGCAACAACCCGCTCGCCGTGCGCAATCGCCGCCTGCGGCTCCGCCGCATTCGGGATGGAGAAGGTCGCCAGATCGGGCTGAGCCGTGGGAGCAAAGAGCATCGCTTGTCCATCGGCCGTATTCGCAATCAACTGCGCCGTTCCCGCTCCGCGCACAAACTGAGGGCTGAAGAGCCAGCGCGCCGGCGGAAGCGGGGCCGCCACATTCCACTTATGAACGACCGGCAGATCGACTCTTTGAGCCTGCGCCTCGGTGGGATTGATCTCGGCCACCGGAGTGAACTGCACCCCCCTGTTGGCCGGGTCGAGCAACGCCGCCAGCGTGACCTGCGCGAGCTCCAGTGCGACCTCTCCGTTCAGCTCCAATCCAAAGACCAGATCGCCGCCGATCGGAGCGGCGTCGATGGCCCGGATCGTCACGTCGTCATTGGAGATCGTCTTGACCCTCTCCCAGCGAACCTCATTCGATCGCAGAATCGTCAGCGTGCTGTGGCTCTCATCGGCATCCCGTTCCAGAACGCCAAGGTAGTTCTGTCCTCCCGAGGCGAACTGCCAGAATCCCACCAACCGGACCGCGGCATAGATTTCATTCAGCGAAGCGACAGTCATCCTATCAACCCCCGTACTCATCCGGTTGCAGGCGGCGGCCAGAAAGAGCAGAATCGAAGCCGCCACGGCGACCCGCGCGACGGCGCCCTGGACCCGATCAATTCTGATGGCCGTGGTTCCTCACCAGGTTATATTTTGCCAGGGCGCGGCATTGCCATGCTCTGGCTTTCTTCTTCGTCAGCCAGAGAAACCCGCCGCGGTATTCATCTTCCATCGTCCCGACCAGCCAACCGGCCACCGCCCCCTGGCCGTATTTGATGATGTCGTTCGCATGCTTCGCCCCGTAGGAGGTATCGTAGAGCGATCCGCCGGCAAAGACGATCCAGTGATTGCTGAAGCCGAGCGGGGCTTTCGGCTGGCCCTGCGCCGGCACCCCCGACTTTTTCTTCAAATCGATCTCAAGCAAATCCTGCGTCGATGCGGTCGCCGGGGTGCCGTCGGGCGCCACCGGACCCGATGCCAGCACTTTCTTTTTGAGAGAGGTTCCGATCGCCGTGTTCAGCGGCGGCTTGTCACTCTTCACCCAGCTTCCGGCGTAGTAGACGTCGGGCCACTGCTCCCAGTTCGGGATCGGCGACGGTTTGATGTCCCAGTTCTGAACCAAAAACAGGTAGGTCCCCCCCGGTGTTTCGGGAATGACCTCCAGGCACTTCATTCCGTGAAGCGCCATACACTCCATGAAGAGATGCGCAATCGCCCGGCAGCTCCACCCCTTCTTCATCACGGGGCCGTCCGGCGTAATCAAGGTTTTCAGATCCTGCACCGGCTCGTTCGTCTTCCAGTAGGAAAACCCGGTGACGTGAGAGACGCGCGCGCCGCTCCCGTCCGAAAACTTGTCCCACAGAGCATTGAATACGGCGCTGCTCCCCGACTTTCCCTCGGCCCAGGCGGTGGCCCAATCAATCACCTTGAGATAATGTTTCTTGTAGCTCCAGCCGATCGGCCGCGGCTTGCCGTCAACGAAAAAGAGCTTCAGCGGGCTTCCGCCGGCGGCGTCCGCCTTCTCGCCCCCCGCCTCCACGGTCCACTTTATCTTCACCCCCTTGCCATAGTTCGCGACGACATCGGGCTTCTTGGTGAATTTGCAAGAGGCTGTCGCGTCGCCCCGATCGCCGCTGACGTTGAAATCCCCCTCAATCACGATCTTTCCATCCTCCGAGGCTCCCTTCAACTTCCCCGAGCCGTCGCAGCCTTTCTGGTTCCACTTCACCTTGACCTTTAAATCCTTGGTCTCGCTTGCGCCCCCTTCGCGGGCATAAACGGCCGGGTAGACTTTCGCCCCCCCCCAGTGCGGCGTCCCCGAGGGGGGAAGCGCCGTCTCCGTGCCGCCGGCCTCCACATCGAAGATGTTGATGCCGCTTTCAAACGTCACCTGCTCGATCGCCGCAAATAAATACTTGCTCTTAACCGCCTTGATAAGTCCGGCAACGACCCCTTCCCCTAACTCGGCCATGGCGATGCTCCCCCTTTACGAATTGGCGCGAGGTAAACCGCGGCGCATTCGCCATGATCGGCCGAGCAGGCGACGAGCAGCGGCCCGGTGTGATAGACGCGCTGCCAGCCGCGCATCGCCAGGGAGACCATGATCGGCCCCATCGCGGCGCCCGCCTCCCCGAATGCTTCCGCGGGATGGACCAGCGTCAACGTATCGCTCAGCGAGGGGCGGTTGCGCATCGCGGCGATGGCCCACTCCTTCGCCCCCACCTGCTCGCCGGTGAGATTCACATAGGCGGTATGACAAGGGAGCCATTCGGGGGAGACCTGACGGAACAAATCGGCGAGCGTCTGCGTCATCCCCTCGACCTGCATCGGTGCATCGGAGTAGAGATGTCCCGGCTCAAACCCCTTCGCGGTCGCGAGGATTTTTCCGAGCGGGTCGGCTTCGGCTCGGCGGGAGGCCGGCGCAAGGGCGACGAAACCGGCCCCTTCTCCGGGAATGAAGCCGTCGAGATTGGCTTCGTTTAGAATGCGACCGTCAAAATCGAGATCAACCAGCCGCGGCAGATCGTAGTAGCTGTCGACCCCGCCGGCGATCAGCGGCGCTCCGAATCCGTCGGCGATCCGGCGCGCCCCCTCCTGAATTGCAAGCAACCCCGCCGCGCGGCCGCCGACCACGATCGAACTCGCGGCCGGATCGAAGCGCACCTGAGACTGACGCATCAGGTTTTCGAAAAAGAATTTCGGCGTCATCCCTTGGAGCGGCTCCAGACTGCGCAGTCCCAGAATCAAACCGATCGATTCTCCCCGCGCGGGGAGCGCCTCTGCCGCCTCGTGGAGCGCGGGGCCGGCGAGTTGCAAAAGTCGCGCTGTAGTCGAATCAGCGGTAATGTCGAATGTCTTTCGATGCAGGCCCGGCAGAGAATCCTCAGCGAGAAAACCGCCCCGATAGGGATTGCCGTCCTTCCCTTCCCAACCGGTCTCCGTCAGCCGGCTGATCCCCGCACGCACAGAGGCGGCCGTCTGCACGGCGCTGAGTCCGACCGACGTGACCGTCCCGACCCCCACGATTGAAACAGGCGCCTTCATGTAAATCTATCCCATGATGTTCTTTTTGTTGTGGAACAGCGGATCGCCCATCCGGCAGACGTTCTTTCCTTCAAACTTCACATCGAAGGAGTACATCATGAACTCCGCCTCCCCCTTGATCGAGCTGCTCATCACCCCGCCGGCCGACCCCGCCTCATCGCCGCTGGTCATATTGTATTTGGCTCCCTTCACCATCGGCATCTGGCCATCGACTTTTACATTGCTCGGGCCATCGCTGGTATTCGAAGCCATCCCGATATTCGGATAAGGAATCGGAATCGGCCCGGCCGGAGAGGGTGTTTTACAAACATCGGGGAAGACGGTGCTCATCCCCCCGCTTCCTTTGTGAACCACACCACGATTATTCGCGAAGACGGTGCCCGGCATGAAACCTCCTCTGAAGAATCTTTGCCTGACGTCAGGCGGCTTTGCCTTTTACATCCAGGTTCTGGAGCGTCAATTCAATCTGCTCGATCTTGATCGCCTTCTTCCCGCAGACCAGCGCGGCCCGCCATGTCAGGCAGAGGGTCGCTGCGCTCGGCTCGATCATAACGGTCTCGAGATGGAGCGGCGGCTTTTCGATCTGACCCATCATCTGCACAGCCGCTTCGATCCGACAGGTCGGCAGTTTAAACCGAAGGGGACCTTTCGGCGACGCGTTGATCACCTCGACCGGCTCTCCCCCTTTCAAGTAGCCTTTGCAGACCAGATCGGGATGGGCCATGTTGAAGAAGCGGGGATTGAAATCGGTCGGGAGAAAAGGGGCGCGCCTCTTCTGCCACGCCTCATTGTACGTTCCCGCGAAGGACTTCCTCGGCTCCCAGGCGGGGGAGATTGCGCCGAAGCCGACCGGCGGCGGTTGATCGTCCGGTTTGCCGATGAGACGCGCCGGCTCTTCCAAATTCGGAAGCGTCATCCCTTCGATCTCTTTCTTCTTCCTCTTTCCGACAAATCCGCAGCCGATCGGATTGCGCGGCTCGAAGAGCGCCGTCCCCTCTCCCTGGTGAACGCCTCCGAACGCCCGCTCATACACCAGCGGCATTTTTTCAAAAGGCACCGGCGGGGTCATTCGAAGTCCGATCAGACCGCCCTCCCAACGCCGATCCCCAAAAACACGAATCGTCTTTCGCCGATCGGCGACCGCCGCCGTTACATCGATTTGGGAAACAGCGCGCCGGTCGGGGGCGCACGCCTCGCCGACCAAGATCACATCGGTCGCCGGTTTGGTGAGGTGTGCTTCGGAGGGATACTTCACGCTCGATTGTCCCGGCTCTCCCCAATATTCATCGGCGAGTGCGACCGGCCGCTGCTCCGCCGCAACGGTCAGCTCCTTGCCGATTTCAAAGGTCGCCTTCAGGGTGATATAAAGCGTGTCGATCCCCTGCTCGTTCGGAAAGAGGGCCATCCCGGCTTGGAATGGGGTGGTATTTTTAAGTTGAAACATCGATTCGTCACTCGGCCACGATTTCTAGTTGATATTGACGCTTCCCCCCTTGATTCGGTTGGGTCCCGAGGAGCGAGAAAGCAGATGGGTTCCCTTGATGATGATCTTCCCGTCTTTCCGGAGCGTGATGCTGCCCGGTCCGCACTTGAGGACCACTTCTTCTTCGGCTTCGAGGGTGACTCGCTTTCCATCGACGACGACATCGTTCATTTTTTTGGCGGTGGTTTGGGGGATCTCCATCGAGACGAGGCGCTCGAGTGGGTCCTCCATCAACCCGATGATGATCGGACGATTCGGATCTCCCACCTCGAAGAGGAGGAGGACGTCGCGCCCGCGATTCTCCGGCTTGATCAATTCGCTTCGGCTCACCCCCGAAACCGATCGCGCGACCCGCGTGCGCCCGTCATACTCCACCAGAATCTCCCCCGCCGGGCCGGGGGATGCAAGGCGCCCGATGCGCGGGGCGAGAAATTCATTGTGGAGCACTTCATCAACCCGATAGAGCTCTGGCTTCGACATGATTCTTCTCCTCATGACCTAGTTCTGTGTGATCTTCGATCCCTTCATCACGATGTCTCCGTCGGCTTTCACGCTGATTTTGTTCCCTTTAATCAAAATATCGCCGTTCTTCTTCAGAACGATGCTGGCATCCCCGGCGGTCAAGACGATCTCCTTGTCGCTCGTGATATTGATGCTATCGGTCACACTGATCGTCATTTTTTTGCTGACGCTTCCGTTGAGATCCCCCCCGATGTCGAGCGTCCCGTTCTTCCCCGCCTTGATCGAGGCATTCTCTCCAATATCGAGGGTGAGGTTTTTCCCCACTGAAGAAATGAGATCTTTGCTGATCGAGACATTGGCGTTCCCGCTCACCGTTTCGGAGAGATCTTTCCCGACCGAGATCGTCTGTGCCTCTGCGACAGAAACCGTCTGGTTTTTCCCGATCGTGACGGTCTGGTCTTTCGCGATGTCGATCGTCTCGTCTTTTCCCACCGAGATGCTGGCGCTCTCGCCGATCGACTCGGAATGATTCTTCCCGACGGTAATCGTCTTGTTCTCGCCGATCTCTTCGCTCTGATTCTTCTCCACCTTCTTGGTCCGATCGTTTCCGACCGTCAGCGTCTCGTCATGGCCGATCTGCTGGTTCTTGTCGTTTTGAATGGCAATCGTCCAGTCTTTCTGGCCGTGGATAAAAATCTCCTCACTCCCCTTGGCATCTTCAAAGCGGATCTCGTTGAATCCCTCGCCGCCGATCGAGCTGTTCGACTTGATCGTGCTCTTCGTTTTCTGCGCCGGAAGGGGATAGGGAGGGGTGTTCACGCCGTTGTAGATCGAGCCGATGATCAGCGGCCGATCGGGATCTCCCTCTAAAAATGCGACGGTGACCTCCTGGCCGATCCTTGGAATGAACATCGCTCCCCACCCGGCGCCGGCCCAGGGCTGGGCCACGCGCAGCCAGCAGGAGCTCTTCTCATCCTTCTTTCCCTGCCGATCCCAGTAGAACTGCACCTTCACCCGGCCGAACGGGTCGGTGTAGATCTCCTCCCCCCCCGGTCCGACGACGAGCGCGGTCTGAACGCTCTGGATCAAAGGGCGCGGGGTCCGCTGCGGCGGACGATAGGGAACATGCGAAGGAATGCAGTCAAAGTCGTTTTGATAGACCAACTCCTCCCCTTTTCCGCCGCTGTCGGCCCCGATCACCTGGGGCTGGCTCCCGCTTTGAGAAAGTCGGATCAGCAGATAGCCTTGATTGAAGGAGTCCCGCGGATGCCGATCCATTTTAAAAAGGAATCCGGGGATGAAGCGTCGACAATCGCTCTGTCCCGACCCGACCTGCCGGGTCGCCTGGATCGCGTCGAGCCGGACCTTCGCAAGGGCCGTTCCCTCATCGGGGCTGACATAATCGCCGGGAAAGTCATACACCTCCAGCGACTTGAACCCGTTCGCCTTCGCGCTCTCCTCCAATGTCAAATTCGGCTTTTTAAAATCATAGTCGCGCAGGGAAACGGCGCCGGAGCGGATCTCTTCGTTCAACCGGAATTCGGTGATCGACTCCACTTCGGGAGATCCCACACTGGAATAAATCAATTCATCTTTTCCGCCGATCGAAACATGCGCCACCGGATCATCTCCGATCACCATCACATCCTTCTCGGCGGTATGTTCGAAGAAGTAAAAGAGCCCGTACTGCTCCATCAATCGGGTCATGAAGAAGAGATCGCTCTCGCGATATTGGACGCAGTAGTCGCGGACCTTGTAGCTCTTCTTCAGCGAGATGCGGAACTGGTCGGAGGGGACCCCGGCGTCGGTCAACACCTGCTTGATGATATCGGGAATGGTCAGCCCCTGGAAAATCCGGCAGTCGGTGCGACGGGAGAGGGTCCAGACGGTCGGGACAAGCCCGGCCCGATAGCAAGCCCATCCCCCGATATTCCCGGTCTGCTCAAAGGAATGGACCAGGCCGTGAACGATCCGCTTTCCCCCCAGTCCGCGCAGCGTCAGGGCGGCCGGCTTCCCCAGGATGGAATCGAAGTCGATCCCCGGATTCTTCGAAGCGAGCTCGATGCTGAAGTGAAAGAGCTCGGAGATTGCTTCATGTCCCGAGAATCGGAGCACCTTCAATGAATCACTCGCATCCCCGCCGACCTTGAAGCTGTAGTCGGTTTCATTCTTCGCGCGGATGATCGCCATCGGTCACCTCATCAATAATTAACGGTTGGCTGCCAGGGGTTCGTTTTGATCCATCCATTCCCCGAATGCGAGCTTGAATCCCCCATCGGTATCGAGCGTGATCCGGAGCTTGTCGGGGAGCGGTCCGCTTCCGATCCGCTCCAGAATCTCGGTTGAAATTTTCGGCAGCAGCGTTCCCTGCAGAATATGATCGACGTTGCGCGCCCCGGTCTCCACCTCGGTGCAGCGCCGGACGATCTGCTCGACCACCGCCGGATCGTATTCGAGAACCATCCGCTGACTCTCCATCAACCGCGCCCCGACCTGCCGAAGCTTCAGCTCGACGATTCCTTTCATGGCGGCCGCGTCGATCGGATAGTAAGGAACGATCGTCATTCGCGCCAGCAGCGCCGGCTTGAAATGCTTGCTCAACACCGGCCGGATGGCGCCGGCGAGCGCATCCACCGCCGGCCGGTTGCCGTCGGAGCAGGCCTCCATGATGATGTCGGTCGCCAGGTTGCTGGTCAACAGAATGATCGTGTTCTTGAAGTCGATCACCCGTCCCTCGCCGTCGGAGAGCATCCCCTTGTCGAAAACCTGATAGAAGAGATTCATCACCTCGGGGTCGGCCTTCTCAACCTCGTCGAGCAAGACGACCGAGTAGGGGCGCTGGCGGACCGCTTCGGTCAGGATTCCCCCCTCGCCGTAGCCGACATAGCCGGGAGGCGATCCGATCAATCGCGAAACGGTGTGCTTCTCCTGGAACTCGGACATGTTGATCGTCACCATGAAGCGCTCTCCCCCGAAGAGGAGATCGGCGAGGCCGAGCGCCGTTTCGGTCTTCCCGACGCCGCTCGGTCCGACGAGGAGGAAGACCCCCATCGGCGCCCGTGGATTGCCGAGCCCCGCCTTGGCGGCGCGAATCCCCCGCGCAATTAAGTCGATCGCATGGTCCTGTCCCTTGATCCGGTTGATCATCCGGTTGTTTAATTCGAGAACCGAGCGGGCCTCATCCTGCACCATCTTCCCCACCGGAATGCCGGTCCAATCGGAGATCACCTTCGCGATGACGTCGGAGTCGACTTCGACCTTGATCAGCGGATCGTTCCCCTGAATTTTCGCCAGCGCCTCTTTCGCCCCCTTCAGCTCCTTTTGGATCGGCTCCCGGGCCGAGGCGTTTGTTTCGGCTGCGAGTTTCTCGCGAAGGACCTTTACTTGCTCAGCCGCTTCTTTCTCTTCTTTCCAACGCTTCTCCAGCCGGGCCAGCTCGTCCCGGAGTCCCGCGATCTCCGCGTCCACCTCTTGGACCCGGACCGGATCGACCTCCGCCCCGCCGGCGAGATCGCGCTGATAGGCGGCCCGCTCCCGCTCCAACACCTGAATCCGCCGCTCCGTGTCTTCCAGATGGCTCGGCCGGTTGGTCATCCCGATCTTAACCCGTGCCGCCGCGGTATCGAGCAGATCGACCGCCTTGTCGGGGAGCTGCCGGCCGGAGATGTACCGGCTCGACATCTTCGCCGCCGCCACGACCGCATCGTCCAGGATTGGAATTTTGTGCGAGGCTTCATATTTCTCCCGCAGCCCGCGGAGGATGACGACCGCCCCCTCTTCCGACGGCTCATCGAGGCTGACGAGCTGGAACCGGCGGGCGAGCGCCGCATCTTTCTCGAAATATTTTTTGTACTCCGACCAGGTGGTGGCGGCGATCGTCCGCAGCTCGCCCCGCGCCAGCGCCGGCTTAAGGAGATTGGCCGCGTCGCTCATCCCCGCCGCCCCGCCGGCCCCGATCAATGTGTGGGCCTCGTCGATGAAGAGGACGATCGGCTTCGGCGACGCCTTCACCTCGTTGATGACCGACTTGAGCCGGTTCTCGAACTCCCCCTTCACTCCGGCCCCCGCCTGGAGCAGCCCCATGTCGAGACCGAGGATATCGACCCCTTTCAAGATGTCGGGAACGTCCCCTTGAACCACCTTCAGCGCCAGCCCTTCGACCACAGCGGTCTTGCCGACCCCCGGCTCGCCGACGGCGATCGGATTGTTCTTCCGACGCCGTGCCAGGATGTCGATCATCTGCCGGATCTCGCGATCCCGTCCAAAAACCGGATCGAGCTCCCCGGCGCGCGCGCGCGCAGTAAAGTCGATGGTGAACCGGCCGAGCGCCGTCTCCTCGCCACGGGATGCTGCAGCGCCCCCCTCCTTCTGCTTCTCGGCAACCGTCTTCTCCGACGAGCCGTCGGTGATCTCGAAGAATGTCCGCTTCAGCTCCTCCGGACGGACCGCCTCCAATGTTTCCAGCGCCTCATCCAACGCATACCGGCCCGGATTACCGACCAGGGCGGCGAGCAACGCGCCGGAGCGGATCTCGCTTAAACCGAGGTCGATCGAGCTGATCAGCCAGGCCTGCTCCACCCATTCGAGCAAGGCGGGAGAGAAGACCGGCTTTCCGGCATTGCCGCTGCGGAGGCTCTCCAACTCCCGCTGGAGCGCTTTCTGAAGACGGGAGGGATCGATCTCGAAATGTCTTAAGATCGTCTGAACGTCGGCGGCCGGGTCCTCACTCATCTGGAGGAGCAGATGGGGAACGCCGACCTCATAGTGGCTGCGCGAGACGCAAAGGCCCGCGGCCGCCTCCAGAGAGCGGGTGGAGAAACGGTTCAAACGCCGGAGCAGCGACTTAATGTCAACAGCGATCATAATGTCTCCTTATCGATAGGGACCGACCTGCACGTCCGCCCAGGTCTTGTCATTCAATACAGATGAATCACAGCAATTCTAAAATCAACAGACGCTCACGCCGATGCGCTTCTACGCCGCCCTTGCGGCCGCTCTCTCCAACAGCACCGATCTCGGCTGGCGATCATCAAAGCCGGTCGTGGTGAGCCAGGTGGTCCAGCCGAGGCGGCTGCCGTTACGGCTCTTCAACTGCAGCGGCGGGATCTCCTCTCCATGCACCTGCAGTTCAAAATCAAACTCCAGCGGATCGTTCAAAAAGAGAAGGATCAGCGCATTGAGCATCCGGAAAGAATCTCCGTCCGGAAGAAACTGCAAGAACATGCTGTAACGCATCGGCCCGAGGCGCATCCGAAATTGGCTGCTCCGGCTCAAGACCTTTTCTCCGAGGGAGGCGTCGATTCCAAGACGGCCGTTCGCCCGCCCCAACCGAATCCGTTGCTCCGGTTGGATCGTCACCCATCGGGCGGTCCACTGGACGACCCGGGCCGGAATCCCGCCGAAAAAGTCGCTGACCATCCCCTCCAAGGAGGCGGCGGATCGGGGGCGCTGCGTCAGCAGCCCGGCATACCGAATCAATCGGACCGCCGGAAGATGGGTGGAGTCGGTCAGGCCGGCGGTGCCGAGGCCGATCAGGCCGAACATCCGCCGGGAGAACGCATCCTCCCCTTCTCCCTCGAACTGGATATGATACCGGTACTTCTCCCAGCAACGATAGAAGAGCGAGATCAACCGGTGCTGAAAAAGATCGATAAAGGCCCGGACCGGATCTTCGTCGGGATCCCGGCGAAGCATCTCCTCGGTGTAAAAGATCGGCAAGGGAGAGCCGCTCCCGTAGAGACCGAGGAAGGTCGTCGTCACCCGGTACCGCGCCGGCTGATCGCCCGTCGCCGGAATTTCATCGACCGCGACCACGTCGGAGACTGGAAAGCCGAGCGACGCCTCCGACCGGAACCGGAGGATCTCCGCCGACGCCGGGCCTTCCCCGCCGACGCGCGCGCGCGGCCGGTGGTGTTGCTCCAGCAGCCGGACGAGTTGAAAAAAAGAGAACCGCGCCGGCTCCTCTATAGCGCCGTCTGGCGGCCGATCCTCGGCGGCCATGAATAGACCTCTCCTTCTTGAACGCCCTTCACCGTCAATCGGCTGAAAGAATTGAGGGAGACATAGAGCGATAAAAATTCATTCAACACCGTCGCGAAGAGGAAGAGATCCCCCTCTCCGGCGAAGTGATCCTCTTTCATCGAGAGCGCGGTGGCAATTCCCCGGACCGGCGCCCCCTTGAAGAGGAGATCCTCCCCCCGGCTCTCGATTCCGATAATTCCTTCCAACCGGCGTTCATTGGCCCGCCCCGCTTGCCGATCATAGAGGGAGGGGAAATTATAAAGCTCTAAGATCCCCCGCAACGCTTCGATACTGGAGAGAGAGGTATAGTTTAACGACAGATGGGAGATCAGCCGCCAATAGAGATCCCCCCCGACGGGAGGGCGGATCGTCGGCGTCACTTTCGTGATATTGCGGAAGCGGGCGAACTCCGGCGAGCGGTCGGTCGGCGTCTGAATATCCCCCACACGGAGTTTCCCCGGAAGCGCCCGGTTCGTGCAGGTGAGGGAGAAGACAATCGTTTCTGTCGGCGGCACCACCGTCTCCTGCTCCCCATTGACAAATGAAACATAGGTATCGGTTCCATCTCCGACGACCGCGGCGCGAAGCCGTGTTTCATAGTAGGTCCCCCGCCGGCCCGTCTGACCAAGATGATGCTGAAAGGAAACGAAGGGGGGATACTCCTGCTCGGCCGCCGTCCCTCGCGCCCATCCCACCGCGCGATCGACCGAGTAGACCTCGTGGTGGATCGGATTCGAACCGGCCGGCCGGATCGGATATTCGACCCGCTGATGGTTGACCCGAATCGGATCGGACTCCATCTGCAAAAGATTCACCACCGGTGTGCAGTAAAGCCGGATATTCTCCCGGGTGACATGAAGCGAAGCGGCCGGCGGCTGAGAGAAGACGAAGTCGATCTCAAACGCCTCCCCCTTCATCGTTCGGGTCACCGGCAGAAGCCCGGCCAACGTGACGAAGAGAAATTTTTCGGGAAAGGTGAAGTATTCCTGAAGATAGCGGTAGCCGTCGAACGACCCTTTGGGATAAGGGAGGAGCGCCTCCTCTTCGGAAAATCCCGCTGCGGACATTCGGTCGGCCGGAAGCGCGCTCTCCCCGGAAGGCTTGCCTTGAACGATGGCGCGAACGCGGACCTCGGAAACATATCGGCAGAGCCAGAGATAGAGTGGATACGCGGGATCGCCATGGAGGAAAAGTCGAAGGCTCTCAAGTCGCACCTGAGAGAGGATCGCGCCCGGACTCATTTTGAATCGAAGCCGCAACGCCGACCGGCCGTCCGGCAGGTTCTGGAGAAGGGCCTCTTCGAGGGCGAAAGGATAAAGATCGAGATCAAACGCCGTGCGGAATCGGCAAGGGATTCCCTCGACCGGAAGCGAGGCGACCTCGGTGCCGCGCGGAATCGGCTGTCGCTCCCGGACCGCCCCGGTGATCGGGGTAAACTCGACGATCGACATCGACGGAATCGGCCGCAGATAATGCGGCCAGAGGAGATTCATCATCGCATGAATCAGCTCGGGGAATTCATCATCGAGCTTCTGCCGGATGCGGCCGGTCAGAAAGGCGAACCCCTCCAGCAGCCGCTCCACATCGGGATCGCTCCCCCGGTCGGCCAGGAAGGGCGCCGCCGCCGGATAGGCGCGGGCGAACTCCCGCCCCATCTCCCGAAGGAATGTCAGCTCGTCTTGGTAGTATTTGTTGAAGGGCATGAAGGTCCTGAAAAGAGGCTGTCTGCTATGAGCGGTCGGCTAAAAACTTAAAGTTTCAGGCTGAACGCTGATCACTCATATTAAATTCAAAATCGTCACTTCCGCTTGATCGGTTCCAGGATGGCCGCCGAACATCAGCTTGGATGGATGTCCATCCACCTTGATGTAGTACGAATCGTTCGGGCCGATCTTGTTCTGCACCGACCAGGCGGTGAAGGGAACTCCGCCGACCTCGGCTTGAATCCCCTGGGTCGCATACTCCAGGACAGATCGCTCGGGGAGCTGTCCCTTCGGTCCGACCAGATGATGCGAGATCTTCCCCTCGGCGCTCACGCCGAACATCGCTCCCTGCCACTCCCCCTCGCGCGGCCCGATCTCGAACCACTGGCCGATATAGGGATGCCCGGTGGCGCTGATCCGGAAATCCCACGCCGGACTGTCACTCTTCTTCAAAAATGCCGCCGCGACTTTGGCGGGCCAGCTTGGCTCCGCGGCCGAAAGGAACCGCAACCCTCGGAGGAGCGTCGGAAGCGTTTCGGCGTCGGGAGCCGCGTCCAGACCTAAATAAAGAATCGGGAAGCCGCTCCCGCGTCGATCCCGCACCATCCCCGTCACCAACGACAAGCCGTAACGATGGCGAGGCGACTTAAAATCATCTCCTCTTCCGGCGATCAGCCAGAGATCGGCTTGCGCCGGATCTTGAAGCGTCGTGCCGAGATCGTACCAGGCCATCTTCTCCAGATCATCGATCCAGGGAGAACCGCTGACCTGCAGCCCGGCGCCGGCGAGGGCTTTCAAGCTTCCTTCCGGCTGGGGGGCCTCCTTCCCCGTCGGCATCCAGGTGACCCACACTTTTTTTCCGGCCATCGCTCTACCTCCGTAATTTGACTCTTGCCGGCTTTACCCCCGGATTTCGATCTGGCCTGTCGGGGTGACCGCCGTTTCGAACCACACGGACGCTTCATCCCGTTCGGTGACCAGCTCGGCCGTGATCTCGAACCGCAGGTTCGCCGCAATGTCCGGAGAAGGGACGTAGTTCACCGTGACGTTCCTGAGACGTGGCTCGAACTTTTCGATCGAATTGCGGATCCCCCGCTGGACCACATCGACCATCTCCGGCAGATTTTGGATGAACTCGGTCACATCCGGCATTCCATATTCCGGCTGGATCAGGACGTGCCCTTGCCGCGTGTTGAGCATCTTGCGCAGATGGCGCAAAATGGAATCGGCCAGCTCCTGAGTGTTCTCCTCCACCGTCAACGGGCGGTACCCTGTTGGATCGCCGATCCGCTCCAACAGGGACCGTTCACGCGCCATTGCTTTAACTCCTCACTACTCGATCGGAACAACCCAATCGTCCGTCGCCTCGGTCTTGTCGATCTCATGCCGCCAGGAGGCCTTTCGGTATGTAAAGGCCACCTCTTCCATATGTCCGAAGGAAGCCATCGACTTATCCAGGCAGTTCGGCATCCAGGGTCGGACGGAGACCACCACGGCATCTTCCAAAGTGATGGTGAAATATTGCTCTTCCGTTCCTTTGGCCGACACCCGATAAAATTTGACCGTCACGTTGGTCAGGTGCTCTCCGGTGCAGAGCGCTTGATAGATCATGGGGGAGGCTTTGTCAAATTCCTTCACAATTTTGAAAGCGCCGTGAATCCGCTTTCCGGTAGACAAACCGGTTTGAGGATCGGTCGGGATATGGACTTCGTGATCGAGGGCTTGAACGAGCATTGTCCCTTCCCGTCCCTTCATCGTGCAGTTTCCTTTGATATCTCCCTGCTTCTCTCCCTTCATGGTCATGTGTGCTGGCATCGGCATGGCAACGTCCTCCTTATTTGAAGTTTGATTAAAGTTTTTTAAAGTGCTCTCTCGAAACTCGATCGGCCTCTAATGCAAAGGGGAGACCCACTCGGTCTATTGTCCAAAGGGAGTAAAAATTCCATTTCCTCAATTCTAAGAGGGTCTCTTCATCTGGATCTCGGAAGGGGTCCTCTTTGTCGGCTCCCCCTTTTCTTAATTTCAAAATGCGATTCCGGTTTCCAGAATCCGCCGTTATTTCTTATCGAGCTTCCCGACTAATGAAAGGGTAAAGAAGGAGCCCATATATTTGAAGTGCGGGCGGACCTTCATATCGACCCGATACCATCCCGGATCTCCCTCCACATCGCTGACGGTGATTTCCGCCTGGCGCAACGGCCGCCGTCCGCGAACCGCCGGATCGACGACATCTTGATCGGACACATACTGCCCGATCCACTTGTTCAACTCCTTCTCCAGGTCGACCCGCTCCTTCCAGCTTCCGATCTGCTCCCGCTGAAGCACTTTGAGATAGTGGGCCATCCGGTTCATGATCATCATGTAGGGAAGCTGCGTGCCGAGCTTGTAATTCGTCTCGGCCTCTTTTCCCTCTTTGCTCTGGCCGTAGTACTTCGGCTTCTGGCAGGAATTGGCCGAGAAGAAGCAGGCGTTATCACTTCCCTTCCGCATCGCCAGTCCGATGAAGCCCTCCTCCGCCAGCTCGAACTCGCGGCGCTCGGAGATGAGCACCTCCGTCGGGATCTTCGTCTCGATCGCTCCCATCGATTCGAAGGTATGCACCGGGAGATCTTCGACCGCTCCGCCGCTGGTCGGGCCGATGATATTCGGGCACCACCGGTATTTCGCGAAGCTGTCGGTGAGCCGGGTGGCGAAAGCAAAAGCGGTATTTCCCCAGAGGTAGCTCTCATGGTTCTTGCTGACATCCTCGGTATAGCTGAACGCTTTGACCGGGTTGTTCTCCGGATGATAGGGAAGGCGGAGGAGGAAGCGGGGAAGGGTTAAACCGACATAGCGGGCATCTTCCGACTCGCGGAAGGAGTTCCACTTGATATACTGCGGCCCCTCGAAAATTGATTTGAGATCTTTGAGATTCGGAAGCCCGAGAAAGCTCTCCAGCCCGAAGAACTGAGGGCCGGCCGCCGCAATGAACGGCGCATGCGCCATCGCCCCGACGCTGGCGACATATTGGAGGAGCTTCACATCTTGCGGGCCGGGCCCGAAGTCATAGTTGGCGATCATCGCGCCGACCGGCTTCCCTCCGAACGTTCCATATTCGGCCGTGTAGACCAGCTTGTAGAGACCCGATTTGGTTATCTCCGGCGCATCTTCGAAGTCGTTCAGCAGATCTTCCTTGGAGACGTTTAAGAGCTCAAACTTGATATTCTCCCGGAAGTTGGTCCGATCGACGGCGAACTTCAATCCCCGCCAGGCCGATTCGATTTTCTGAAAGGTCGGGTGATGCATGATCGCATCGACCTGGGCCGACAGTTTCTGGTCGATCTCGGCGATCATATCGTTGATCACCGACTGGTGGACTTTCGCTCCCTGCCGATTGGGAGTCAGCAGCTCGGCGATAAACGCTTCAACGCCGCGCTTTGCGATCGCGTATCCCTCTTCGGAAGGTTTTAATTTCGTCTCATGCAGGATCGTATCGAGCAGAGAGGATTCCCCCTCGACGGCCTCGACCGTTCCCGCCTGCTTCTCTGTCTGTTCCGCCATATTCGTGTCTCCTTATTTAAATAGAAAAAAAGCGATCAGCCGTCCGCGTTCAGCAAAAGATTTTAAATTGTCTCAGCGAATGATTGAACGCCGACCACTCAAAAGCTATTTACTTTCCCCGCCCAACTCTTTCAGCAGTTTCTCTCGGGCCGCCACATCGGAGATGAGGCCCTCGATCTTCTTTCGAAAAGCCGGGATATTTCCCAACGGCCCTTTCAGCGCCTGAAGGGCGGTGCGAAGCTGGAGGAGTTTGTTCAGCTCGGGAACCTGCTCGACCACCGACTCCGGACCGAAGTCTTTCATCTTCTCGAACTTCAACTTCACCGGAAGCTGCTCCCCTTCCTTTCCGGAAAGTTTGTTGTCGACATTTAATGAGATCTCCAGCTTTTGACTTTTCATGACCTCTTCGAAATTATCTTTGTCGATGTTGATCGGCTTTCGATCCTCCAGGGGAGTGTCGTCGGAACGGAGGGTAAAATCTCCCATCATCATCAGCTTCAGAGGCAGTTCGACTTCCGCCTGCGCCCCCCCCGTGGCCGGCTTGTAAACGATATTGACCCGTTCCTTTGGTGCGACGGATGATTCTTTTGCCATTGGTCTTCTCCTTTTTGATTTGAATCCTGTAGGGGCGCACTGATGTGTGCGCCCATTCGGGTAGGGCGGACACACCGGTCCGCCCCCACGAAAACATTTTTTATTTCCGATCCAACTCCAACCCCGCGATCGGATCGAGGCGGCAGATCCTTCCGTAAATCGCCTCTGCCCGATCGATCCAATCGGTCGATCCCTGATCGGAATCTCGGGATAATTGATTCAACAGACGCCAGGAGGTCCGGAACACCTCCAGACTCAACGCCGGCTCCCACTCTTCCAGCGAGAATCGATCGATCTCACGTTGAAGCGCGTCGATCTGCGAGAGCGCCACCTTCGGGTAGCCGCCATCGAGACAGATCTGGGACAATTCCAATTGAAGTAAGAAGCGCTCGCGCCGGGAGGAGGCGGCTGCGATGCGCGTTTGAAAAAGTGCGATCGCCCCCTTCGCCTCTCCCTGGCCGAGGAGTTGGCGGGCCTGCGCGCGCAGTTCGGCGATCGCCCCTTCTGCCGCCGTGGGACTTCCAGAAGAAGCTCCGTTCGCGCCGCTTTCCCCTCCCGCTGGAATCACCTCCTGCTCGATCCATCGCTGCGTCTCATCATCGGCGAACGGGGTCCCGTCGGCAAAACGGCACCTCGGCAGATCGGGGAGGCGCCGCAGCAGAATCTGAAGCTCGCCGAGCGCCGCCTGCTTTGCTCCCGAATAGGCCGACCCCAGGTTCGACAGCGCCAGCACGCTCAATCGCTGAAGATCGAGCCAGAACGGATAGGTCTGAAGCTGCGTCTCGGTCAGATCGACCAACTCCTTCCACCCGCGCTGATCGGTCAATCGACGACCGCTTTCGAGCAGGTGCGCGGGCGGCGCCGGAACACGGGTCTCCCAATCGGTATGAGAGGGAACTCCGTCAAAGCGGGACCAGGTCAACGCGCGCGCGATCTGATAAGGCCAGGGATTTGTCGGCTCCAGGCTTCGGACCAGATCGGCGGCCCGATAGATCAGATCGCCTGCTTCGCCGAATACCCGCTCGGCGTCTTCGAGCGATTCGAGCTTCCCGGCAACGAGCGGCGCTTCGGCCGTCTCCGTCGAGGCAGACGCGCTTTGCGTCGGAGGCTGCGGTTGCGCGGCGGCTTGCGGGATCGCGACCTCTCGCTTCCACTGCTCCACGGCGCGGCGAAGATCGCCGAGGCCCGGGGAATCGTTGGCCAACCGCTCGCCGAAGAACTTTTCCAGAAGATCGATCTTCTCCGCGCAAGCCAATACCTCTTTTCCTTCTCCTGGAAGCGGCTTCTTTTTCCCGACCGCAGCGCCCCCTTTTTCGGAGAGCCAGACGAGGGCATTGATCCGCGCCCGCATCCGTTTCGCCTCGGGATAAAGGCTCTCCCAAAACGCTTCGACCATCTCCTCGATGCAGGAGAGCCCCGCGAGCAGACCGGCATAGCCTCTCTGCTCAAGCAAGCCGAGGGAAACATAACTCGCCACCAAGAGGTCTTTCGATTTTTTCTGCAGAAGCTCCCGACCGAGATCGACGACCTCTTTCCACTGGACGGAGCCGCCGGAGAGCGATTCGAGCTTGCCGACCTCAGCCTGAAGCCGCTCGAAGAGCGGATCATACCGGGCCGAATCGCCCGAAGGGGCGTCGGGGCGAACCGGCGTCGATCCGATCTGGCGCCACTCCGAGATTTCATCACTCATGAAAGACTCCGTAGAGAAACCATCGCCGAGAGGTCATTGTCGTCATTCCCGCGAAAGCGGGAATCCAGGATGATCGATTTAAAGAACTCGATTCCCGATTAAATTTTGGGAACAACAAATTTAAAACTTTAACGGCTTGTCAGATTTTTCTTTCCACCCTTGGGCGACCCACCGATCGCCTCTATAATGAAATTGTTTCCATCCAAGCCAGGAACGCCGCCAGCGATTTATCGCCGCTCTCTAAAACGGCCCGCCGGCCGGCGTCGCTTTTCTCCTTCAGCGCATTAAGCTCTCCCCCCGTCTCCGGGGCCAGCTCGTAGGCCGTCCCGCCGTCGAGGTCGGGCTTGATCAATGAGAGAAAGCTCTTTGCGGAAGGGGGGCCGAGAAAGAACATCATCCAGGGAGCACCCTGGACCGGCGCCCGATTCCAGAAAAAGTTCACCCCGGCAGGGGGGCGCTTCAACATCCGCGCCGTAAGATCAACCCAGAGCGGGATATCCCTTCCTTCGCTTTTCTCCGAGGCGAGCAGCGGAAACTTCAAACCGAAAGCGAGCTTGCTTGATCCGCTCCGGCGCATCGGCCCCAAGATCGCCGACAGATTCTGATCGAACAGATATTTTCTAGGATGCTCGAATGCGCCGAAGAGCGCGGTCCAGAACGACTCGCTCTTCTCCCCCTCCAAGAAGCGCCGATATCCCTCTTCATGCGCTGCGGGGGCGCGATCGTCCGGCATCGGAAGATCAAGCCGCTCCAGAGAATCGAGAAATTCCTTCAGCCGCAGGCCGGCGCCTCCGTTTCGCGCAAGCTTCGCCGCCTCGTCCAGAAAAGGGGCATAAACCAAGGGGGCGAATTGAATCGGCGCGGCGAATCGTTTTCGCTCGACTCGGAGAAAAACGAAAAAGGGATAGGCGCGCCCCGCTTGGTCGCGGCTCGGCACCAGCGTCCCAATTAAAAAAGCATCGCTCCCCTCCACCTGGAAAACGAAATTCCAGGGATCGGCCTGAAAATAGTCGGCCTCCCATTTTCTCCCCAACCGGGATTGGGCGGCGACGATCCCCTCTTGCAGCCACTGATCGAGCGCCCGGACCTCTTCGCCCGACGCGTGGAAGCGGATGAAATCGGAATGGATCGGGAGTTTTCCGAAGCAGCCGAAGATTTCGTTCCCCATTCTTTTCTCCTACCCGATCTTGCTGGGGCAGTGGAACTCTGAGAAGAATCCCGGTTTGAAGGGATTCTTGTAGCTCTGCGCCCTGAGATCGTAGCGGACCTTGATCACCTTGCCGTCCGAGCCTTTGAGCTCCCATTCGATTTTATAAATCGTGCTGCTCACCGGGGTGATCTTGGCGGCATCGAGAAGCTTGAAGAAGCCCCACCGGCCTCCATACTGCTGCGCCTGTCGAGAGCCGCCGCTCTGGACTTGCAGAATCGCCCCCGGTGTGCCGGAAGGTCCGGGCCAGGAGAACTCATGCCACTCCTGCGGTTCGTTCCGATACCGAAGATCTTTTCCGTCGGCGGAGATCAAGATTTCAGTCACCCCGGAACTCGGGTAAGGATAGAGATCGAACGACAGTTTCAGGTCGGGATTCCCGCGCGGGAAAAGACTTTCCGAGAGAATCCGGGCCCGCCGGAGCGATTCTAAGAAGTCGGGCGACACCGCCGGCGCGGCCGATGTCCGCTTGATCTCCCAGCGCTGGGCCCCCTCGTCGACAAAGGGCTTTAGCTCTTTGTCGTAGAACTTCCACAACGTCCCATTTTGCGGGTGAAAGAATTCCGCGATATCGGTCAGGGTGGCGTCTTCTCCATCCTTCTTGAATGGGTAGCGCCCGGCGATGCTCTGCTGGCACGGCTCAAAGACCTCTCCCCTCCATCGACGGTTCAGATCGGCCATCGCCCCGCTGACGACGCCGGTCGAGGCCATCCGGAAAGGTTGAAGGAAAATCGGCGACACCACCCGTCGGACCTCCGCGTCGGTCGTTTGAAGAAGACGCTCGGCGTTTTTCTGAGCGGTGAAGAGATCGTTCGACTGTCCGCTCGCCATGCTCTGAATCAACGCCTTCGCCCCCTTTGCATCGCCCGATTCCGCCAGCGGTCGAAGGACGTCATGGGCTTTGCGCAGTTCCGCGACGAGTCGCACCACCGGAGCCTCTTTTTTCGGGTCGGCCGAAGTCGCAAAATCGTGAAAAGGCTGGAAGCGGATCGCGACCGGCGTCGGCTTCGCGGTGGCAGCGGGTGTTGCATCCGCCGCAGGTCGATCCATTCCGAGTTTCTCTTTCACCCGTTCGACCATCCCTTTCGCCAGACCGCCTCCCAGCGGCTGAGGCGCCTCCTTCCTCAAATTGGTGTTCCGATCGATCTCGGTGAAGAGCGCCACCAGCGGCGAATTCTCTTGAGAGAGGGAGGCGAAGAGCTTCTCCGTTTCTCCCAGACCTTCGGCCGGTCGCAGCCGGATCGATTCGATGAACCCGCTCCACTGACGCTGATACTCCTCAAAGTAGAGCCGCTCAATCCCCGCCTCGACGGCGGTCCGCTCCGGCTCCGGCTCTCCCAACACCCACTCCTCCCCGCTGATCCCCTTTTCTTGAAGAATCCGATCGAGCGATTCCTTGAAAGGACCCTTCCAGCCGGCCTCGGTGAAGAGGGCCGGGATCTTGTAATCGCTGACGAGCGCCTCCTCCCCGCTCCCCTTCAACGCGGTCTTGAGGGTATACGGTTCCGATTTCCCGGTCGCTTCTCGACGGATCCGGCTGTAAAGACGCTCCTCCAATGGAATCGCGCGGAGTCCCTGTCGAACCTGTTGCACCAATTTTTCATTCGACGTCATGCGCGGAGCGCCCGACTGATTTGCGGCGCGGCTGTAAAACGCAATCTGCCTGGCGATCCCCTCTTGGAGTCCCTTCGGAACCTGATTCGCATACAGGGCCGGGAGCATCTCCTGCCACAGGTTCTGCAGCTGCGCTTCGAGGAAAGCCGGATCGCGATGGGTTGGATCAGACATCATCAAATAGATTTTCAGGAGCAAATAATAATGATCAAAGTCGCGCCCCTCCGGAAGCCGACGGGGATTCGAAGCGAATCGCTCTAGCTCCGCCTCGATCGCCCCCTGGGTCGGTCCGAGGACGAGCTGGTTGAGCCGCTGAAAGTAGAGATCCCGCATCGGCGGATACAAGGTTCCCCCCCGGTATAGTCCGCCGCGCAGCCGGAACGGAATTCCCCGATCTTCGTCGGCCTGAAGCCGATCGAGTCCGACCCGAAGCTGATCGAGCTGCTCGATGTTCTTCGGAAACTGCCGCTCGTCTTTCAGCTCCATCTTGGCCGCCTTCGACACGCTCGACCAGATCGAGCTAAGATAGACCCGGTTCCCGACAAACGAAAAGGAAAGCCCGACGATGGAGAGGGTGGTGATCAACACCGCTGCGACGAAGATCGCCACCCGCAAAGCCCCGCGCTGTCGGCTCATGGCGTTGGAAGGACCGGCCAGAATTTGATCTTGGAAGATGACATCGGTAAAGAGATTCTTGATGAAGTAGCTCTTCGCCTCGACCTCCGCTCCGAACGAATCGCTGACCGCTTCGGAGAGGCCGGAGGCGCGGCTGACCGCGCTGAGAATCCGATCGATCGGCCGTCCCTCTTGGGTGCCGCTGGTGAAGTAGAATCCGCGAAAGATCGGATTCTCATGGTAAGGATTGTGGGCGAAGAGAAGCTCGACAAACCGGGTCAGCTTCTCCCGGCCCGATAACAATTGCAGCGGGAAGCTATAAACGTCGCGGACCTTTTGGACGCCCCGCGCGGAGGCGAGCCGCGCCACCCGCCGGGCGTCGAGCGCGTTGAAGAGCTGGCCGAACTCGGCGTCGAAGAGTTGCTGCGGCGTGCTGTTCGGCGGCGGATTCTTCGGCAGGGTCGCCCCCCAGATCTGCTCTCGCTCCGTCTTGCTGAAGTCTTCATAGAACTCGACGAAGCCGCGGATCAGATCGCATTTGGTGAAGATCAGATAGACCGGGAAGACGATCCCGAGCCGCTGGATCAGCTCGTCGATCCGGGCCCGCATGTTCTTGGCGTGATACTCCAGATCTTCGTCGCTCGCTTCCAGCAGCTCGGCGATGCTCATCGCGGCGAGAACCCCGTTGATCGGTTTTTCCTTTCGATGTCTCTTGAGAAGATCGAGAAAGCCATACCACTCCTCCCGATCTTCATCTTGCGTCACGTAGCGCCCGGCGGTGTCGAGCAGCACCGCCTCGCTGGTGAACCACCAGTCGCAGTTGCGGGTCCCGCCGATCCCCTGCACCCCCCGGTTCGAACCGCCGAGATAGGGAAATTGCAGACCGGAATGGAGCAGGGCGGTGCTCTTCCCCGAAGCGGGGGGGCCGATGAACATATACCAAGGAAGGGCATAGAGCGCGGTCCTTCCGGAGCGGCCTTTCCCAAGCTTCGACTGCTTCAGCGCGGCGACCGCCTTGTCGAACTGCACGCCAAGCTCCGCGATCTCTTCTTTCCGATCGGGCCGGCTGCCTTCCGCCTCCTCCTGCGCCTGTTTCTGAAGCGACTGCTCTAATTGCTTCGCTCCCCGCTCCGCGCGCACGCGGTCGATCGCCAGGAAAAGCGACCAGAGAAAGAGGACGGCGACGACAAGGAAGAGCCGTGTTTCGATCTTGGTCAATCCGATGTAAGGCCCCGCAAACCAAATCAGGCAGATCAAGCAGAAGACGCCGATCGCCGCCGTGATCCGAGGATAGCGGGTCATCGCTTGGATCAATGCTTTCGGAATCGCCAGCAGCCACTTCATCGTCCCGCTCCGATCAACTGCCGCATCTCGGCGGCGATTCCGTTGGCGTCCCGGCTGATGATAAAGGCGAGAGAAATATAGAAGAAGAAAAGGATCGCCATGCAGGAGACCACGACAACCCAAGAGGGGATTCCCTGCTTGACCATCTCAATCAACTCATCGGGTCGCTTGCCATGCGGCGAGAGGAGCGGGATCTCTCCCGCTCTTGGCTGGATCTCCCGGGCGAGTCCGTCGATCAAATCTTTTAGTTTCTCCCTCCCCTGAAGCTTGTACTGTCCTTCAAAGCCGAGGACGAGGCAGAGATAGAAGACTTCGAGAAGGTCTTTATTGGGGGGAAGGGCGCGGCGGAGCGCTTCGAGCCGATTGAAAAACTCCACCCCGGCGACCTGCTCGCGGAAGAGTTCATACTGCAGCGGTCGGGCCGACCAGGCGTCTCGATGGGGCGAGGGGACGCTTAAAATCATCTCGTCGAGGAACGCGGCGACGGCATAACGCGCCTGCTGAACCGCATCGTCGGAGATTGCAAGGCGCTTCGCTTCCCGCTCCGCGGCATTGAACATTTCGATCAGCCGCATCCGCAGCGCCTCTGGGCTGCCGTAATCGCGGGCGCTCCGCAGATGCGACCCCAAGATAAATAGGTCGGAGAAGAGATCGACCAACCGTTTTCTTTCGCCTGAATTCGGGCTTGCCATGACTTCTTACTCCTTTACGGCGAGAAGCTCGATTGTTAATCCATTGAGATCTGCCGGGAGATAGAAGGCGACCGCGTGTGAGCGGCAGATGGAGTCCCAAAGACCCCCATGGTTTTCGAGACGGAAATAATGGTGCCCCATCTTCGGAGAGAGACTCGCCGGCGGCCGGGAGGTGTAGGAGATCTTCAGCCCCGGCAATGCGGTGGTGATAATTGTCTCCAGGTCGAGCGGCGATGCCATTTTGATCCGCCGTGGAACCGAATCGCGGATCTGATCTTCCGAAAAATTTCCGGTCACCCCCAGATAAAAATGGGCCGATTCCAAGAGCCGTTCATCCGCCACCCGGCCGACATAGATATTCTCTCGGCTCTTTTCCAATGGGATCACGATATACCGGGTGGGGTTGACCCCTTCCACCAGGCTTCGAATCCGCAATTCCAACTCCCGGAAAGTTTTCGTCAGATCATGGTGCTGATAGGGAGGGAGATCGCGTGGATGCAAGTCGGGCGACAAGGCGGTCAACTCCCCGGCGAGCGAGGCGAGGGTCAGATAGAGCGCTTCGGGATGGATTTTTCCGACATGGCTCACGTGAGAGAGAATCGGGATATTTCGGTTGAGGGTCTGAAGCAAACTCATCCGGGCCAGATCGAGCGCGCCGGGATCGTCGTTTCGTTGGCCGGCCAGCGCGCTTCGCTTCGCGGAGAGAAGCTCCAGCAATCCCCGAACGAGCCGCATCAGATATCCCGACGCGGAGATCACAAAACAGGGGGGGATATAACTCTCCCGAAGCGCAATGTTTCCTCCGGCGGTCCGGGCGAGTTCAGCGATCTTCAGGGTGACCGCCCCGGCCATTTCTTCTCCGGAGAAAAAGAGCCGGAGATTTTTTCGGGCGACGGCGATCTCTCGGATGTTTCCGCCGGTGTTGAAGTCGGCGATTTTGATGTAGGAGGCGGTGTAGCGGGCCGATCGCGCCTCGCCTTCCTCCAGGCGGCAGTTGGCTGCATCGGGTTGCTCCGCCGGAATTCCGAGAAAAACATCGAGATGGTCGAGGGTCGGCGGAAAGAGATCGCCGATCGGTCGGACCTCCGGCGCCGGGTCGGTCTCCGGAATCTCGACGACCAGACCGTCGGGCATGATGCCATGCAGGCCGAGCAGAGCGACCGTTCCGTTGGCAAGCGCCTCGGTATCGATATCGATCCGGGTGATCCCCCCTCCAAATGAGGTCAGGGCGCCGAGGAGCTTCGACAGATTCCGCTCTTGAACGCGATCCCAGTGCTGAAAGTGATGAGGAGATAAAAACATCCCCTCACTCCAAACCACCTTTTGATCTTTATTCATGGGATAACCCTCTGTTAAAACTGAGTAACGCCCTCTTCTGCCGTCATTCCCCGCGAATCTGCACACGTGCCGAGAGGCACGTGAATACAGAAGAGCACTTCTACTCAGATCGATCCCTTCACTTGGATCAAAGCGGGAATCCGATATGGCAAAAATCAAAACCACTCGATTCCCGATTAAACATTTCGGGAATGACGGCACAAATAATACAAGGACATTATCGGAAGTCGGCTCCTTACTCGATCTTTGATGCCTTCACCGTCTGCGATTCGACGCTGATCTCCACGGTGCGGACCTTTTTTCCCTTCAGCGGGATGATCTCCCTCCAGCCGTTTCCTTGAGGCTTCCGAAAAAGGGCCATCAGCGCCAAATATTCCGAGCCCTCCTTCGGGTCGATCGTCTGAACGATTTTGGTATCGGGAAGAAGGGTGATCTCCTGCCGATCCAAAACATCGCCGTCGAGAATCTTTTCATCCTCTTTCCAGAGGGAAATAAAATCGGCCCCCTCGATCTTCTCTTTCCCTTTCAACTGATAGATCCGCACCACCACCGGAAGCGGATTGCCGCCGTCATCGAGATTGAGCGTTTTGGAGCCGGCCACCGAGAGATTGATCGCTTTCTTTCCGCAGGCCGTCAACCCGAATGAAACCGCGCAGAGACACAAAACGAACGTGAGCTTAAGAAGGGACTTTTTTCTTTTTCTGAACGGAGAGATAACCTTCCGCAAAATAGGGCCCCAAAATCTGTTCAAATGTTCGAACCTCCTCCTCTGACAGCTCGCGATGTTTTTCTCGGAATCGATCCCATGCCGCCAAACGGGCGAGCGGGCCGACGCGCAGAACCCCCCCCTCTTTCCGCTCCGCCCCCTCCAGGATGTCGGGATCTAATTGTTTGAGAATACCGCGCAGACACTCTCTGAAACCGGCCACCATTCCAACCTTATGCAGCGCCAGATCGGTGAAGACATCTTCGAGATCGTCGATGACCCTTTCGGTCGACTCGGCAATCTCCATATCGAAGAGATACTTCCCGATTTCCCGGCTCCCCTCCACGACTTTGATCGGATTCGGCTTTCGCATGAAAATCCGGGTCGACTCGACTTCAAATCCTTCTTCGAATTCCCTCCGCCCCTTCACCGCATCGGCCAGAGAGTCGACCATGACCGTCAACACCCGATCGATCCGATCGACAAAAGCCGCAACCGCTTCCGGCGCGTTCAGCGTGTCGGCATTCTCAAAATACTTTCCGGCCAATTTCTTGATCCCATCGTGGGCCGCCCGCGCCGCTTCAACCTCCCGGGACGGCGTGGGAACCGTCGCATCGGAGAGATTTTGGCGGATCCGCTCCTGCTGATAGTCGGGCTCCGGAAACCGGGCCTCGACCATGTCGAGCAGCCGCTTTGCTCGTCCCGGATCGAGACGGAACGCCACTTTTCGAAGGATCTCGGCCAGGATCGATCGCCGCTCCTCCGGAGTTCCTTCCGCACGCTCGGCATAGGCGCGGCTTAATTCCTCTAAGAGCACCTCGGTCTCTTCCGACGTTCCTGAAAAGTCGATCGTCGCATCCGAGGCCGCTTCGACCCCCTCCGGATGGGTCTCTTCGGGTTGGATCGGGAAGAAGCGGAGAACAAAGTCACCGATGGTGATCTGATCTTCCGGACGAAGCGGATACTCTTTTTTGGCGATCAGCGGCTCCCCGTTCAGCCGCGTTCCGTTCTTGCTGCCGATATCGATCAAAAAATACCGGTCCTCTTTTTGGCGGATTTCAGCATGTCGGCTCGAGACGATCCGTCGCGGGTCTTCCAACTGAATTTCATTGGACTCTTGCCGGCCGATCCGGACGACCCCTTGTTCATAGGTGCATTCGACCGTCCCGTTGCCGGTTTTATCCAACAAACTTTCGATGAGCAACTTGAATGGCATGTTACCTCGTCTGAACCTCGTTTAACTCTTTCCGGATGAGGTCGCACGCTTCGAGGATTTCCCGGTTTCGCTGACGGGAACCAAAGAGCTCCATCTTGATCCGCTTCTCCAGATACTCCGCCTCGTCAATGATCCGCCCCAGAAATTTCTCAGGCTGGTTAGAATCGTATTCCGCCTGGCTTCGAAGAAGACGAAAGCCGGTCAGGAGCGCTTCGGTCCAAAGATCGTCCGGGATCGAATCGCAACCGTTCTCCCGGTCGGCTTGGCGATAAAGGAGCGCTTTTTTTGAAAGCGTTTCCCCTTCTTTCCGGAATAAGAATCGAAGTCTCCGCATCAAGGGCTTTTGATCCTCCCCTTTCAGGGACGGGAGCATCGGCCCGAGACTTTCCGCCACCCGGCCGACCACCCCATGCACCGCGTCAAAGTCGCACCGATCATTGACCAAGAGGAGCCGGAATAGAATCATCCCCAGGCTGTAGAGATCACACGGAAGATGCAGACTTCTGTAGATGACCACTTCCGAACGGGCGAAGACCTTCTGCCGCGCCTTTTCGAATTGCTCCCAAACAGGAGGAGCAACCGGCTCAATGACCCCTTCGAGAAGAACCCCGCGCTCGGCGGAAGCCCGCTTGTGGGTCCAGATCCGAATCGGCTCGGCGTCCATTTCAGGTAGAGAAAGGGTGATCAGAAACAGGTCGCCCGGAGAAAAATCGGACGATCGAAAATTTTCCGAGATGAGTTGCGCCTGCACGATTCCCCGGACCTCCCCCTCCCGGGAGACCCGCATCCGCTCCATCGAGCGGATCAGAATCGTCGCCGACTCCTTCTGCGTAATCCCTTGTCGCGCCAAGAGCTCGGGGGTATATTGCGGATGCGCATCGGGGGGCGGGCTGAAGAGCTGCGCGGGAACGTCGGCCGGCATGTTGGGCGGGCTAAACCGCTCCGCCAGCTGCAGGCTGGAGAGGTCAAGGGAGAAGACCCAGCGGACCGGCAAGAAGGCCTCCGCGGCGTCCGATAGCTTCACACGAAGGAGCGCCGGCTGCAGATTTAAGAGCGGTCTTTGATGTTCTTGATGAATGCTTTGGATTTGGCGGCATAACGCAATCAAGAGGTTCCATTTCAACCAGAAGATCTCCAGGGGATATCGCCGGGGATCTTCTAAAAAGAGAAATTGATTCGGGGAGGAGAAACGGGAGGAAAAGGAATGAAGGGTTTGCTGGCGCCCGATTGAAAGACCGGAACGACACCACCGCTCAAAGGCCTCATTCCACTCGGCTCCCCCCAGCAAATCGCTGAACTCATCATACTGAAGAGATAATTGTTCCTGTAAACGTCCATCATCCATGAGGTCACCGAGTGCTTTCAAAGGAATATCCCGGAGATTGGCGCTAATATTGAAGAAAAGCAAAAGGAATGTCAAGCGAATTCCCGTCCTCCTTCCATATAATCAACATGCCACCTTGAACATACCGATCACCCATCACAACAGTGCCCAAGCAGGTATCCCAAATCGCGAAAGAGGCGGATCTTCGCAAAAGGGATCCGGTCTGGTTTAGGGAAAAAAGCGGAAAGTATTATAAAATTGTCGGGATAGATTTTTTAAGGAGTCTTTGTTTCGGGCGGCAAGATTACCGGCATGATTATGGAAGGAGGGCGGAACGGTTATTTAAGATCCGCTGGCTGACGAGCGTCAGGTGGAAAGGAGGGGAAAAATCTCCTTTCCACCTGTTCGCCAACGGACCATCTGACATTAATAGGTCGGTGCTTCCGGTCGATCCCAGGTTACTTTGGTGCCGGGGCAGCGGAGGGAAGTGTCCATGCTGAATTTGGAATAAAGTGGGTCACGTTCCACATTACATAGCCGAGGAGCACCAGCGATGCGAATAAAATGATCGCTAATCCATAGTTGCTGACAAACTCAAACAAAATGTCAAACCCTGGGGCAACAACCGTTCTGGATTTTGCTTCTGAAGCCATTTTCATTCTCCCTTATTTCCGAATGATGGGTGGTCTGACCATCAATGGCACCATCTTGCGTGCCACTGTGTCGGCTCTTAACATTGCGGCGAAATAGGGCCGCGATGGGTCGAGTCCTTATCAGAGCCAGTTGGAGGCGCTCGGCGGTCAGGTTGCCGAGCGAAAACCAATATACCATACTCAAAAGAGAAGATAAATAAAAAAATTGAAGGAAGAAAAAGATTGTTTTTATTCGTTTTTCCACGATGTTAACACCGGCCGGCGACCCACCCGAATGCAATTTGCCCCTCCATCACGACCGATCTTTACCTCCCCTGCCCGAACCGACCTCCATCCCCTCTTATAAGCCCCTTTACGGAACGTTCCTCTGTCGAAATGTTAATTTAATTTATTCCCTATTCCAGGCCCAAGGAGGGGAAATGGCGGTAAAGATGCGCCTGAAGGGGGAATCGCACAAACCGATCGTGTTGCCGGCGGAGACATAAAGAGAGAATCTGCATCGATCAATCCGACACGACAGTGAGGACGCTGTAATGAAGGATCTATCAAAGCGCGTTTTATTCATGATCTTCTTGACCATCGGAAGTTTCCATCTCCCCTCTATGACTTATGCTGAAGCCCCGCCTCCTGAGGGTCCTTCGGCTTCTGCCGATCCGCCAGCAAGGGGATGTCATCATGGAGGTCAATCGGAGACCGGCGCGGAATACCAAGGAGTATGAAGAGATGACCTCCCAGTTGAAGAAAGATCAAACGGCGCTTCTCTTGGTAAACCGAGGGGGGCGGTCCCTCTTTCTTGCGCTTCGCCCTTCCTCATAGACAAATCGAACCGCAGATGAAATCAACACGCTCAACAAGAATCGCATGTATTCAGGAGGTTCGGCATGGCCACAGTCAGTCGCTTCTTGGTTCTGCTTTTTCTCCTTGCAAGCGCGCTTCAGGGTTGTGCCCACAAGGGACAATTATATGGGCAACTCCCCGCTTCCAATCAGCAGGCGACGCCGGTGACGTTCGACTATCGATCCGACCGAGGCGGGACAGGCGGAAAAATTTCGACAACGCTCCCCAGTGGGGAGTCGTTTTCGGGAAACTACGTTCAGATCACCTCGACGACACAAGAACAAGAAGTCGCCCCTTTCTTCAACGGCTGGTCTCCGTACTGGAATGATTGGGGCCCTTTCGGGAGTCCCTGGATGGATGCCGGAGGATACCCCGCTTTCAGAACGAACTACTCCGACAGGGTGGTCGCCACCCTTTTCGGTGATCGGGGAGACACGATGCGATGCCGGTTCGATTTAAAGAAGCCGATCGCGGGACTCCGCGGTGGAGGAACCGGCGAGTGCCAAACATCGAAACAAGAGCGAATTGATGTGCAATTTTAGAAACGCCTCGCACTGCATCGGATAAGCAAGCGGGGTTGCCTCCCACATTCGTGAACAAAATGAAAATGATGAGGACGAAAAGATGAACGATTGTGATTCTAGTTGTCGTCCACCTGTTTTTGGCCGCACCGATCTATGCGGCCGGCGCCGGTTCACTTTTTTTTCTGGAGGTCGACCCGGCAACCTTTCTGCTGGAGGGCTACTCCCTTCATTTCCGTCTGAAAAAATGAGCTCGAGTGGAGAATCAGGCCGGCGAGATCATTGCAGCGACCTTTCTCTATCGATGATGCCGGACGACCTCCAACGTTTTCACCACGCGCCTGTAGAAAAGGCCGGCGAATGGAAGAAAGAAGATCAATAGATAAGAGGCCGCTTGTCTGAAATCGATCGGCTCCGCCGATCTCGTCATCGCGCACCCGCCTCCCCCGCCGCCTCCGGGGGAAGCCGAGGAAGTCGCGGCGGGATTAACGCCTGCAGGAGAATTGGTTCCGGAAGCGGCCGTCTGGACTTCGGAGTGGGTCAAGATTTTATCGGCCATCTTCTCGCGGGAGTCATAAAGAACCGCGGGATCTTTGGAGAAGGTATACGTATTGGTGACCACCTGGGCCACCTGCTGATTTGCATAATCTGCGTCGCCGAGGGTTTTGAGCAGGTTCATATATTCGTAATCTTCCATCCCCTCTCGGATGAGCTTCAAGCGGATCGACTCGATTGGGATATGGGTGTTGCCGCCGATCTTGGAGGGGTTCCCGGGATAGTAAAGGGTGCCGTCTCCATTGCCGCCGAAGTAGTACTGACTGAGCCAAGGATCGCCGGAGCCGTAGGCATAGACCATATCGAAGTAGAGCTCTCCCTGAACGTTATATTTAAAGCTCTCCCATTGCATGACCCGATTGAACATCGCCGGCAGATCGATCATATACGTCGGCCAATCAACATAATACTTTTGCGGGTCATCCGGCCCGCCGCCGATAATGTTGCAGCCATGGCTCCCGCACGCCTGATACCACCAGACCTCCGGACCATATTTGCTTCGCTGGTTGCCGACCATGCTTGTGTCGGACGTTTGTCCCGGTTCATTCCCCACGCTCGATTGAACCGGTTTGTCATCTATATATCGCAGCGTCGGGGTCAGAAGATTAATCACACCGGCCACGCCGGCGGCGGTCGCCTTTTGGATGCTGGTGGTGACCAGCGCGCGCAGATCCGGATCGGCCTGGTGCAGCGCATCGCCCCGGGTCTTGATCTGATCCCAACTGCAGCCGTTGGGGGGCTCATCGCAGGTATATTGGAAGAGCCGATCGAACCATCCCTTGCTCTTGAAATGCTGCGCGTAATCTTTCAGATAAGGGATGTCGGTCTGATGTCCGTAGTCAAATAACTGATAGCTCGTCATCTTATTCCCGGGGAGCTTCTGTCCGGGGAGAAGAACCGTTCCATCCAGGAAAGGGCCGAATGCCGCATCGAAGGCCCCCCAGTTCGTGACGCCGTTGGTCAGCCCCCCCATCATGGCGGGGGGAGGGAGATAATTATCTGTGATTCGATGCAGCAGATTGGCCTGGGCATACAGCTCGGTTAAGAACATATCGTCGGAGCTGGGCGGATCGGAGTACGCCGGAAGTCCATGGCCTGTCGGAAGGAGATGATAATCAATCGAGTAGGCGCTCTTCAGTGTCGAGACGGACGGAAGCGCAAAATTCCAGACGGTCAACTGAATCGGGATCACCACCGGGTTCTGACCGTCTGCGGTCACCGTGGCCGATCCGGAATACTCTCCCGCGGCGGCCGTCGGCGGAACATAGATCTCAATCCACACCGGCTGGTTTCTTCCCGCCGAGACGGAGAACGGAAAGGCATTGCGCACCTCTCCGACATACTCATCCTTTTTTGGAATAAGCGCATCGGGCCACTCTCCCGTCCCCCCCTGCGTGGTCGAGGGGGTTTTCACATTCATAAACACCTCTTTATAGATCATGACGGAGTTGGCCGGAAGGCTGTTCCCATGTCCGTCACTCAGATCGCTGACATTGACATCGACCCCGGCGAGGTCTCCCTGATCGGCTGTAACGATCAATTGGAATGGCTCGAATTCGTTTTTGGCTGCTTTGATGTGGGCCGATGACTGGTCCGGCTTCGCGGGAGTGGCCGGAAGGATCTTCACGGTCGCATGATCGGCCCATACGGTCATCGCATAGGCTCCTTGGGATGAAATCAGTATAAAAGCAAGCAGCGCGCCTGCCATCATCGCAAGTCCAAAACCTTTTTCTTTTCTCATCTCCACTCCTTGCTCAATAAATACGCTCCAAACGGAGGGCTTCATGGCGCTGAAGAATTCCGCTGGGCGAAATCATCTCCTCCTCTTATTCGGATTGGGAGGAACTTTTTTTCTTTGGAGCATCGCCGTGAGAACGGCCGGTTACTTCGGTTTAATATCGGTGAACGAGAGACTTCTTTGAACGAAATCGAGAGTGATCTGTTGAATAAAGGATTGAGGATAGCAGATTCTCCTTTTATCGCCATTGGGAAAGGACACTAATTATCGGAGGGAAAGCCCGCAATGACGATGAGAATCAACATCATTATTTCAATCAATTTTACAATCACCTGTTTACCGTATCGTCTCTGCGTTTAATTCAATTAAGCGAAGAACCCCCATAATCTGAGGCGGACTCCACTCGATTTGGGGACCTCAGACCCGATACGAAACGTTGCATCCATTCCCAGTCGAGAATTCATGCACGATTGGGTCTTTCATCTCGGTAGAGAATCTCCAAGCGGATCGACAAAGGTTCACCGACAGATCTCGACGCGCCGACGCAATTTCCTCCTCTCAAGGCTTCTCGACGACCCATTCCTTTCTCACGGATGTAATCGTCCTCACATAAACTTTAATTATTATTTTCTCTTCATCGTGACGGCCCCCTTCGACTTCTTCCTTCGTGTCCCATCCCGATTTCTCTCGTTTCCGTTTGGCATCTCTTTTGCGAAGCCTTCCCCCTTTTGGAAGCGAACGATTCAGTGAAAAAAACCAACAAGGAGGAAACGATGGCCAATATCAAAATTTCAGTCATCAACGCCAGCACCGTATTAACGGATGACCAGGTCAAAACCGTTGTACCGGATCTTCAGACCCAGGTTCATCGTGACTTCGCGCCTGCATGGGGGGTCGATGCCGATCTGACCTTTGTTCCGAAAGGGTCAAAGCCGGCCGCCGGCTCATGGTGGCTCGTCATTCTCGACAACTCGGACCAGGCCGGGGCCTTGGGCTATCACGACTTAACCAAAGAGGGTCTCCCCTTGGGAAAGGTCTTCGCCGGCAGCGATATTCAATACGGTTATCAGTGGACCGTGACCGCCAGCCACGAGCTGCTCGAGATGCTCGGAGACCCCGATATCAATCTGACCGCCTTCGTTCAACCGAGCGCGACCACCGGCGTGCTCTACGCCTATGAAGTGTGTGACGCCTGCGAGGCCGATCAATTCGGATATAAAATCGGCAGCACCCTGGTTTCCGATTTTATCTATCCGGCTTGGTTTGAATCATTCCGGAAAAAGGGGAGCGCACAATTCGATCACGAAAAACATATTCAAAAACCCTTTGAATTGCTGAAAGGGGGATATATCGGGGTGTTTGACGTGAAATCAGGGTCAGGGTGGCATCAGATCACCGCGGAGGGAGAGCCGTTTCGATATGACATGCGACCCCGGTTGGGAAGCCGGCGCGAGCGAAGGAGAACGCCGCGCGAACATTGGATCAAAAGTGATGTGAAATAGGAAAGCGCAGGGAGCCCACCCTTTGACTTCGCTCAATGGTCGTGAACACGCACGCGCGTCGCATGGTTCGCTCTCGCTCACGATGTGAGTAGAGGCGCTTCGCGCTTGCTTCCTTGTGGGCACATTCCCCGCCCCTTCTGCCCCAAAGGAGGGGTCCTTTGGGGACCCATGGAAGAGAGGCGTGGGTTAGACGCGCGAATGTGCTGCGAATGAATGGCGAAGCCTCCTTCCACATCGTTCGGGGAGCGAACCATACAAATAGATTCATCTCCATTCGGGTCGAAGATGGCTTCGCGATCTGTTTGGAGGTACTTCGTACCCGATTTGGATCGGCACATTCCCCGCTGCTTGCGGCGGGGAATCTTCAATCCAGATCTTTTTCATGGCGATTTGGTTTGACAACCTTCGGTGCATCTGAATATCATGGCCCGGATCGGAGTCAGATGCCGCAGAGATCTTTCCGTTTTGATCGGTTCTTATTTTTCATTGCGCTCCTGCTGATGACCAGCCTCGCTTATGGACAGGAGCGGCCGAAGCCCTCTCTCACCGCGATTCAGCTTCGCGATCAGAAGATCACAATCGACGGCCGCCTCGATGAGCCGGTCTGGCAGACGGGGGAGGCGGCAACCGATTTTGTCGATAAAGAGCCGATCGCCGGTGTTTTCTCCGTTGCGCAATCGTTTGTCCGGGTCGCTTACGATCAGGACAATCTCTATATCGGCGCCGACCTGCGCGATCCTGATCCGTCGCTGGTCTATGCCGATGAGCGTCAACGCGACGCCGGCTTTGACCGGAGCGACTCTTTCTGGGTCTTGATCGATACCTATCATGATCACCAGACCGGGTTTCTCTTCGAGACGAATCCCTTGTCGGCAATGTCCGACGCCTTGGTCAGTCAAGATGGGAGGAAGATCGAGCAGAATTGGGACGGCCTCTGGGAGGTGGCGGCACGACGGACCGAGACCGGCTGGTCGGTGGAGTTCCGCATCCCCTTTTCAACCCTCCGCTTTCAGCCGGGGGCCTCTCAAATTTGGGGGATTCAATTTCGGCGGCGCATCCCGCATCTGAAGGAAGTCTCTTTCTGGAGCCCGATCGCGCGCGATCAGCTCGACTGGGCATTCTCGCTTGCCGGGCATCTCACCGGGATGGAGGCGACCCGGCAGGAGAACCGCCTCTCGATCAAACCATATGCAAAGGGATCGTATCAGCGGAGTCGAATCGACGACCGCAATTTGCGGGAGCTCGACGATGATGCCGGCGTCGATCTGCGCTATAAATTTCAGACGAACCTCACCCTCGATCTGACCTACAACACCGACTTCGCCGAAACAGAGGCCGATCTCTTTCAAACCAATTTCACCCGCTTCCCCCTCTTCTTTCCCGAGAAACGGGAATTCTTTTTGGAAGGGAGCAATTTCTTCGGATTCGGGCTTGCAGGCCGCGTCCAACCGTTCTTCAGCCGTCGAATCGGTTTGGAACAGGGAGAGGTGATCCCGATCCTCGGCGGCGGAAAGCTCACCGGCAAGGTCGGTCCCTATGGCATCGGCGCCCTCGCAATGGTGACCGAGTCGGCCCCGGCGGTCGACCTCCCGCCGGAGCGGTTCGGCGTGGTGCGACTTACGCGGGATCTCGGGGTGCGCTCCAACGTCGGACTGATCGCCACCGATCGCGCGGCGCGGGGGACGGAGGGGAGCCAGACGATCGGCTTTGATACAACGCTCGCGCCGAACGAACATTTTACCGCTGACGGTTTTTGGGCCCGCACCGGCGGCGAGGCGGCGGAAGCGCCCGGGCAGGCCCACTTCCAGGAGTTGAAGTGGACCGATCCTTTCTGGCGGATCGATCTCACCCATCTGCGGATCGACGAGCACTTCGCTCCGGCGGTCGGGTTCGTGCAGCAGACGAATCTTGATGAGAGCTACGGCTACATCGATATTCGCCCGCAGCCGGAGAGCGGGCCGGTTCGAGAGTACGGTTTCAAGACGGAGATGACCTATCAGATGGAGACCGGGGGCGATTTTCTCTACCGGAGTAATTATCAGCGGGCGCAGGCGACCTTTCGCTCCGGAGATTTTCTCCTCGTCAGTGTTGATCCGCAGCGGGAGCGGCTTCCGGTCGATTTCCACATCCGTCCCGGAATCGTCATCCCGACGGGGACCTATCATTACACGCAATATAACATCTACTTTAACAGCGATGTCCGCCGGCCTTACTCCGGAATTGTCTCCCTGGCGTGGGGGGGATTTTACGGCGGGGATAAAACCTCTCTCGTTCTGAATCTGACCGCCGCTCCGGCGGAAGGGTTTAAGTTCGGCGCGGGATGGGAGCGGGATTGGGTCCATCTCCCGGAGGGAGACTTTACCGCGCAGCTCCTCAATGCCGATCTCGCCTGGTCGCTGACGAATACGGTTTTCTTTCACGGGCTCGTGCAGTGGGACCAAGAGAGCCGCACGCTGGCGGGGAACCTTCGCTTCTGGTGGGAGTACCGCGAGGGGAGCCGGATTTATCTGATCATCAACCCTTCGCGCCAACCGGATGAGAAGACCCTGCTGATTATGGCGAAGATCACCTGGCTATGGCAGCCGTTGTAAGCCTTTCTGAATCGGGCCGGACTCCGATCCGAAGATCGTAAACAGATCGAGCGTAACGGAATTGGAATCGCGCGATCAAGAAATTAGATCCAAAAAAAAGATAGAAATTTCAAAAAATGGACACTGTTGTGACAAAGATCACGCGATTTGACCTGATCGCCGCGATCAGAGCGGCCTCTCGAATCATCATTTTTTATGTTGACACCTCCTTCCGCGGAAAGATAAACTCAACCCTCATCTTTGGTGCAAACAGATTCGGCGAGAAACGACACGAAGCCGATCTGTGATTTTCTTTGGATGTCCTCCGCCTCGCTCTCACTGTCGCCAGCATCCTTCCCGGATTGGATATCGAAAGGACAGGAGTCGGTTTACCCGTTCAGCGTTCCATGATTTCTATGTTGTCGAAGCAAATCAAATTTGTTCATCCGGTGATCCGTCTTGCATTCCTGCTGACCCTCTTTATCTTCGCCGGATGCGGCGGGGGTGATTCACATTCAAAACCTGCTTCTCCCTCCGACAGCGGAACGCCGAAGTTCTCCTTGCCGCTTCCGAAAGGGATCGCGGCGCCCGCGCCCGATTCCGATCTCACCCTGACGGCGCGCGCGGTGATCGATCCGGGATCGTCCGGCGAGAAAACTTTTGATCTGACGGTCGATCTTTCGGGGAACCGGGTCACCGGCGTCATCGACGGCGTTCCGGTGGGACCGCATACCGTCGAGATCCAATACTTCATGAACCAGGTTCAGATCGCGAAGGTGACCCTAAATGCCACTGTGGTCGGCGGACAGAATACCTCGATCGACGCCGACCCGGCCTCCATCCAATATGTCGAAGCGGTTTCGGACGCGCTCTTTGTCGCCGATGCCACCGACCTCTCCATTCAGATTTTCGATCAATATTCCAAGCTGTCGGGCGGCCTTGTTCAAGCGGCGCCCTCCCGCATTCTGAAACCGACCGGCGCCGGGGTCTCCGGTCCCTCGGTCGGAGGTCTTTTCGTTGAGGCGATCGGAGGGGGCCTTTACGTTGCCAATCTGCAGGCGAATTCAGTGACCATCTGGAAAAACGCTGCGACCGCCACCGGCATTCTCTTACCCGACCGGACTGTGAGCGGAGACGCGACCCGATTGAATCAACCGAGCGGAATCGCTGTCGATCCCTTTCGCGACCGGCTCTATGTCGTCAACAAAACCGGAGAGATCCTGATCTGGACCAGCGCGTCCTCGCTGAATGGTACAGTCGCTCCCGCCACGGTGGTGGCCGGCCCATCAACCGGTTTGGTTGCGGGGGATCATCCGCTCTTCCTCGATGTGAAGCGTGACACCCTTTATGTGGCCAACGGCACGGAGATTCGGATTTACGAGAAACTCAGCCGGCTTACGGGGAATCAAGATGTCGCGCCGGTTCGGACGATCCGGGTCGCCGGAAAAAATCTTTCCCAGGCGGGGATCGCGGCCGATCTCACGCGCGATCTTCTCTTCGTCTCTTCTCAGGATACGAACGGGACAGTCTATCGGTTGGCCAATGGTTCCACGGCCTCGCAGGATGTTGCGCCCGCCGCCATCTTGTCGGGCGCGGAGACCGGTCTCAATCAGCCCTCGGCCCTTACGCTGGCGAACGATGTCCTCATGGCTCTGAACCAAGGGGGAAGCAATCTCCAGGTGTGGCATCAAGTTGATCAGAAAAACGGGTCCGCCTCGCCGACCCAGATCCTCTCATTCTCTCCGACCACCGTGCCGGTTGCGCTTTTTTATGTGGCGACGCAGAACGGGCCGCGGGATCAGGCGCAGGTTGATCTGACTATCCAAAAAAATGGGAAGGGAACCGTTATAAGTGATGTTCCCGGAATTAATTGCGGGACAACATGCTCTGCACAATTCCCGACTGGAAGCCAGGTGACTCTGACGGCTGTCGCCGAGGCCGGTTTTACCTTTGTGAGCTTCGGCGGAGATTGTGCAAGCGCAACGTCCTCATGCAAGCTCACCCTCACGGCAGATGCCAAGGTCACTGCCGCGTTCAATGATATCCAGGCGCCATCAACCCCTTCGAACTTGGTTGCAACGGTCGCCAGTGCTACACAAATCGAACTTTCCTGGATTCTCTCGGTCGACAACGTCGGCACGAGTGGTTATTGGGTTGAGCGCTGTCAAGGGGCAGGCTGCACCAACTTTGCTCGGGTTAACACCTCCTTAATAACCGATAACCGTTTTAGCGATACCGGTTTGACATCGGGTGTCGTCTACCGATATAGGGTCCAGGCGGTCGACGCCGCAGGCAACCTGAGCCCGTATTCCAATGTTGTGACGGTTTCAACATTGGATTCCATCGCCCCCAGCACACCGACGAATCTGACCGCCACACCTGCTGCCAGCGGTACTCAAATAAATTTATCTTGGACTGCCTCGACGGATAATGTGGGGGTCAGTGGTTACTGGATTGAGCGCTGCCAGGGAGCGACATGTACCAACTTTGCTCGGGTCAACACAACTTTAGTAGCGGCCACTACTTTCAACGATACTGGTTTGACATCCGCCGCTACCTATCGCTACCAGGTGCAAGCATCTGATGCTGCTGGAAACCTGAGTCCTTATTCCTCGATTGTCAACGCAACAACCCCTGACACGGTTCCTCCGACCCCGCCAACAAATCTGACGGCCACCTCTCCGGCTGGCGCCACTGGTGGCAGCCAGATCAATCTTTCCTGGACTGCTTCAACTGATAATGTGAGGGTAAGAGGTTATTGGATAGAGCGATGTCAGGGAGCAGGGTGTACTAGTTTTTCCAGGATTAACACAGCTTTGGTGAACGCTGTCAGTTTCAACGACACGGGCTTGACGAATGGGACCAGTTACAGCTATCGGGTCCAGGCCGCCGATGCGGCAGGAAACGTGAGTGGCTACTCCAATATCGCCACTGCTTCAACCAATGACACTCAAGCACCGACCCCACCGGCGAGCCTGACGGCGACTGCAGCCAGCGATAGCCAGATCAATCTTTCATGGAGTAGTTCGTCTGATAATATTGGGGTCACCGGTTACAGGGTGGAGCGATGCCAGGGGGCAGGCTGTAACACCTTTACTCAGATTGCCACGCCCACAGAAACCACTTACAGCGACACAAACCTATCGGGTGCGACAAGCTACAGTTATCGAGTAAGAGCAACCGATGCAGCCGGCAATCTAAGCACCTATTCCAACACAGCGAGTGCAACGACTGCTGCCAACCCGGTTCTTACAGTGAAGGTATCGGGAACCGGTGCGGGAACAGTCTCTTCTGCTCCGACTGGGATCAGCAGTTGTGCAACGACCTGCTCTGCCTCTTTTATTTCTGGAACGTCGGTTACCTTGACTGCAGGAGCCAGTGCAGGATCGACAGTTGCGGGCTTCAGTGGATGCACGAGTACAGCCACGACCTGTACTTTCACCATTACAGGGAATACAACCGTCACCGTCACCTTCAATGATACGCAGCCACCCACCGCGCCATTGAATTTAACCTCAACGCCTATCAGTGATAGTCAGATCAATCTATCTTGGTCCCCTTCGACCGACAATATGAAAGTGACCGGCTATTTCCTAGAGCGATGCCAGGGGACAGGCTGTAGCAACTTTACCCAGATCACCACAGTGTCTGGATCTCCCTTCAGCGACACAAACCTATCGGGTGCGACTAGCTATAGTTATCGGGTGCAGGCAACCGATGCGGCAGGAAACCTGAGTACCTATTCCAACACGGCGAGTGCAACGACTGCGGCGAATCCGGTTTTAACCGTGAATAAATCTGGAACCGGTGCAGGAACGGTGACCTCTTCGGCAGGGATCAACTCCGCGATTAGTTGTGGATCGACCTGTTCTGCCTCTTTTACTTCTGGAACGTCAGTAACTCTGACCGCAACGGCAAGTGCAGGATCGACAGTTGCGAGCTTCAGTGGCGGATGCACGAGTACAGCCACGACCTGTACTTTCACCATTACAGGGAATACAACCATCACCGTCACCTTTAGCGACACCCAGGCCCCGACCCCGCCAACAAATCTGACGGCCACCTCTCCGGCTGGCGCCACTGGTGGCAGCCAGATCAATCTTTCCTGGACTGCTTCAACTGATAATGTGAGG
>Ga0209810_1001135_pt1 | contig 43871 bp, 43 predicted proteins | sample Coa_R1_7_FD_187159 | JGI IMG/M metagenome (GOLD analysis project Ga0209810, IMG submission 187159) | Surface soil microbial communities from Centralia Pennsylvania, which are recovering from an underground coalmine fire - Coalmine... | ecosystem: Environmental > Terrestrial > Soil > Unclassified... | reverse complement strand
GTGCCGGCGACGAACAGGTTGACGAAGCCGTGCATCATCACGCCGTCGTGCACGCCGCGCACCGGATGATGCAGCCCCGCCGTCGCCTTCCACGGCACGCCGGTCTCCTGCGCCGCGAGAAGAAACGCGGCGAGGTCCTCGACGCTCGGCGTCGCACCGGGGCGAGGGCCGCCGCAGCGGACCTTGGCGCCGAGCGTGAGCTGGCTCGGCGCCGCCGCGCGCGCCTCGCCCAGGAGGCCGAGCGTCTCCGCAGGCGGCACCTGCCAGCCGGCGTCGTAGCCGCTTTCGATCCACAGCGCGACCGGCGAGCCGCCGAAGCTCGCCGTCGTCGCGGCGACCACGCCGTCGAGCGCGGCCGCGCCGAGCGTGCCGGGAAGCCGCAGCTCGAGGCTTTCGACGGCGACGCCGGCGAGCTGCCGCAGCCGCTCGACGCGGTGCAGGTCGGCGCGCACGACGTCGCCTTTCGCGCCGCCGGCCGCCGCATCGAGAATGACCGACACGGCGAGCGGCTCGGAGCCCGCGCGGAGCGCGCCCAATTCGCCGGCGCGCGAGGCGGGGACGACGAACCGGCCGCCGAGCCAGGCGTACGCGCTCTCGCGATGCCGGGCGTGGTGGCGCAGGGCCGCCTGCATGTCCAGCCGGCGCGGCGGGAAGAGGCTCGCGTCGTCGATCAGGCGCTCGAGGAGGGCGCGCTTGGCGCTGTCCGTCGCAACCGCAGTCGTCATGTCGAGCGACGACTACTGACGGGATATGACGAGACCCTCCGCGAGAGAGGGTCTCGTCCAGCTATGGAGCTGCCGGTGGGGATTGAACCCACGGCCTCGTCATTACCAATGACGTGCTCTACCACTGAGCTACGGCAGCTCGTATCGTTCGGCCCACCGAATCGTCTTGACCATGTTATTCCGCGCGGAAGCGAGGCGTAGGTGGATTTTGGACCGAGTGAGTTCCGACTCCGGAACCAGATACACCTTCTGCGTCTCCGGACAAAAGACGGCCAAGAGGTCCACCTGTCCGTGGTATGGGCGCAGCTTCAGCTGAGTTCGCCGATGACCGTGCGTGCTGCACGCATTGAACTTGATGACGCCATCGCGCACTCGCCCGGTCTTCACTTGAACGCGCTGGAGCTGCTCTCCGTCGTCGGCGATGAAGTCGTACCGTTGGTTCTCACCGAACGGCTTCGATACGGTGTATCCGGCGCGAACCAGCGCGACGGCGACTTCGATCTCAGAGCGATCTCCTATGCGCTTGGTGTCGCGCCGCAGCTGCGAACGATCGTCGGTGCGAAGTCCGTTCGCGGCATCTGCGGCCGCTTGAATGGACTGCTCGAACGGAAGTCGCATGGTCGCGCGCGTGTCCATGGCGTTATGATAAGCAACGTGTGTGCCATACGTGAGGCACGGTGCGCGGACTCTTGATGACGGTTGCGACGCGCGAACGTTCCGCGATCATGGCACGCGTCGGAAAGGTGAGCCCGAATTAACCCTCGTCGTCGCCGCTTCGATCTGCTAGCCGCGCTCCGTATCCGACGTGACGTCCGGGATCTCGGTGCGGGCGATCGATGCGTCGAGCGCCTCGACGTCGTGATAGCCGATCGTTTCGTAGAGCTCGGCGCGGGTCTGCATCCGGTCGACCATCGCGCGCGCGCTGCCGTCGCGGGCGAGCGTCGCGTACAGCTCCGCCTGCGCGCGGTTGGCGACGCGAAGCGCGCTCACCGGCCAGATCACCATGCGATACCCCATCGCTTCGAATTGCTCGGCGGTGAAGAACGGCGTGCGGCCGAACTCCGTCATGTTCGCGAGCAGCGGCGCGTCGACGCGGCGGGCGAACGCGCGGAACATCTCTTCGGTGACGAGCGCCTCCGGAAAGATCGCGTCGGCGCCCGCGTCGAGATACGCCTTCGCGCGCGCGACCGCGGCGTCGAGTCCTTCGCCCGCGGCGGCGTCCGTGCGCGCGATGACGACGAGGTCGCGGCGCGCGCGCACCGCCGCGCGGATCTTCGCCGACATCTCCTCCGGCGCGACGAGCCGCTTGTCGTTGAGGTGGCCGCATTTCTTCGGCAGCTGCTGGTCCTCGAGCTGGATCGCGGCGGCGCCGGCATCCTCGAACGTCCGCACGGTGTGCATCACGTTCAGCACCTCGCCGTAGCCGGTGTCGCCGTCGACGACGACGGGCAGCCCCGACGCGCGGACGACCTGGCGCACGAAGAACGCCGCCTCGTCGACCGTGATGATCCCGACGTCGGGGATCCCCATCGATGCGCTCATCGCGGCGCCGGAGAGATACAGCGCTTCGAAGCCCGCGCGCTTCGCCTGCTGCGCCGCGAGCCCGTTGTGCGCGCCCGGCATCCGGAGGATCTGCGAACGGCGCAGCAGCGCGCGAAAGCGCGCGCCCGCGGGCTCGCGCGGAAGCTCGTCGCCGACGAGATACGTCATGACGCCGCGCCGCCGGCGCGCGGCGCCGTGGCGGTGAACGTGCACGCGATCGTTCCGCCCGTCGTGAACTCCGCCACGAACGTGTCTCCCGCCGTCGCCGGCAGCGCATCGGCGAAGCCGCCGGTGAGGACGAGGCTTCCGGCCGGCACGGCGGCGTTCCAGCGCGCGAGCGTGCGGACGAGCCAGGTGAGCGAACGGACGGGGTCGCCCAGGACGGCGCCGCCCGTCCCGCGCGCGACTTCGACGCCGTTCTTCTTCAGCGTCGCGGCGACCGCCGCCAGGTCGACGCGGCGCGGGTCGAGCCGCGTCGTCCCGACCACGTGCTTCGCGGTCGACGTGTTGTCGGCGACGGCGGCGACCGCATCGAACGGTCCCGGCTCGTAGCGCGCGTCGATGATCTCGAACGCGGGGACGGCGTAGTCGATCGCATCGAGCGCGCGCGCGTCGTCGCAGTCGGCTCCCGCCAGCTCGGCGCGCGTCACGAACGCCAGCTCCATCTCGATGCGCGGCGCGATCAGCTCCGCGACGTCGACGTGACTGCCGCTCGGGATCGCATCTTCCGCCTCGAGAAAGCCCACCAGCGGCTCGGACAATCCCGCCCGGGCGAGCGCCGGCCCGGACGTCACGCCGACCTTGAAGCCGTACGGCGTGCGGCCGGCGGCGCGGGCGCGCGCGGCGAGCGCGCGCTGCACGGCGTAGGCGTCCTCCAGCGTCGCGTTGGCGAGGGTGAGCGTGCGCGCGATCGGGACGCGCCTCGCGCGCGCGGCGGCGAGCCGGGCGGCCAGCTCGTCGATCGCGTCCGCCGCGCCGCGCATCGCGTCAGTACCCGAACGCGGCCGGCTCGTCGGTCTCGCGCACCGCGAGCCGCATCTCGCCGACCCGTTCGATGCGGATCGCCACCTCGTCGCCCGGGCGGATCGGCCCGATCCCCTCCGGCGTCCCCGTCGCGATGACGTCCCCCGGATGCAGCGTCACGACGGACGAAACGAGCTCGATCAGCTCCGGGATCCCGACGATCATGTCGGCCGTCGTCGCGCTCTGACGGCGCTCCCCGTTGACGAACAGCTCGTTGCGCAGCGCCGAGGGATCGCCGAGCTCGTCGGCGGTGACGATCCACGGGCCGAGCGGGGTGAAGGTCTCGAACGATTTGCGCATCGAGCGCTCCTCGGCACGGCCCTCCGGCTCGATCCGCATCGTCACGTCGACGAGACACGCGTAGCCGAACACGTACGCGAGCGCGCCGTCGCGCCGCACGTTCCGCGCGCGCCGGCCGATCACCACGGCGAGCTCCGACTCGTGGTCGAAGCGCCGCGCCGAACCGCGCGGTAGCTCGATCCCGCGCCCGCTGTTCGTCAGCGACGCCGGCGACTTCAGGAAGCAGCCCATCTCGCGCGCCGTTTTGCCCTTCGGCGTGACCGACAGCGCGCCCATCTCCGCGATGTGCTTGCGATAGTTCGCCGGCGCGGCGAAGATCTGCAGCGGCGCCGGGCTCGGCGGGAGCAGCTTCACCGCGTCGAGCGCTATCGCGCGCGCGCGCTCCTTCTCCTCCGCGAGCCGCGGCGCGAGCTCGTCCCAGCGCGCGATCAGCGCGTTGACGAACGTCCCCGGCGCACCGGCTTCCGCGCCCGGCACGGCGGGCGTCACGTCGTAGACGCGATCGCCTTCAACCAGGCCGACGCGGTAGTCGTCGAACAGCGCGAGCTTCACGGGATCAGCACTTCTCCTTGCATGAGACGGCGCGCCGTGCGGTACACGACGCCTTCCTCGGCGATCACGGCGTCGCCGTCGCGCCGCACGCGCGCCGCGACCGGCAGGACGCCCGACGGGTGCGCGACGCGCACGTCGGAATCGGTGCCGGCGCCGCGCGCGACCATCCCCGCGACGATCGTCCCCGGGATCGCGGCCGCGATCGCCAGACACATCGCCGCGGTGAGCGGCACCGCCTTGTGCGGCTGCCCCGAGGAGATCGCCCGCACGGCGACGTCGGCGACCGCGGGATCCGGCGGCGGCGCGACGAGCGCGACCAGCGGCATGTTCTTCATCGTCGTGCGCGCCTCGCGCTCGGTCGCGAGGCCCATCGCGGCCGCCGCCGCGACGCGAACGTCCTCGCACCGGCGGAGCAGCGCGCCGTCGCTCGCCAGCGCGTCGGCGCTCTCCGTGCACGTCACGCCGAGATCGGAGGCCGCGGCGAACACCACCGGGTTCGCCGCGTCGACGAGCGAGACGTCGAGCGTCGTGCCGTCGGCGAGCGTCAGCACGTCGCGCGCGTTGCCGGTCGGCAGCAGCTTGCCCGTCGCCGCACCGCCCGGGTCGCGAAACGCGAGCCGGATGGGCGCGCCGGTCCCCGCGACGCCCGCGATCGTCGCCTCGCCGCGGACGACGGGGCGTCCGTCGACGAGCGGAAAGCGCTCCTCGATGATCTTGCCGGTGTTCGTGTTGTGGACGCGCACGACGGCTTCGTCGCCGGACGCGGCGACGAGACCCTCCTCGACGGCGAACGGCCCGATCGCGGACGAGATGTTTCCGCAGTTCCCGCGATAGCTCACCAGCGGCTCGGTGACCGCGACCTGCGCGAACGTGTAGTCGACGTCGGCGTCGGCGCGCGAGGGCGGTCCGACGACGGCGATCTTCGAGAGCGAGGAGATGCCGCCGCCGAGCCCGTCGAGCTGACGTCCGCCGGGATCGGGGCTGCCCAGCGCGGCGAGGAAGATGCGGTCCCATGCCGCGCAGTCGTGCGGCGGATGCGCCGCGGGGAGGTCGCCGGCGCGGAACACGATCGCGCGGCTGGTGCCGCCGCGCACGTACGCCGCACGGATCGCCGTCTGCGCGCTAGAGGCGCTCTTCACGCCACAGGCCGAGCGCCTTCAGCGCCGGATGGTCGTTGACGTGGAACAGCACGGCTTCGTCGCTCGCCGAGGCGTTCTCGAACGCGTACGACGCCCACGGCGGGATCGCGACGAAGTCGCCGCGCCCCCACGCGAAGCGCTCACCGTTCACGGTCGTGACGCCCTCGCCGCGCGCCACGTAGTGCACCGACGAGCCGGTGTGACGGAACGGCGCGCCGCGGAAGCCTGGACGCAGCCGCTGCAGCGCGGTGCCGATCGTCGGCAGCGCCGGTCCGCCGGTGAGCGGGTTCTGATATTCGAGCAGCGTGTCGACGCACGGATCGGGCTCGAGCGCCGATGCGGCGAGCAGCGCCGCCTCGGCGCGCTCGCGCGAGTACGCGAGCACCGGGCTCGACGCTTTCGCGTGCCGCGGGTTCACGGGGCGCATGATGCCGCTTCCGTACAGGCGGAACGAGCGATCCGGGATCGCGCTCGGCGTCTGCCGCTCGCTCTCGTGCGCCTCGAAGAACACCGCGTCGAGCGCGCGGACGAGCGAGATGTCGAGCACGTCGAGCCACACCATCGGCTTGTCGCTGCGGCTCTCGTGATCGTGGAACGTCCAGCTCGGCGTGAGCACGAGATCGCCCTCGTGCATGTCGAACTGCTCGCCGTCGACGATCGTGTCCGTGCCGTGCCCTTCCATCACGAAGCGCAGCGCCGAGGCGGCGTGGCGGTGCGGCGTCGCGATCTCGCCCGGCAGAATGTACTGGATCGACGCCCAGAACGTCGGCGTCGTCCCCCACGCCAGCCCGGGATTCGTCAAGCGCAGCGTGCGGCGCTGGCCGCCCGCCTCGAGCTTCAGCGTCTCGCCGAGCTTCTCGAGGAGCCGCGCGAGGTCGGCGGCGCGCCAGTGGCACGGCACCATCGCGGGCTTCGGCTCGCGGGTGAACAGCGGCGGATCGCCGGGACGGTGCACCGTGATGTTGTAACGGGCCAGCTCGGCGGCGAGCTCTTCGCGCTCGCGGCTGTCCGTCATCGTCGCTTCGGCCATGATCGTTCCTCCGCGGCGTCGCTCACGCGACGCCCAGATAGCTGCGCAGCACGCGCTCGTCGGCGGCGAGCGTCGCCGCCGTCCCCGACGTCACGACCGCGCCACGCTCGAGCAGATACGCGCGGTCGGCGATCGCGAGCGAGCCGCGCACGTTCTGCTCGACGAGCAGCACCGCGAGACCGGCGTCGCGCAGCGCGACGATGCGGTCGAAAAGCTCGGCGACCGGCTGCGGCGCGAGCCCGATCGTCGGCTCGTCGAGCATCAGCACGCGCGGGCGGCCGACGAGCGCGCGGACGATCGCAAGCATCTGCTGCTGTCCGCCGGAGAGCTGTCCGCCGAGCTGGTTCGCCTTCGCGGCGAGCGCCGGGAACAGCGCGAAGACCCGCTCGATCTCCTCGCGCGCCGCGCCGCCGCCGGTCGGGCGGAACGCGCCGACGGCGAGGTTCTGCCGCACGGTGAGCGAGGTGAAGATGTGGCGGCGCTCGGGGACGAGCCGGATCCCGGCGACCGCGACGCGCTCGGTCGGGCGCCGGTCGATGCGCTCGCCGCCGAGCGCGACGGTCCCCACCTGGGGCCGCAGCAGCCCGGCGATCGTGCTGACGAGCGTCGTCTTCCCCGCACCGTTCGGCCCGATCACCGTGACGATCTCGCCGGCGCGAATGTCGAGCGACACGCCGTGCAGCGCGCGCGCCTTTCCGTAGGCGACCGACAGGCCGTCGACCTCCAACAGCGCGCCCGCGGCCGGCGCGAGCTGCGCGCCGCCGCCGTTCGGCTGCACGAAGGCGTGCGTCCCGTTCGTGCCGCTCATGCCGGCACCGCCGCGCTGCCGAGGTACGCGTCGATGACGACCTGCTCGCGCAGCAGCGTCTGCGGCACGCCTTCGGCGATCGGCACGCCGTGATCGAGCACGAGGATCCGGTCGGCGAGCCGTGCGACGAACGCGACGTCGTGCTCGACCAGCACGACCGCCGTTCCGGCGGCGGCGAAGGCGCGCACGACGTCGGCGAGCACCGCCCGCTCCGGCTGGCTCAGTCCCGACGCCGGCTCGTCCATCAGCAGCACGCGCGGCGTCTCGTCGCGCGCGAGGACGCGGGCGAGCTCGACCATCCGCTGCTGGCCGAACGAGAGCTCCGACACGTACGCGTCGGCGGCGTCCAGCAGGCCGACCGCGCCGAGCGCCGGCGCGACCGCCTCCTCGCGCGTCCCCGCCGCGAGGACGTTCTCGCGCACCGACATCTGCTCGACCACTTCCATGTGCTGAAACGTCGCCGCGACGCCGCGCCGCGCGCGGCGGAACGGCGCGACGTCGTCGACCGGCTCGCCGGCGAGATCGACCTCGCCGCGCTGCAGGGGATGGTAGCCGCCGAGGATGGTGAGCAGCGTCGTCTTTCCGGCGCCGTTCGGCCCGATCACCGCGAGAATCTCGCCGGCGCCGACGCCCAGCGACGCGCCGTCGACCGCGTACACCCCGCCGAAGCGATGGCCGATGTCGCGTGCGACCAGCATCGGCGTCCCTTGCGCGACGGGCAGCGCGGCCGGCTTCGCGGCGACGGCGCGCTGCTCGACCGGTGCTTCGGCGCGCCGGCTGCGCCGCCGCGCGAACGAGGTGAGCCCCTGCGGCCAGAAGCGGAGGATCACGACCAGCACGAGCCCGTTGACGATCAAATCGATCCCGCCGACGAGCGTGACCGGCGCGTACTGCAGCGACGAGCGGGAGAGCTCGTGGACGAGCACGATGACGACCGCGCCGCCGACGGTCGCCAGCAGCGACTCGCCGCCGGTGATCACCATCGCGACAAGCGCGATGCTGTTTCCCAGCGAGAACAGGCTCGGGTTCACCACGCTGAGCTGCGCGGTGAGGAGCACGCCCGCGACGCCCGCGTACGCGCCGCTCAGCGCGAACGCCGAACGCTTCAGCGAGGCGGGATCGAAGCCGACGGACTGCGTGACCTTCGCCGACTCGCGGAGCATCCGCAGCCCGCGGCCGAAGCGCGCGCGGTCGAGCCGCGTCGCCAGGTACAGCCCCGCCGCGACGAGCACCCACGCGACGACGGTCGGCGCCTGATCGGAGCTCAGCCCGGGGATGTGGAAAGCGGCGAGACCCTGCAGCCCTTCGTCGTTGCCGAAGACGCCGGCGTTGCGGAACACCGCGACGGCGGCGGCGTTCAGCGCCAGCGTCCCCAGCGCGAAGTAGAGCCCTTCGAGGTTCAGCAGGATCGCGCCGAACAGCCACGCGGCGAGCGCGGCCGCCGCCACGCCGGCGATCCCGGCCGGCAGCAGCGGCCAGTGCGCGTTCAGCTCGAGCAGGCTCGCGGTGTACGCGCCGACCGCCATGAAGGTCGTCTGCGCCAGCGAGGGCTGTCCCGCTTTGCGCAGCGTGATCGCGAGCCCGACCGCGGCGATCGCGTCGATCCCGATCGTGCCGAGCACGACCAGCGGATAGGGCGCGCGCACGACGCACGCCGCGATCGCCGGGATCAGCGTCAGCAGCCACCACGGGGCGGCGCGGCGCGCGGTCATGCGGCGACCGCCGCGGCGCGCGCGGCGCGGCGCGGGCGCCGCCGCGCGACGCGGCGCGCCAGCGCCGGCGCGAGCAGCACCACGATGAGGAACACGAACGTGAGCGGGTCCTGCAGATACGACGCGGCGTAGCCGCTGACCAGCGCCTGCAGGATGCCCAGGACGAAGCCGCCGATCGCGGCCCGCGTCGGGTTCTTCATCCCGCCGAGCACGGCCGCGGCGAAGCCCGCCGTCGAGAGCGTGGTCCCGGCGTTCCAGCTGCCGATCGCGACCGCGCCGTACGCCGCGCCGCCGATCCCCGCGACCACGGCCGCGATCGCGAAGGCCAGGACGCCCATCGTCCGGATCGGCACGGCGCACAGCCGCGCGGCGAGCGGATCGTCGGCCGTCGCGAGCATCGCCCAGCCCAGCGGCGTGCGCTCGAGGAAGAGCACGAGCCCGACGAGCGCGAGCACGACGATCGCGATGACGAGCAGGTAGACGCCGTTGACGTGCACGTCGCCGATCGCGATGATCGGCGGCGCGCTCGCCGGCATCGTGAGGTACTGCGTCCCGAACAGCAGCAGCAGCGCGCCCTGGATCAACTGCGACGCCGCGAGGGTGAGCAGGAACGCGCGCAGATCGTCGAACCAGCCCCCGGTCGTCACCGCGATGCGCTCGACGAACAGCGCGGCGGCGAGGGCGGCGGCAACCGCCCCGGCGATCGCCGCCGGCAGCCCGGCGTGCGCGTTCATCAGCCACAGGAAGACCAGCGTCGCGGCCGCCAGCAGGTCGCCCTGCGCGATGTTGACGATGCGGACGACGCGGAAGACGACGACGTAGCCGATCGCGATCAGCGCGAAGACGCCGCCGACCGCGAGCCCGTTGATCAGATACTGGACGAACGCTTCCACGCCGTGCTCCTGCGGACGGTCTAGCGGGCCAGCTTCCAGCGCCCGCCCTCGCCCGTGATGAGCGCGAGCCCTTCGCCGCCGACGCCTTGGTGGTTCTGCGGCGAGAACGTGTAGACGCCGGTCGCGCCGTCGAAGTTCTTCGTGTCCTCGATCGCCTGGCGCAGCTTCACGCGATCCGGCCCGGCCTTGGCGAGCGCGGCGGCGAGCACGTTGTACGCATCGGCGCCCGTTCCGCTGAAGTGGTTCGGCTTCTGCCCGGCCGGATAGAGCTTCACCAGCTCGTGGATCGCCTTGTAGGACGGGTCGTTCGGACGGACGAGGTCGGCGATGTCGATCTTCGTCGTCACGACGGTCCACCGCGAGGCCGACGGGCCGGCGGCCTGCAGGAAGCCCGGATTCACCGCCGGCGAGTCCGCGTACGCCGGGATCGTCACGCCCTGATTCACCATCGACTTGGCGACGAGCGCCGAGCCGGGGTCGGCGGAGAACACGATGAACGCATCGACGCTCTTCGACTTCGCGCGGGTCACCTCGCTGTCGACGTTCGCGCCCATCGCGTCGAAGCGCTCGGTGTCGTCGATCGCGATCCCGGCGCGCTGCGCCTCGGCGTCGAGGATCTTCTCGGAGACCTGGCCGTAGTCGTCGTTCGAGACGAACACCGCGATCTTGTGGACGTTGCGGCGCTTCATCTCGTCGTACAGCGCGCGGGCGCGGAGCATCGTCGGCACCGGAAACTGAAAGACGTAGGGCGTCGGCGGGTGCGAGAGCAGCGGCGAAGAGCCGAGCGTGAGATCGGGGATCTGCTTGTCGTTCGCGATCGGCTTGATCGCGAGCGACGCGGGCGAGGCCGAGCTGCCGATCACCGCGACGACGCTCTTGTCGTCGGCGAGCTGCGAGAAGGCGGCGCGCGCGCGCTGCGTGTCGCCGCCGTCGTCCTGCAGCCGCAGCTCGACCTTGTGGCCCTTGATCCCGCCGTGGTCGTTCGTGTTCTTCACGAGCAGCCGGATCGCTTCGGCCGACGGCTGGCCGAAGTTCGCCCCCGAGCCCGAGATCGTGAGCACGGCGCCGATGACGTACGGCGCGTTGCTCTGCGCCTGCGGAACGGCGGTCGTCGCGGCGAGGGCGAGGACCGCGACGGCGGCGCCGCTCGCGGCGAGACGCCGGGTGAGGTGGGGGCGTACGATCATGAACCTTCCTCTCACAGGATGATGCTGACGCTTCCGGCCGGGACGAGCGACGTCATGTCGAGCGTCGCACGCTTCGAGCGGATGCGAAACGTCTCGCCGCCCGGCACGAGAACGTAGTCATACCGCCCGACGTAGAAGTCGGCGCGGTCGTTGCGAAAACGCCACACGGTGAAGGCGGCGGCCACGCGCAGCGTCCCGTCGCCGCCGTCGTCGACGATCACGTTCGTCACCTGATGGCGGGTGCGCGAGCTGGGATACTCGCGGTGCGCGTGCCGGCTCTTCAGCCGCTTCACCCGCGCGAAGATGCGCTCGCGGTCGTCGTCGACGATCATCAGCTCGCGGTCGGGATCGCCGTCCGGCGTGTCGTTCGACGGCACGACGTAGCTCGCGTCGTCGGTGAACAGCGCGGCCCACTCGTCGAGCCGCCATCCGTCGAGCAGCGCCGCCTCCTCGTAGAGGAAACGCTCGACCCGCGTCTGGTCCACCGAGGCCGCGATCATGCCGGCACCGCCGCGCCGCGCGCGATCAGCGCGTCCCAGCGGCGCCAGAAAGTGCGCATCTGCAGCTCGTCGACCGGACGCGGATCGCGCAGCATCCCGCGCGAGATGTCGTTCCACTCCACCCCGTCGGCGCGGAAGCCCTCTTGGCACGATTCCAGCGCCTCCATGTCGTCGGGGGTCGCGAAGCCGCCGGGGCCGAGAAACGTCAGGAAGCTGTCGAGCCGCTTCGCGCGCATGCGCGCCGACTCCCCGACGGGCGCGAGCTGCCACGCGGTGACGCGCATCTCGTCGGGCGCGACGGGCCAGAAGGTCCGCACCGTCACGCCCATCACGTCGTTCACGACGAGGTTCGGGAAGATCAGCAGGTTGCGGCTGTTGTCGCACATCCGCACGGCGCGCTCCTCGCCGAAGCGCGCCGCGATGCGCGCGCGCGTCGCGGCGATCTCCTCGCGCGTCTCCTCGCCGAAGAGCGGCGACCAGCGCGCGAGCGGACGGCCCCACGGCGCGAGCTTCTCGGTGACGGCGTGCCCGTTGCCGAGGTCGCGCGCGATGCCGGCCTGCAGATACGACGACGACGCGCCGGTCGCCGACGTCTCGATCGTGCGGCCCGACTCGCGCTCGAGGTCGGCGACGTACTTGAAGTACGTCTCGTGCGTCGGCAGCGCGTGGTAGCCGTCGAGGCTGTTCTCGGCGAGCAGCTTCCAGTTCGCGCGGATCGTGTAATCGTTGGAGCCGGGGACGATCTCGACGCCCTGCTCCGAGGCGTCGATGATGAGATCGAGGTACTCCTTCGCGCCGGCGAGGTACGCGTCGAGCGGCTCGACGTCGGCGCGGAACGCGCCGAAGACGAAGCCGCGATACGACTCGCAGCGCGGGAGCGTCTTGAGCGCGTGCTCGGCGCGGTCGAACGTCCCGCCGTAGCTCGCCTCGTCGGGGCATCCGACGAGATTGCCGGACAGATCGAAGGTCCACGCATGGTAGAAGCACTGCAGCACCTTCGCGTTGCCCGAGGCTTGCCGGCAGATCGTCGCGCCGCGGTGCGTGCAGGTGTTGAAGAACGTGCGCACCGCGCCGTCGCGCCCGCGCGCCATGAAGAGCGGACGGCCGCCGACGGTGCGCCGTACGTAGTCGCCGGGGTCGCCGATCTCCGACTCGTGCCCGACGTACAGCCACGACGCGTCGAAGACGAGCCGGCGCTCGGCCGCCAGAACGGCGGGGGACGTCATCGTCGAGCGACGGACGCGAAAGACGCCTCGCGCCTCGTCGTCCTCGATCAGGCCCGCGAGCTCACCGGGATCGCGCATCGTGGTTCTCCCTTACGACTCCAGGGACGAGTGTAGGAAGTTTGCTCCACATTGTCCAACACGACAATATCATCGAATCGACACGTCAGGCGCTGTTAGTCGACGTGCGACGGCTGCGCTCTTTCGTCGCCGTCGCCGAGCAGCTGAACTTCACCCGCGCCGCGGAGCAGCTCGGGATCGCCCAGCAGCCGCTCAGCCAGCAGATCGCGCGCCTCGAGCGCGACCTCGGCGTCCGTCTGTTCGAGCGCGACACGCGCAACGTCGCGATGACCGAGGCGGGGCAGACCGTCTACCGCGACGCGCTCGACCTGATCGCACGCATCGAAGCGACGCACCGCAACGCGCAGCGCGCCGCGCGGGGCGAGACGGGCCGCATCGTGGTCGGCGCGGGCAACTACGGGATCGATCACGCCGTCCCGATGATCCTGCGCGCCTTCCACGCGCGCTATCCGGGCGTCTCGATCGAGCTCTACGAGCACCACACCGCGAAACAGCTCGACGCCTTGCGCAGCGGCGAGATCGACGTCGCGTTCGCGATCCTGCCGCCTCCCGGCGACGACCTCGACGTCGAGCTGATGGACGAGGACGGGTTCGTGCTCGTGCTGGCCGACGAGGCGCCGTACGAAGCCGGCGTTCCGGTCGACATCGCGGCCTTTCGCGAAGCGCGCTTCGTCGCCACGCCGCGCCAGCTCTCGCCCGGACTCGACGACGCGAAGGGCCGCATCTTCCGCGACGCGGGGTTCACGCCGACCATCGCGCAGTACGCGACGCAAATCTCGACGATGCTGGCGCTCGTCTCGGCCGGGGTCGGCATCCTGCTCACGCCGGCCGCGCTGCAGTCGCTTTCGCGTCCCGACATCAAGCACGTTCCGGTCGCGACGCCGCACCGCGTCGAGCTCTACATGATCACGCGAAGCGGCGCGCGCCGGTCGCCGGCGCTGGTGAACCTGTGCGCGACCGCGCGGCAGATCCGCGACCGCGAAGGCTGGCTCGAGAAACGGGCGGTCAGCGCGCCGCCCCGGCGGCCGGCGAGGCGATCCACGGTTCGAAGATCGCCGTGACCTTGTCCGAGTTGAAGATGTGCGTCTCGACGAAGTCCGACCACGCGAGGCGACAGCCCAGCTCGTGCATCGCACCCATCAGGCAGAACCAGTTCAGCACCTCCTGCTGACCGGATTCCTCGATCCGTGAGAGCGGCACGTCGCGCCACGCCGCGAGCTCGCCGCGCGCGAGCAGGTCGTAGAGCGCGCGATCGCCCGCGATGTCCGGCGTGAGCCGCCATGTCTTGTCGACCATGAACGCGTGCGACCAGCTCGACGAGGCGCACAGCGCGATGCGCTTCTCGGAGCGCGCGCACACGCGCGCGATCGCGCGCCCGAGATCGAAGCAGCGCCGCGGGCTCGGCGAGGGGGGATCGAGCGGACGGCCCGACTCGGCGAAGCGGCTGAACGAGCCGCGGTAGCTGATGACGCGGCGGCCGTAGCAGTTCACCTGGATCGGGATCACCGGGTACGGGAAGCCGGTGCGGTCGAAGTCGAGGTAGAGCACCGCGTTGAGAAACGCGTGCGGGATCCCGTCGAAGTGCAGCGGCTTGTAGGCGTACGCGACGTCGAAGTCTTGCTCGAGCAGCCCGGCGACGAGCGCCTTCGCCGTCTCCGGATCGCCGTACACCGTGCGCGTCGCGTCCTTCGGCTCGTCCCAGTAGTTCGGCTTCCCGGCGATCGACGTCGACATCTTTCGCCACGGGTGCAGATCCTGCGTGTCGTACGCCATCACGCAGAACGCCGGAATCACGTCCTCGTGAAAGTTCTCGTACTGGTCGTCGCCCCACACGATGACGACGTCGGGCGCGAACGCGTCGAGCGCTTGGCGCGCTTTGCGCAGCCCGCGCAGCATCTCCGCGCGATGGCGCGCGGCCGCGCTGCGCCCGGCGTCCTCGCCCCACTCGCGCCGCATCGCTTCGGGCCACGCCGACGGCTGCTTCACGCCGGCGGGGATGTCGGGGTCGCCGAGCGTGTAGCCGAGGATCCCCGCCATGTTCTCGTCGCGGCCGCTGAACGGCGGATAGTGCGAGATGCCGAAACCGAAGACGTCACCCATGGACGAGCCCTTTCATTGCATGCTGCTCCCGCCGTTCACGCTGAGCACCTGGCCGGTGATGAAGCCCGCCTCCTCGGACGCGAGGAACAGCACCGCCGCGGCGACGTCGGCCGGCGTCGCCGCGCGCCCCATCGGGATGTACTCGACCGCGCGCTCGCGGACGGAGGCCAGCCGCGACGGCGACCCTTTGCGCGCGTCGCCGCCGGCCGCCGCCGGCAAGGCGACATACGACGGTGCGACGACGTTGAAGGTGAGCCCGTCGCGCGCGAACTCCCGGGCGAAGCCGCTCACCATCGCGTGGACGCCGCCCTTCGCGGCGTTGTAGACGGCGTGCGCGTCCAGGCCGTTGCGGACCGACTCGGCACCGACGTTGACGACGCGGCCGTACCCGCGCTCGCGCATCGCGGGGATGCACGCCAGCGTGCAGCGCAGCGCCGTCCACAGGTTGTTCTCGATGGTGCGCCGGAGCGTCTCTTCGGTGTGCTCGAGCGAGGGCAGGATCACGCCGCCGCCGGCGTTGTTCACGAGGACGTCGAGCTTCCCGAAGCGGCGCAGCGTCGCGTCGCGCACGTCTTCGGCGACGCCCGGCGCGCTCAGATCGCCGCCGAGCGCCAGCGTCGCCGCGCCCGCGCTCGCCGCGATCGCGCGGGCCGCCTCCTCGCACTGCGCCGGGTCGAGTCCGGCGAGCGCGACCTCGGCGCCTTCGTCGGCGAAGCGCTCCGCGATCGCGCGGCCGATCCCCGTGCCCGCGCCGGTGACGAGCGCGGTGCGGCCGGCGAGACGTCCGGGCATCAGCGTCCTCGCGCCGCGGCCGACGCGCGGTCGAGGTGCGCGAGCACGATCTGGTTGAAGCGCTCGGGCGCCTCCCACATCCCGATCAGCCCGCCGCCGCCGCGCGCGAGGCGCGCGCCCGGGATCGCGTCGCGCATGCGCTCGAAGTTCGCCCAGTTCTCGACGGGATTGTCGGAGTAGATCAGCTGCACGGGGACGCGGATCGTCGCGAGCTGTTCGGCCGTCAGCCCGAAGGCGCGCTGCTCGCGCGACTCGACCTGAACGATCTTCGCCATGGCGCGGGCGGTCTCGGGACGCCGGTAGATCGCGTAGCGCACCGCGACCATCTCGTCGGTCGCGTTGCTCGGATCGGCGAGCGCCCAGTTCAGCCGTGTCCGGACGGTTTCCGGCGTCGCCGCCGCGGTCGCGTTCGTGGAGAGCGTGCGCACCTGTTCGAAACCGGTCGACATCTTCTCGTCGGGCTCGGCGAGGTGGGTGAGGCCGTTGAGGCTGACCAGCGAGCGCACGCGGTCGGGATGGTGGACCGTGAGATACGTCGCCACCCAGCCGGCGAGGCCGTGGCCGACGAGGTGGACCGGTCCGCCGATCGCGTCGATGAAGGAACGGACGTGATCGGCGTATTGCGGGATCGTGTACGCGACGTCGGGCTTGTCGGTGAAGCCGTGGCCGAGCGAGTCGATCGCGTAGACGCGATAGCGCTCCGCGAGCGGCAGGATGTTGCGGATGTAGATCTCGGCGTGTCCGCCGTTCCCGTGCAGCAGCAGCACGGGCTCGCCGCTGCCCGCCTCCAGCGAACGGGTGCGGATGCCGTTTACGGTCCGATAACGGATCTCGCCGCCGAGGAACTCTTCCCACATGGTCGCGGGCGTCACGTCGCTGCTCCTTCGTTCGAATCGGGCCGGCCGGCGCGCAGGACCGGCGCGGCGGCGCGTGCGAAACGCGCGCGGTGAGCACCGCGCACGCGCTCGACGGCGTCGTCGACTTCCACACCCACTACATCGATCCGTCGCTCGAAGGCTTCGACGCGCCCGCCTGCGTGCGGCTGCAGCGCGACGGTCAGAACGGCGCGCTCTACCGCGGCGAGACGCTCTACCGCACGATCGACGCGCGCAGCTGGGACGTCGACCGGCGGATCGCCGACATGGACGCCGCCGGCGTCGCGATGCAGGTGCTTTCGCCGATCCCGGTGAGCTACGGCTACGAGGCGCCGCTGCGCGACGCCGAGCCGTTCGCGCGCGCGCAGAACGACGCGCTCGCCGCGATCGCGCGCGCGCGGCCCGACCGCTTCGCCGCGCTCGGAACCGTCCCGCTCCAGGACGTCGAGCGCGCGTGCGCCGAGCTGGAGCGCTGCATGACGGAGCTCGGTCTCGACGGGATCGAGATCGGGACGACCGCCGGCGGCCGCGAGCTCGACGATCCGGCGCTCGAGCCGTTCTGGGAACGCTGCGAGGCGCACGATGCGATCGTCTTCGTCCATCCCGAGTCGGCGCCCGGATTCGACCGCGTGCGGCGCCGGATGATGGTCATCTCGACCGGGTATCCGAACGAGACCGGGACCGCGGCCGCGATGCTGCTCACCGGCGGGCTGCTCGCCCGCCGCACCCTGCGGATCGTGCTCGCGCACGCCGCCGGGACGCTGCCCTGGATCCTTCCGCGGCTCGACCGCCTGTGGGATCACACGCCGGAGCTGCGCGAGCTCGCGCCGCGCCCTTCGGAGCTCGCGCGCACGCTGTACTGCGACTCGCTGACCTTCGACGCCCGAAACCTCGCGCTCGTGCTCGAGCGCTTCGATCCGGGACACGTCCTCGCCGGCAGCGACTATCCGTTCCGCATCCACGAGGATCCGCCCGGCGCGATCGCCGACTCGCAGCCCGCGCTGCGCGGGGCGCTGCGTCGCGACAACGCCCTGCGCCTGCTGCGGCGCGATGCGGCCGGTGGTGCCGGCGCGCGGCGCGGCGGCGTCTGAGCGAAGCGTCACCGGCCGCTACGCGCCGCCGAGAAAGCGCATCACGAGCGTGTTGAAGTCGTCGCGCCGCTCGATCATCGTCCAGTGCCCGCAGCGGCCGAACACGTGCAGATCGGCGTTCGGCAGCAGCGCGAAGATGCGCAGGCTCGCGGCGAGCGGGATGACCTTGTCCTCGCGTCCGTGCAGCACGAGCGTGGGCGATTCGATCGACGCGAGGCGATCGTCCGGTGTCGCGAGCGCGTCGAGGTGCCGCTGCCGGGGAGCCGGGAACATCCGCGCGTACGACTCCTGATAGCCGGGCTGCACCGAAGCCTCGTAGCGCATCCGCACGAGATCGTCGGTCGCCAGGGACGCGTCGTACGCGAAGTACGTGCCGATCAGCTCGCGCATCGCATCGACGCTCGGCTCGTAACCCCACACCGCCTCGAGCCCCGGCGTCATCGGAAAGCTCACACCGGCCGCGCCCATCAGCACGATGCGATCGACGCGCGCGGGCGCCCGCAGCGCGAGCGCGAGCGCGAGCGCGCCGCCGAGCGAGTTCCCCACGACGTGGCAGCGCGTCACGCCCTTCGCATCGAGGAACGCGAGCAGATGGTCGACCCAGACGTCTTTGCCGTACACGATCTCCGCCGGGCGCGCGCTGTTGCCGAAGCCGAGCAGATCCGGCGCGAGGACGCGAAAGCGCTCCGCGAACGCGGGCAGCGCGTTCCGCCAGTTCGCCCACGCCGTGACGCCGGGGCCGGAACCGTGGACGAACAGAACGGTGTCGCCGGCGCCCGCTTCGTGATAGCGGGTGCGGTGGCCGCCGGCGTCGATGTCGGCGCCGGCGGCGAGGGTCGGTGCGTCGGAGTGCATGGTCATGGCAAACGGATCGCAACCGTACGGGAGGGCCGCCGAAAAGGCCTGCACTTCTCCGGCGCGATCGCGCGCGCGCGCCGCATTCACATACGACGCTCCGGCGATTCACATGCCGCAAGTTTTCAAGCGGCGGGCCAGCCTTCTTCGTCGCGCACGGCGCGCGCGATCGCGCACCAGTTCCGCAGCACCGCGCCGGGCTCGCGCTCGGCGCGCACGACCATCGCGAGCGTGACGCGCCGCGCGCTGCGCAGCGCGACGTAGCGGATTCCGGGACGCAGCGTCGGACGCGGCGAGTCGGGCGTGAGCATCACGCCGACGCCCGCCGCGACGAGCGCGAGCAGCGTCGAGGTCTGCACCGCATGCTGCACGACGTTCGGCTCGAATCCGGCGTCGCGGAACACCGCCGCCTTCGCCTCGTGCAAACCCGGCGAGAGATGCGGCGGCGCGGCGACGAACGTCCGGTCGCGGAAATCCTCGAGCCGCACCGGCGGCGTCCCGACCGCTTCGTTCGCCGAGGTGACGATCGCGAACGGACCGGAGTGCATCGTCTCGGCGCGCAGATCGTCGTGCGCCGGCGGCTCGATCGTGAACGCGACGTCGATCTCGCCGCGCCGCAGCGCGTCGATCTGCTCGGCGGTGTGGTGCTCGTAGAGCGCGATGTGCACGTCCGGAAAGCTCGCGTGGAAACGGTTGAGGATCTCAGGCAGAACGCTGTCGATCGCGTAGCTCCCGGCACCGATCGCGATCCGTCCGGTCTCCCCGCGGGCCGCGCGCAGCGCCTTGTGCTCCGCCTGCTCGATGCGCGAGAGCAGGTCGAGCAGATCGCCGTAGAGCGAGGCGCCCGCCTCGGTCAGCGCGACCTTGCGCGTCGAGCGGCTGAACAGCTGACCGCCGACGTCGGCTTCGAGCCGCGCGACGCTCTGGCTCAGCTGCTGCTGCGCGATCCCGAGCCGCTCGGCCGCCCGGGTGAAGCTGAGCTCCTCGGCGACGGCGAGGAACGCGCGGACGCGACGAAGGTCGAACAACATGGCTTTGTGTGTAGATCGGTGCGCATCTGCGTGTTGGACATGTGGGAGAGCGCGCCCTACACTGGACGGCGATGGTTCCGGTTCTGATCGTCGGCGGCGGGCCCGTCGGCTTGGCGCTCGCCGGCGATCTCGCCTGGCGCGGCATCCCCTCGACGCTGCTCGAGCGTTCGGACGGGTCGATCTACCAGCCGCGGATGGACATGGTCGGCATCCGCACGATGGAGCACGCCCGGCGCTGGGGGATCGTGCCCGACGTCGAGACGTCGCCGTACCCGCGCGACTATCCGCAGGACAACGTCTACCTCACGAGCCTCTCCGGCTGGGAGCTCGGGCGCGAGCGCATGCCGTCGATGGGCGAGGACAAGCCGCCGCCCGCGAGCCCGCAGAAGCGCGAGCGCTGCCCGCAGGACATGTTCGATCCCATCCTGCGCCGCTGGGTCGAACGCCAAGGGCGCACGACGCTGCGGTATCGGACCGAGCTGTTGGCGCTGCGCCGCGAGCCCGACCGGGTCGTCGCCGAGGTCTTCGATCACGAGACGAGACGGGCGGAATCCATCGCCGCGCGGTTCGTCGTGGGCTGCGACGGCGCGGGAAGCACCGTGCGCGAGCTGCTCGGAATCGAGATGCTCGGCACGCCGGTGCTGACGCACACGACCAATGTCATCTTCCGCGATCCCGATCTCGTCAAGCGTCACGACAAGGGCCGCGCGTACCGTCACATCTTCGTCGGCACCGAGGGGACGTGGGCCACGATCGTCGCGATCAACGGCGCCGACCGCTGGCGGATGTCGATCGTTCGCACGCCGCGCGGCGGCCTGAGCGACGAGGAGGTGCGCGCCGCGATCGTCCGCGCGGCCGGCTTCGAGTTTCCGTTCGAGGTGCTCTCGGTGACGCACTGGACACGCCGCGAGCTCGTCGCCGAGCGCTACGGGGACGGACGGGTCTTCATCGCGGGCGACGCGGCGCACGTGATGTCGCCGACCGGCGGGTTCGGCATGAACACCGGGATCGGCGACGCCGTCGACGTCTCGTGGAAGCTCGAGGCGCTGCTGAACGGTTGGGGCGGCCCGCAGCTCGCCGCCTCGTACACCGCCGAGCGCCGCCCGGTCGCCGAGCGCAACGTGCGCGAGTCCAGCGCGAACCTCGCGCGGATGCTCTCGCCGGGACACAATCCGGCGCTCTGCGACGACACGCCGGAGGGCGCCGCGACGCGCGCGCGCGTCGGCGCCGAGTTCTCCGCCGCGATGCGCCACGAGTGGTACACGCTCGGACTGCATCTCGGCTACACGTACGCGAGCTCGCCGGTGATCTGCGGCGAAGCCGCGGAACCGCCGGTTCAGGAGAACGCGCGGTACGTTCCGACGACGTATCCGGGATCGCGCGCGCCGCACGTGTGGCTCGACCGCGGCCGCTCGACGCTCGATCTGTTCGGCCGCGGGTTCGTTCTCGTGCGGACCGATCCGACGCACGACGCGCGCGCGTTCGCCGGCGCGGCCGAGGCGCGCGGCGTGCCGTTCGACACCGTCCTGCTCGATCGTGACGACGTGCGCGAGCGGTACGAGCGCGCGCTGGTGCTGGTGCGCCCGGACGGCCACGTCGCCTGGCGCGGCGACGCGCTCCCCGCGGATCCGGGCGCGGTCCTCGACCGCGTCCGCGGAGCGGCCGAAGTCACCGCCGGCCCGTAAAGGCCACACGCGGATCGCCGCGCGCGGTCATTCCACCCTCGGGGCCGTCGCCGCTCCGGTGCAGCGTGAGCGGAGAACGCGGCGAACGGAGCGGACGATGCGTCTCAAGCTCGCACCCGGCCTCACGATCGCGCCGTCGCCGATCCACGGACGCGGCTGCTTCGCGACGATCCCGTTTCGCAAACGGACCAAGATCGCGGAGTATGCCGGCCGCAAGATCACCAACGCCGAGGCGGAACGGCGCGGCGCCCGCCGGCGCGTGCTGCGGATCAGCGGCCTCGACGAGCGCTACAGCATCGACGGCGGGATCGGCGGCAACGGCACCCACTACATCAACCACTCGTGCAGACCGACGGCGTTCATGCAGACGGTTCACGGCCGGCTGCTCGTCCTCGCGCTGCGCGACATCGCGCCGGGCGAGGAGATCACCGTCGACTACGTGTCGACGATGCACTCCGACCGCAAGCGCTGCACGTGCAAAGCGCCGAACTGTCGCGGCACGATCAACAAGACGCGCCGTTCGCGCTGAATCGCACGTCCGACGATCGCCCGTTCGGCTCTAGGGCGAACCCTCCGCCGATGCTATTCTGATCGCCACCGCGTCGCCCCGGCGCGTCCGCGTTCGCGCTCCCGGCGAGCGGTGCGAAAGGACCGTGAGCCGTGTCCACGTCCGTTCCGCGCGTACCGTTTCCGCCGCCGGGATCCGTGCCGCTGCCGGGCAGCGAGCGCCATCCCGAGCCGAAGGCGACGCTCCTCGGCGCCGCCGATCCCGGCGAGCGGGCCTCGGCGATCGTCATGCTGCGGCGCCGGCCCGACGCGCCGGCGCAATCCGTCGCCGACGTCTACGCCGCCGCGCCGATCGGCTCGCGCGTCGTCCCGACCGAAGAGGAGTTCGCCGCGGCGTTCGGGGCGGATCCGGCCGACATCCTCGCGGTGACCGACTTCGCCACGGCGAACGGGCTCGCCATCGAGGAGGTGCACGCCGCGAGCCGCACGATCACGGTGTCCGGCACGATCGCGCAGTTGCAACAGGCGTTCGGCGTCGCGCTCCACCGGTACAGCGTCGAGCGTACGCGCGGGAAGCTGGACCGGCTCGAGCGCTTCACCGATACGTATCGCGGCCTGGACGGACCGGTGCATCTGCCGGCGAAGCTCGCCGGCGTCGTCACCGGCGTCTTCGGCCTCGACAACCGCAACATCACCAAGCACGCGGGCAGCGGCGATCCGGCCGGCACCGGAACGCTCACGGTGCCGGAAGTCGCGCGGCTGTACCACGTTCCGACGAATCTGGCCGAAGATCAGACGATCGCGATCCTGTCGTTCGCCGGATATCTGGCGAGCGACGTTCAGCAGTCGATTCAGGCGCAGAGCCCGGGCGCGCCGCCGCCGCAGATCGTCGACGTCGGCACGAACGGCGTCCCCGATACGGAGACCACCCAGGACATCTGCATCGCCGCGATGGCGGCGCCCGGCGCGACGATCGCCGTCTACTTCGGGACGACGGGCGACGAAGCGGACTGGATCCGCCTGCTCAAGGCGATCGCGTGGCCGCCGCCCGGGACGTTCCCGCCGGGCGTTGCGCGCCCGTCCGTCGCCTCGACCAGCTACTACATCTCGAACGGCGACGACGACGCGACGCTCGCGCGCGACGGGATCAGCCTCGGCTTCGTCTTCGGCGTCTCGTCCGGGATCGAAAATCTGATCGCCGCCGGCGTGACGTTCTGCACGGTGACCGGCGACTACGGCGTCGACCTGTCGTCGTACGGCGGCGCGACGTCGGACGGGAAGCAGCACGTCGCGTTTCCGGCCTCCTCGCCGTGGGCGCTCGCCTGCGGCGGGACGACGATCGGCAACGTCGATGTCGCGGCCGGCACGTTCGAAGAAGTCGTCTGGAACGACGTGACCAACGGGACGCAGCTCGCGACCGGCGGCGGCGTGAGCAGCCGTTTCGCGATCCCGTCGTATCAGGCGAACGTCCAGCTACCGAAGAATCTCGCCGGCGGCCGTGCCGGACGCGGCATCCCCGACGTCTCGGCCAACGCCAGCGTCAACAGCGGCTACGTTCCGATCTTCGTTCGCGCGCCGGTCGCGTACGTCGGGAACGGGACGAGCGCCGCGGCGCCGCTGATCGCGGGGCTCATCGCCGTCGTGAACGCGGCGCTCTCGACGTTCTTCGCGACGCGCGTCACGCTGGGATTCTTCCATCCGCAGCTCTATCGTCTCGGCACGACGGTGTGCCGCGACGTCGGCTCACCGCCCGGACCGGCGACGAACGGCATCAACGGCGTTCCGGGGTATCCGGCCGGCCCCGGCTGGGACGCGTGCACCGGCTGGGGCGTGCTCGACGGACAGAAGCTCTTCGACGCGCTCGCCGTCGCTCCCGAGCCCGCGGCGTTCTGTTCGACGATCATCGCGAACGTCAACGCCGTCGCGCGCAGCGTGACGGAGGGGCTTCGCGTCACGCCGGCAGCGTGGGAGGCGTTGGAGCGGCAGCTCGGCACGTGCCGTCACGACGGCTACATCACGCAGGCGCAGTACGATACGGCGCTGGCGACGATCGCCCGCGCGCGGGCGTCCGGACCGCAGGCGCCCGTTCCGAATCCCACGCTGCCGCGCTGAGGCGTCGATGGAGCGGGCGGCGGGAATCGAACCCGCGACTCTTGCTTGGAAGGCAAGGGCATTACCACTATGCAACGCCCGCGCTCGATCCGGTCCTTACATCACGACGGCGCGGCTCCTGGCGGGGCCGCGCCGCGCGTCACCTGGTGGGCAGGGCTGGATTCGAACCAGCGTAGCGCTTTCGCGCGCCGAATTTACAGTCCGGTGCCTTTAACCACTCGACCACCTACCCAGGCGGGACCCGCTGAGATACGCGGGCGTCGGGCGCGACTCCTCGTCGCCGCGCCAGGGTCTCGGCCGCGGCGGCGGCAAAGCTAAGGGCGCGCCGACGTACCCAAGTGGTTGAAGGGACCGCACTTGTAATGCGGCTGCGAAAGCACGTCGTGGGTTCGAATCCCACCGTCGGCTCGGCGCGGCGGCTCGGCGCGCGGCCGAACGCCGGATCGCACGGAAAGGCATGACAGCCGTGATCGCGACGCGCAGCGGCTTCGCCGCCGTCAACGGGACGCAACTCTACTACGAAGAGCGCGGAGCGGGCGTTCCGGTCGTGCTCGTGCACGGTTTCGGACTCGATGCGCGCATGTGGGACGATCAGTTCGACGTGCTCGCCGAACGATATCGCGTGATCCGTTACGACGCGCGCGGCTTCGGGCGGTCGGCGCCGGAAGACGGACCGTTCCGCCACGCCGAGGACCTGCACGAGCTGCTGCGATTTCTCGACGCCGCGCCGGCGCATCTCGTCGGGTTGTCGATGGGCGGCCGCATCGTGCTGCAGGCCGCGCTGCTGCATCCGCACGACGCGGCGAGCCTCGTGCTCGTCGACTCCGCGCTCGACGGCTTCGCGTGGAGCGACGAATGGGAGGCCTCGTTCGACGCGATCGCCGGCCACGCCGCGGTCGCCGGCGAAGCGGGCGGGAAGGAACATTGGCTCGCGCACGAGCTGTTCGCGCCCGCGCGCGAACGCGCCGTCGTCGGCGAGCGTCTCGCGCAGATCGTGCGTGAGGGTTCCGGCCGGCATTGGACGCACGCGAGCGCGGCACGAGGACTCGATCCGCCGGCCGGCTCGCGTCTGGGCGAGATCGCCGTGCCGGCGCTCGTCGTCGTCGGCGAGCGCGATCTTCCCGACTTCCTGCGGATCGCCGAGCGTCTCGAACGCGAGATCCCCGGCGCGCGAAAGATCACGCTCGCCGGCGCGGGTCACATGGCGAACATGGAAGCGCCGGACGATTTCAACGCCGCGCTCGTCGCGTTCATCGACGCCGCGCGCGGAGCTTAGGCGACCTGCGCGATCTCTTCGACGTCGAGCCGCGGATTGCGCGCGAAGAGCTTCGCGTCGTCGCCGTAGCCGAGGTTCACGAGCATGATCGACGCCCTGGAGCCGTCGGGGAAGAACTCGGCGTCGACCTTCGCCTTGTCGAAGCCGCCCATCGGGCCGGCGTCGAGCCCGAGCGCCCGCGCCGCCAGGATGAAATAGCCGCCCTGCAGCGTCGCGTTCATCAGCGCGAACTCGCGGGCCGACGCGGCGTTCTGCTCGCCGGCGAACGCGGCGCGCATGTCGCGGTGCGGGAACAGCCGCGGAAGATGCTCGTAGAAGCGCAGGTCGGCCGCGACGATCGCCGTCACCGGCGCCGCCATCGTCTTCTCCACATTGCCTTCGGCGAGCGCCGGACGCAGCCGCTCCTTCCCCTCGGGGGTCGTCACGTACACGAGGCGGAGCGGGAGCGCGTTCGCCGCCGTCGGACCGAGCTCCACGAGCGCCGTCAGCTCGTCGAGCACGGCCTGCGGAACGGGCCGGTCGAGGAAACCGTTCGCCGTGCGGGCGTCGGTGAACAGGGTGCGGAGGGCGCGCTCGTCGAGGCGGCGCGCCGCCTTCTCGGCGGACGCCCGGTCGAGCGGGTGGAGAGGTGCCTCCAGCGGCATGGGATATAAGCTCCTTTGGCAGACGCGGTCCGGAATCGGACCTTCTGTTCCGCTTCAACCCTCAGACCGGAACCGGGGTTCCACCTAAAGGATGACGACGACCCCACGCGCTCTGCGCGCCGACGCGGCCCGCAACCGCCAGGCCCTGCTCGAGGCGGCCCGGACCTGCTTTGCCCGGGACGGCGCGGCCACGCAGATGGACAGCGTCGCCGCGTCGGCGGGCGTCGGCGTCGGCACGCTCTACCGGCACTTTCCGACCAAGACCGATCTCGTCCACGCGCTCTTCGCGGAGCGGCTGGCGTGCTTCGTCGCCCGCGCCGAGGCGCCCGACGCGGGCTCGGCCTGGGAACGCCTGAGCGCCGTGGTGTCCGAGATGATCCGCGCCCAGAGCTGCGACCGCGCGCTCGCCGACGCGCCGACCTGCGAGGTCGCGGCGACCCGTCCCGAGCTGGCCGGGGTGCGGGCGACGCTGCGCGCGCGGCTCGAGTCGCTGATCGCCGAGGCGATCGCCGCGGGCGACGCCCGGCCGTGCCTGCGCGTCGACGACGTGCTCGCGCTGTGCTTCAACCGCCACCTTGCCGGCCGCGACGAGGACGGCTGGCGGAGCTACGCGGCGATCGCGCTCGACGGGATGCGTGCACGCGACGGGCTGACGGCGCCGTGAGCGAGCCGCTCGAAGTTCGTCCGCTGTGGCGCCGCCACGGCGGCCTCGCCCTGATCTGCGAGAAGTGCCTCGACGTCCGCTTCGCCGAGGACTTCCCCGAGCACGCGGGCGACCCGCGGCTGAAGCTGCGCGCGTGGCTCAAGGCGCGGCTCAAAGCCGACGGCCGGTGGGGCGCGATTCGTGCGACCGGCAGCACCTGCCTCGACGTCTGCGCGCCGGGGCGCGTGACGGTCGTGATCGATCCGGTCGGCCGCGGCGGCGAACAGAAGGTCCTCGTCTTCGATCCGCTCGAGGACCGCGAGCGGATCTACGAGACGATCGTGCGCGAGCTGTCGCCGCTTCCCGACGCGGTCGCGATAACGGAAGAGGCCCCGCGCTAGGCGGGGCCTCTTCTCTTCCGTCGGACTCCTCGAAGACGTCGGCTGACGGATCAGCTACGCGCCCCTATGTCCTTTCAAGGCAGCTCGATCTCGGCCAGATTCTTCTCGATCTTCCGCTTCACGCGCTGGAGCGCGTTGTCGATCGACTTCACGTGGCGGTTCAGGTCGCGCGCCATCTCCTGATAGGACTTGCCTTCCAGATACGAGAGCAGCACCTGCGACTCGAGGTCGGAGAGGTTCTCCTGGATCCGCGCCTTGATGTCTTCGGAGACCTCCTGGTTGATCACGAGCTCTTCGGGATCGGAGGTCTTCTGCGAGGGCATCACGTCGAGCAGCGTGCGCTCGCTGTCCTCGTCGTAGATCGGCTTGTTCAGCGAGATGTACTGGTTCAGCGGGATGTGCTTCTGCCGCGTCGCCGTCTTGATCGCGGTGATGATCTGACGCGTGATGCACAGCTCGGCGAAAGCGCGGAAGCTCGAAAGCTTGTCGGCCTTGAAGTCGCGAACCGCCTTGTACAGGCCGATCATCCCTTCTTGGATGATGTCCTCGCGATCGGCGCCGATGAGGAAGTAGCTCTTGGCCTTGATCCGGACGAAGTTCTTGTACTTGTTGAGCAAGAACTCCATGGCGAGGTTGTCGCCGGATTTCGCCGCTGAGACGAGGTCTTCGTCCGGCCGCTCGTGATAATCGAGGGCCTCAGCGACGGGCTGGGTGAGCGCCATGAAACCTACCTTGCGGGGAACGGTCGGTCGCGAAAACGCGGGCCGGAGCCCGTCAGGGCCGCGAACGACCGTCTAAGTATAGGAGGGTCCTTCTTGCGGGTCAAGGACGAGCATCGGGCTTTTCCCCGGGCTGCTCGCTCGCTTCACCTCGCTGGCGAACGGCTTCGTACAGGAGGATCCCCGCCGCGACCGACGCGTTGAGCGAGCCGACCCGCCCGTGCACCGGGATCTCGAGCAGCGCGTCGCACTCGCGGCGCACGAGGGGCGCGATCCCGGGCCCTTCGGCGCCGATCACGAGGGCGGCGTCCCCGCGCAGGTCGGCTTCGGTGTACGGCCGCGCCCCCTCGCCGACCGCGGCGCCGTAGACCCAGATGCCGGCCTTCTTCAGCGTCCGGACCGTCTGCGCGACGTTCGCGACCCTGGCGATGGGGAGGTAGGCCGTCGCGCCGGCCGACGACTTGCGAACCGTCGGGTTCACGCCGGCACTGCGGCGCTCGGGGAGGACCACGCCGCTCGCGCCCGCGCACTCGGCGGAGCGCACGATCGCCCCGACGTTGTGCGGGTCGGTCACGTGATCGAGGACGACGAGGAGCAGCGGACGTCCCGGCGCGCGGCGCGCGACGATCTCGTCGAGTCCGGAATAGTCGAACGGCTCGCCGAACGCGACGACGCCCTGATGCGCCTTGTACGGGAACGACGCGAAGAACGCGCGGCTCTCGAAGCGGACCGGAACGTTCGCGGCGCGCGCGCGCTCGAGCAGGTTCTTCAGCGCCGGATCGCGCTTGCGGTCGTCGCCGACGTGAACCCGGCGCACCGGCTCGCCGGCCGCGAGCATCTCGTCGACCGCGTGGACGCCGTACACGACGTCGTCGAGGTCCATCCGCGGCGCGCGGCGCGGCGGCGTCCCGGGCGGACGGTGGGAGCCTACGTGCTGCCGGCGACGGTCCACGTCGTCCCTTCCTTGGAATCCTTGAGCGCGATCCCCTCGACGAGCAGCGCGTCGCGCAGCCGGTCGCCGAGCGCGAAATCCTTGCTGCGCCGCGCCTCGTTGCGCTTCGCCACGATCGCCTCGACGATCGCCTCGGGCGACTCGCCGTCGAGCCCGACGACGTCGGCGAGCCGTTCGCGCAGCCGCGCCGCGACGCCGGCGTCGACGCTGCCGCCTTCGGGCTCGGCCGACGCGCGCGCGAGCGCGTCGTCGTCGAACGCCGGCCCCAAACCAAGAATCGCGGCCGCCTCGCGCACGAACGACAGCGCTTCGGCCGCGTGCCCGGCGGCCGCGTACGTCGCGGATCGCGACGCGAGCCGGAAGAGCGTCGCGACGGCGCGCGAGGTGTCCATGTCGTCGTCGAGCGCGTCGAAGAACTCGTCGCGCAGCGCATCCAATCGCGGTTCGGGAGCGCCCGCCTCCGTCGCGCCGACGTCCCGCGCCGGCGCCTGTTCGGGGACCTCGGCCGTTTCGGCGGAAACGCTCGCGAGCGTCGCGGCCGCGCGCTGCAGGCGCGTGAGCGCGGTCTTCGCGCCCGCGATCGAGGCCTCGGTGAAGTTCATCGGCTTGCGATAGCCGGTTTGCAGGAACAGCAGCCGGATCGCGAGCGGATCGTGGCGCCGCACGATCGCGCTGAGCGGCTCGAAGTTGCCGAGCGACTTCGACATCTTCTTCCCGTCGAAGTTGAGCAGGCCGCCGTGGACCCACGTCACGGCCATCGGCGGCGCGTCCATGAGCGCTTCGCTCTGCGCGATCTCGTTCTCGTGGTGCGGGAAGATCAGGTCGTAGCCGCCGCCGTGCAGGTCGAACGGGACGCCGAGCAGCGCGCGCGACATCGCGCTGCACTCGATGTGCCAGCCGGGCCGGCCGTCGCCCCAGGGCGACGGCCACGACGGCTCGCCGCGCTTCGAGAACTTCCACAGCGCGAAGTCGAGCGGGTCGCGCTTGTGCTCGTTCTCCGCGATGCGCGCGCCGACGAGCAGCTCGTCGACGTTCTTCCCCGACAGCGCGCCGTAGCGCGGGAAGCGTTCGACCGAATAGTAGACGCCGTCGTCGGTCGCGTACGCGAAGCCGCGCTCGACCAGCTCGCCGATCATCTCGACGATCTGCGGGACGTAGCGCGTCGCGTACGGCTCGCGGTCGGGCTCGCGCACGCCGAGGATTCGCATCGACTCCTTGAACGAGCCGTAGTGCCGCGCGACGACGGCGTCGTACGTCGTGCCCTCGCGCTCCGCCGTCGCGATCGAGCGATCGTCGATGTCGGTGACGTTCTGCACGTAGGTGACGCGGTAGCCGTTGCGCGGGTGCTCGAGATAGCGGCGCAGCACGTCGAAGAACAAGAACGAGCGCGCGTGCCCGAGATGCCCTTCGGCCGACGGCGTGAGGCCGCAGACGTAGATGCGGACGTGTCCCGGCTCGAGCGGCTCGAGCGGACGGACGTCACGGGTGCGCGTGTTATAGAGACGAAGCGGCATCGGTCTGGATCACGACGGTCTTTCCCCCGCGTCGCCGTTCTCCCCGTCCTCGGCGGACGGCGGCGTCGCGCGGATCGTCTCGAACGGGACGCCGCCCGGGCCGAACGGGATCGGCTCGAGACCGCGGCCGTGCAGGATGTGCGAGCTGATCGCGCCGATCCGAATCATGATGCGGTCGTGCCCGAGCAGCGGGAAGAGCAGCTCGAGCGGCGGTCCGCCGGCGCGCGCGGTGAGCGCCATTCGCACCGCGCCGAGCGCGTCGTCCTTCGCGAGCCCGAACTCCTCGGCGATCGCGGCGAGATCGTCGCTCACCGCGAGGCCGCGCAGGTCCGCCTGGTCGTCGACGTACTGCGAGACCGTGTCGAGAAAGAACAGCACGTTGCGGTTGCGCAGCCGTTCCAGCTCGAGCGCCGGGACGACGACCGACTCGGCGCGCAGCGCGGCAACTTCGTCGAGCGCGGCGCGCACCGTCGGGACGCGCTCTCCGAACGCGTCGAGGAACGTGGCGATCCAGCGGTGCGCCGCGTCGGGCGCCGGGTCCTCGAGCAGCCCCGCCCGCTGCATGGCCGCCGCGAGCAGCGCGTGCGCATCGTCGCACGGGAGCCCGTGCAGCGGCCGCTCGAGATCGTTTTCGCTCACGTTCCGGGCTCGCGCCGCTCGATGCTTTCGACCAGCACGACGGCGTACGCCGCGATGCCGCTGCCGTCTCCGGTGTAGCCCATCCCCTCGCTCGTCTTCGCCTTCACGCTGACGCGCGCGACGTCGAGCTGCAGCGTGTCGGCGAGCGCGTCGCGCATCAGCGCGACGTGCGGCGCGAGGCGCGGGGCTTGGACGACGACCGTCGCGTCGAGGTTGGCGATCGTCCAGCCGTGCCGGACGGCGAGCTCGTGGCACGCCGCGAGCAGCCGCATCGAGTCGGCGCCGCGCCATTGCTCGTCGGTGTCGGGGAAGTGCGCGCCGAGATCGCCGAGCGCGCACGCGCCGAGCAGCGCGTCGGCGATCGCGTGCGCGAGCACGTCGGCGTCGCTGTGGCCGAGCGGTCCTTTGTCGAACGGGATCCGCACGCCGCCGAGCACGAACGGCCGCTCGGCGACGAGACGGTGCGCGTCGAAGCCGTGCCCGACGCGGAAGCGCGGCTCGCCGCTCACGCGGTGCGCGGCGCGAAGTGCGAGAGATGCGTCGTGAACAGGGCGTCCTCGCCGGCCAACGCGTGGAGCCGCGCCCCGAGCCCGCGCAGCGCGGCGCGCGTCGCGTACGCGCGGATGACGGTCGCGCTCGGAAGGTCGCGGTCGATCTCGTCGACGCGCACGTCGCGCAGGTCGAGCTCGCGCAGCACGTCGTCGACCGCGCGCGGATCGACGAAGCACTCGACGAGCAGCACCTCTTCTTCGCCCGCGTCGGCGCCGTCGCGCTCGCGCAGCAGCGCCTCGGCGCGCGCGAGATCGTGCGGCCGCGTCACCTTGAAGTTCTCGGCCGACGACTCGACGAGGACGACGTCGAGCCCGGCGCGTTCGAGGAGGGCCGCGTCGTCGGTGGCCGGCGGGTGGCCGAGCCGCACCGCCTCGGCGTGCGCCCGCCGCAGGTCGCGCGCGGTCGCCAGCTGCGGCGTCTGCGCCGCCCAGAGCGTCGCGCGGTCGAGCGTCCGCGTCACCTTGCGGTCCTCGCCGGCGACTTTGATCGTGTCGACGACCGGCGTCGCGAGCAGCGCCGCGGTTCCGGGGCGGACGGGCCGCATCCCGGCGCGCACGTCGCGCGCGCGCACCAGCGGACGCGCGCCGTCGTGGACGAGGATCGCCGCCACGTCGCCAGAGAGCGCCTCGAGCCCGAGCCGCACGCTGTCCTGGCGCTCGGCGCCCCCGCGCACGACGCGAATCGGCGCCTCGCCGGCGAGCGGCCCGGCCAGCGCCTCGACCGGCTCGACGAACTCCGGCTCCGTCACGACGACGATCTCGGCGATCTCGGGCATCGAAGCGAACGTCTCCACCGACCACGCCAGCATCGGCTTCCCGGCGAGCTCGACGAGCTGCTTCGGCCGCCCGAAGCGCGTCCCGCGCCCCGCGGCGACGATCACGGCCCCCCAGATCATACGGCGCTCCGCCCCCGGCTCCGCGCCCCCCACGCTTTGCGTGGCGCCCCCACGACGCGGGGCGCCCGGGGCATTTCGATGAGGTCGACGTTCCCCGAGGGGCGCCCCAACAACCTGATCGGTGTCACGCCCGCTGCTTCGGGCGGGCGAAGATCATGCGGCCCGCGTTCGTTTGGATGGCGGTCGTCACGGCGACTTCGACCGTTTCGCCGATCAGGCGGCGTCCGTTTTCGATCACGATCATCGTTCCGTCGTCGAGGTACCCAACGCCTTGGTGCGACTCGCGCCCTTCGCGGATGACGGCGACGCGCAGCTCCTCGCCGGGGAGCAGCACGGGCTTGAGCGCGTTCGCCAGTTCGTTGATGTTCAGGACGGCGACGCCCTCGACGTGCGCGACGCGATTCAAGTTGTAGTCGTTGGTGACGAGCTTCGCGCCGCGCTCCTGCGCGAGCCGCACCAGCTTGGCGTCGACCGGCCCGACGCCCTCGGGGTCGCGCTCGACGATCTCGATCGGCGTCGCGGCCTGCAGCGCCGTCAGCAGCTCGAGGCCGCGGCGGCCGCGCGTGCGCTTGAGCGGGTCGCTGCTGTCGGCGATGAGCTGCAGCTCGCGCAGCACGAAGCGCGGGAGCAGCAGCGGGCCTTCGAGGAAGCCGCTGCGCACGATGTCGAGGATCCGGCCGTCGATGATCACCGACGTGTCGAGCACCTTCGGCTCGCCGCCGCTCGCCCCGGCCGGCGTCGCGATGCGCGAGATCGCGACCCGCTGCTTCGCGCCGACGCGCGCGCCGAGGAACGCGGCGAAGACGCTGAGCACGAGGTAGAGCGCGATCGCGATGTAGCCGCCGGTCGGCCCCGCGAACGCGACGAACTCGAACAGTACGCTCTTCACGAGGAAGGCGATGACGAGGCCCGTCACGAGCCCGATCGCCCCGCCGACCAGCTCGCCGGGTGCGAGACGGTCGATCGCGCGTTCCACCTGCACGAGCTCGGTTTCGAAGAACGCTTGCGCGGCCGGGACGAGCAGCACGCCGATCACCGCGCCGACGACCGGCGCGACGATGAGCAGCGCGAGCTGCCAGAACTGGCTCGCGACGTGCAGCGAGATGAGGTGCAGATAGGCTTCGCGGCCGAGCAGGAACCCCGTCGTCCCGAAGATCGCCGCGAAGACCAGCCGGAGCAGGACGGTCGCCAGACCGCGCCCCGGATCAGAGGGTGAGGAACGCACCGCAGACATCGTTCGCTACGAAGCGGCCGCGTTCGGTGAGGCGCAGACGGCCGTGCTCGGCGGCGAGCATACCCGCCGCCACCATCTCGTCGACCACGTCCCGATAGCGCACCGCCACATCGACACCGTACCGTTCGCGGAAGCGGCCGGTGTCGACCCCTTCGGCGGTCCGCAGCGCGAGCATGATCGCCTCGCCGACGCGAGCCTCGCCCTCGAGCCGCTCGCTCTCGCCGGGGATCGGCCGCCCCGCCAGTGCCGCCTCGCAATAGGCGTCGACGTCGCGGACGTGCGTCGAACGGACGCCGTCCAGGTACGAGGCGGCGCCGACACCGAGACCGAGGTAGGGTTCATTCGCCCAGTAGAGACGATTGTGCTGGCAGGCGAACCCGGGCCGCGCCCAGTTCGAGATCTCGTACTGCTCGAACCCCGCGGCGCCGAGCCGCTCGATCGCGAGCGCGTAGAGCCGCGCCTCGAGCGCGTCGCCGGCGAACGCGGCCGGGTCCCGTGCGAACCAGGTCGCGTACGGCGTCCCCTCCTCGATCGTCAGCCCGTAGCACGAAATGTGCTCGACGCGGAGCCCGATCGCCGCGTCGAGCGAGCGCGCCCAGCTCGCCTCGTCCTGCCCCGGGACGCCGAAGATCAGGTCGATCGAGACGTTGCCGAAGCCGGCGTCCCGCGCCGCGGCGACGGTGCGCTCGACGTCCGCGGCGTCGTGCCGGCGCCCCAGCATGCGCAGCTCCCGCGGCTCGAACGACTGCACGCCGACCGACAGCCGGTTCACCCCGGCGGCCGCGAGCCCCGGAAGCCGGCCGGCGAGCGAGCGATCCGGGTTCGCCTCGACGGTGATCTCCGCGCCGGCCGGCAGGCCGAATCGCACGCGGACGCGCGCGATCAGCTCGGCGATGACCTCGGGCCCGTACGTCGTCGGGGTCCCGCCGCCGAAGAACAGCGTCCGCGCCTCGACCGCCGGCGCGGCGTCGAGCTCGGCGCGCAGGGCGTCGAGGTAGCGCGCGGCCCGCGTCTCGTCCCATGCCTCCTTCGCGAAGTCGCAATAGGGACAGACGTACGGACAGAACGGCAGATGAACGTAGACGCCGGCGCTCGACATGCCCGCCGCCCTGACCGCGCCGGTGCGTGCTGCGGTTTCAGCGGCCGCCGCCGCGGTCAGCCGGGGATGACGAAGACGCCGACCGCGCCCTGCCCGGCGTGCGTGCCGATCACCGGTCCGGCTTCGAGCACTTCGAAGCGGGCGGGCGTCTTCTTCAGCTTCGCGCGCAGCCCGGCGGCGACGCGCCGGGCCTCGGCGGCCGCCGCGGAGTGGATGACGCAGATGCGCGCACCGTCGGCCGCGTTCGCCTCCGCCGCGGCCGCCTCGACGATCGTCTCCAGCGCGCGGCCGTAGGTCCGCACGCGCGCGTGCTCCTTGATCGCGCCGGAGTCGATGCGGAGCACCGGAAGAATCTTGACGAGCGAGCCGATGAACGCTTGCGCGCGAGAGACCCGGCCGGTGCGGACGGCGTGCGTCAGATCGGGAACCGTGGCGAAGCCGCGCAGCCGGCTCTTGTCGCGCTCGAGCGTCGCCAGCACGCTCGCCGCGTCGCCCTCGCGCCCCACCTCGGCCGCGTGCTGCGCGAGCAGCGCGAGCCCGCCGGCGACGGTCCCCGAATCGACGACGTGGATCTCGGCGCCGGGGAAGGTGCCGCGCGCCGCGTTCGCCGCGTTGATCGTCCCCGACAGACTCGCCATGATCGTGACGCACACGATCGGACGGCCGGCCGCGACGTGCGGGCGAAACGCGTCCTCGAACATCGCCGGCGTCGGCTGCGCCGTCGTCGGCAGAACGGCGAGCGTCGCGAGCTTCCGGTAGAACTCGTCGTTCTCGATCTCGACCTTGTCGCGGTAGCGCGCGTCGCCGAAGTTCACGAACAGCGGGACGACGTCGATTCCTTCGGCGCGCGCCGCCGCCGGCTGCAGGTCGGACGTCGAATCGGTGACGACGGCGACGTTCATGCCGCGCTCGAAGCGCCGATCGAGCCGACCAGATCGGCGCGCGCGAGCTGCGCCGCCTGACGGATCGCGTTGCGGATCGCGACGCGGTCGGAGCGGCCGTGCGCGACGACGCAGTTGCCGCGCACGCCCAGCAGCGGCGCGCCGCCGTACGTCGAGTAGTCCAAACGGACGCGGATCCGCTCGAACACGCCGCGGCTCAGCAGCCCGCCGAGCTTCCCGACGATGCCCGCGCGTTCGTACGTCTCGCGCAGCACGTCGCGAAAGTACCCGCCGCTGCCCTCGGCGGTTTTCAAGATCACGTTGCCGACGAAGCCGTCGGCGACGACGACGTCGGCGTGGTTCAGCAAGATGTCCTTGCCTTCGATGTTGCCGACGAACCGCACCGGCGCGCGCTCGAGCAGCGCCGCCGCCTCGATCGTCTGCGCGTTCCCTTTCGTGCGCTCTTCGCCGACCGAGATCACGGCGACGGACGGATCGCCGATGCCGAGCGCGGCGCGCGCGTACGCGGCGCCCATCACCCCGAATTGCTGCAGCCACTCGGGGCGGCAGTCGACGTTCGCGCCGGCGTCGCAGAGCACGACGGGACCGGACTTCCCCGGGAGCACGGCGCCGATGGCCGGGCGTGCGATCCCGGCGATCGTGCGCAGACGGATCAGCGCGACCGCCAGGAATGCGCCGCTGTTCCCGGCGGAGACGACCGCGTCGGCGCGCCCGACACGCACGAGCTCGACGGCTTCGCCGAGCGAGGTGCCCTGCGCCGTGCGTACGGCCTGCGAGGCGTGCGCGTCCATCGCGATCTCGCGCTCGGTGTGAACGATGTCGAGCGGGACGTCGCCGAGCAGCGGCGCGATCTTCCCGCGATCGCCGACGAGCACGATCGTTCCGAGCCGGTCGCGGTGCGCGAGCAGCGCTCCGGCGACGATCTCGCCGGGTGCGTGGTCGCCGCCCATCGCGTCGACCGCGATGACCGGCGTGCGTTCGGCGCTACTCAACCCCGATCCAGTACTCGACGCTCGGCTGACCACCGAAGTAGTATTCCACCTCGGCCTCCGGGAAGCGCTCGCGCAGCGCGTCGGCGTGGCGCTGCGCGTCGCGCTCCTTCTGCGCGCCGCCGTAGTAAAGGGTGACGAGCGCGGCGTCGTCCCCGCCGAGCTCGGCGGCCGCCGCTTCGATGACCTCGCTCATCGAGCTCGCGCCGATCAGCCGCTTTCCGATCGCCGCGCTCGGCGTCCCCTTCTTCACGGAGACGCCGTCGACGCTCGCGTCCTTTCCGGCGAAGAACACCGACGCGCTCCGCACGCCGTCCAGCGACGGGAGCTCGCCCGGCGGCAGCGGCTCCTCGAGCCCGCCGAGCAGCAAGAGCGCCGCGAGCCCGGCGACCGGGTCGGCGGTCGGGACGACGACGACGCGCTTGTCGGTGAGCGCCTGGACCTCGCGCGCGGCGAGCGCGACGTTCGGATCGTTCGGGAGCAAGTAGACCGTCTCGGCCAGCGAGGCGTTCACGCCGATCAGCAGGTCTTCCACCGACGGATTGCTCTCGCCCGAGATCGCGACGTCGGCGCCCAGCTCCCGCGCGATCCGCTCGAAGCCGGCGCCGGGGACGACGGCGGCGATCCCCACCGCCTTCGCCGGCGCGTCAACGACCAACAGGTGATGCTGGCGCGCCATGTCCTCGCGCTTCCAGCGCGTCACCGTCCCGTGACGGGCGGCGATCGCCTTCACCGTCTCGGGCTCGGCCGTGTGGAGGTGGACCTTGATCGTGGGCTTCGCGCCGATCACCAGCAGCGAGTCTCCGTGGCGCTCCAGCTCGTCGCGCAGCGGGTGCGCCTCGACGGTCGCGTCCTCCAGCACGAACTCGGTGCACCAGCGGTTCTCGCCGACGACCTGGCGCCGGGTGAAGGCGCCGGATCGTACCGGCCGGCGCGGGAAGGCCGTCCCGCGGACGGTCTCCTCCGGGAGAAAGCGCAGCACGCCTTCGAGGAAGTAGCAGAACCCCGCACCGCCCGAGTCCACGACCCCGGCCTCCTTCAGCGCGGGCAGCTGCTCCGGCGTCCGGTCGAGCGCGTCGTTCGCCGCGCGCAGCGCCGCGTTCGCGAGCCGGTACAGATCCGGCTCGCGGACCGAGAGCCGGTAGGCCTCCTCGGCGGCGGCGTTGGCGACCGAGAGGATCGTCCCCTCGACCGGCTTCGTGAGCGCGGCGCGCGCGGCGCCGACCGCCTCCTTCATCGCGAGCGAGAGCTGGAAGGTGTCGATCCGCTCGCGGTGGCGGACGCTGTGCGCGAAGCCGCGCAGCATCTGCGAGAGGATCACCCCGCTGTTTCCCCGGGCGCCGAGCAGGGAGCCGTTCGCGGCGGCCGCGGCGACGACGGCGAGCGGCTCGCCGCGCACGCCGTGGGCCTCGCGCAGCGCCGCCTTGGCCGTCAGGAACATGTTCGAGCCCGTATCCCCGTCCGGGACGGGGAAGACGTTGAGGTCGTTCAGGACGCCCCGGTACTTCCGTAAGAAGTAGGTGCCGGCCGCGACGAACTTCTGGAACGCGCGCCCGTCGAGCTCGGTGACTGCCATGGAGCGCAACTCGCGTTCCTGGGAGAGCGGCCAAGGCCCTGCGGCGATTCTGCAGTCCCTGTCGACGCAAACGCCGTACGTCACATCGGCGGCCTCGAAAGCGCATTTGCCGGACGTGCGCGCAGCTGCAGGCCGCGGGATCCGAGCACGGTGCCGTCTTGCTTCCACATCGATTCGTGACGCGGTGAGGCTACCGAGCACATCGTACGCCGAAGAATCTGATCCCGCACAGTCTGTGGCCCTGCCGCCGCGATCACGTTCAATGGGAGGTCGCAGGGGGCGACCTGCGATGCGAACATCGCTTCACTTCAGAAGGGTCGAAGGCCGACTGGATTTCTTCAATACGAACAGCCCGTTTCGCTTCGACGCATGAGCTCGCCGTTCGCAGGCATGCGCGCAATGCTGCCTGACCCTCTTGTTGCGACCGTCGATTCCGACTCCGCCGGCGCGGGTCGGTGCTCGCGACGATCAGCTCCTGCCGCTGAGCCGGAGTGAGGACGCGGGACATTGCAGCGCGAAACCGGCGCTGCGCCTCACAAGCACCGATGTCGTTGCGTTCAACTGCGGAGATCGCGCGAGATAGTGCAAGCAGTTGACTCGGACTCAACCGCGGTCCGGTGTTGCGAGCCGTTTGCGAGCCAGCCGCCTTCGGCGCGCCGAGCATCGCAGCCATCAGCACGCCAACGGCGACGGCCGCTGTTACCATTTCGCACCTCTTGTTCCACGTACGTGAGTTGCAACCACACCCGTCGTGCTCTTGCCAGGCGCCGGAAAACGCAACAGGAGATCGATGAGCGCGCAAGATGCACATTCTTCGGTGATTGCGCTTTGTCGCGACCCTACGAAGCGATAGGCATTGGGCTCGCCTCGTAGGGCAGGCATTACAATCTTTCCGCAGCCTGTCCTCGGGTCCAGATCTATCCGAACGAGGAGCGCCCCGGCGGCGGTTGCGCTCATGGCCGGCCGGTTCGAGCGACGCTCAGAGCATCGGTCGCGGACCTGGGAGGCCACCAGACAAGGCGGGTCCTCCTCGTGCGAGCCCGGCTTCCGCGCTTGAGGACCGAGCCGGAATATGATACGCTCCGTCCGTTATGGCCAAGCGATGCGACGTGTGCGGCAAGGGTCCGATGTCGGGCAACAACGTCAGCCACGCGATGAACAAGACCAAGCGGCGGTGGCTTCCGAACCTCCAGTCGGTCCGCGTCGACGACCGGGGGACCCACCGCACCGCGCGCGTCTGTACGAGCTGCCTGCGCGCCAAGCGCGTCAAGCGGGTCGGCGCCGCCTGATCCCGAGCCGGCCGACGGCCGGCTCGCTCGTCTCAGCAGGGCGCGAACAGGTTCGCGCCCTTCTTGCGTCTCATCGGTGCGTCGATGAGCAGCCCGATCACCGCCGTTCGTGTCGCCGCCGTGGCCGCGGCGGCGCTTCTTCCGCTCGCCGCCGGCGCGGCGGAGCCGCCGAACCTCGCTCCGGCGAAGGCTCGCGTCACGGCGTACTACGCCTCCGGCGCGTGGGACCGCGACGTTCGCGCGCGCCTCGCCGCCGCGCGCGCCTACGTCGACGCGCGCGTCCGCGCCGGCGCTCGGAAGCCCGCGGTCGTGCTCGACATCGACGACACGTCGCTCTCCGACTACGGCTACGAGAAGGCCCATGACTACGGGTACGACGCGCGCTCGTACGATGCAGACGTGAACGCCGAGCGGTTCCCGGCGATCGCGCCGACGCTGGCGTTCGTGCGGCACGTCGAAGCGGAGCACGTCGCGGTGTTCTTCGTCACCGGCCGGCGTGCGCCCGAGCTGCGGGTGACGCACCTGAACTTGGTGCGCGCGGGCTACCCGCCGTACGCAGGGCTGTTCCTGCGGCCGGTCTCCGACCATACAGGCTCGGTCATCCCGTTCAAGTCGCACGCGCGCGCCGAGATCCAGGGTCGCGGCTACACCGTGCTGGAGTCGATCGGCGATCAGTGGAGCGATCTGCGCGGCGGACACGCCGAGCGGACCACCAAGCTCCCGAACCCCATGTACCTCATTCCATAGCGCTCCCGCGGAGGTGATCCCAGCCTGAGAGCGCCAGCGGGCTTCCGTCGCGGCGGCGTACGCCGGGCTCGGCCGCGATCGTCCCCACCCGCAGCAGCTCTCGGCCGGTGTGCGCGCGGAAGCGGACCGCGAGGTGCGGGAACGCGCGCTTCGCGATCGCGACCAGCAGCTCGAAATCTTCGCCGCCGCCGAGCGCCCAGCTTTCCGGGTCCGCGCCCGTGAGCTCGGCGACGGCGAGCGCCGCGGGTGCGACCGGGACGTCCTCGACCACCGCGCCCGCCCCGGACGCCGCGCACAGCCGCGCGAGGTCGGTCGAAAGACCGTCGGAGGCGTCCATCATCGCGCGGACGTGGCGGGAGGCGCCGAGCCACTTCCCCTCCCGCAGCCGCGGCTCGGGCCGGCGGAAGGCCGCCAGCGCCGCGGCGGCGCCGGGCTCGCCGGCCAGCTCCGGCCGGTCGCGTGCGACGGCGAGCCCGGCCCGACTAGCGCCGAGCGGCCCCGTCACGGCGACGACGTCGCCGGGGAGCGCGCCGCCGCGCGTCTTGAGGTTCGAGGCACGCACCTCGCCGATCGCGGTGATCGCGATCGTGACGACCGGCGCGCGGGTCAGATCGCCGCCCGCGATTGGGCAGCGCGCGCGGCGCGCCAGCGCGGCGATCCCCTCGTACATCGCGACGATCCACGCCGGATCGGTCGCACGCGGGAAGCCGAGCGCGATCGTCGCCAGCACCGGGCGGGCGCCCATCGCGGCGAGATCCGACAGGTTCGCCGCCAGCGCGCGGTGTCCGACGTCCTGCGCGCTCATCAGCTCGCGCGCGAAATGGACGCCTTCGACGAGCGCGTCCGTCGTGACGACGCTGCGGTTCCCGCGCGAGGGCTGCCAGGCCGCGGCGTCGTCGCCGATTCCGAGCACCACGTTCCCCGGCGCCACGTCGCGCAGCGTCGCGGCGATCTGCGCGATCAGCGCGTCTTCCGTCACCTCGCGGCGGCGCGCGCGGCGTCGATGCGCCGGCGCATCGCGCGAATCGCCTCGGCCGGATCGGACGCGGCGAACACCGAGCTGCCGGCGACGAGAACGTTCGCGCCCGCGCGCACGGCGCGCTCGACGTTCTCCGGACCGATCCCGCCGTCCACCTCGACCTCGCAGCCGGGATTCCGCGCGTCGAGCAGCGCGCGCACCTCGGCGACCTTCGTCAGCGCGCGCTCGATGAAGCGCTGTCCGCCGAAGCCGGGGTTCACGCTCATCACGAGGACGCGATCGATCTCCTCGACGACGTCGACCAGCATCGCCGCCGGCGTCGCGGGATTGATCGCGATCCCCGCTTTCGCGCCGATCTCGCGGAGGTGCCGCAGCAGACGGTGCTGGTGCGGCGTCGCCTCGTAGTGAAACGTGATGACGTCGGCGCCCGCCTCGCGGAACGCATCGACGTAGCGCTCCGGCTCGACGATCATCAGGTGGCAGTCGAACGGAAGCGCGGTGAGCCGGCGCAGGTCCTTGACGATCTTCATCCCCCACGTGAAGTTCGGGACGAAGCGCCCGTCCATCGAGTCGAGGTGCAGCTCGTCGGCGCCGCCGGCTTCGACGGCGGCGATCTGCTCGGCGATCGCGGCGAAATCCGCCGACAGGAGCGACGGCGCGATCTTCACCGTCACGGCGGCGGCGTCGCGGTCTTCGCGTTCTTCGGCGAGGGCGTGGGGATCCAGCGCTTCGGTTCCTCGCCGATCGACGTCTGGTTCAGCAGCTCGTTGTTCACGTACGTCTCCAGCGTCGCGGTGCCGACGACCGTCAGATTGAAGTCGAGCTTCTGCCCGCCCTGCGCGTAGCCGTCGTACACGTTCCACGTCCCGGTGTCGTCGCGCACCTGCATGCGCACGTTCGCCGTCTGATCGGTCGACGGAACCGTCGCCGAGACGTGCACCTGGCGCACGAGGTAGCCGTACTCGCCCGGACCGGCGCTGAGCTGCAGCGAGACCGTTTCGAACGGGTCGATCGACGCGCCGGCCCCGGGCCGCTGCCGCACGACCGTTCCGCGCGGCGGCCCCGACGTGCCGAACGGCGTCCAGACGATCTGGCCGAGGACGATGTGCTCACGCTCGGCCTCGTCGCGCGCCGCGTCGATCGACATCCCGGTGAAGTCGGGAACCTTCACCGCGCCGCGCGGGCCTTTGCTCACCGACAGCGACACCTTCGAGCCCGGACGCACGCTCGTGAGCGGGGGCGGATCCTGCGCCACCACGTGATCGCGCGGGACCTCGTCGTCCGCCACGTACGTCTGCTTGTCGAGCTGCAGCTTCAGGCGGTTCAGCTCGAGACCGGCGTTGCGCAGCGACTCGAAGCGCAGGTCCGGCATCGGGAAGATCGTCACGCCGGTGCTCACGATCAGCGAGATCTGACGGCCGGCGCGCACTTGCGTCCCGGGCGCCGGCTGCTGGCTCGAGACGACGCCTTTCGGAAACCGGTCGCTGGCCTGCGACGCGACGACCGTGCACGCGAGGTGCAGCCGCGCGCACTGCGCGTTCGCATCCTGCTGCGTCTGCCCGACGACCGACGGAACGTAGACGGCGGCCGCGCTCGGCGCGAAGAAGTCCTTGATCGAGCGGCCGAACCACACGGCGACGCCGACCGCGAACGCGAGCGCGAGCGCAAAGATCCAGTCGCGGTCGAAGAGCGAACCGCCGCCGCGGCGCTCCGGGCGCGTGGCCGGAACGACGTCGGCGCGGCCGGACTGCATCAGGCCAGCGCCTCGAGCTGCGCCTCGTCGAACTCGGCGTTGCTGTAGACGCGCTGCACGTCTTCGTGTTCCTCGAGCGCGTCGAGAAACGAGAGCACCTGTTCGGCCTCGCCGTTCGCCGGCCGCGCCGTCTGCGCCGGCTCCATCGCGAGCTGCGCGGAGCGGACGTGCAGACCCGCGCGCTCGAGCGCGTCCTTCACCGCCATGAGCGCCTGCGGCTCGGTGACGACCTCGGCGGGCTCGTCCTCGCCGCCGTAGCGGACGTCGATCACGCCGTCGACGAGCGCGCGTTCGGTCAGCTCGTCCTCGGACAGGCGCGCTTTGTCGACCTCGACGACGCCGCGCGAGGCGAACATCCAGCCGACGCTTCCGGTCTCGCCGAGGTTGCCGCCGTTGCGGCTGAACAGGAAGCGCAGCTCCGACGCCGTGCGGTTGCGGTTGTCGGTCGCGGCGTCGACGATCACCGCGACGCCGGCCGGGCCGTAGCCCTCGTACCGAATCTCCTCGATCTCCTTCTCACCGGCGCCGCCGCTCGCGCGCGCGATCGCGCGCTTGATGTTGTCCATCGGCATGTTGTTGGCGCGCGCCTTGTCCACCGCCATCTTCAAGCGGTAGTTGGCGTCGGGATCGGGCGAGCCGTTCTTCGTGGCGAGGATGATCTCTTTCGAGAGCTTCGTGAAGAGCGCCCCGCGCTGCGCGTCGACCTTGCCCTTGCGCAGCTTGATGTTGTGCCATTTGGAGTGTCCGGACATCGTTTCTCAGATCCAGCTCGGGAGCCACATGCGCGCCTGGTAGGCGTCCCACGGTATCGGCGTCCCGGAGAGTACGGGGAAGAAGTAGACGAACGCGCCGACGACGACGGCGCCGTACGCGCCCACCGCCCAGCGCGCCCAGCGGCGATCCTGCGCCTCGCCCCACGCCCAGATGCGCTGCAGCACGATCGCGTTGGCGAGGCAGATGATCGCCAAGTTCGGGAAGAAGTGGTATTCGAACGCGAGCCGCGGCGACTTCGCCCACGGCAGCCACTGGAACAGGTACGCGACGATCAGCAGTGCGTAGCCCTTGTTTCGCTCGCGGAACGCGAGCCACGCGACGATCGGAACGCTGGCAAGCCCGGCCCACCACACGAACGGGTTCGGCAGCGCGCGGATCGAGGCGACGCAGCAGTCCGGCATCCCTTTCGGCGCGACGTGCGTGTAGTTCGCGTAGTACAGGATCGGCCGCAAATCCAGCGGCCACTGCCACCAGACCGACGAGTACGGATGCGTCGCGACGAGCGTGTCGTGATAACGGAACATGTCGTGC
>Ga0209810_1001134_pt1 | contig 43932 bp, 45 predicted proteins | sample Coa_R1_7_FD_187159 | JGI IMG/M metagenome (GOLD analysis project Ga0209810, IMG submission 187159) | Surface soil microbial communities from Centralia Pennsylvania, which are recovering from an underground coalmine fire - Coalmine... | ecosystem: Environmental > Terrestrial > Soil > Unclassified... | reverse complement strand
TGTCACCCATCGTCTGTTGCAACTGAGTAACGGCATATTGCAAGCCTCCGAGGCTGATTGCCCCGTAGCCAAGCAACAGTTTCTGATTCAGTAGGGCCTGGAGCTTACCGAGCTGTTTCGCTTGCTCGTCGTGGTTGTACCACGGTTCTCGCTTTTCGTCTGCTAATCCCATCGGATCGACGTTGTCAACGGGATCATTGTGGCAGTAGCGGAAGAGATTGTAATCGCCGGCGTCGAACAACTTCGGATCCTTGCTCATGAAACGGCCCAGCTTCGCGTTATACGCCCGGGCGCGGTATTCGTAGAAGTTAAAGGCCGCAGTCGTGTGCGTGGACCGATACGTGGCCGCATATTGACTCGTTCGCTCCCGCTCATCTCGCCCGTTACCCTCACGGGCTTGACCGTCCATCTCGCGGTGTCCCCACTCGCTCGGTTCACTTCCGGTGAACAGGAACCGGTTATCGTACAGGGTCGCTGAACGGCTGATCCAGTTTGGGGCATAGATCGTGGGCGGGTAAATCAGATCGCATGAGGAAGGTCGGACGCGGGTGTGCGCACAAAAGGCGCCGCGGGAGCGAGTCGTGACTGCCATAACGAGAGAGTGGGATTTTTGCGCGGCTGCGGTTCCTTTTCAATGCAGAAATGGATTTTGGATAACATTCGAGTGTGGCTCGGCGCTACGGCGTAAGGGCGGCGGGCACGGTGGTTGTGTGGAACAGCGAGCTGGGCTTGGAGCTATGTGTTGCGGTAGCGCCAGATGAGCTTGAAGAAGCGGATGGCGTCGCGAAGGGGCCGGATGTTGCTGACTTCGTCGGAGTAAACAGTGGTGATGGGAATGGATTGAATCCGGTAACCTTTGCGACTGGCGATGATGAGCGTTTCGGTGTCGTAATCGAATCGGCAAACGCTTTCGGGAGCGAGCAGATCGGGGATCAGATTTCGATGCAGCATGCGAAACCCGCATTGAGTGTCGGGGATATTCTGTTGGCAAAGCCGGCTGATTTGCCGGCTCATGTAACGATTCACCACGCGCCGGATGAGAGGCATTGCCTGGACGTTGGTCATGCGGTTGCCGATGAAAAAGCAGGGCTGCGCGGCGGAGGCAGCGGCTGCGAGGAAGCGGTCGATCTCCTCGGGCAGGTGCTGTCCGTCGGCATCGAGAAGGAGCACGTTTGCGACCTGCTTTTGCAGACAATGGCGCAAGCCGGTCTTGACTGCTTCGCCTTTGCCGCGGTTTTGGTTGTGTACAATGACTTCAGCGCCGGCCTGGCGCGCGCGTTGCGCGGTTTGATCGGTTGAGCCGTCATCGACGACGATCACGCAGGGCAGTTGCGCGCGTGTTCGCCGCGCCACGTCGCCGATATGTTTTTCTTCCTGATAAGCGGGAATCACCGCTGCGGTTTGCGCTCGTAGGTTGTCTGCGGTCACTGGGAAGGGGAGAGGAAGGACTTCAGATTTGCGCGGAGGCTTTGCCGGGAACGCCAGGGATGGCGGGCGCGGATGCCACGGCTCGCGTGCGCGGCGTCACCTTCGCACGGGATGAAAATCGGCGGCGTGATAGGAGCTGCGGACGAGCGGGCCGGAGGCGACATGGAGAAAGCCTTTTTGCCGGGCGATCTGGCCGTAATAATCGAATTGCTCGGGCGCGATGTATTCGATTACCGGCAGATGTTTCGGGCTGGGACGCAGGTACTGGCCCAGGGTAAGGACTTCGCACCCGACCGCGCGCAAATCGTCCATGGCCTGGAAAATTTCGGTTTCCTGTTCGCCCAAGCCGAGCATGAGACCGCTTTTGGTCACGACGTCCGGAGCCAGCTCCTTTGCGCGGCGCAGCGCCTGAAGAGAAGTGCGATATCTGGCGCGGGAACGGACCAACGGCGTGAGGCGTTCCACCGTTTCCAAGTTGTGATTGTAGATGTCCGGGGCCGCGTCGAGCACGATCTGGATGCACCAATCCTGGGCATGAAAATCGGGAACGAGCACTTCGACAATGATCGACGGATCCATTTCCCGAATCGCGGTGATGGTGCGCGCGAAATGCGTGGCGCCGCCGTCCTTGAGATCGTCGCGCGCGACGGCAGTGATCACCACATGTTGCAATCTCATGCGGCGGACCGCCTCGGCGACGCGCTGCGGTTCGTCTTCCTCCAGCGGGAAGGGCCTGGCAGTTGTCACGGCGCAAAATCCGCAGGCACGGGTGCAGCGGTCGCCGGCGATCATGAAAGTGGCAGTGCCCTGGCTCCAGCATTCCCAGCGGTTTGGGCATTGGGCGCTTTCGCACACGGTGTGCAAACGCAAATCGGAGATGAGCGCCTTGGTGGAAAAGAAGACCGGATTGGACGGCAGGCGCACCTTGATCCAGGGCGGTTTGCGCGCTTGGTGCAACGCCGGATCGATTTTCGCGCAGGGCATGGTAAAAAATTACAAGGTTAGAAGAGTTGTAAAAGTTAAAAAGGGCGCTGAAGCGTTTCGCGGCATCGCAGGGCACTGGTCAGAGGTGTTTTCGCTACCGCTTCGGCGCTCAAATTTTCGTGCGTCCCGACAACGCGGCAGCCAGGGTTAGTTCATCGGCTGATTCCAAGCCGGCGCCGGCCGGGATGCCGCGGGCAATGCGCGTGAGGGCTACCGGTTTGCTTCGCAAAAGCTCAACCAGGTAACTGGTGGTGGCTTCGCCTTCCACGTCGGCGGGCAGGGCGAAAATGATTTCCGAAATCTTTTCGCGATCGACGCGTTCCAGCAGTTCCCTGATTCGCAGATCCTCTGGACCGACGTGGTCGAGCGGCGAGATTTTTCCGCCCAGCGAATGGTAACGTCCGCGAAAAGCGCCGGTCTTTTCCAGAGGCAGAATGTCCGTAGGCTGTTCCACGACGCAGAGCACCTGGGGCGAGCGCGATGGGTCCGCGCAAATTTCGCAAAGGTCGCCGGCTGAAAAGAAGCCGCAGAGGCCGCAGGCACGGATTTCACGGCGGGTGTCGTTGATGGCGCGGGCGATTTGCTCGGGGCGATCGTCTCGGGCGCGCACCATCCAGAGCGCAATTCGCTCCGCGGAACGGGGACCGATTCCCGGCATTTGCCGCAGTTGCGCGATGAGGTTCCGGATTGCTCCCGGGTATTCCGTTTTTCTCAAGGTTCAAAAACAGCGGGTTATCCCGGTTTTTCCGGGCCGGGTTCGTGCGGCGCTTCGCTCAACTTGAGAAGGAGCGGTTCGAGGCGGCGCAAATAAAATTCCAGAGGCGGATCCTCTTCTCCCTCGGCGCTCCGCGCTTTTTGAAACTCCGAATACGCTTCGGCCCAGCGCTTTTCCCTGTACAACACCACGCCGCTCCAGAAAGAATCGCGCCGGGCGATATGCTCGGGCTTTGCTTCGGCCGCGAGCCAGAGTGGCTGATAGATTTCGAGCCGGTCCTGCGAATTTAGTCCGCTGACGAAATCGATGGGGCGCGCCACGACGGTGTCGCTCACCTGGTCGTAAGTGGCGGTATCGATCAATACTGTGGATCCGTATCGATGATTCAAGGCGCAGAACCTGCGCGCAAGATCGATGGGCAGGCCGCTGGCCAGCAGCGACGGGCGATCGCTCGCCGTTGGCGAGCCGGCAATGATTGTGCCGGAGCTGATGCCGGCGTGAATCTGCCAATCGACAGCGGATTGGCGAGCGTTTTGGCTGCTGCCGCGGAGGCTTTTCGCCAGGTCGAGAACTGCGCAGACAGCCTCCTCGGCATGTTTTGCTGTGCTGAACGGAAAGCCAAAGAATGCCACCACGCCTTCGCCATCGGCGGCGTGCAGGTACGCGCCTTTGCGCAGGAACGCATCGGCGCTTTGGCGAATAAATCTGGCCATCGCGTCAGCGAAAATCGCCGGCTCGGAGTTTGCCGTGAAACCGCGCCTGCTGGCGATATTGCAGACTACGACGCTGACCTCGTAAGTTCTGGCTCGAAGATCAAACGAGCTCCCGTCTGCGCTCAACCGGCGCAACTCTTCATTTGCGAGGCGATCCGCAAAGAGCGTCCGCAGAAGGTGGGATCGGTTTCTGCGCAGAAAAGTTGTCCATCCTTCCGCCGCAACCAGAGCCAGAGCGAGGGCGAGAATCGAGGGAACCGGTTGGAAAAAGACGCGGTAGAGCGAACAGACCCAGGAGAGCGCGAGCAGCTCGATCAGGAACGCGCCGCTCAACAGGCGCACGCGCGTTCGCCCCAGCGGGGTATCATTTTTCAGGCTGAGCCAGGCTGCGCCCGCAGCGATCAACAGCATAAAAAGATAGTGCCATTTTTCGCCCACTACACGGGTCGCGCCGGCGTAATCAGAGAGCATCCCGGCGACCGCAGCTTCGAGCGCTGCCAGCGCATGCGTCGCGTGCAACGCTGCCACAACGACGGTCACGGCCGCTCCGATGATCAGCGTTGTGACGACCAGACGCTTCATTTGGAAATCAGGCTTTCTGCCCAACAGAACCGGAGTAGTAGGATTGTACCACCAGTTCGCTCAGGAATTTGTCAGGAGCGTCCACCGCCGCCGCGTTGATGACGAAGCGCGATTGCCCCGTGTTGTTTTTGATCAGGTTCAGTCCGAACTGATAATCCTTAAACAGATGGGCGCAGAGATCGCGCATATTCATCCGTTCGGCCTGAGCGCGTTCTACCAGCCGCTGCACGGCGCTTTCGTCAAACACAATTTCCAACCCATGTTCCCTGCTGAAGTTTTTGGCAAATTCATGCGCGCCGGTTTCGAGCAGTTTGGCCTCCAGTTTGTGGCCTTCGGCCATTAAACGCTCGAGCACGCGCCGGGGTTCGCGCACCAGGTCTGCGGTTACGCGCAACTGAGTGAGGCCGGAGCCGGCCAGATAATATTTGTAATCGCGAAACAGTTTTTCAAACACGGTCAGAAGGCCGCGCGCGCCGGTTTTTTCCTGCGCGGCGGCTTCGGCCAGTAGGCGCAAGGCTTCATCGTCGAAACTGATTTCAATTCCGTAGGCGCGAAAAGCGCGTTCGTATTGGCGGAGCAAACTGCCCTCGGAGAACTTCATGATGTTGAAAAGATCGCTGGCGTCGAGGTCCTCGCACACCACGCGCACCGGCAGGCGCCCAATGAATTCCGGTTCGAAACCGTATTCGATGAAATCCTGCGTGGTGACGTGCCTGAACAGCTCGTTGTCCATCACCTGGACTGGGTCGGCGCTGAATCCGATCTGGCCACGCCGCACCCGACGGGCGACCTGTTCCTTGAGCTTTTCAAACGCGCCGCTCACCACAAAGAGGATGTGCCGGGTGTTGATGGTCTCGCGCTTTGCCTTGCCGCGCCTTTGAAATTCGAAGGCGGCCTGCAATTGCGCCTGTAGATCGTTCATGCTGCGCACCGGCACTTCGGTCTCCTCCATCAGTTTGAGCAAAGTGGTCTGGACACCGCGCCCGCTCACGTCGCGCCCGATCATGTTCCCGGCTGAGGCGATTTTATCGATCTCATCGATATAAATGATGCCGAACTGCGCGAGATTCACGTCGCCATCGGCCTTGTGGACCAGTTCGCGCACCAAATCCTCCACATCGCCGCCCACATAACCGGTCTCGCTGAACTTGGTGGCGTCGGCTTTTACAAAAGGCACTTTGATCAAATCGGCGATATGTTTGATCAGGTACGTTTTGCCCACGCCGGTCGGCCCTACCAGAATCACGTTTTGCTTTACATATTCGATCTCCTGCGCTCGCTGCGGATCCTCTCTCTCCAGTTGCCGAAGGTATTTGGCGTGGTTGTAATGATCGCACACCGCAATTGCCAAAACTTTCTTGGCTTCCTCCTGCTTGATCACGAACCGGTCCAGGTGGGCTTTGATGTCGCGTGGCAGCAGGTTGAATTCGAATTCTTTGCGATCCGGTTTTTCCGCTTTTTCGTCTTCCTCAGCCACGGCCGGTTCCGGCTCGCTAATTGTGGCCACTGAAACGCGGTCGCCGAAGTTCTGTTTCATGAACTCGGTGATTTTTGCTTTCAGTTCTTCCGGCGAAGGGAATGGCGGCGGAGACGTCTGATCCATAAAAAAATATCGTGCCGAAGAGCTTTGGTGGCAACGGTTCGTGCAGGCTCTGACTTTTTGGGAGGCAATTTCGTTCACGCGCGTTCGGGTTGAGTGCCGCGCCGCGCTGCGGCAAGACACGCGCGGGGTTGTGCGCCGATTGGCTAATACGCCTCGTAAGCGATTTGCCCGTGCGCGATCGAAGCCGACGAATTGGGTGTTCCTTTGGTCTGGCATCCCCGCACAAGGAAAGCCACGGCGACAGCGCCGGCGAGCAAGATGGCAAAGGTCACCGCCACGGCGACGGCAAGTGAAAATTTTGATTGGGATTGCTGCTCCTGCGGCGGGAGATGAGTTCTTCCGATCAAGGCGCGCTGCGCTTCCTCGAGATTTGAGAGCAGTTCGTCGTACGAGGAAAAACGCTGTGCTGGATCCGGGTGAATCATCCGCTGCAGGATGGCGGCGGTGCGCTCGGAAATTTCCGGGGCGATCTCGCGCAGGTTCAACGGATGTTGCTTCAACGCCAGCAGCGCTGCAGCCGAGTTGGTCTGGCCCTCAATGGGAGCCTTGCCGGCGGCGGCGTGAAAAAGCGTGGCGCCGAGGCTGTAAATGTCGCTGCGGAAATCTTCGGGCTTTTTACTCAATCGCTCTGGCGCGACATAGTACGGGGTGCCCCACACCTGGCCGCGTGTCTCGGAACTTTCGCCGGCGGCTCCCGCCAGGCCAAAATCGCTGATTTTGGCTTCGTACTCATCGGCGAACAAGATGTTGGCCGGCTTCACGTCGCGGTGGATAAGTCCGCGCCGATGCGCCGCGCGCAGGCCTTTTGCGGCTTGAATGCCGATTTCCAGCACATGCATTTCGGGCAACCGATGGCGCCGCTCGATGAGATCGTCGAGACTTCCGCCCTCGATTAATTCCATGACGACATAGAACTGACCGTGGTCGGTTCCCGAATTGAACACCTGGATTACATTGGGATGGCTGATGGAAGCGGCGATACGCGCCTCTTCTTGCAGGCGCGCGTTTTCATCGGCCGCGTTGCTGACATCTTTTCGCAACACTTTCAGCGCCACAAAACGGTCCAGGTGCGTGTCGCGCGCCTTGTACACGGTTCCCATGCCGCCAATACCCACGGTTTCAACGATCACGAACTGATCGAACGTTCGCTTTACGCGGATTTTCTCGCCGCAATGCGGGCAGACGATGCGGGCCAGCGGTTCTGCGCCGGCAGTATCGACTTTTCCTCCGCAAGCCGGGCACGTTTGCTCCGAACAATCGTCGGTGGACATTTCTGGGCGGTCGGTGGCATCCGGAGGTTCGCCTGGGATCACGCAACGATTGTAACACTGAGCCTCTGTGGAGCAATGCGCCGGCAATGGTGTTAGTTTCCCGGCCGATTGCGTGAGGAAAAAAAACGCCGCGCTGCCGCGCAATGTGTTATGACTGTTAGAAGGCTTTCACAGGAAACGACGAGGAAAATCGAACTGATCGTCTCCCCCGACGACGCGCGACTGCGGCTCGATCATTTTTTGGTGAAGCGGCTGGAAAAATTTTCGCGCTCACGGCTTCAGCAATTAATCCGAAGCGGGTTTGTGCGGCTCAACGGCCGGAGCTGCCGCCCGGGGCAAATTGTTCGAGCGGGCGAGAGGATTCAACTGGATGAGCCGGCGCCGGAGAAAACCGAAGCACGGGCGGAGCCGATCCCGCTGGATATTTTGTTCGAAGACGACGATCTGATCGTGATTAATAAGCCTGCTGGGCTGACCGTTCATCCCGGAGCCGGCCAGCGCGAACACACCCTCGTGAATGCCCTGCTGCACCATTGCGCCACGCTCTCGGTAATCGGCGGGAAAGAACGCCCCGGCATCGTGCATCGCCTCGATAAAGAGACCAGCGGCTGTCTTGTGGTGGCGAAAAATGACGAGGCGCACCGCGGATTATCCCAGCAGTTCGCCTCGCGTACCGTGGAAAAAATTTACCTGGCGCTGGTTTCGGGGCGTTTGCGCAACACTGCCGGGATCATTGAGGAGAAAATCGGGCGCCACCCTGTGCATCGCCATCGGATGCGGGTGAGCGCATCGCGTGGCCGGGCGGCCAGGACTGAATATCGCGTTCTTCAATCGAGCGCCCGGGGCAGTTTTGTTGAATGCCGGCTGCACAGCGGCCGCACGCACCAGGTGCGGGTGCACTTTCACCACCTCGGTCACCCGGTGCTTGGGGACAAGCTTTACGCGCCGCGCCTGGCGCGAAATTTTCCTCGGCAAATGTTGCATGCGTGGAAACTTGGGTTTCATCATCCCTCCAGTGGCGAGTGGAAGAGTTTCGAGGCCCCCTGGCCCGAGGATTTCGCGGCCGCAATCAAACTGGTGATGGAATCGGAACAGTTATGAAACAGCGCAAACTGGGACGAGGCGGGCCGATGGTTTCAGCCATCGGTCTTGGTTGCATGGGAATGTCGGATTTTTACGGCAATCGCGACGAGCAGGAATCGCTGGCCACCCTGGAGCGCGCGCTCGAGTTGGGCATCAACTTCTTTGACACCGCCGATATGTACGGGCCGCACACTAATGAGGAGCTGCTCGGGCGCGCATTGCGCGGCCACCGGGAACAGGTCGTCATCGCCACGAAATTTGGAATTGTGCGCGATCCCGCCCGACCGGATTACCGCGGGGTGTGCGGCAAACCGGATTACGTTCGCAGGTCTTGCGAAGGAAGCCTGCGCCGGCTTGGCGTGGAAGTGATCGATCTTTATTACCAGCATCGGGTTGACCCGGAAACGCCCATTGAAGAGACTGTGGGCGCGATGGCCGAGCTGGTGCGTCAGGGCAAGGTGCGTTTTCTCGGTCTGTCGGAAGCCGGCGCGCAAACCATCCGGCGCGCCCACGCCGTGTATCCGATCACCGCGGTTCAATCGGAATACTCGCTTTGGACGCGCGACCCAGAGAAAGAAGTCCTGCCGGTGTGCCGCGAGCTTGGCATCGGGTTCGTGTCTTACAGCCCGCTGGGTCGCGGTTTTTTAACCGGGAAGATCAGGCGCAGCGAGGATTTGCCCAGGGACGATTACCGGCGAAGTGCGCCGCGTTTCCAAGGCGAAAATTTGCGGCGAAATTTCGAACTGGTAAGGCGCTTGGAAGAAATTGCCCGCGCAAAGCGGTGCACGCCGGCGCAACTCGCGCTGGCCTGGGTGCTGGCCCAGGGCGAAGATATTGTTCCGATTCCCGGCACCAAGCGCCGCAAATATTTGCAGGAAAACGTCGGCGCTCTGGATGTCGTTCTGACCAGCGAAGACCTGGCGCGCATCAATGAAGCTCTTCCCCCAGAGGCGGTGGCTGGCGCGCGTTATCCGGACGCGGCGATGGCAATGGTGAATCGGTAAGGATCAAAGCGCAATCACGCTTCCGCGCATCGAGAACGTGAAAGGCGCTCAAAGCACGTTCGGGGAATTAACGCTTCCTCAAAATTTTGGTTGTTATGCGCGTCTGGGCACCATGGCGTTGGCGATCATCGTCTGGACAATTTCCCCGCGCTGGTTGGTGGTGATGTTGCGCAGTCGAATAATGCCATAGGCTGGTTTGGAGCGGGAGCGGCGGAGCTCGAGAATTTCCGTTTCGACTTTGAGGGCGTCCCCTGGGCGAACCGCATTGGGCCAGCGCAACTCGTCCACGCCCAGGCCGATTGCGCCCTCGGCAAAATTAAGGGTTTGCACAAACAGCCGCATGGTGACGGCGGCCGTGTGCCAGCCGCTGGCGATCAATCCCTTGAACAGAGTGCGCTCCGCTGCCTTGCGGCTGAGGTGGAACATCTGCGGATCGAATTTGTGCGCGAACTTGATCAGCTCCTTCTCCGTCACAATAAATGACTGCGAGTGGAAACGCTCGCCGACTGCCAGATCGTCAAAGTAGCGCTCCTTCATTAGCGGGGGTGAAAGCGTATTCATGCGCAACCCGCGCGAGTTACGCAATCGAGAAATGCCAGGCTTGCAGTTGGGCGCCCCAGGCAAGCCGGCAGGAAGCGGGTCAAACCTGGCGTTTTTGACCAACCGTTGTTACGGCTGCTGTGTTGCCGACATTAAAAAGCACTGTCTTGTACGTCCCCGCCGTACTTCGGTTTATTTTTGGCGACAAATTCCTTTATTTGTGCAAAATTTCCGGGCACTTCGCCTCTTCGTTCACGTAGAAGTAACAAAAAGAGCGGCCGGCCACGAGCAAGGACCGCCAAGACAAACCGCAATGAACTTTGGCCAATCAGTGAGAGCTATGCGTCAAACCGCTCCCGCGGATGGCCTTCGCTCCACTCCCAGGGCCAAGCGAAAACGGCGCGGACGGCCGCGAATTCGCACAGCCCGGTACTGGCGCGAATATTATGCGCGAAAACAGCGCGAGTGGCGCGCTGCTCACCCCGATTGGAGACAGCGCAGAAAGGAAGGCAAGGTAAAACGCCGCAAAAAGCCCGGCAGCGACTCTTGAAGGCGCCTTCGTGTTGGCAGGTTGACCTTTGAAAGCTGAGGCGCGCGATCGGCGCAGCTTCGGTCTAGCGCGCGACTTCAAATGCCTGCTTGACTGCCTTCGGATTCGCCAATCACTTATCGCTCTTCGATGCGCGGGCGGTTAGCTCAGTGGTAGAGCGGCTGGTTTACACCCAGTAGGTCGGAGGTTCGAATCCTTCACCGCCCAGGTTCGACTCTCCAACCGCCGTGTCTGATTGCCTTGCATTGCCGGCCGCCGAGTGGGGGCGCGAAAATTTTCCCGTGCAGGCGAGGGGAGCGTTCCATGTTGCGATCGGATAACTGCGGGTAATGTTGGCGGATGAATTCGGCTGATGTTTCGTGGCTGGTGGTCGCATCGCTCGCGGCGGTTGTCGGCTCCATCGCCGCTCAATCGCCCTCGCGCAAGCCGGACGTCTCCAACAAGGCGTTGATCACCAAATCAACTCCCGAGATTCGGACCGACGCATTTACGACGCGGAGTACGGAGGCGACGCCTGCCGCGCTCCGCAAGATGGCCGACACCTATTACGCGTGGCGAAACGAAAATTATCCCGTGCGCAGCAGCGGCGCCGGGCTGCACACATGGGACAATCGGCTCACCGATTATTCCCCGGAGAAAATCGCACAGCGCGCGCAGCATGTTCATTCACTCCTGGAGAAAGTGCGCGCCATGGAGACCCTTCACTGGTCGAAGGACGACAGGATTGACTGGATCCTTTTCCGCGCGCAACTGGAAGACGCCGACTTCGCAAATCGGGTCCTCAAATTCGAGGAGACCAACCCGCAGGTTTACGTGCGCGAATGCACAGAGGGAATTTTTTACCTGCTGAGAAAAGAATACGACACGCCGAGGAAGCGCGCCCTTGCCGCGACCGCGCGGCTGAGGCAAATGCCGGCGCTGCTGAAGCAGGGTTTGAGCAATTTGCAGCAGCCGGTGAAACTATACGCTCAACTTGCGATCCAATCAGCGCGCTCGGCCGATCCGCTACTCAAGAGCAGCTTGATGACGCTCGACCAGGGCCTCGCACCTGGCGAGCACGACCAGCTCGTTAAGGCCCGGGATGCTGCCCTGGCCGCTCTGCATGGTTACGCCGACGAACTGGAGAAGCGCCTCCCGGGCATGGTCGATTTTTCCCCGATGGGCGAAGAAAATTACAACTATTATCTGAAACGCGTTTTGCTTCTGCCGCTCAACGCCGCCGAGGTGGAAATGATCGGGCGCGTGGAGCTGGCCCGCTATCGCGCTTTGGAAGCGCTGTTGCCCGATCCGAAGCTGGCCGACCCCGATCCCAAACGCGCCCCTCACATTCCTCCCGATCAGCAATCGTTCCTCAAAGCGTACGAAAGCCGGGAAACGGAGATGATAAATTTTTTGAAGCAACATAATCTTGTCACGCTTCCCTCCTATCTTGGGCCATTTCAAATTCGACAATTGCCTGAGGCATTTAAACCCACCAGTCCCGGCGGTTTCATGAATCCGCCGGGCGTTTACGACAAGGACCCTGCGGGATTCTTTTTTATTCCCACTTACAATCCCGACTCGAAAAATTTTTATATCCGCGCCGCCATCGAGGATCCTCGCCCGATTCTGGGGCACGAAGGCATTCCCGGGCATTTTCTGCAGCTTTCCATTGCCAATCACGTGAGCGACGAAATTCGTCGCCAGCACGAGGACAGCGTTTTCGTGGAGGGCTGGGCGTTGTATGGCGAGGAAATGTTGATGCGCACCGGGCTGTATGCGGAGAATTCACCGGCACAAGGCCAAATCTTGCGCTTGTCCCGGTATCGCGCGGCGCGCATCGGCGTGGATGTGAACCTGCATACCGGCAGATGGAGCTTCGAGAAGGCAGTGAAATATTTCATGGACGCTGGCGGCCTCGATCGGGAAGCAGCCGAAGGGGAAGCGGCGGGCGCCGCTTCCATGCCGACACAAAAGATCAGTTACATCATTGGCAAATGGCAGATCATGAACTTGCTCGGCCGCTACAAAGACCGGCTGGGAGACGATTTTCGGCTTGGCAAATTTCATGATGACCTGATCAAAAACGGCAGCCTGCCGGTCTCAGTGATTGAATGGATTTTGCTGGATGATTCCACAGCGCTGGAGCGAGCCCTTCAATAACGGTAGGCAGCGGGGGCTTCTTCCACCTTGACACAGCGGAGCGGGCGGGCGCAGGATCGAAAACCTGACGAGTCCGCGCGCCCGATGAAACCCGGCCTGATGCATTTTATCGTTCGAAGTTCCGCGCTTTGCGCCGTCGCAATTTTCCTCTGCGCTTGCGGCACCGCGACTTTCAGCAAATCCGGAAGTGACGCGCGCATTGAAAGCCTGCGCAATTTTCATCTGGCGTTTATCGACCAGTTTGCGGTCCCCGGGAAACGGTTCGATCGCGCCGCGTTTGAGGCCAGGGTGCGCGAGGGCAACGCAAAATTTCAGCAGGCCATTTCCGAGGAAAAATTTGCCGCTCGCCGCCCTGTGCTGATCGATCTCAAGGCCCAATTCGACGCCGACGCTGCTCATCTGCAAAGCAAGGCCAGCCGCGGCAGAGTCACGCCCGCGCTGGCCAGCGAGATGAAGAAGGACGTGAACAAGATTTACGATCATGTCCTCGGGCGGAAAAAGGAAGCGAAGAAAAATTTCGCCGAGAAAATCGGAACTGGACTCGGTTTTCAGTCAGCTGAGCGACGAATCGACCGCCGCGGCCATGAAGGAATTTCAGGAGCTGCTCGTGCAGGCCAAAGGCGATACCAGCGCATTGATTCGGCAAAACGCGCAGGAGCTTGAACGGCGTCTGGTTCTTTTAAAGGAACGCAAAATCGACAAGGAAGACTTTGATTATTTTGTCGAAAACCAGAAGCGCGACCTGCGAGTGTTTATCGACAGTCAACCGGCCCAGGCGCAGGAGCGCGCGGAAAAGTTGACGCTTCATCTGCTGGGCGTGGCTGCAACGAAAGTCGTGCCGGTATTGATCGCCATGATCTAGCTACAAAGGAAGCCGCAGAGATTCCCGCTCCGCGCGGCAGGGTTTCGCCAGGCGGCAAATTCCCTCATCCGTTCACGCGCCGGCCGGCATCTGCTCAGGGGAAGCGCTTCATAATCTCGCGCAACCGGTCGTGCGGCAGGGCTTCCACCCGATGATTGTCGCGCCCCACCATTGTTTTGTTGTCCACGAGGGCGTTCACAACCGCTTCCTCGGTCGCCTGCACGACCCCTGTAAAGAGCGGATCCAGCAGGTCATTGGGAATTGTTTCCACCCGGTGCGTGATTTGATCCGGCGCCGCCACGTTCGGATTCGCGGTGGAAAACGCGATAAATAAATCGCCCGAACCGTTGCCGGAAATCGTTCCCGTTCGGGCGAGTCCCAACGAGACCCGGCGGGCGAGGCGTTTCAACTGGTTAGGCAGAAGGGGCGCATCGGTCGCGACGACAGCGACGCACGAGCCGCTCTCCTGCTTGTACACTTCGCCCGGAATCAGCTTGCCCACCGGCGCGCCTGCAATTACGAGCTGTGATCGGCGTCCGAAGTTCGCCTGTAGAAACAGGCCGACAGTGTACGAGTGCGATGATTTTTGGCTGCCGGGGTCATCGCCCCCGGCTACAGTCAGCGACACGACGCGCGACGCTGTGCCATTCCCGCCTTTAAACTCGTAACAGATATTACCGGTGCCGCCGCCGACGCTCCCTTCCTCGATGGGGCCGCCGTGCGCGGCATCGAGCGCGTGCCAGACATCCGCCGGCTTCACGTGAAAGCCGTTAATGTCATTGAGCCAGCCGTCCCACGTTTCAGCGACGAGGGGCAGACTCCACCAGTAACCCGTCTTATCGGGCGGGGCTCGATTCACTCGCCACTGAATCACTGCGTCGCGCGCGACTCCGACGCTGTGCGTGTTGGTAATGATGATCGGCCCTTCGAGAAACCCGCTTTCTTCGACCCACGCCGTGCCGGTCATCTCGCCGTTTCCGTTTAAACTGAACACCGCGGCGTAAACCGGATCGTTGAGTGAATCGTGTCCGCGGGGAATGATCGCCGTTACCCCGGTGCGCACCGGTCCCTTGCCGACTTCCAGCTTCCCTTCTCCGGCGATCAAGGTCGTGTAACCGACTTCCACACCGGGCACGTCGGTGATCGCGTTAAATTTTCCAGGCCTGCCCTCAAATGGAACACCCAGATCTCGCGCGCGAACCTGCCTGCTCTCGGTTGCCGGTCTCGCCGGCGGAGGCGACTTGATCGGTTCACGCGCAAAGGAATCGAACGCAAGCAGGAGCACGAAACCGGCAAAGATGCTGCGAGCCATGGTCAGAAACCTCCAACGCTCAACGTCCAACGGCTAACGCTCAACCAAAAATCCAGAAATTCTCGTCTGCCAAATTTGTTTCCATTCGTGGCCAGAAGTTCCATTTTCCCTTTTCGCGAAGCCGCTGGGGCATTTAGATTGAGCCTGTGAGTTACGAAGTTTTCGCCAGAAAATACCGGCCCACGACGTTCGACGATTTAGTCGGGCAAAACCATGTCTCGCGCACGCTGAAAAACGCCGTGGCGCAGAACCGGCTGGCGCACGCGTATCTGTTTGTCGGACCGCGCGGTGTTGGGAAGACTTCCACCGCGCGCATTCTGGCCAAGTCGCTCAACTGCGTCAAAGGTCCGACGGTTGCGCCGTGCGGCGAATGCGACAACTGCCGCGAGATCGCTGCGGGCAACAGTCTGGACGTCATCGAGATCGACGGAGCGAGCAACAACAGCGTGGAAGACGTGCGCCAGCTGCGCGAGAACGTGCGTTACGCCCCGGCCAAGGGGCGCTATAAAATTTATCTCATCGATGAGGTCCACATGCTGTCGGCGGCTGCGTTCAACGCGCTGTTGAAAACGCTGGAGGAACCGCCCGAGCACGTGAAGTTCATTTTCGCCACCACCGAGCCGCAAAAGGTGCTGCCCACAATCCTGAGCCGTTGCCAACGGTTCGATCTTCATCGCATTCCGGCGAACCTGATCGCAAAGCACCTGCAATTCATCGCGGAAAAGGAGAAGATCGCGCTCGAGCCTGCGGCAGCGCACGCCATCGCGCGCGGCGCCGAGGGGAGCCTGCGCGACGCGGAATCGATGCTTGACCAGCTGGTGGCCTTTTGCGGAGACAAAATCCGCGAGAGCGATGTGCTCGACGTTTTCGGATTCACCAGCAAACAGACCGTGGTTGATCTGACCGGCCACATTTTACGAGGCGAAACACCGGAAGCGATCGATCTGCTGCACGAACAGGCCGAAAACGGAAAAGACATGATGCGGTTGATGTCCGACTTGATCGCGCACCTGCGCGATTTGCTGGTGTTCAAAGCCAAGCCGGAGGCGCTCAAGGAAGATGTCGACGCTGAAGCGCAAGAGGCACTGGCTGCTCAGGCCCGGTTGATTGCCAACGATCGTCTGCTGGAGTTGATCGATCAATTCGCCGCCGCCGAAAGCCGCATGAAATGGGCGCCGAACAAGAAGCTCCATTTCGAAGTAGCCGTTATCAAGGCAATCCAAATCCTGGGACAGGCTACACTGGACGAAGTGATTGAGAAACTGCGTGAGCTTCGCGAAAACAGATTGAGTCCGGGGCAAGGACCCGCTGCCGGGGCCGTAGGTGCAACTCCCGCACCTTCCCGTCGCCAGGCCGACGCCGGCGCCGAAACGTCCCGAGTGGAAGAAAGGCCGGCGACTCCCGATGCGGCGGAACTCTGGCGACAGGTTCTCGCAAAAATCCCGCAGAAGAGTTTTCTGCGCACATTGACGGCGCTGCTTTATCCGGGCGGAACGGAAGGACGCAATTTTTTGCTCGCCCATTCGCCCAATGACCGGACAAAGATCGAGACGCTGGCGACTCCAAATAATCGGCGGCAGCTGGAGGCGCTTTTGAAGGAGGCGAGCGGCCGCGACTGGTCGCTGAAATTTGTGGCCCGGGAGGGGATCGTGCCTGTCGGGGACATTGCGGCGACAAATCCAGGCGAATCGTTTCAGGATGATCCCGTGATTCAAGAAGCCATCGAACTGTTTAACGCAAAAGTGAAATCCTGATTTTACCGCGCTCCTTTATGACGCCTGCGGTTTTCGCAATGGCGGGCGCGATCAAGGCAATTCTCGCAACACTGAGGCAACTCGTTATGAACCTGAGCAAACTGATGAAGCAGGCGCAAAAGATGCAGGAACAAATGGCCAGAACACAAGCGGAACTTGAGAGCCGCACTGTGGAAGTCAACGCCGGCGGCGGCAAGGTGAGGGTTACGGCCAACGGAGCAGGGGACGTGATTGCCATAAAGATTGATCCGGAAGTGGTTGATCCAAATGATGTCGCGTTTCTCGAGCAGCTGGTTTTGAGCGGCGTGAAACAAGCGGTTGAACAAGGCAAGGCGCTGGCTCAATCTGAACTGGCAAAAATCACCGGCGGCCTCAATTTGCCAGACCTGCGGACATGACGAGCTGTGGGCAGCGCGCGCACTGGTGCCGCGGCGTTATTCGGCGCCAATGATTTCCGCGTCGAAATAGGGCTGCAACTTCTCCGGAATTCGCACCGATCCATCCGGCTGCTGGTAGTTCTCAATCAGCGCCGCAAACAACCGGGGCAACGCCACGCCCGAAGCGTTCAGCGTATGGCAAAACCGATTTTTACCGTCGCGGTCTTTGAACCGAAGCTGCATCCGGCGCGCCTGAAAATCCTCGAAGTTCGAGCAGCTGGACACTTCCAGAAACGCGTTCTGCCCCGGAGACCAGACTTCCAGGTCGTACGTTTTGGCCGAGCCAAAGCCCAGGTCGCCCGTGCAAAGCTCGACCACGCGATAATGCAAACCGAGCAGTTGCAAGACCCGCTCAGCATCAGCGGCCAGCGATTCCAGTTCCTCGTACGATTTTTCCGCAGCGGTAATCTTCACCAGTTCCACCTTGTCGAATTGGTGAACACGAATCAGACCGCGCGTTTCGCGCCCGGCTGCGCCGGCTTCGCGGCGAAAACAAGGCGTGTAAGCCACAAATTTTTTCGGCAAATCGGTCACGCTGAGAATTTGTTCGCGATAGAGATTTGTCAGCTGAACTTCTGCAGTCGGCGCCAGGAAAAGCTGGTTGCCTTCCAGGCCATACATGTCGGCTTCAAACTTTGGCAGCTGCGAAGTGCCGATCATGCAATCTCGGCGAACCAGGAAGGGCGGACTGATCTCCGTGTAACCATGTTCGCGCGTGTGCAGCTCGATCATGAAATTGATCAAGGCCCGCTCCAGTCTTGCGCCTCTGCCGGTGAAACAAATAAAACCGCTGCCGCTGAGTCTGGTCGCCCATTCCAAATTGAAAAGCTGCAGTTTCGTACCCAGGCTGACGTGATCGGCCGGCTCGTTCATGAGCGGTTTCTGGCCCCAGGCGCGAATCACGCGATTGGCGCCGGCATCCCTGCCCAACGGCACACTGGGGTGCGGAAGGTTTGCCATTTGCAGGAGCAGATTGCGCTGCTCATCTTCCACGGCTGCGGCTCGCGCATTCAGTTGGGCAATCTGATCGCCGATTTGCCGCACACGCTCCTGGAGTTCGTCACTCGCTTCGCCACGGGCTTTCTTCGCTCCGATTGCCTTGCTCAAGCGGTTGCGTTCGGCGTTGAGTTGCTGCAGCGCCGTTTCCACTTTTCGGCGCTCGGCATCGACGCGCAGCACCTCATCCACTTTTGCTTCGTCGCCCCCGCCGCGTGTGGCGAGCCGTTCCCGAACCAGATCCGGTTTTTCGCGAATCAGGCGAATATCGAGCATGGGGCAGATTATCCACGAAGTTAAAAGCGTTACAATGTTGCAGCGTCAAGAACGGCTTCGGCTTTTAACGTCTTAGCTTTCCCGTATACTGGTTGTGGTGGAAAGACTGGATCTTTTGGCCGTGGCGCTGGGCCTTGCCGCGCTGGCCGGCATCAATCTTTACTTAACGATTTTCGTTACCGGCCTGGCCATCCGTTTTCACTGGATAGCGCTGGCTCCGGCTTACCAATCGCTGGAGGTCCTGAGCGATCCGTGGATTATTACCATCGCCGGCATTCTCTATTTTCTGGAATTTTTTGCCGACAAAATTCCGTGGGTCGATTCCATCTGGGATGCGGTGCACACAGTGATTCGGCCAATCGGCGGCGCGTTGCTGGCGATTCAGGTGCTCGGCCATCCGAGTTCCGCATTTACAGTAATGGCGGCTTTGCTGGCCGGGGGAACCAGTCTCGCGGCGCATACGGCAAAAGCGGCAACGCGCCTGACCAGCAACGCTTCCCCCGAACCGTTTTCCAACATTGGGCTCAGCCTCGGTGAAGATGTGGCGGTGCTGGCCGGGCTGACGCTGATTCACTTCGATCCCTTGATTGCGCTCGCCGTTTTTCTGATCGCTCTCGCCGTCTTTTTCTATTTTGCCCCGCGAATTTTACGCGCCATGAAGGTCAAAATCTGGCTCGCTTGGAAGAAGCTGAATTTGCCGGCTGCGCGCGAGGCGCCAGTCCACCTGCCCAAATTGCTGCCACCCCGGCTGGCGGCCGTCTTTGGAAAGGAGAACGTTTCGGGTAAAAGCATTGCCTGGGCTGTTCCGTGCGTTAGCGGGCGCGGCCCGCGGATTCCCGCAAATATTTTCGGCGCGCTGGTGGCCACAAATGAGGAGGTGCGCAAACTGCTTTTTGTCACCCCGAGTTTTGCGCGAACGATTGATCTGGAAGATTGCCAGGTGCGTCGTGAACCTGCGTTTCTCGCCGAGTATCTGGTCTTTTTCCCGGCTCCGGGCAGGGGCAAAAAATATGTCTTTGTCTTCCCGCGTTCGGAGGCGGCCGCAGTGGAACGAGTGGTTGCGGAATTAAATCTGCGGCTCGGCGAGCCGGCGTTGCGCGAACAGGCGGCGGTTTCGTGAATTTACCTGCGCCGCTTTGGCCGACACGCTGCGACGCCCCCGGAGCGACCGGCGAAGCGCGGGCGTGACATTTCGTTTTCTGATCATCATAATCGAGAAGTGACGTCGCTCGCAGAACGTTACGCGCAGATGCGCGAAACGAGCCGTATTCGCGAGCGCGCGTTGTTTGTCGCCCCGCGAATTCCTTCAGAGTTGGAACTGCAGGCGCGCTGGTTTGCCGGCGAGTTCGGCAGGCGTTTTGTGGGCACTGCTGGAGAACAGATCGACATTGTCCAGTTCGGTACGTGGAACCGCGAAGCCGGTCCCGATTTTCGGGACGCCGCAATTCGCGTAAACAACGGCGAACCGATTCGCGGGTGTATCGAGATTGATCTGCTGGATCGCAGCTGGGAAACGCACGGGCACGCCGCTAATCCGGCCTTTGAAGAGACGGTGCTGCATGTGTTCGTTCAGCGCAGCGATCGGGAGTTTTTTGCGCGCACAGCATCCAATCGCCATGTGTCGCAGGTGTGCCTTGATCTGCTGCGGGCTACGGATGTGTTGCCAGCGAATGTCCCGCTGGCGCGCCCTGGTCGTTGCCAAGCACCGCTGAAGAATCTGCCGGAGGATCGAGTTCGTACCGTGCTGGATGCGGCTGCGCAATTCCGTTTGCAACAGAAAGCGCAGCGCATTCGCAGCAGGATCGAGGCGCACGGACGTGACGAGGCGCTTTTCCAGGAAATCGCCGGCGCGCTGGGTTACAAGGAGAACAAGCTGCCGTTTACTCTGCTGGCCCAGCGCTTGCCACTGCGCCTGTTGCGGGAAAATGCGCGTGACTGCGAGGCGTTGCTCTTTGGCGTCGCAGGTTTTTTGGAGAAACCGGACTTGGAAGTTTACAAAAAATCAACCCGCGAATATGTGCGTCTGCTCTGGGACCATTGGTGGCCCCACCGCGATGGTTTGCGACGGCTCATTCTTCCGGGAAAACTGTGGCGCATGACCGCTACGCGGCCACTGAATCACCCCCAGCGCCGGCTGGCTGCGCTGGCGGTGCTGGCCTGCCAATGGTCGCGCCTGCTGCGCGCCTCGGGCAAAAGCAGCGTCGCAGCGGCAACCGACTTTTTTCGACAACTCGAACATGCGTTCTGGGATTTTCATTACACGCTTCAGGCCGCGGCGTCGCCGAAGAGAATCGCCATCATCGGGGCAAGTCGAATCGCAGAAATTCTGGCCAATGTCCTGTTTCCATTCTGGATCTCGCAAAACGCGCAGGTTTGGGCGGAATACGCGAAACTGCCGGCGCAGTTGTCCAATCGCAGGGTGGAAACGGCTGCCACCCGTCTTTTTGGAGATGCGTCGCGTCGCCGCGAATTGATGAAGAGTCTGGTGCATCAGCAGGGTCTGCTCCAGATCTACGAAGACTTTTGCATGCGCGACAACTCCGATTGCGCCCAGTGCCCGTTCCCCGAACAGATGGCGAAATGGGGTTGAATTGGAAAGTCAAAAAAAAAGGAAAGTTCACGAAAGGCTCGTGATGAAAAATTTTAATGATATTTGGGCGTTGCAGAGCGTTTTGAAAAAACTCTACGAGAAAGGTCCCGGCGACCTGGAGCAACGTCGCCTGGTGTTTGTTCAATTTCTCGAACAACAGCTGGAGTTAAAGGGTAGCGACGCCTCGCTTTATGCCTCGACGGTGTTGACGCGCAACGCGGAAGGTTCGTCCGACTGGGTCGGCTTCAGCGCACTCAAGGTGTTGGGAACATGGATCCGCATGTCGCAGCAGGGCATGGCCGCCGCGCTGCTCACGTCGCAGACAGAGACCTGGCGCTTTTCCCAAGACCTGACGTGTGAGCACGTGCTGGAGCGGTACGAAGGATACGTTTCGCCATTCGGATCCGGTTACTCACGTCCGTCCTCAACGCGCGAAGGCTTCATTTGGGCGCCGTCGGATTTGAACGATCAAAACTTGAATGTGGTGATTGTTCCGTCGGACGGCGGCAGCGCACGCCGGTTGGCGTTTGGCTGGATGGACGAGGATCTCCACCCCCGCAAATGCTCGATAAATGGCGTCGCATTTGTGAGGCAGTGAGGAACTTGCGGCGCGGGTGTTCAAAGGATTGATCCCTCGAAGGGACCGGCAACTTCGCCTGGAGCGACAGGCGTTGAAACGAAAACGTTGTGCAAACCGAGTGCAGAAGGCATAATCCGCGCACCATGCACTCCCCCTCGAAAAACCATCTTTTGGAGAAGTTTGTAGCGACACGCAGGGGGACGATCAGTGGGCACGCCGGAACACAGAGGGCCTTTACTCTCATCGAATTGTTGGTGGTCATCGCCATCATTGCCATTCTGGTGGGTCTCCTTTTTCCAGCTTTCAAAGCGGTCCAGAACCAGGCGAAGCAGACTCAAGCGAAGAACGATCTCACTCAGATTGTCAATGCCGTGAACGCATTCTACACGGACTACGGCAGATATCCGATCGCGGCCACGAGCGACACAACGTTTGGACCGGGAGGCACGCCCTCGACAAATGAGACTCTTTTTACCGAACTCCGCGGTTGCGCGGCCGCGGCCGGCGATTGTCCCGCAGCCGCCACGCTTAATACGAGGCAGATCGTTTTCATTTCCCCGCCGGACGTTAAGGACAGCGCAAACCCGCGCTCAGGGATTGGCACTGCGGCAGCCAACAGGGGGCAATATTTCGATCCGTGGGGCACCAATTACGTCATCCGTATCGACGGCGATTATAACAATCAGGTGAGCAATCCCTACACGACAAACGCCGGCGCCAACCCATTGCAGCAGGGAGTTATCGCGCTCTCTCTGGGCGCCGACAAGTTAGGCGGCATCGGCTCGGCGGATAAGAACGGTGGAACGGCGGCTGACGATGTCATTTCCTGGCAGTGATTCTGCGCGCAGCTTGCAAACGGCAGTCGCAAATCTAGAATCCCAAAAGACCGGCTGCGGGTGTAGTTCAATGGTAGAACGGCAGCTTCCCAAGCTGCATACGAGGGTTCGATTCCCTTCACCCGCTTGTTTTTTTGATGCGTTGCGCGTGTCTGCGCTGCTGGAAGAGTGTGGGGGGGGAAGGTTAGGGCGAATTATCCGATCAGGTCGAAAAGCCGACGGGGACTGTTCACTTCACATGACGATGAGCGATTGGTCACGCATCGTGGAAATGCTCAGCTTCCGGTTTTGGCCTATCTTCCGCCAAAGAGTTTCTTGACCGATCGAAACAAGCGGTCTGGGAAAGAAAATGCTTTTTGAGGTGCGTCCCGGAGCTGTTGAGAAAAGGGCCACTGAGCACCGCCGTGCACCTGGCAGGCGCTGGCGGGCACGCGATCGACGGGAAGGTCGATCTCGTAAGCGGTTCCCGCCGCCATGCAGCCTGAGGTGGCCAGTTGATTAGAAATGGAGCAGACAGTGGCGTGTTCGATGGGCATGGTCGGTCGCAGCGGCTCGGCTGGATAATGTTGCGCGGCCTTGTTCATCACCTGTACCCACACCGGCAGGGCAAGCGTGGCGCCGTAGCCGTGCGAGATGATGGTGGTGGGTTGATCGAACCCGACCCACACGCCACAGGTTAGCGTGCTCGTGTAACCCAAAAACCAGGCGTCCTTGTAATCGTTGGTCGTTCCTGTTTTTCCGGCTGCTGGCAACCGAAAGCCGAGTGCCGATCGCGCGCTGGCTGCTGTGCCACGGGTCAGGACCTGTTCCATCAGCTGCGAGGTGAGCCAGGCTGCACCGGGATCCAGCGCGCGGAGCGAAATGTGGGCGGCCCGATAGATTGGCTTGTGATCCGAGTCATCAATGCGCTCGATAATGTACGCCTGTTTGCGCACCCCGGCATTGGGGAAGACCGCGTAGGCTGCGGTCAAATCTTTCAGGTTCGTTTCAAACGAGCCGATGTAAATCGCCGGGCCACGAGGAAGATTGCGCGCGATGCCGAGGGTGTTGGCGACTTGTTGCACGGCGTCGAGTCCGGCAAACTGGCCCACGCGCACGCTCATGGTGTTTCGCGAATGGATCAGGCCGTAGGAGCAGGGCATGATTCCGCCGTAAGTGCCATCGGAATTTCCGGGCGACCAGTTTCCTGCGCCCTCGATTTCGCCCGGCCGGATTGGGCCGTCGCTGATGGCTGCGCCTGGCAACAGGCCGTGACTGAACGCCACGGCATACACAAAGGGTTTGAAGGCGGAACCGACCTGCCGGTTTGCAGGCATCAGCGCGCGATTGAATTTGCTTTGCGAATAATCGCGGCCGCCGACCAGCGCGCGGATGCCGCCGCTGGCATTGTCGATCACGACGACCGCGCCTTCGAGGTAGGGCATGGCCGAATCGCCTTCGCCGCTTTCGGGCGGCTTGTAATCGGCTTTGAGCGGATGATGAAAATTAGGCTGATGTTCGATCTTGGTGAGTTGCGTTTCGAGCGCTTGTTGCGCGGCGTTTTGCACGGCGGGGTCCAGTGTCGTGTAAATGTGCAGGCCGCCGTTGTCGATCTGGTCCTCAGTCAACAACAAATTCAAATCGCGTTGCACCGCGTCCATGGCGTAGTTTTCCTGCACCTGTGGCATTCGCCGGGGATGCGTGATCACCTTTGCCATTTTCGCCTCCCGGGCTTGCGCCGGCGTGATCTTTTTCAGTGCCACCATGCGGTCCAGCACTGCATCGCGCTGGATCGCCGCGCCCTGGGGATTTTTGAGCGGTGAAAATCGATTAGGACTGCGGATCAACCCGGCCAGAAGCGCCGCTTCGGAAAGATTCAGCTTTGACGCGCTCTTGCCAAAGTAGGCTTGCGAAGCGGTCTCGACTCCGTAGCAGCCGTTGCCGAAATAAATCCGGTTCACGTAAAGCTCGAGAATCTGTTGTTTGGTGAACTGCCGTTCGATGCGCAGCGCCACCATTGCTTCGAGGAGTTTGCGACTCAGTGTGCGGCCGCCCAGGGGGAGACTGTTGCGCGCCAGCTGCATGGTGAGACTGCTGGCGCCTTCCTTGGCTGACATGCTCAGGATGTCGCGCGCCAAGGCGCGCAAAACGCCGCGCCAATCAATTCCCTTGTGCTCGTAAAAGCGGGCATCCTCCCGGGCCAGCAGTGCGGCAATGAAGTAGGGTGAGACTTCGCTCAGCGAAACTTTGAGACGATTTGCCCCCGCCAGGCGGCTGTAAATTTTCCCATCAACATCATAAACCGTGTTGCGCTCGGGCATTTGGCCCACGTTCTTCATGTCGAACGTTTGCGCCCACGTGCCGTAGAAAAGGAAAACGGCGAAACAGGCGGCGGCCAGCAGAATCAGCAGCGTCGCCTTCCATCCGTAGCGAAAGAGAACGCTTCGCTTCTTTTTTCGACCGGATCGCAGGCGCGCGAGCAATTTCATCGTCGAAGCGTTAACTGTTGAGGCGTTGAAACGGAAACTAATGGAGCCGCTTTAACGCTTCAACGCTTCAACGAGCCACCCATTACAGATTCAGTTTTACGGTCCCTTCGTGCTGTTCCGGAGCGCAGGGCGCATTGATGGGCACGTCGGTCGCCGCCTCGCTCGGCTCGACAAGCTTGTTCTCAATCAAATATCGCTCGACCTCCTCGCCGCTGACATCCGCCAGCATCTGCCCATTGATCTCCACACACGGCGAAAGCGGTTGTCCGCTTTTGGCTTCCATTTCCCAGCGAAACTCCGGGTTCTGGATAATGTCCTTCTCCGTGTAGGAAAGATTGTATTTCGCCAGCACGGCGCGCACTCCGGCGCTCCAGCCACAGTAAGTTTTCAGATATGCGGTGATTTGCGGTTTTTCCATCGAACCGACTATATCACAAGTTGGACATTTGTAATGCCTGGGCTAACGCCTCCTCACCCTGCCGGCGCACAAGATGGCCATCGTTCCTCCCGTTTAGTTAACCTGATGACTTTTTCGTGCGTCAGCCGGACGGCGGTCGCCTCATTTTGCTCGAGTCGGCGCAATCCGCATCCACGGGCAGCGATCTCATTGCGCAAAAAATGCGCGAGCAACTCCGACCGCAGCGCAATAACAACCGGTTTCACACCTTGTGACGCAGCGGCTGCAGCGCGAGGGTAAGCTTTTGCAGGCCGAGTTCGAGGCGCGTTTTGACCGTTCCCAACGGCGTGCGCGTGACGGCGGCTATTTCCCTGTGGCTCAGTCCGTCGAAGAACGCGAGTTCAACTGCCTGGCGCTGCGGTCGCGGAAGCCTGCGCATGCATCGCTGCAGAAATCTGCGCAGATCATTGAGAACCACTGCCTCCTCCGTGTCGCGGCCCGGGTTCGCGGCGTGCTGCGCCACGCGCGTTTGATAGCGCTCCTGCGCGCGCGAGTACGCCTGACGCCGGCGCAGATTGTCGATGGCGCGCCGGCGCGCAATGGTCACCATCCATCCCAGCGGTTTACCGACGCGGGGCGAATAGCGCGCAGCTTCTTCCCAAATCTGGAGGAATATCTCCTGCAAAACGTCGTCTGCATCTGCCTGTTCAAGCACGACGCCGTCAATGGCTGCGCGAAGCCGCCTGCCGTGGCGACCGTATAACTCAGCCAGCGCTTCGTGACGTTGGTGTGAAATATCTTTCAACAGGGCCTCGTCCGACGGCCCGTATTCTATTTCGCCAAGAATCGATCCGATCATAAGCATTTCTCAAGACTCACTCTCTTCGCCGCCTCGGAACGCGGCAATCGGGACGATGGATGATTGGGGAATCGGGAAAAATCTTATCTGGCTTTGTCCGGGACGGGCGGGCGCACGATGGACGACTTGATCGGCAAAAATCTGAAAAGGGACGCTTCGTGGCGCGCCAGCCCAGTCGCGATATCCCGTCGCGCGACGTTGGCAGACAGGACTTTGTCAGCCGCGGGTTCCCTCGATTTCCACGGGGCCCCGCGAATAGGTATTTGTGAGAGCCAAAGCCGCGACGACAATGCCCGCGATCACATTGTTCAATAACGCTGCTCCGCTGAGAACAAACACGAATGGCGAAATCACCAGCCAGATGGCCACGATCAAGGTGAGCCAGCTCCATCCCGTCTGATCCAGGCTCCAGCGGACCAAAGAGAGCCCGGCCACCAGCGCGCCGGCGATGAGATTTCCCCAGATCGCTTTCGGCGACTTGAGTTGGAGGACAAATGGCGAGAGAAGGACCCAGATGCCCAGCAATGTGTTTAGCCAACTGCTTCCATGTCTGTTCCACCAGGATGAATTAGTTGGCTGCTCCTTCATTTTTTTGCGCTTCGCTTCACGTCGGTGTCTGCCGGTATGTTCCATTTATAATTCGGATTCGCATGGAGGTTTTCGCGTATCGGGTTGGGACAAATTTAATTTTGGCGCGCGCTGCAGGGACCAGGAAAATGCGCCGCCGCAAAGAGCGATCCTGCGTCCGCGGGCGTGGCGTGATGCGAAATAAGGAGGGGAATCGGCAAGGGATCCACTCATGGCAGCACGACGACCAAGGCGGGCAGGCTGGCGCAGGTCGAAATCCAAGCGACGACCGGAAAAGCGACACAAGAAATTCGCTGCTGTACTGCCGGCGCTCCCGAACAGGAGCCAGGCTCAACGCGACGAACAGATCGACCGGCTGCTTCTGTCCGCACTGAAATTCTGGGAAACGGAACGCGACCTGATTGAAGAACGTCTGCGCGTGGCGAGGTCCGCCGCCGCTCACATTTGAGAAGCCTTGGCTAGAGCAAGCCGCGTTTGCGCAGCTCGCAAAGGTTGGCGCCGGCCGAGCGCTCCACCAGATCGATAGTGAACTTGAGCAGGCAAACTTCCCATGCGTCGTCCACGCCCTGAATGACCGCGCTGAGCGGTTCATTGGCGTTTTCGACATGCCGTTTGGTGCGATGGATGACGGCGTCGATCGAATCGTGCAGCATTTGCTCGCTCACATTGGTCTTGCGCACTTGAAACCCGTAACGCAGCACCGCCATGTTGCGCGCCCGCTCCCGCAATTGATCAACGTAACGCTGCGCCTGCTCGCCGAATCCTTCCAGAAGGAGGCGGCAATAATGTTCCGGCGTGAGAATCTGGGGACGCTCGGCTTCAATCTTCCCGTTGCGCACCCGGACCTGATCGACGCGGTCCATTAACTCTGAGATCAGGTAAAAATTGAAACTGGTGCTGCCGAAGGTGGCGATCTGTCGCTCCGGAGCGACAATGACCCGCGTGTTCTCAATTGCGTATTCGAAATCGTCTTTTGTCATCAATCCGGTCGCGTCTGCTCTGTCGCCTTTGGCCGATCAGACCAATGGAGGCGATGCGCTAGGGCTTCTGCGTTTGCGGCTTCTGGCCCGGCTGCGATTGGAACAGAGAGAGATATTGGCCGTACCCCTCCTCCTTGAGTTTTTCGACCGGGATGAAACGGAGCGCGGCAGAATTCACGCAGTAACGTTCTCCGGTCGGCGCCGGCCCATCGTCGAACACGTGTCCCAGATGTGAATCACTCGATTTGGAGCGCACTTCAGTCCGCTCCATTCCATGGGACGAATCCCGTCTTTCGGTCACGCTGTCCGGGGAGATGGGCTTGGTGAAACTGGGCCAGCCCGTGCCGCTGTCGAATTTGTCCAGCGAACTGAAGAGCGGTTCGCCGGTGATGATATCAACGTAAATTCCCGGCTGATGATTATCCCAGTAGGCATTGTGAAACGGGGTCTCGGTGCCGCATTCGCGCGTGACTCGATATTGTTCCCTGGTCAATTGCCTACGAAGATCACTCTCGTTGGGAACTGGTTTTGTTGGATTCATAGCCGCGTTCTCTTTTTTCTGGGTTTGAGCGTAACCGAACAGGATGGAAGCGACAACCACAAGCACCGCTCCGAGTAGTCCCAACCACAGTGTCCTGTACGATCCCCGTGTGTATGTAAGAAGTGATGTGTTCATACCCCGGATTTGATTGATCCCCCGACACAACCGCCACAGCCAAATTTACCCGCGAATCTGGTGCGCGGCAAATCCGCCGGCCGCTTGGTCTCAGCTTCATTTAAATTCGCATCCCGCGGCGAAAATAGCTGCAGATCTTTTTTCTGTTACAAGACAGGTTTCCGGTTAATCGGGCCGGCCCGCCTCGGGCACCCGAATGTAATGGCGGAAAACAATGAGCCCGACTGGCGCGACGGAGGCTGCCAAAGCGAAAATCAACCACATCGTTCCCGGGTGCCGCGGACCCTGTTCCGGGCAAAACGCCGCCAGCAACCATCCGCCGCTGCCGACGAGCAGTTTCCCAATCAGAAAAGGAATGTAGGAAAGGGCGCCGTATGACGCCTCCTGGCCTTTGGGCGCGATTGCGGCCGCATACTCGTAAACGCGCGGCGAATAAAAGGCTTCGCCCAGCGAGAAGAACGAAATGTAAATCGCAATCATGATGTAGTAGGGATGGATGTCGCCGCGCACCCCCAGATACCAGTGCCCCAGCCATTGGCCAATCGCGCCTTCTGCCGCCGTCTGGAACCAGGCGGTCGGCAGTGCCATGACGAAAACCGATGCAGCGCAGATGGCGCCGCCAATCGTTACCATGCGATATGCGGAATATTGCTGAGTAAGCGCTCCGACCAGCGGCACAAGGATGATAATCAGAATGTAGTTGATCGCCGACAATTGGCCGATCGGCGCGCCGCCGCCCAGCTCGCGAATGCCAAATTTCGGGAACACATAATCCATCTGCAGAAAGATCAATTTGAGAAATCCGATGAGAAGGAGAAATGCCAGCAACCGGTAGAATCCCGATTGGCCCAGCAGCCGTTTGAACAGCGCGACGGTATCGCGGGCACTGTCGCGAACGGTGAGCAAAATTTTGTCGAAAAACGAGCCGGCCGGGTATCGGTTTTTTTCGACTGCGAACCGCACGCCTTGATCTGTTGCTTCTGCTCCTCGGCGCAAAAAATAGATAACCGGCAGGAGTAGAAACTCGATCACAAGGCTGACCAGGAACAGCGTTCGGTACGTGCTGATCTGCGCTCCCAGAAAAGTGAATTGCCCATGTTCGCCCAGTGACTGGCGCACATAATCGAAGATCCGCGCCGCAGCCCAGTAGCCGATATTCATAACGACATAGATGATGGAAAAGGAGATGGACCGCTGCGCCAGGGTGGAGTAGCGACGCGTGGCCGCGATCAACACGGGAGTTCCCAGCGCTTCGCCAACGGCCAGTGGAAGCAAACCGCCGGCCAAAGCCAGCCAGGGGACCGTGGAGAAAACCATCACGGTTCGCGCAACGATGCAGACGAAAACGCCAAGGAAAAACGTCCGGCGAAGTCCAATCGCATCCGTGACCGAGCCGGCCAGCAAAGTGAAAATCGTCATCGCAGGCGCCCACACCCAGCCGGCCAGCGCGCCCGCTAATTGATCGCTAAAACCAAGATCATACGAAAGCCACAAGGTGAGAGTTTTTGTCGTAACCGAATACGCGGAAATGATGAGGAACTTGATCAGGAACGTGAGCCACAGTTCGCGTTGCGCTCCCCGGAGCACGGTGAATTTGGCGACGAACCCCCGAAGCCCTGCGAGTCTGGCGGCAGGCGCGCCGGCTTCGGGCAAAACCGCTTGTTCGCTTCCTTGATTCACTGGTGCGGAAGGTTAACCCCTCGTTGCGAGTGAAGTCGAGGGGTCCGGTTCAGCATGACCGCATTGCAGGTTGCCTCATAGGAGATTTTCCATGTACTGACGTCGATCAAACGGGGCGAAGTCGTTCATTCTTTCCCCTGTGCCAACAAAACGAGTGGGGATTCCAAGTTCCTCCTGGATGGCCACCACGATTCCACCCTTGCCGCTGCCGTCCAGCTTGGTGACGATAATACCCGTCAGACCGATGGCGCTGTGAAACTCGCGCGCCTGACTGAGCGCGTTGCCGCCTGTAGTGGCGTCAACCACGAGCAAAATTTCGTGCGGCGCAGCCGGATCGTGCTTTTGCAGAGCGCGTTTCATCTTTTCCAGCTGGGCCATGAGATTTGTTTTCGTGTGCATCCGACCCGCGGTGTCGGCCAAAAGGAATTGAATTTTGTGCCTGGCCGCCTTCTGATAGGCATCGTAGCAAAGCGCCGCCGGGTCGGCGTTGTGCTGGCCATGGACCATTTCGATGCCCAGCCTTTTCGCCCACACCCCAAGTTGTTCGCTTGCCGCGGCGCGAAACGTATCGGCTGCCGCCAGCAGGACGCTGTATCCGTTTTGCCCAAGATAATGCGCCAGTTTTGCGGTGGACGTTGTCTTGCCCGTGCCATTGACGCCCACCACTAAAATCACGCCCGGTCTGCCGGGCTGCGGCCTGATCGGTGCAGATTTCTCCGGCAGGACGTGCGCAATTTCTTCGCGCGCTGTCTTCATCACATCCGGAGTCCCAAGCAGCGACCAGGCTTCGCGTTCCTGCAGCTTTTTGATGATCCGCGCTGTTAGCGGCACGCCCAGATCGGCGCCGATGAGCAATTGTTCGAGTTCGTCCCAGTCGATCGGCTTGCCGGCAAAATGTTGAGCGAGAGATTGCAGGAAATTCATTCGATTCACTGGAGCATTAAGCGTGGAGAGGCCAAAAGGTCAAAGCAAGCGTCTCAGGCCGGGGAAAATTGTGGAATGCAATGCTGCCGGCGGTGAAATCGCTCGAACGCCTGGAGCTTCAACCGCCGATCACGAATCACGTTTGACCAGCGGTTCGCGCGCCGGTCGGTCCAGATCTTTTCGTACCCGATCCAGAATGCCGTTGACGAAGCGGCCGGAATCCGGGCCGCCATAAGTTTTTGCCAATTCGATGGCCTCGTTGATGGAGACCACGGGCGGAATGTCGTCGCGGTATAACATTTCGTAGATGGCCAGTCGCAGGATGTTCCGGTCCACCGCCGAGATGCGGCGAAAATCGTAGTTCTCGCAATAACGGCGAATGCGTTCATCGATCTCAGGCAAATGCGCCATCATTCCCTCGATCAGCGGCTGCGCAAACTCGCGCACCCGCGGTTTGGCCGGACAAAACTCCCAGAATTCCTCGATTTTTTCCGGGCCGCTGCCGCGCTGGAGGTCGCGCCAGAAATGGTACTGAATCGCTGCTTCGCGCGCTTTTCGTCGTTTACCCATGGTTGTGTAAGGGTCTGCAGAGCACACTTTCTTGATAGGGAACCAGCCGTTTGCGCGCAACTCCTCCTTTGTCCATGGCGGGCGCCTTAGCGGTCGCGAATTTCCGAGATAACCCGGGCGATTTCCACCGCCGCGCGCGCGGCTTCCGTGCCGCGGTTGATTTTTTCGCCGAGGCAACGTTGCTGCGCCTGCTTCTGGTTATCGAAGCTGAGCACCGCGTTGATGACCGGCACTCCGTAATCGAGAGCGATCCGCTGAAGCGCGTCAGTCACTGAGCGGCTCAAATTTTCTGCGTGCCTGGTTTCGCCCTGCATGATGACGCCGCAGGCAACAATGGCGTTGGGGCGCTTCGTTCTGGCCAACTCGCGCGCGACCACCGGGATTTCGAACGAACCGGGAACGCGGCGGATCAAGATCGCTGCGCGCGGCGCCAAATGGCGCAACTCTTTTTCGGCGTGATCGACCAAACCATCCACATAGCTGGCATTATAACGGCTCGCCACGATGGCGAATCGGTATGCGGCCTTTGCAGTTCCCGGACGAGATGGCGCCGTTTTTGACATTCGCTTCCGGTTTACGATGGAACTTGGGTGCAATCCGCAGTGGGGGGCGCGTAGTTTGAAGTCACAGCAGGTGCCCGAGTTTCGTCTTTTTCGTTTCGAGATATTTCTCGTTGTGCGGATTGGCTTGCGCGCGGATCGGCACCTGCTCGATCATTTCCAGACCATAGCCTTCGAGCCCCACAACTTTCTTGGGATTGTTGGTGAGGAACCGAAACTGCCGCACACCGAGATCGAAAAGGATTTGCGCGCCGATACCGTAATCGCGCAGGTCGCTCGGGTAACCGAGTTTTGCATTTGCCTCGACGGTGTCGAGCCCTTGCTCCTGCAATTTGTAGGCGTGAATCTTTGCCGCCAGCCCGATCCCGCGTCCTTCCTGGCGCATGTAAACCAGGACGCCGGCGCCTTCCTCCTCAATTTGCCGAAGTGCGGCGTGCAACTGGTTTCCGCAATCGCACCGGCGCGAAGCGAAAACGTCGCCCGTAAGGCATTGGCTGTGGACTCGCACCAGTGTGGGCTTGTTGCTTTCGATCTGGCCTTTGACCAGTGCCAGGTGATGCTGACCATCGAGCTTCGAGCGGTACAAATGCAGATTGAAATCGCCGTAATCGGTGGGCAGTCTTACGATCTGTTCCAGTTCCACCAGTTTCTCGCTCTTGCGCCTATAAGCGATCAAACTTTGGATGGTGCAGATGCGCAGGCCGTGTTTTTGGCGGAACTGCATCAATTCCGGCAGACGGGCCATTGTGCCGTCGTCGTGCAAAATTTCGCACAGCACTCCCGCCGGTTGCAGTCCGGCCAGGCGCGCAAGATCGACCGCCGCTTCCGTGTGACCGGCCCGCCGCAGCACGCCTCCATCTTTGGCGCGCAGCGGAAACACGTGGCCGGGCTGCGTCAAATCTTCCGGCGAGGATTTGGGGTTGGCGATGGCCAGAATGGTGGTTGCCCGATCGTAGGCGCTGATCCCGGTGGTCACGCCTCGGGCTGCGTCCACCGACACCGTAAAATCGGTGCGATGCTTTTCGCGGTTTTGCGCGACCATCCGTTGCAGGCCGAGCTGGTCGGCCCGCTCGTTGGAGATGGGCACGCAGATCAAACCCCGCCCGTAAGTGGCCATGAAGTTGACCGCCTCGGGAGTGACCTTTTCTGCCGCCATCACCAGATCGCCTTCGTTCTCGCGGTCGGCATCGTCGGTCACGATGACCATACGGCCCTTGGCGATGTCGCTCAGCACATCGTCGATCGTGTCGAACTGAAATGTCTCCTTTGTCGGCGAAATCATGCGAGGTAATACCATTACGCTCCCGCTCACCCGGGGCAAACACGAACTCTGGGTCGCGGGGCGCTTTGGGGTTTGACGCATTCGGCAACTGATGGATACGGTGACGCGCATGGCGGCAAAAAACCCCCGCCCCAAATCGCAGCGCCCGCCCTGAAAGACGACGCCCGTGGAGTTAAGAAAATCCGATAAAATTTTTCTGGCTGGTCACCGGGGAATGGTGGGCAGCGCGCTGATGCAGCGGCTGCATGCCGACGGATTCACAAACGTCGTGACCCGCCCGCGCGCTGAACTGGACCTCACCAATGAATCTGCGGTGGCCGATTTTTTTTCGCTGGAAAAGCCGGATGTTGTAATTCTGGCTGCGGCAAAAGTCGGGGGCATCAAGGCAAACAACGATTATCCGGTGGAATTTCTGCTGGAGAATTTGCGCATCCAAAACAATGTCATTCCCTCCGCGCACAAAAACGGCGCGCGCAAGCTGCTCTTTCTGGGCAGCTCGTGCATTTATCCCAGGCTGGCGCCGCAGCCCATCCCCGAGACGGCGTTGCTCGCCGGTCCGCTGGAGCCGACCAATGAAGCATACGCCATTGCCAAGATCGCCGGCATTAAGCTTTGCCAGGCATACGCGCGCGAGTATGGAGCAAACTTCATCTGCCCCATGCCGACAAACCTCTACGGACCAAACGACAACTTTGATCTCGAGACCTCGCACGTTTTGGCAGCGCTGTTGCGCAAGGCGCATCAGGCTAAAACAGAGCGGCGACGGCAAATGGTCGTGTGGGGTTCGGGCAAACCGCGCCGGGAATTTCTGCATGTGGACGATCTGGCTTCGGCATGCCTGTTTCTTCTCGAGAAATACGATTCACCAGAAATCATCAATGTGGGATGGGGTGAAGATATTTCGATTCGGGAGCTGGCGGAACTAATCTGCGATATCGTCGGGTTTGACGGGGAACTGACTTGGGACGCCTCCAAACCGGATGGCACGCCGCGAAAGCTGCTCGATGTTACCAGGCTGCGCGCTCTTGGCTGGGAGCCAGCTATTCCGCTGCGCGAAGGCATCCGGCAAACGTATCGCTGGTTCCTTCAGAACCGGGCCGATTAAGGTGGGCTGGAGTCCCGGAGTTTCGGCCGCAAAGCTTCGGCTCATGTGCGAGTTGACGCTCCGAGCTTTCGGGCTTTCACTGCGAAGCAGCGATGAAAAGTTTGCGTGTCGGGGTCGTCGGCGTTGGCCACATCGGCAGCAACCACGCGCGGTTGTACGCTGAGATCCCCGCGGCTCAGTTCACCGCTGTTTACGATGTGGATCTGCTTCGCAGCCGCACCATCGGCAGCAAGTTTGGCGCGCGCGCGACGGCGTCGCTCGATGAATTTATCGAATTGGTTGACGCCGCTTCAGTGGCCACGCCTACCAACACCCATTACGAGATCGCGCGAGCGCTGCTGGCCATGGGCAAACACGTGCTTGTGGAAAAACCAATCACGGACGACACCGCTCACGCCGCGGAGCTGGCCGAGCTGGCGGGCCGCAATGGTTTGATCCTGCAGGTGGGCCACGTGGAGCGGTTTAATCCGGTGATGAGCGCCCTGGAAAAACATTTGACCCATCCACGATTCATCGAGGCGCATCGTCTTTCGCCTTATCCGGAACGCAGCACTGATATCGGTGTGGTGCTCGACTTGATGATTCATGATCTGGAGGTGATTCTGCATTTTGTGCGCTCGCCGCTCTGGAGCATCGACGCGGTCGGCGTGCCAGTGCTAAGCCGGGGAGAAGATATCGCCAATGCCAGGTTGCATTTCGAAGATGGCTGCGTGGCTAATGTGACTGCCAGCCGCATCAGTCCCGAGCGCGTCCGAAAGATCCGCATTTTTCAGGAAGACGCGTATTTGTCGCTCGATTACCAGAACCAAACCGGTGAAATTTATCGTCGCTTGGGAAAACAGATCATTCGTGATCGAGTGGCAATCGAACATGAGGAACCGTTGAAGCTGCAACTCGCTTCGTTTATTGAATGCGCAAATACGGGGCGCCAGCCCAAGGTCTCCGGTTCGCAGGCGACAGCAGCGTTGGAGCTGGCCGTGAAAATCACCAGGCAAATCGCCGGAGGCGGATGAGGCCGCAGGCAAAACCGGCGAAGGGCGCGCCCACGGGAATGCGCGCAACTCCCGATTCATTGGGCCAGAGCAGTTGTACGACGATCTATTTCGTCGCGGGCGAGCCGAGCGCGGATAACCACGGCGCCGCCTTGATGCGCGCCCTGCGCAAGCTTGACCCCGATGTTCACTTTATCGGACGTGGCGGCCCGCAAATGCGCGAGGTCGCCGGGCCGGAACTTGAAAACTGGATGGCCGACGCGGCCGTTCTTGGTCTGTGGGAGGTGCTGGCAAAATATGGTTACTTTCGCCGCCAGTTCAGGGAAACGCTCCGAGAAATCGGCGAGCGCAAACCTGATGCAGTGATCCTGATGGATTATCCCGGCTTCAATTTGCGGCTTGCTGAAGCGCTACGAAAACAATCAGCCGGGCCAAAAATAATCTACTACATCAGTCCGCAGCTCTGGGCTTGGAACCGCGGGCGCATCAGGAACATGTCGCGTTTCATCGATCTGGTGCTTTGCATTTTCCCTTTTGAAATCGATTTGTACAAAAGGGCGGGTCTGTCCGCGGTTTTTGTGGGCCATCCGATGATCGAACGGTTGCAGGAAGCAAAGCTTGCGGTTGAGCGTGATCCGAACCTGATCGGACTTTTTCCCGGAAGCCGTTCCCGCGAGGTGCGTAAAATTTTCCCCATCATGCTTGAAACTGCACGGTTGCTGTCTCATTCGAATTCGCAATTGCGCTTCGAGGTGGCAGCTGCGTCCGAAGCGTTGGGACGCGAAATTGACCGGATGCTTGCCCCAAGGGATCGGCAGATCATCCAAATCAAGATCGGACGGACCCTGGACATCATGCAACGCGCCGCGGTGGGAATCATAGCGTCGGGAAGCGCCACGTTGGAAGCCGCCTATTTCCGGATGCCGTTCGTGCTGGTTTACAAGGTGGCCTGGCTCACATATGCGGCGGCGCGTGCAGTCGTGCGCGTCAGGTTTCTTGGTATGCCAAATGTGCTGGCAGACCGTGAGGTGGTTCCGGAATTTATCCAGCATCGGGCAAACCCCCGCACCATTGCCCGCGCAGCCTGGCAACTGCGCGAAAACGTTGATGCGCGGCAGCGGATGAGCGCGGCCTTCGATGAAATCATCGGCCAACTCGGCGAAGGCGGCGCGAGCGAAAAGGCAGCCAGCGCAATCCTTGCAGCGATCAGGGAACACTCCTCCCTGGGTGTGGAGAGTCCAAGTAGCCTTCCTTGACTTTCGCAACCCGGGCGAGCCAAAAAGAACGCAAACAGCTCATCGCGCCATGAAAATCTGGGATGTTTCGCGCACGCTTTCGAGTGATCTGGCGCAATGGCCAGGCGACGAGCCCTTCCGCTTTCGCTTAACGAGCATGATGGCACAGGGAGAAAGCGTCAATCTTGGCGCGATCACAACCAGCGTTCACAACGGCACGCACGGCGACGCTCCTTTCCATTTCGACGCGACAGGAGCGCCAATCGACAGAGCGCCTCTGGAAGCTTATGTGGGGCGAGCCACGGTGGTTGATCTCTCGCGCGCCTTCATCGAAGCGCGAGACAAACAACTCATTACCCTGGAAGATCTGCGGCCACATGCTGAGCAAATCGCAGCAACCTCGCGGCTTCTCCTGAAAACGGGGCGGTGGCCGGACTCTACTGCGTTTCCAAAGCGCATCCCCGTCATCGCGGCCGATGTTCCCGCATGGCTGCAAAAAAATGGGGTCAGACTTCTGGGAGTTGATTTGCCGTCGGTCGATGAGATCGATTCCAAATCGCTCCAGAACCATCACGCCCTCGCTCGCGCAGGCGTCGTCATCATCGAATCGCTAGACTTGAGCGAGGTGGCCTCAGGCATTTATCACTTCGCCGCGGTGCCTCTGAAAATTGTCGGCGCCGACGCGGCGCCCATCCGGGCTGTGCTGTGGCGGGATTAGAACCGCGCCGAAACGGATGACGCCCCACGAACGTCATTCTGAGCAGCCGGAGAATCCGCCGGCAAAAGCCGCGCCGGCGCGACCCGAGATTTCCGGCCCGCGCGGCCTGCTGGAAGACCGGCGCGCGCTCTGGATTGTGGCCGGCCTGGTCCTTTTGTTGTTCGCCACTGCCAATCTACCGTGGCAACTCGACGATTACGATCAGGCCAAACAGGCGTTCACTTCTTTTCAGATGATCAAGGAGGGACGCTGGCTGTATCAACAAACCCCGCATGCCCACGTTGCAACAAAACCGCCTTTTGCCGCCTGGGTTTCTGCGGCGCTTTTTGAGGTCACTCGCTCATGGGAGATCGCCTGGCGTCTGCCTTCGTTTGTCGCAGCGGTTGCCATTGGTTTTTTGTTATTTCGCGTCACAGCCTCGGCTTTTGGCGCGGCGTCGGCGCTGGTGGCCTTGAGCGCTTTTGGGCTCAACTTGCTAAGCCCGCGTCTGGCTACGCTGGTGCGCACAGACATGCTGCTGGCGCTGGCGGTCTTCGTCGCGGGCCTCTTGATCTGGCAAAAAGTTCACGAGCAAAAGGAGTGGAGACCGCGCGACCGGCTTTCCCTCTTCCTGTTGCTCACGGCGGCAATGCTTATTAAAGGCCCAATCGTTTACGCCTTTCTGCTTCCCGGTCTGGCGTTGTTTCAATGGCGCCGCGCCTGGAGCGCCGCGTATGATCCGGTTTCGCAATCGCCGGCGACCGCGTGGCCAGGCTGGTGGCCATGGATTGCTTCGCTCGCTGTGTTTTTGCTCTGGGTCGCCGGCGGAATTTTTTTTGTGCCGGGCTTCTTCAATGAAGTTGTGCTGCGCGAGTTCCTGGGACGCTTTGGCGAAACGGTTCATCGTCCGCAACCGCTCTATTTTTACTGGACCCATCTGCTGCACAAGTTTGCGCCGTGGAGTGTGCTGCTGGTTGCCATGGCGTGTCTCGACCTTCGTGCGCGCAACTGGCGACTACGTCTGGCACTTCTCCAGATGAGACCGGGAACGTTTTGGATGTTATGCTGGGTCGCGGGCGGTTTGGTCGTGATGTCGCTGGTGCCTTCCAAACGCGTGGACCGGATCTTTCCCGTTGTCCCGCCGCTCTGTTTGCTCCTGGCGACCCTGGCCAGTCGAGCGGGTCCGCTTCGCGGGACGCGTCTCCTCACGGCTGCGCTGGTCTTCGCCATTTTCTTCGCCGGCGGCTATACAACCTGGAAGATCGTTTCCGGGTATCGTGAGCAGCGCGACGCGCTGGCCGTCCTTGGACGCGCCATCCGCACGGAAGCGGAAATGCATCACTGGCGTTACGAAGTCGTGTCGGCCAGGGACGAGGGTCTGTTGCTGTATTTGCGAAAAACGCATTTCATCGAACCCAATCGCGCGGTTGCGGAATGGAACGTGGGAAAGCTTGACGCGCTGGTGGCGTCCACCGAAAAAGCTGCAGCCCTCATGCCTCAACTCGCGGGAGCTGTGGTGGCTCGCTTGAAATTACCAGATCGACAAGACGAGCAGGCAGCGGGATACGTTTTGATCAGGCGCTAAAGGCCGCGGCTTTTGCGCAACGCCGCAGCCTGCGCTGCGATTCCCACCAGCGTCAGAACCAGAAAAATGATTGCTGCTCCCAGCGGCGGCAGAACGACCGCGCCCTGGATCAGATGCGCGCCGACAAGCGCGGAGGCTACAATGAGCGCCCAGTCAAAAATGGTCAGCAAGAGAATTGCGCCGACCAGGCCCCCAGCCAGAAAAATAATTTTTGCATACTGGGCATGGTGAATGAAAAACGCCGCCGCGCCGGCGTTGGCAAGATAACCGCCCGCCACGAAACCGAGAACGGCAATCGCAACCTTTTGCAGAAACAGCGCCAGTAACGCGCCAATCAGACCCAGAACAACGGCGATAATCAAAGCCACCGCCGGCGAAGGCTCGGGCACGATTTGTGGCGCGATTTCCACTCCGGCGGCAAAACCCAGGGCGGCGACGCACAACCAGAACAATTTTCGCCCAAAGAACAGAACCACAATGCCAATCAGCGCGCCGAGAATGGCTACCGAGAAATGCACCGGGGGAACCAGATCTTGAGCGGCCATGGTTGCGCAGGGATCTCTGACAGTTTCGCTTTTATCTTCAACGAAACTCCAAAGGTCAACTCTCGAATCCGATGGAGTGAAGACTCAAGCTCTGAATATTGGGCGGCAAAATCGGGCTGGTGGGATTTGAACCCACGACCTCCTGGTCCCGAACCAGGCGCTCTACCAAGCTGAGCCACAGCCCGAGCACAATTCGCCGAGTGATCCCTACCATTGCGCGCCGGTGCGCCCTTTACTTCGCGTATTTTGCGTCGAATGGCAAGAAGCTCGCTGTTGCCATTCTCAAAGTCCACCAACGGGCTTTCCGCGTCGCCAAATAAGGGGACTGGAATGCTTTACCGTGGGGAAATTCGCAAACTCTTTCGGTGCCAACGCTTTCAGAGTTGACAAGCTGTTGCTGTAATCAGAATGTCAACACTCATTTTTTAACATGCTCGCCCAGCAATTTGTCCCAACCATCCTGGGAGGCAGCCTGCCTGCCATCCTTCCATTTCCGAAGGAAACTTCCGTTCGTTCTTCGCGACATATGACTGCTCAACTTCTCCAAGAGGCATCTCGGGTGATCCCGAATCAGCAACTGTTGATTAATGTGGTCTCCAAGCGCGTGCGGCAGCTTGGCTTGGGACATCGGCCGCTGGTCGAAACGACGCCGCGCATGTCGCTTACGGACATTGCACTCAAAGAGATCATCGAAGGCAAGCTGACTTACGAGACGCTTCCGGGATCGTCCGACGGAGCGTAACGCCGCTTTCCCCGCGGCCAACGCACATTTTCCCGCTGGGATTTGCGCTGTTCCGACGGTATCGTGCAACTGCCCCGCGAAAGCGCCGGAACCACGTGGCCGGAGTAAATTACCGGCCTAACCGATCCGTTTGCGAGCGACTCGGTCGGGCGTCAAAAAAGTGGGACTCACAGCGCGAACCCCGCGGCAGGAGAGACGACATGGCAGCCGAATCCATTATCAATCGCAAGGCCCTTCGCGATTACCGTATCCTGCAACGTTACGAAGCTGGCATTGAATTGAAGGGCAGCGAAGTGAAATCGGTCCGCGCAGGCAAGGCCAATATCAACGACGCTTTCGCCCGAATCGAAAATGGAGAAGCGTTTCTATACAACGCCGATATCCAGCCGTACGAGCGGGCCAGCCACGAAATTCCGCCGGCGAAACGCGTCCGCAAACTGTTGCTGCACCGGGAGGAGATCGACAAGCTCTATGGCGAGACACAGGTCAAAGGCCGCGCTCTTGTTGTGCTCAAATTTTACTGGAAAAACGGGCGGCTAAAAGCTGAACTCGGCGTGGGCCAGGGCAAAGCGGCCCCGGACAAGCGCGCCGATTTGAAGAAGCGCGCCATAGATCGCGAGACGGCTCGTGAAGTTGCGCGATTCAATCGCAAGCATGGCTGATCCGGTGCAGCGCGCATTATCGGCCGGCTGCTTTACGGGATCCTTTTCCTGCCGCGCACCCCGCACCACAGGCTGCTTGCCGCCGCGCGTTTGCTGCCGGAGGGTACAATTGCCGAAATGACCTTTCGCGTTTTGCTTCCCGCGGGCGCGCTGTTGCTCGGTGGTTGGGCGACTGCCCGCGCCATCCGCGTCGCGCGCTACCCACTGCGCGACAAGGTCGCGCTGATCACCGGCGGCTCGCGCGGCCTAGGGCTTGCGCTTGCGCAGCGCATCTGTGCCGGGGGCGGTCACGTGGCGCTGCTTGCCCGCGACCTGGATGAGCTGGCGCGGGCAAAAGCTGAGCTCGAGCCCTATCCCGGTGTTGTCTTGACTGTGCAATGCGATTTGCTCGATCCCCAACAGATCCAAGCCGCTGTCCGGCAGGTTCTCGATCGTTTTGGCAAAATCGATATCCTGATTAATAACGCCGGAATTATCGAAGTGGGTCCTTTGGAATTAATGACGCGCCAGGATTTTGAGCAGGCCATGCGACTGCATTTTTGGGCGCCATTTGAATTGATTTCTCTTGTCGTTCCCGAAATGCGCCGCTGGGGCGGGGGACGCATCGTTAATATTTCCTCCGTGGGTGGCCGAGTCGCTGTGCCGCATCTGGCTCCTTACAGCGCAAGCAAATTTGCCCTCACCGGTTTTTCAGACGCCATTCGCGCCGAGCTGGCTGGCGACAATATTGCGGTGACAACGGTGGCCCCCGGAATGATGCGCACCGGTTCGCATGTGCATGCAAGGTTCAGGGGCCGGCACAATCTCGAGTACGCATGGTTCGCCACAGCGGCCCGCGCGCCGCTGATCTCCATGAACGCCAACCGCGCTGCCAGAAAAATTCTCGCCGCGTGTCGCCGCGGCCAGCCCTCGCTCATCCTCACATTGGCTGCGCGGCTTCAAATTGTCGCCGGCGCGCTTTTCCCGAACCTCACCGGTTATGCCATGAAACTTGTGAATCGTTTCCTGCCGCGTGCGGATAAACAAGCCGGCTGCGAATCGCGCGCCGGAGCAGAGCTGGATCGTCAACGCCTTCACGAATGACTCGCCTTCATGGATTGAGCCGCGGCGCCGCGCAACCCAACGCTGGTGAAACCTTCCGCTGCAAAACCTCTGAGAAATTTCCAGTCTCTGCCTTTGGAGGGTGAGGTATTGAAATATCGTCGCCGATGGCCAAACGCCTCTTTGCCGCGATTGATCTGCCGGAATCCACACGCCAGTTTTTAGCACAGCTCGATCCGCACATTCGCGGCGTCCGGTGGACCGACCCAACCCAGATGCATCTCACCCTCGGTTTCTTCGGAGAGATTCCCGGCGAAACTGAAGCGGCGCTGCGGGAACGACTTGGGGCAATCAAGTTTGGCGCCTTCTTTTTGCCTGTCGCGGGCATCGGATGTTTCTCCGCCAAAGGCGCGCCCAGAATCATCTGGATCGGTGTCGGCAATGCCCATCCGCATTTATTCCAAATCCACAAGCGTGTGCAGGAAGCGGCCCTGGCCGTGGGCATCGAACCGGACTTGCGCCCGTGGCACCCGCACATCACCATCGCCCGCTGCGCCCATGTCTCCCTCCAGGCGCTCCGCAAATTTCTCCAGGAAACCTCAGCCACCGATGCCGGAATGATACGGGTGGACGCATTTCATCTGTATTCGAGCAGGCTTACGCCCGGCGGCCCGATTCACACCCGCGAACTGACCGTTCCCAGCACAGCCGATTGACCGCCATTTCAGAATGGGGCCGCGCTCGTGCGAGCGCGGAAATGCTCTGCGGCAGCTGGGGGTGTTGTGATGATGAGCACGCTTCAATGGGGCCGCGCTCGTGCGAGCGCGGAAATCAGCTACTGCTGGAGGCTGGCGCTGACGTGCACGCGGCTCCAATGGGGCCGCGCTCGTGCGAGCGCGGAAATTGGCGCGCACATTTGCGATGGACATGCAACAGAGGCGCTTCAATGGGGCCGCGCTCGTGCGAGCGCGGAAATGTCGTGGTGTTGTAAAGCGCTTTTCTAGTTCTTCGGGCTTCAATGGGGCCGCGCTCGTGCGAGCGCGGAAATGACGAGCCCTGCTGCGCAATTGAGCTGCCGAGCGATCGCTTCAATGGGGCCGCGCTCGTGCGAGCGCGGAAATGAGCAGGACGAGCGCACACGCGATGTAACCACATTCTGCTTCAATGGGGCCGCGCTCGTGCGAGCGCGGAAATCCGCCTGGGCGAGGTGGTCTGGGAGCGCTACATGATGCTTCAATGGGGCCGCGCTCGTGCGAGCGCGGAAATCTGGCATCTCGCAGGAGAATCCTGCGGTGAACTGTGCTTCAATGGGGCCGCGCTCGTGCGAGCGCGGAAATGACTGCTTGAGGCGGCGCGTATGCTCGGGGCGGCGATGCTTCAATGGGGCCGCGCTCGTGCGAGCGCGGAAATCTGCCAGCGTCCGCTGGAATTCTTTACACTTGGCGGCTGCTTCAATGGGGCCGCGCTCGTGCGAGCGCGGAAATCTGGCATCTCGCAGGAGAATCCTGCGGTGAACTGTGCTTCAATGGGGCCGCGCTCGTGCGAGCGCGGAAATGACTGCTTGAGGCGGCGCGTATGCTCGGGGCGGCGATGCTTCAATGGGGCCGCGCTCGTGCGAGCGCGGAAATTGTGAGCGAGATTGTGAGCAAGACGGAGCGAACAATTGCTTCAATGGGGCCGCGCTCGTGCGAGCGCGGAAATGCGCCAGGCGCGAGGTGGGCGAGGTGGAATGGGAGAAGCTTCAATGGGGCCGCGCTCGTGCGAGCGCGGAAATTCGCTCAATCTCGGCCGGGCTGCCTTCCAGAGCAGGGCTTCAATGGGGCCGCGCTCGTGCGAGCGCGGAAATGTGTTGATCCTTCCTGGTAGCGTGCCTGTGCCTTGCGGCTTCAATGGGGCCGCGCTCGTGCGAGCGCGGAAATGGGATGGAAAAGGTGCACGAGTCTCTTTTGTCGCCTGGCTTCAATGGGGCCGCGCTCGTGCGAGCGCGGAAATCACGTCGGAAAACTTCAACGACATCTACCATTCAGAGCTTCAATGGGGCCGCGCTCGTGCGAGCGCGGAAATAGCCTTAGTCCGCACAGCTATC
>Ga0209810_1001128_pt1 | contig 44130 bp, 37 predicted proteins | sample Coa_R1_7_FD_187159 | JGI IMG/M metagenome (GOLD analysis project Ga0209810, IMG submission 187159) | Surface soil microbial communities from Centralia Pennsylvania, which are recovering from an underground coalmine fire - Coalmine... | ecosystem: Environmental > Terrestrial > Soil > Unclassified... | reverse complement strand
AGCCGCACCCGAGCCACTGTGGCGTTGCAGAAACATTCCCCGTGATGGCGTCACGATCCGTGGCGGTTTTCAAGGGATAGGTCTGCACGACACGGCATTTTCGGACAGATGAGCTTGAAAACAAAAAACCCAATCCGTCACGACACACAAAAAATAAATAAAGATTGGATTTCCGTGACGAACTGGGTCTAGCCGTATCACGTTGATGAGTATTCCGTCATGGGCGTTGTTGGATGGTCGGGTAGACGCAGGGTACCAATAAGCTCCACAAAATGGATGCGATGGCGGCGGCAGTGGTCGCGGATGCCTTCCACGATGCGCAGGGAAGCGCCCGGATCATAAAAGTTGGCTGTACCAACCTGCACGGCGCGCGCTCCGGCGATCACAAATTCCAGAGCGTCCTCAGCCTTTGCAATGCCGCCGATGCCGATGATCGGGATCTTAACGGCGCGATACGTCTGGTAGACCATACGGACCGCCACGGGCTTGATTGCGGGTCCGGAAAGACCGGCTGTGACGTTGGAGACACGCGGGGTCCGGGTCTCCACGTCGATGGCCATTCCAACAAAAGTGTTGACCAGCGTCAGGCCATCTGCGCCGCCGTTTTCAGCAGCACGCGCAAGCAAGGTAATGTCCGTCACATTCGGCGAGAGCTTCACCAGCAAGGGCCGGCGGGCAGCGCGTTTTGAAGCGGAAACAACTTCTTCTGTCAATTTGGGATCGTTACCGTAAACCATGCCCCCGCAGCGCGTGTTGGGGCAGGAGATGTTCAGTTCGTAAGCGTCAATCCCCTCGCCCTCATTCAGGATTTCAATACAACGGACATACTCCTCGGTGGTGTAGCCGAAGACGTTCACCAGGCAGCGCGTCCGGAGTGTGCGCAGAAAGGGCAGCTTTTCCTCCAGGAATTTCCTTGCACCCACGTTCTGCAAGCCGATGGCGTTCAGCATCCCCGACTCCGTTTCATAAATGCGCGGAGGCGGATTGCCCGGCATGGGCTCGGCTGAGATTCCCTTCACGACAATGCCACCCAGTTGGTTGAGATCAATAAGGTGGGCGAACTCCTGCCCGTAGCCAAACGTTCCGCTGGCGGTCAGGACAGGATTCTGGAAATGGATGCCGGCAACCGTCACATCCAACCGAGGGATGAATTCCTGCTCGGGGGATTGGGTTACTGAACCTGTCGAAGAGATTTTCTCTACGTTGTTAGTCACCGGTCACTCGCTACTAACAGGTGGCTGAAAACCTGTACAGCCTGTCATTTCGAAGAGCCCCAGGCGACAAGGGATCTCATAATGACTCTCTTCAATCGACTGCGATTCCCCTCTGCGCTCGGAGTGACACAGTTTCGAGACGTTTGTCAGCAGCCTGCTAGATCTCGGGAATGCTCTCCTTCTCCCAAATCACGTGATCGGCCCAAAAAACCGGCCCTTCCGTACAGACGCGCTCGTAGCTTCCGTGCCCTTCGCCATTCACCCGAATCGAGCAACCCAGGCATACACCCAGACCGCATCCCATGCGATTCTCCATCGAAACCATGCAGGGCTGTCCGTGAAGCTTGGCCAATTCCACCGTTGCCTGAAGCATGGCCCAAGGGCCACACGCCATCAGCAAAAGTTTCTGACCATGCCCTGAATCAAGGGCCTTCCCAAGCGGTCGCGTGACATAGCCACGATAACCGCGCGAACCGTCTTCGCTGGCCAGCACGATCTCATCCATGAAAGGTTCGAAGTCTTCCACACCGACCAAATCTTCTTTCGTGCGCGCGCCGAAGAAAAGGCGTTGGCGTATTCCAATCTTGGCGAGGGATTTTGCAGGGAGCAACAGTGCAGCAATTCCAATGCCGCCAGCAACATGCCAAACTTCGTCCGCCCGGTTCACCAGTTCGAGATATTCTTCCTCAAAGAAACCGTGGCCGAGGGGTGCCAACAGACCCACTTCATCCCCCGGTCTCAATTCCGACATCAATTGTGTTCCGCGCCCCACGACTTTATAGAGAAGCTGAACAAGCTCCGGACTGTCTCCGTTGCGGCTCACGGCCCTGACCTTGATGCCTGGCACGGTATCTCCGAAAGATCGCATGCCGCCCTGCGCAGCCCCAATGAGGGACTTTACATCATAGATGCTCATGGGTCGCCGGAGCAGCGGCGACGAATCTCCCATCAGGCGTACCATGGCAAACTGTCCCGGGCGCGTCGAACGTGCTTGAGCAGGAGTATGCAGACTCAGAAGAAAGTGACCGCCGGTGAGAGGCCGATTTTCCGCCACGAGCACGATCTCATCCGTCACCATTTTCACGCCAGCCGAACCCATAGAATGCGCCCTTGGACGACTCGGGCAGTGGCCGCAAACGAAAGCCCGAATTAAAGCTCGCCGTGTCTCAGCACAATTCCTGCCTTACACCTTCAGCGCCGACAGTACTTCGTGAATATGACCATCCACTTTCACTTTCGGGAACACCCGCTGGATTCTTCCATCCCTGCCGATAATGTAAGTGGTCCGCACCACGCCCATCGTCTTACGTCCGTACATGTTCTTTTCCTGCCACACGCCGTAAGCCTGCAGCGTTTCGTGACTTGGATCGGAAAGCAGAGGAAAATTCAGCTTATACTTCTCGCGGAATCTCCGAAGGTCCTCAACACAATCGCCGCTCATACCCACCACGTGGGCTCCAGCCTTTTCCAGTTCTTTTCTGGCGTCCCGGAACTGGTTTGCCTCGCTGGTTCAACCGGGAGTATCCGCTCGGGGGAAGAAATAAAGCACCAAGGTCTTTCCCAGCAAGTCCTTCAGGCTGACTTTTTCTCCGGAATCTGAAAGCAGCGTGAAGGATGGCGCTTGATCACCGACGTTCAGCATGACCGACTCCTTGGATCACATAAGCTCCTTCTTCAGCACTTCCTGCACGCGCTGCGGATTGGCCTGGCCGCGAGTGGCCTTCATCACCTGGCCTACAAACCAGCTGAAAGTGGCTGTCTTGCCGTTGCGGTACTGTTCAACCTGCCGGGGATTCGCAGCAATGACCTCGCGTGCGGCGGCAGCAATCATTTCGATATCATCAATCTGTCGCAGCCCTCTTTCCGCCATCACTTCTTCCGCCCGCCTGGAGGATGCAAACATTTCAGCCAGGATTTCCTTCCCCATTTTCCCGGAAGTCTTGCCCTCAGCGATCAAAGTAAGAAGTTCGGCAAGATTGCGAGGTGTGACCGCCGACTCTGTAATATCCTTCTTCGCATCGTTCAGAAGATGCATCAATTCGCTCAGAATCCAATTGGCTGCAAGCTTGGGATCAGGCCCTTGCTTCACCACAGCTTCGTAATAATTGGCGAGGGTTTTCGAGTGGGTCAACTGATCCGCATCGTAATCCGTCAATGCGTATTCACGCATGAAGCGTTGTTTGCGCGCTGCGGGAAGTTCCGGCATGGAACGCCGCACTTCCTCCTTCCATTCCTCGCTGATCGTCAGGGGAAGCAAATCCGGCTCCGGAAAGTAACGATAATCGTGGGCGAACTCCTTGGAGCGCATGCCATGGGTCCGTTGCTCGCGGCTGTCCCACAGGCGCGTTTCCTGGGTGATTTCTCCACCGCTCTCAAGAATTTTGATCTGGCGCTCAGCCTCGTAAGCCAGGGCTCTTTGAAGGAAGCGGAAGGAGTTCAGATTTTTCACTTCCGTCTTCGTGCCGAAACTGGAAACGCCCGCTCGGCGTACGCTGATGTTGGCGTCGCAACGCAGGCTGCCTTCCTCCATGTTGCAGTCCGAGACTTCAAGATAGAGCATCATTGTCTTGAGTCTTGTCAGAAACTCGTACGCTTCCTCCGGTGAGCGCAAATCCGGCTCGGTGACAATCTCGATCAGCGGCACACCGGAACGATTCAGGTCGATATAAGAGGCCCGATCGGAATCCGGGAACCCTTCATGAAGCGATTTCCCTGCATCCTCTTCCAGATGCACTCGCGTCACACCGATCCGCTTGCGCTCGCCATTCAGCTCGATTTCAAGCCAACCACCCTCGGCAAGCGGTTCGTCGTATTGGGAGATTTGATAACCTTTCGGGAGATCCGGATAGAAATAGTTCTTTCGGGCGAACCGCGAGCAAGGATTGATGCCGCAGTTCAGCGCCAGCGCGGCTTTCATCGCCATGGTCACGGCTTCGCGATTGAGCACAGGCAAGGCGCCCGGAAGTCCCAGGCAGACGGGACAGGTATGCGTGTTGGCGGGATCGCCGAAACGGGTGGAGCAACCGCAGAAGATTTTGGATTGCGTCAAAAGCTGGACGTGCACTTCCAGCCCGATGACCACTTCGTATTGTGTCCTCACCTCAGCAGCTAAAGGCATACCCACTTTGCTTTATGCTTTCCGTTCGCCTCAAAAGAAAGTTGCGATACTTCATTATACCGGAAGAACCACGCGGAGCGGCCTGGGGGCCGCAGCCCAACTGAGTTTTCTGTTATAATCGCGCCGTTGAAAGAGCACTTTCATCATTTTTCCTGATGCGAACCATCGATGGAAGATATCCTGCTGCCTCTCTTCCCGCTCGAAGTTGTCCTGCTGCCTGAAGAGATTCTTCCTCTTCACATTTTTGAAGAACGTTACAAGGAAATGATTGGCGAATGTCTCGCAGCTGAATCCAGCGGCAAGGGGCAATCCGAATTTGGCATTGTTCTGGCGAAAGGCCGGGAGATTTGTAATATTGGATGCACCGCTCAGATCAGTCGCGTGACGCGAAAGTATGTGGATGGGCGTATGGATATCCTCGCGGTGGGGCAGCGTCGATTTGAAATCCTGTTTACTGATGCGGAAAAATCCTATCTGCGGGCGGGGGTTGAATTCTTTGAGGATGAGCCGAGCGCAAACCCGCTCCCGGAAAGGGATATCCGCCGCGCCATAGAACTCTTCGAGCAGGTCATGAAGCGCATCAGCAGCGGGCACGATCCTACCCCTCCGCCCGAAATTGATCCCCGTCTTTCTTTCCGCATGGCTGCGCTCTTACCCCTGAGCCTTGAAGTCAAGCAGACCTTGCTGACGCTTCGCAGCGAGGCAGAACGCCTGAAAGAACTCAGCCGTGCGATTGAAGAAATAATCCCGCAGATTGATCGGGCGGCTCGGGTTCAAGAGAAAGCAGGCGGCAACGGGAACTTGCGTCAGCACCACTGAACTCGCCATTTCGTCGCGCAAGCTTTTATCTCCCAATTTGACTGTCAGGCTAAGCCGGGGAAGACTTGGGACCAAAGGGAGGATGACCTTTTAACAGAATTCTCCTCGCAAGGTCAGGCTGCTTGATTGGCGGAACCAAGGTATTCCATCGGCTTACAATCTCCGGCGACGCGACCTGGGAATCCACTTTAAAGCGAATCGTCACAATCTGCTGTGGCCTGATGGGGAAACGGTATGTGGGTCCGCCTTCCAGCGCTGAGCGCTGCTCACCCATCAGATTGGTCAGATAGGCGTTGTGATGCGGCATGAATAAGGTCACACGAGCCTCTCCCGCCTCACCTTTCCACTCATAAAGCCGCAATTCAACTTCCCGCTTCTCTCTTCGCAAAGCGCCTACGATGACGTTGTCGGAAGTCTCCAGAAAAGACTGATTCAGCCCCCTCTGGCTGCCGCTCCGAGTGAAAGGCGGCCCGTTGAGCTCCCACGCCATGCGGGGAATGCGCGCATCCTGCCAGCGGTTCGGGTGAGGGACAAGGGCATAAACAAACCGATGAAGTCCTTGCCCTGCCATGAGTTCGTTCGGCCATCCATTATACCGAGGATGAGCATTAAAAAGACCTAGGGTGACCGTGCGGCCATTCAGCTCATGAGCCGTAAGCCCGTGTGCGAGCAGCGCGATCCCCCGATCTTCCGCAAGTTGATAATGCGACCAGCGCACTGCGGGCAGGATCGCATCTGAAAAACCGTGACGCTGCGATTCGCCAACTTCATATTCGGGAAGCGGACGAAAGGGATGGCGGGGGTCGATGGAGGCGAAGCCATAGGGAATGCCCCGGGTACGCTCTGTTACGTCGGCAGCCAGAGGGAAATCAACGGTGATGAGAATATCGTCGGCATGCAGTTCCAGTCGGGTTTCGAAATCGATGCGAGGAAAGTGATGATAAAAGCGGACGATGCGCTCCAGCCGTGAATGGCCGTAGAAATTCGATTGCGAAAAAACCGTTGTGGCCAGTGCACCCCGGAAAGCGCGAGTCTGAGCTCGGTAATGGCTGCTGGTTTCCAGGACCTTCCGCTGCGGCCTGGGCAGCATAAAGTCGCCCGGATCGGCCTTCAGCAAGTGCGCCACGGATTCAGCAAACACAACGTTGGCAGGCCCTCCCAGCAGTTCCCCACCCGAAGGCTTAAGCTGAAGGCTGGTCAGCGCTCCGGTTTGCTGATCCATGCGCGCCACGTAATGTTCCGTCTCAATGGGTTCTGGCCACGAAATGGGGTGCGGCGGTTCCGCCGGGTGATCCTCGAGAGCCAGCGAAACGATGCCTGAAGGAGGGAGATCCAGGCGACAAATGGCGCGGGAGGAATCTCCGACAACAGCCTCACAAAGAACGCCGGGAAGTCGCTTTCCCGCAGGCAGAGACAGCTCGAGGGGATCATTGCGCGTCCAGTTGAGCGGATTGAAAAGGGCGAGACCTTCGCCGTGACCCGAAAGCGAGGCCATGGCTTCAGAAAGAGTCCGGGAAGTCATTTTCCGCACGGAGGCGTATCGATCCTCAACATCCCACGACCGGTTGTCACGAAAAACCACACCCGCCGCTGAGCCCCACAGCGCGTTGCGATCCATATTCATCGCCAGATCGATCCAGCAGTCATAAAGGTCCTGTGAGGGATAGGATGCACCCGTTTTCAGGCTGGCGGCGGTCGCGAGCATTTCCGCGGCGCCGAGTTGGTATTCCAACTCACGGAATTCCTTTTTGATTTGAGGCAGGTCATACCAGAAGGCATTAAAGCAGAAGGCTGTGTCGCCGCGGACTTCCTCCAGCTTGACCTCCCCCGACTCAATTTCAGCGCGAAGGCGTTTGACAAAATCATTGAGCGTGCCAAAGCGAAGCTCGATACGCGGATATTGCTTCCTCCACTGCTCAAGAAGTTGCGTGGGATAGTGCTCATAAAGAGGAGCCAGGCTGTAATCGCCGGAACCCGCCAGGGCGAGGAGTGTTTTCTGGCTGGGGCTGTGCGCTTTCTTCCACTCGATCACTTCAGCAATCCGCGCAAGTTGGGCGGTGCTGAGTGGTTCCTGGGTCGTGAAAATTTCCGGCAGTTCAGCATAACTGTTTGCATTGCAAAGGGTCAGCGTGCGCGTGCCGTCCGGAGCAACCCACCAGAAAGCAGTCTTTGTTGCAGGATTATTGCGGCAAAAAACCAGCGCATCGAGGCCCAGCCCGGCGACAATCTGAGGCATCTGACGATGATTTCCAACCACATCGATCATCCAGCCATAACGCGGGCGCAGGCCGAAGATTTTCTCATACCAGCGGAGGCCGTTCACGCCAAGTTGCACAATCGCCTCACCGTCCGAGAGGTTCATGGTGGACTCCAGAAAGAAGGCGTTCACCAGTTCGACGCGCCCTTCCCGCACCCGCTGCTTCAGTTCATCCAGGCGATCGGGAGCAAATTGCAGAAATGTAATTAAATTGGCGGCTTCAGAGTAGACGAAAGCGTAATGAGGATCGCTCTTCACGCGGTCAAGGTGATCGAGATAGTTATTCAGGCAGTAGTTCCTTTCGGTGTCGAAATCATCCAGCCAGCCGGCGATGGTACCGTGCGTGTTGGGAACAATATAGAGCGTCGTTTCATGGGAAGCGCGTGAGCAGGCCGGGATCTCTCCGGAGAGCGCAGCCCCCAACGCTGCGGCCACTCCGCTTTTCATGAACTCACGTCGCTTCCAGGACCTCCTCATCGTTCGCTCTCCTCACAAAGATTCAGAATGCCATCAGACAAAGCATGACAAACCGAAGGAAAACCCTGCATGACAGTCTTTATCGATGGTGCAACCTCACTTTCTCTCTGCCGATTCCTGGCAGCGGGAAGGATCGCGGTATTTCACCGTCTGAAGATGTTCACAATAAAGCACCAATTCGCCTTCGTTTTTGAACACCTCATAAGATGCCCGGACCAGGCCCATATCCGGATATTTGGGCTTCTTCTCGAGGTTGGTGCGGATCGTGTAGATGGTGTCTCCGATAAAGACGGGCTTGATAAACCGCAGCTTGTCATATCCGTAACTGAAGGCATTGACGCAATTTGTGGCAACCAGGCCGAGACCTAAGCTGAAGACCATAGCACCCGCTACCAGACGCCGCCCGAAGACGCCTTCCTTTCTGGCGAAAATTTCATCGCCAACGTAAGGGTGCATATCGAGCACTAGAGCGTTAAAAAGCATGCTCTCCCCTTCCGAGATGGTACGGCGGATGGAACGGATTTTGTGTCCGACTTCAAAGTCCTCGTAGAACCAATTCTCGGCATTCCAGATAGGAATTTCCTGATGCTTTGCGGGGTCAGGATTGGGGTTCACAGAATCTCGGCTCCTTATCAGACTGTCTACTCTCCTTGCGTCTCCCTGATTATGGGGAGAGGGTGACGCGAAGCGACAATCGAGGGGTGTATGCTTTCCTGCCGTGAGCGGTAGAGCTTTCAAAGTCCGAATTCGCGGGCGATTTCATCCGTGTGTTCGCCGACGCGTGGAGAACCCAAGCTGGACTTATAAACTTCGCCATCAATCCGAATGGGACAGCGCGTTGTCCGAAGGCGGGCCCCATTGCTTCGCTGCACCTCCTGAAGCATGTCCAAAGCTTTAAACGCGTCGTGCTGGAGCAATTGCGGCCAAGTCATAACATCCGAGCACCAGACTCCGGCCGGCTCCAGTTTCTGAAGCCAGTGAGCTGTTGTCTGAGCCTTCAGATGATCGGCAATGATTTTCTTAATTTCATCACGCTGAGTGAACCAAGTTTTGGGGTCGGAGTAGGCCAGAAGCGGCTGGCAGTTTAAGATCTCCCCCAGTCGGGTCACCGAACCCATGGCCAGAGCCAAATAGCCGTCAGCGGTGGCATAGATGCCGTAAGGCGCTCCCAAATAGGCATGGGCGTTATTCACAGCGCTTCGCACAGGAAGCTTGCCACCGTCATTCAGGTGCGTGGTCAGCACCTCGAACTGATGGTCAAGCACGGCTTCGAGCAAGCTGACTTCCACAAGCCCCCCCACACCTGTCTTTCCCCGGCGAACCAGGCAGGCCAGAATGCCCTGCACCAGAAATGCGCCAGCAAACATGTCAGCGGCGGCCAGGCCAAAAGGCATGGGTGGCTGGTCAGCATTTCCATTCAGCCAAACCAGCCCGGACAGCGACTGGGCCAATAAATCCTGTCCCGGTTTGTCGCGCCAAGGGCCCTGCTTGCCGTAACCTGTAATTTCTGCGTAAACCAGCCGCGGATTCATCTTGCGGACCGCCTCGTAGTGGAACCCGAGTTTCTCGATAACTCCAGGCCTGAAATTCTGAATCAACACATCGGCGTGCTGGACAAGCTTTTCAACCCGTGCGCGATCCTGCGGATCTTTCAAATCCGCGGCAAAGCTCTGTTTGTTTCGATTAATCGAATGGAATAAGGTACTGTCGCCATCCAGCTCAAGATTGGAGATATAGAGTTGACGGCAGAGATCCCCCGATTCCGGGCGCTCAACTTTGATCACACGAGCACCCAGATCCGCCAGCCGGAGCGCAGCCCAGGGCCCGGCCAGAAACTGACTGAAATCGAGGACAAGAATCCCTTCCAGCGGTCTCATCATCCTCTACCGTTCCTTTCAACTGGCGATCGAAACAAATCCCTTTCGTATGGTCAATATCGGGACTTTTTGTATACAAAAATGAATTCTATTTACAAAATTCGCCTCGGTCAAGCCAAGCTCAGGGTTTTGTCTGGAAAAGCGCTGTGGCCGTGTCTTTTGACCTACAGCCTTTCTATCCGGTTTCTTCACGATGACCGTGTCGGTGAGTGCCAAAAGGCATTGATGCGCCCCAGGCTTCGCACGGGATTCCTCTTGAGGAGTGACCATTTTTTACACAGTTTTTAGCGAAGGCCTCCCCTTTGATTAAGCGACTCTTCAGAAAAGGGCGCTGCATCCATGCCGAACGCTGCACGGCACACTTTTGGGCATTCTCGCTCCCCAAACCGCTTAAGGTCCGCGATGGCTCAAGTATAAATCCAAAAGCGTCGATAGAATGAGTGATGGCTGAGAAAAGTTTTCCAACAACTCCCAAAGACAAGCTTCCATCCCCTCTTCATCGAGGGGTGAATCAAAACCGCCGGAACTCCGGGAATAGGATGCACCTCATGGATTCGCAAGCGTCTTCGAAATTGCGCCCGATAGGCGCGCAGCGGAAGCCCCCCATTGAATCCTTACACCATGTTTTTCAGGATTCCATGGATCGCATGAGCCCCGGCGACATCCTGCTGCTCGACGATAACGAATCCTTGCGCGATCTGGTCGATCCAATATTTTTCGCCATTCTATCGTGTCCGCTCTGCGGGAAGCTTGACCTCATCACACAGTCCCAATACTCCGGTACGGAATCGGTAATTTGCGGCTATGACGATTGCTCCTGTCACTTTCGCATCGATCACAAACAGGCCCTGATCTACCTCCCTGTCAACTGATCGCCAGGGCGCCGCTTTTGCCCTCAAGCCTGCGTGCGGTTCTGCCGAGAGGATATTCGAAACCTCATGATTTGCCCGAAGTGCCAGCAAGAGAACCCGGAGTCGGCCCGCTTCTGCAGGCGTTGCCATATGACGCTGCGTTTCACCTGTCCCGCCTGCCAGCATGTTCAACCCCGCGGCGGCCAATGTGAACAGTGCGGCGTTGACTTTGTCAAGTATATCTCCATGATGCAATTTCAAATGGAGAGCAATGTGCGGCAGGAACGCGAGACCAGACGAGCTCGGCAAAATCTCATGAGGCAGGTTCTTTTACTGCCTGTAACGGGAGGCTGGTCATTACTGCGGTCGATTAAATCGAATTTACGAGGGGAATAAGCTGCCGGATCTCAGACGATTCAGAGTGTGGGGTCCTCATCCGGCTGTGAAGCAGTCGAGGGGGAATTACTTCTTAAGGCCAGCATCTCGTCCCGGCACCCGAATCAGTTGCTCAGAGTGTGACGGCTGGCCATATAACGCTTGGCATTTTCAACCAGCTGCGCAGCCTCCGGCAGTTCCTGAATTGCCTTCTCAACCAACGGATCATTTTCAGCGGCGATCCGCTGCTCTTCCTGCTCCCCAAAAGCAGTCCCAATCACATTTTCCTTAATGCGCAGTTTGATGAAATTCAGATTGGCGACAAAATCTTTATCAGAGAGAGAAATACCTTCCTGGCGAAGGTATTTCTTGAAGTCCTGGACCACGGCATCATTTGGCTCAAAGTCTTCGCTCACATCCTTGTGATCCGCAAGATAACTCTTACTGAAATCAAAGAAGACATTGCGGGCCAGCAGCCTTTGCTGGACGTTATTAAGCTTGGGCTGCTGAAATTCCACGTCGGGTGTGATGCCACCGCCGCCATAGACTTTGCGCCCGCCATCCGTGTAATAGACCTTGGCATGGGAAGGTTGAACATCTTCAGTGTGGTTATAATAATCCCACAAAGAAACATCTGAATAATCGCGTTGGATCAGCCTGCCGCTGGGCGTATAGTAATGGGCCGTGGTCAGCGCCAAACCCGCATGATCGCTCAGCGGATAGACCGTCTGCACCAGACCCTTTCCGAAACTTGGTTCTCCCACGACCAAAGCGCGATCGTGATCCTGAAGCGCCCCGGTCACAATCTCCGCCGCACTTGCGGTATTCGGTCCGATAAGGACCACCATGGGATATTCGTTTCCGTGATTCCCATTCACAGCATAATAGCGCCTCTCTCGCGAATTGCGCCCGTAGTGATAAACGATAAGCTGGTTCTTTTCGACAAAATGGTCCGCCACTTCAACTGCCTGCTGCAGTAACCCGCCGGGATTGCGTCGCAGGTCAAGGATGAGACCGCGGAAGCGTTTCACTCCCAGCCGCTTCAACGCAGCCGTTAATTCATCATTCGTGGTTTCATCGAAATTGCGGATATGGATGTAAGCCACGTCGGGCTGAATCATGAAAGCCAGATCCACGCTGTGCTGTGAGATTTGTGCCCGCGTAATGGTGAACTCCATCGGCTGAGCAACCCCGGCCCTACCGACCGTGACGTGCACGATCGTGCCCTTCGGACCTTTCAACATATCCGCCACCTGGTTGATATTAAGGCCCAAAGTGGATTTGCCGTCGACTTTGAGAATGATATCACCCGCACGGATGCCGGCGCGCATCGCCGGCGAACCCTGAAAGGGCTGGGCTACGACCGTCACCAGGCGGTTAAGTTTATCCAGTTGCGGTTGAATCATCATGCCCACGCCCGAATATTTCCCTGCCTGATCTTCCCGAAGTTGTTGAAAAGCCTGGGGATTAAAGAAATTGGAATGGGGATCGAGAGTGCGGAGCATGCCTGGGATTGCTCCCACAGTCATGCTGTCGCCAGGTCCAAAAATACATTGGTCTGGATTGAGAGGATCGGCGTAATTCGCCTGCACGAGGCTGTAAATCTTTGTGAATTCCTTAATGCTGGCATGGATGTCCGATTCATCCGAATTGTCGCCAGTTGCTTCCACGCGGGTTCCGTAAATGCCGCCAAGCACCGCGCACAAAATGATGGTTGATAGTGCATACCATAACACCCGCGGGGTCTGTTTCATTTCCAACCTCAGTTCATGCCGATTATAACATGCGGAGGCTCGAACCCTCCGTGTCCGGGAAAGTTGATACTGTCACGATTCGCAGGGTCACTCATAATGAAGAAGGCCGACTCCCCGGGCCGCCTTATCCTTACTCCAGCCCTCGACTCGCCATGTAACGATGGGCCTGCACCAGCAGTTGCTTGGCCTGACCGAAACTATCAAGCGCCTTTTGGATGAGGGGATCCGTCTCCACTGCAATTTGTCTAGCTGCATCTTCTCCATAAATGACACCCACAAGCTGAAGGCGGATGTGCTCACGAATAAACGATTCATTGCTCTTGAAATCCCGGTCAGAAATGGAAATTCCTTGCGCGGTTAGGAATTTTTTGAATTCCTCTAGGACCTTGCCATTGGGCTTGAAATCCTCCGGCACAGTCCTGTGGCTGGCGAGATAACTGCGGCCAAAGTCGAAGAAAACGCCGGCATCCAGCAACCTCTGCTGGACGGCATTGGGCTTCTGGGGAGGCACGTCAACATCCGGAGTAATGCCTCCGCCTCCGAACACTTCGCGTCCACCATCGGTCATTCGCACCTGCGTGTGAGGAAGAGGGGCGGGATCATAGTGATAATAATAATCGTAAAGTGAAATCTTCGAATAATCACGCTGGATCAGCCGTCCGCTGGGGGTGTAATAACGGGCGGTGGTAAGCAACAACATCGTATTATCGCTCAGCGGAAATTCCGTTTGCACAAGGCCTTTACCGAAACTCCGCTCACCCATCACCAGGGCCCGGTCGTGGTCCTGAAGTGCCCCAGTCACAATTTCCGCTGCGCTCGCCGTATTATGGTTGATTAAGACGACGATGGGATACTCCGGACCTTGCTCGCCGTCTACGGCATAATAGCGTTGTTGGGGAGAGCTTCTGCCATAATGATAAACGATGAGTTGGTTCTTCCTCAGGAAGTGACTGGTCACTCCAACGGCTTGCTGCAACAAGCCACCTCGGTTATCTCTCAGATCGAGGATCAGGCCTTTAATATTCTGTTCGCCGAGACTATCTAAGGCCTTCGTGAGTTCCTGGTTGGTCGTCTCATTAAAGGTATGAATATGAATATAGGCAATGCCAGGCCGGATCATGAACGCTGCATCCACGCTACGAGTCGTAATCTTGTCCCGCGTCAGGGTAAACTCGAGCGGCTTCGGCGAACCCTCGCGAAGCACGGAAACGTGCACTACAGTTCCGCGCGGCCCACGCAGCAGGTTAGCGACAGCCGTGCTATCCAGATTCAAGGTATCCTTTCCATCCACAGCGCTGATAATGTCGCCCGGCCGCAGACCTGCACGAAAAGCGGGTGACCCCGGCAGCGGCTCGATAACTTGTGTCACAATTTTCCCAGCGCGATTAGGCCTGGCGGCGATCTCCATGCCGACGCCATAATAATTGCCCTGCATTTCCTCGCGCATTTCGGCAAACTGCTTGGGATCAAAGAAATTGGAGTGCGGATCGAGGGTGCGCAGCATTCCGGGGATGGCCCCCAGTTGATCACTCCCCGATGGACCATAGAGGGCACGGTTAGGATCCACTGGATCGGCATAGTTTTTCTCAATCAAGCCGTAAACGGCGCTGAATTGTTTCAGGCTGGACTGAATATCCGTTTCCTGACCAGGCTTTCGCGCCTCTCCGCGCTGCTGGGCTGCGCCACAGAGCGCGCAAGTCAGGATCAATGAACTCCCCCAGCAGATCGCACGTCCTATCTTCATCATGGGTAGCTAGCTCCTCAGAGCCAGTATATCATTCGTTAACGAGCCACGCGAAGTCATCGATTCTCCTGTCCTTTTCGATGATTTCTGAATCGCAAAAAGATGGCTCCCTCCGGGCCTTCCGGTACAGGCCTTCTGCCGAGGCTGAGATTTGGAGCGCAGGGCCAAAGTATGATTTCGGGCGAAGGAAGGGTCAACCTTGCACAAGTGTGGAAGATGGCGTCAAGGCTTATCTTGCGAAGGCCACGGGCAGGTTGTAAACTGAGTTTCGAGAAGTGTCCCACAGGCAAATGAAGCACGTGGAGGAAAGGTTTTATGTTAAGCCCAATCCGTCAAGGGTGGGTCGAGAAGCGCACCGACCCTGTCGTCACTCAGATGCACTATGCTCGTCAAGGTATCATCACGGAAGAAATGGAATATGTGGCTCGCCGGGAAAACCTCGAGCCTGAACTCATCCGCTCTGAAGTGGCGCGAGGACGAATGATTATTCCCGCCAATATCCGGCACGTGGAGCTCGAACCCATGGGCATCGGAATCGCGGCAAAGTGCAAAATCAACGCCAACATCGGCAATTCGGCAACCACGTCCAACATTGATGAAGAAGTGGATAAGCTGCGTACGGCCATCAAATACGGCGCCGATACGGCCATGGACCTCTCAACGGGCGGCAATATCCATGAAATCCGTGAGGCCATTCTGCGCTCAAGCCCGATTCCGATCGGCACGGTCCCCATCTATGAAGCCGTCACCCGCGTCAAACGCGTGCGCGACCTGACGCCCGAATTGATGCTGGAAGTCATCGAAGAGCAGGCCGAGCAGGGTGTGGACTATATGACCATCCATGCCGGGGTTCTGCGGGAATATATTCCGCTCACCCGAAACCGCATTACTGGCATCGTCAGCCGGGGCGGGGCCATCATGGCGCAATGGTCCGTTGAGAACCACAAGGAAAACTTCCTTTACGAGCGATTCGATGATATTTGCCGGATTTTCCAGAAATACGACGTGTCGTTTTCCCTGGGGGATGGGCTGCGTCCTGGCAGCATTGCCGACGCCAGCGACGAAGCGCAGTTTGCCGAATTAAAGACCCTGGGTGAACTCACCACGAAAGCCTGGGAATACGATGTACAAGTGATGATTGAAGGGCCGGGGCACATCCCCATGGACCAGATCAAGCTTCAGGTGGATAAGGAAATGGAGTTGTGTCATGAGGCCCCCTTTTATACGCTCGGGCCGCTCGTGACCGATATTGCCCCCGGCTACGATCATATCACTTCCGCCATCGGCGCAGCGATGATCGGCTGGTACGGCGCGTCGATGCTTTGCTACGTCACCCCAAAAGAGCATTTGGGGCTGCCGAACCGGCACGACGTCCACCAGGGCATTATCGCTTACAAGATCGCTGCCCACGCCGCAGACGTAGCCCGCCACCGGCCCGGCGCTCGCGACCGCGATGATGCGCTCTCGTATGCCCGCTTCCTTTTTGACTGGAACAAACAATTTGAGCTTTCGCTGGATCCTGAAACGGCGCGAGCCATGCACGATGAGACGCTGCAAGATGACTACTACAAAGACGCCAAGTTCTGTTCGATGTGCGGCCCGAAATTCTGCTCGATGAATACGACACAGGTGATGGAAGAGCACCTCGGGCTTGACCAGAGCGAGCGTGAACAGAAATACGCGGAATTGCTCAGCAAGGTGCAGGTATAAATAGCGGTTTGCAATCCTGATTTTAACCCCTCATCCCGACCTTTACGGCCCAAATCATAGGCGAGGGGCCAGGGTCGTGGATGCTTCCGTCCCCGGCAGGAAGAAGACAACCCTCGAATGTCAGCCCGTATGAATGTCATCCCGTGATCAAGGAGGCTTACCCATGGGAGAAAACCATTTGTCTGCATCAAAGAGTAGCACCTTGCGGTTCATCCTGGTCCCTGCTGTCATCACTCTGGCCATCACTATTCTGCGCTTGGTCGGGGAGCTCCAGCATTGGCCGGCACCCCTGTTCAACTCGAGCGCTGGTGGTGGAGCAGCCATCATTGGAATCTCCTGGCTGCCCATTATCTTCGGTCCCTGGTTTGCTCTGAAGCTTGCGGGTAGGGGCGAGGGACCCGCGAGCGCCGGAAAATCCATCGGTTTTACGTTGCTTGGCTTGTTTGTTCTTGTTGCCGGAGGATTTCTGGCCTTTCAACGGGAGTTTCACTTCTCGCTCCGGGCTTTGCTGGGATTCATCCTGATGCTCCTCGCAGCCTTTGTTCCGTGGCGAGCGTGGCCGGCTTTAATCAAAACGCTGATCGCATACGCCTACGCTGCTCGCATTCCGGTACTAATTGTGATGTACTTCGCTCTCCAGGGGCAGTGGGGCACTCATTATGATGCGGTGCCGGCCAGCATCCCCTCCGGCATGTCCTTCGGACAAAAATTTCTTGTGTTGGCCGTCTTGCCACAGTTGTTTTTTTGGATCGGGTACACGGTGATCCTTGGCTCGCTCATCGGAATTATCGCGACAGCCATCGTCCGGCGAGGCAAGCCTGTACCTGAAACGGCGGCATCGTAACAATCCGCCACTCGGCAATGTTGAATGCCAGGTCGGGTCTTTGCGGGTTACGGCAAAACTCTTGCTGCCTGTCAACCCGATGCGCCCTCGTAGGCTTGCGACCTACCATTGATACAAAATTCATCCTTTACGGCACTCCAGCAAAGGCGGGGCTACTCCATTGGTTTCCTGCTTTTACAGGAATGACTGGCAAGGTACGGTTTTGACAATACCGAAGACTGGTCGGTTGACGAGAGTGCCGCTATATCTGGCATTGTCACCGTAATTTTATAAACCTCAGTCAATGGACCGCTCGCCGTGCGGTTCAAATATGGTGGTTACTCAGGAGGAGAATAGAGCATGCTCGAAGGACAAGTGGCGTTAATTACGGGAGCTTCCAGCGGAATTGGCCGGGCGACGGCGGAAGCATTTGCGCGCGAAGGCGCTACCGTCGCAGTGAATTATTGCAAAAACCAGTCTGGCGCAGATCAGGCCGTCGAAACCATCCGCAAGATGGGTCGGGAGGCTCTCGCCGTGAAGGCCGACGTTACCCGGAGCGCTGAAGTGAAGCAGATGATGGAGGCCGTGCTTCGGAAATGGGGGCGGATCGACATTCTGGTGAACAACGCCGGCGACCTTCTGGCACGGCGAACCTTGGCTGATATGACGGAAGAATACTGGGATCAGGTGATAAACCTGAATCTGAAGAGCGTCTTCCTCTGTGTGCAGGCCATCTGGCGACACATGGCCGAACGAAAAAGCGGATGCATCATCAATGTGGCCTCGATTGCCGGACGGAATGGCGGGGGTCTGGGTGCGGCAGCCTACTCCGCCGCCAAGGGAGGAATGATAACCTATACCAAAGCTCTGGCCAAAGAACTTGCACCTCATGGGATCCGCGTGAATGCCATCAATCCCGGCGTCATTGCAACTCCCTACCATGAACGCTATAGCCCGCCTGAAGTTTTCCAGAAATTCATCGCTGCAATCCCCATGGGTCGCGCGGGCACTTCGGAAGAAGTTGCGGATGTGATTGTGTTTCTTGCCTCCCCTGCTGCGCGCTATATGACCGGCGAGGCCGTCGAAGTGAATGGCGGAATGTTGATGGATTGAACAGATGTTGGAGGAGCTGACCCTGCGCAAAAGCACCCTTATCATTGTGGTTGTATGCATGAGCCTCACGCTCGCCTGCGGCAGCAAACGTTCAAGGTCGGCCCGTCAGCGGGAAGTCGATTGGCCCAATTACGGCAACGACGCGGGCGGCATGCGCTTCTCGCCGCTCACCCAGATTAACAGGAACAACGTGGGGCACCTCAAGCTGGCATGGATTTACCACACCGGAGACATTTCCGACGGCAGTCAGGGTAAGCGAAAAAGCGAGTTTGAAGCGACGCCGATCCTGGTGGGTGGGACGCTCTATCTCAGCACCGCTTTCAATCGTGTTGTGGCTCTTGACCCTGTGACCGGCGGCGAGCGGTGGAGCTATGATCCCACGATCAACCTTACCAGCGACTATTCGGAAGGCCTGATGAATCGCGGCGTCTCCGCCTGGCTTGATCCTGACCGCAAGCCCGGCGATCCCTGCCAGCGGCGCATCTTTATCGGCACAATTGATGCCCGCCTGATTGCTCTTGATGCCGTCACTGGCAGGCCTTGTGCGGATTTTGGGAAGCAAGGGCAGGTGGATTTAACCAAAGGCTTGAGAGCGGACTCCCAACGCGCGGGTGAATATGAAGAAACTTCTCCTCCCGCCATCATCGACAACTTGGTCGTTGTCGGGTCTGGGATAGCGGATAACGACCGCGTGAACATGCCGAGCGGCGTGGTGCGCGCTTTTGACGCACGCACCGGCGCGCTACGCTGGAGTTGGGAACCCATTCCACCCAACCACTCCGCCGTTCCGCCCAGGCCCAGTGATCCGAACGCCTGGTTTACCGGAGCGGCAAACGCCTGGGCGCCCATGGCTGTAGACCCGGCACGGGATCTCGTCTTTGTGCCGACGGGCAGCGCCAGCCCTGATTACTGGGGCGGTTTTCGGAAGGGCGATGACAAGTGGGCAGATTCTCTTGTAGCCTTGCGCGGCAAAACCGGTGAGTTTGTCTGGGGCTTTCAACTGGTCCATCACGATCTCTGGGACTATGACACGGCTGCTCCGCCGTTGCTTGCCACGTTACACCGAAATGGCAAAGAGATTCCAGTCGTAGTCGAAGGCAACAAAACCGGCATGCTGTATGTGCTCAATCGCGGTACCGGCGAGCCGGTCTTTCCGGTTAAGGAGCGCTCCGTTCCGCAAAGCCACGCACTCGGAGAACAGACTTCGCCCACGCAGCCATTCCCTGAAGCGCCGCCTCCGCTCACGCCACAGCAAATCACCGCGGCTGACGCCTGGGGCCTCACAGCGGAGGAGCGGGAAGCCTGTCGTAAGCGCATGGGGGGCCTCGAATCTGACGGCATCTTCACTCCGCCCAGCGTCAAAGGCATCATTGCCTTTCCCGGAAACCTGGGCGGCATGAACTGGAGCGGATATGCGTTCGATCCCCAGCGTCAGATACTGGTGACCTTCACCGACAGCATCGCTATGGAAGTTCACCTCATCCCGCGCGACCGTTATCTGCCCATCGAGCGGGCAGCCCAACTCGGCAAGTTCAGGGCTGAAGTATCGCCGCAGCACGGAGCGCCCTATGGCTTCAGCCGTGCGCCCATTCTCTCTCCGCAGGGTTTGCCCTGCAATTCGCCCCCCTGGGGATCGCTTGTGGCGGTTGATCTTGCAACGGGAAAAACCCGTTGGAGCGTGCCACTCGGAACCAGCCAGGACTATATTCCGCGCCTGTCTCCTCCCATCCACGGCATGTTTGGACTCGGCGGACCTATCGTGACCGCCGGCGGCTTAATCTTTATCGCCGGAGAGGTTGGTGACAATTATCTGCGGGCTTTTGATATTGAAACCGGGAAGGAACTCTGGAAGGGGCGACTGCCCGTAAGCGGCCAGGCTACGCCCATGACCTATGAAATCAACGACAAGCAGTATGTGGTGATCGCCGCCGGAGGCCACGGGAAGCTTGGAGATAAGCTGGGCGATTCACTGGTGGCCTTTGCGCTCCCCTGACAGCTCCTTCGCGTTACTCTTTAATAGCCAAAATCGCATCGAGCGGCGCGCCCGTGTGCTTGCCTTCCACTTCGGCAAAACCTGCTTCTCGCAAGAAGGCCGTATATTCTGAAAGCGTCCGCTCTTTCCCGTCCGTACAAACCAGCATATTGAGCGATTGCGCCAGGGCGTTAAGCGGCCCGGTCTTGGTTTCATCCAGCAGGCGCTCGGCAATGAGCAACGCCCCGCCACGCGGCAGCCGGGCATAAATCCTTCTGAGCAGCAACCGGATTTTCTCCTCGGACCAGTCGTGCAGGATGCGTCCCAGTGAAAACAAGTCCGCCTCGGGCAGCGGATCTTTGAAGAAGTCTCCCGGGATCAACTCGATGCGATCCTGAAATCCACGTTTGTTGACATACTCTCTTGTGACTTCAATCACGCTGGGCAGGTCAAAGACCGCGGCGCGAAGCTTCGGATAACGTTCACAGGCTGCCATGGCCAGGTGCCCGGTCGCGCCACCTAAATCCACCAGGCATTGATAAGGAGTCAGATCAAAAGCCTCGATGACCCGAGGTGAGCTGAGCAGTCCGAAGCCGTGCATGCCGGCAAGGAAATCACGCTTAGCTGTTTCGGTTTTGAAGAAGTGATCAAAAAGAGAACCTGCGACACCAAATACCTGCTGCCACCGGTTGGTGCCTTCACGCACAGCGTCTTCAAGCTCTCCCCATAACGGATAGAGCGCCCGATCCGAGTAAAGAACGTAGCCCGTCAGTGTTGAATCGCTGTCGCGGCGGAGATAAGTTTGCGCAACAGGCTCATTGGCATACTCACTGTTGTCTTTGCGCAGCAGCCGTAGCCCTACGCAGGCATTAAGCAACCGTTCAAGAGCATCGGCATCCGCGCCAATCGCCCGGGCCAGGTCGTGTGCCGCCCGTGGACCGTTTCCGAGCAGATCGAAGATCCCCAGAGACACCGCCACGAACATAATCTTGGAGTAGCGAAATGCGTGAATCAATTCGATGACGATAGCAGAATCAGAATCGGGCATATCAGTTCCCAGGCGTTGAGGACAGGCTAAGGGTGAGGGAGGTGCTGTTGTTCAAATACCTTGCGCAGAAAATCTTCGACGTCTTTCAGACCTTGGTGCTGGCTGAAGATCTCCGCCACCAAACGCTGGGCTTCGTTACGGGAGTAGCCCAACTGCTCAAGCGCCTGAAGGGCTTCAGCCTTGACCTCCACAATCGATTCTTTCTCGATGGAAAGCGGTTCTTCAGAACGAGCCAGAGCGAATTTGGCCATCTTGCCGCGCAGTTCCGTGACCATGCGCTCAGCCGTCTTGGTGCCGATAAAGGGCAAATCTTTCAGGAAGGCCGTATCGCCATGCTCGATAGCGAGGGCGATTTCATTCATGGGGCGGACCAGGCACTTGAGCGCCCGCATAAAACCGACGCCGGGAACCGTGGTGAACGCCTCAAAAAACTCGCGGTCGAGAGGATCGAGAAAACCAATCAGCCGCGGCGTCAAGTGGCCTCCCCCGACGCCGCCATCGATGTAGTGGATCGTATACAGGGTCCAGGGATTACGCCGCTCCGCCTCCGGCATCAGGCGCAGACGAGAGGCGATTCCGGAAGGCACCAGAATTTCGTAGCAGAGCGCTCCCACTTTGAGGAATAGCGAATTGCGCTGAATGCGCTCGTATAAAATCTCACCGGTAATTTCAGTGATCATCCTGTTGATCAACTCCGCCGGCTGGTCTTGCCATCCCGGTGAAGCGAATGCGCGTAGCACAGAGCTGCGGCCAGCGCATCCGCGACGTCCGGGGGATGAGGAGTTCGCTCCAGAGAAAAGAAATGTCGCACTGCACGCTGCACCTGAAGCTTGGTGGCATTGCCATTGCCCGTCACAGACTGCTTGATGCGCTTGGCCGAGAGGCTTTTCACCGGCACGCCTGCCAGCCGCGCCGCCAGGCAGATGACCCCCCGCGCGTGGCTCATCAGAATCGCCGTTTGCGGATAAAAAGCGTGACTGTACACTTCCTCCAGGCACATCATCTGAGGATGAGATTCCAACAGTAATTGCCGCAATTCCTCAAAAAGCGAGCACAACCTTTCCGGCAGATTATCTCCCTTACTCCGCGGCAGTCGAATGACACCCGCTTCGGAAAGCCTGATCTGTGTGTCGGATGTTTCGATCAATCCATACCCGGTCACGTTCAGCCCCGGATCAATTCCAATAATGCGAACCGGAATTTTGGAGCCTGCCATGGGAGAGATTGTAATGGGAAAGCTTAAAAACCAAAAGGGTGCGAAACGTTCAGTAGATGCGGCGAGCACGCGCCCGGAAGTTGCTAAATCTTCGCAGCTTTAACGCTTTCTTCCAATTCGGACCCGCGCTGCCTGCCCTTTCCCTGCCGCCCCGCGGGCTCCGCCTGCCGCAAAGAGAGAGCGTGGTCCCACCGCACCCGCGGCAGAATGATTTCGGGGCGGATGCGCTGAGCATTCTCCTGGATGCGAGCCAGCATGCTGTCGATGAGGACGTCTGAAAGTCGGTGCGGTTCGAGGCCGAGATCCAGCAATTTCTGGTGCCGCGCATTATAGTAATGGGCTTCAGCCTCGATCCTGGGATTCTTGAGGTGCTGCAATTTGACGCTCAAACCGAGTTTTTCGCCCTGCCGTTTCACAAGTTCCGCCAGTTCCAGGACGCTGAAGATTTCCGTAAACTGGTTAAAGACGCGATACTCACCCATTGCAGGCGGATTAAGCAACGCCAACTCCACGCAGCGCAAGGTGTCCCGGATATTGAGGAAACCGCGTTTCTGTTTCCCTTGGCCATATATGGTGAGAGGAACGCCAGCCACAGCCTGAACGCAGAACCGATTGAGCGCCGTGCCGAAGACTTCGTCATAGTGAAAACTGGTAACCAACTCAGGATGGAGAACTGTTTCGTCGGTTTCGATGCCGTAAACCACGCCCTGGTTCAAGTCTGTAGAGCGCAATTTCCAGACTCGACAGGCGAAGAGAATATTATGGCTGTCATGAACTTTGGAAAGGTGATAAAACGACCCCGGCTGTTTCGGGAAGGGAAGCACATCTCTTCGGCCCTTGTGCTCGATCTCAATAAAACCTTCCTCGATGTCGATGTTGGGCGTGCCATATTCACCCATGGTCCCCAGCTTTACCAGATGGCACTGTGGAGCGTGCTCGCGCATGGCCCACAGTACGTTGAGCGTGCCGGTAATGTTATTGGTCTGAGTGAATACGGCGCGACGCTGATCCATCATGGAAAAAGGCGCCGAAGGCTGCTCACCATAATGGACAATGGCTTCAGGCCGGAAATCGCGGAGAATTTCCTTTGTTTTTGAATAGTCACATAAATCCGCCATGGTCGCGTGGATCGTCAGCCCAGTAACCTGCTGCCATATCTTCACACGCTCTTCAAGGGGGGGAATGGGCATCAACGGCGTGATATTCAATTCCTTTTCCCAGCGGCGCTTGGCGAAATTATCGACAACGGCTACTTCGTGGCCCCGTCTGGAAAGGTGCATGGCTGTGGGCCAGCCCAGATAGCCGTCGCCACCTAAGATCAGAATCCTCATGACGTGTTTTATCCTGTTCCTGTTGAAATTGAACTTCCGCCCCGTTGCACCCCGTCAGGGCGGGAAAACATAGATTGCGAAATTCCGCAGGAAAGAAAGCTGCGCAGCGATTCTGCCATCCTTGGCCGACGCCGAAGGCGCGGTGGGGCTTCGCTGAGTACACCCCGTTCCTCCGCATCATGCCAAATGGCGGAGGTCGTAAGTCGAGAACATGAAGAACCTCCATCGTTATACATCGAGCTTGCCGCTCGTGGCAAGTTTCCCATTGCCCCGTCTCTGAGATAGAGCCCCAGCGCAGAATGGCGAGAAGCGGTTTTCGCTGCACTTTGCATGTGAAGTACATGGCTCTTAACTATCAGATTATGCGCCAGATACGGAGGTCGATATTTATCCCTTTGCTGCTATCCTCCGCCCGTCGCTTGTGTTAGAATTGGGACTAAATGGAGTTACAAAGAGAATAGCCTGGGGCGGAAAACGGCGTCCTGCCGAAGGAAGCAACTTTAGGGCGGGGGTTGTCATCTCCCTCTGGGTAGACAGAAGCAGTGCTGGGACAGGGCTGTTTGAGCCGCAGGGATATGTGAACGATGCCACCCACCAAAATTGAGACGGTGACTGGTTCGATCCGTGAAGGTACACATCGATCCAAGCCGCAAGAGATTACTTATCAACCCGCATTTGTTGAGAGCCCCTTCATCCTCGCTTCGCTTTGGCGCCTGATTCAGGAGCGAAGGCGCGAACCCAAGATCACCGTACCCCGCGAATATTACCGCGGCGAAGCGACCTTGCCGGTATCCGACATGCCGCCGCTCGTCCGCGATCTGCGTGACCAGATTAGAAGCTTGTTTGAAAAGCCCGAGCCTCCAGCTATTCCGATCACCTCACAACCCACTGAAGTCGAAGATCTTTGGAAAGATTACAAGCACCAGCCGATGTCCTGGCTGAATTCCGTCATCTTTCACGTGATTGTGATCGCGGCATTGTTGTTGCCTTACATTGTCTGGGGCTGGCGCCACCCCGAACAGAAGCAGGCTGAAGTAGTGCCTATCACGCTTTCTCCCTATGCCCTACACTTGCCCCCTGCCCCGAAAAAAGCCGGAGGAGGTGGTGGAGGCGGCGAGCGTTCGACCACGCCGGCTTCAAAGGGCGCTGTTCCGAAATTTTCCTGGCAGCAACTGGCACCGCCTACCGTCAAGATTAATATTCCCAAGCCGAAACTGCCGGTTGAACCGACTCTGCTGGGACCGCCAGACGTGAAACTTCCCCAGATGGCAGATAGCACATGGGGTAATCCTACTGCGGTTCCAGGCCCGCCTTCCAATGGACCCGGAACCGGTGGTGGCATTGGAACAGGCTCAGGGACGGGCATCGGCTCAGGGAATGGCGGGGGCCTGGGTCCGGGAAGCGGCGGTTACACGGGGGGTGGGGTGTTCAGTGTAGGTGGTGGAGTGAGCGAACCTGTCCCCATTTACGATCCGGATCCGCCTTACTCCGAGCAAGCTCGCAAAGCTAAGTATCAGGGGACTGTGGTACTCATGATCGTCGTGGACGCACAAGGAAACGTTCGCGACGTTCAGGTTGTCAAGCCGCTGGGCCTTGGGCTGGATGAAGAGGCTGTCAAAACCGTCAAGACCTGGAAGTTTAAGCCTGCCCAACGGAACGGTGTCCCTGTGGCTGTGCGGCTAGACGTGGAAGTTACCTTTCGATTGTTTTAATAGCCCAACACCCCTCCGGAAGTCCGCGTGCAATGGTATTATCGCCAGCGCGAGGAACATGGTATCCTTTATCTGCTGTCGAGTCCTATGCGAGGATAAACGCGTAGATCGACAAGAAGTACAGCCTTGTCTCGTTTCAACCTTTAACAGAAATTCTGTGTGGGGAACTGCGGAAGGAGGAGGGGTGTAAGATCTTGCCGCTTTCCAGCTTTATGCCTGGATTGATGACACCGAGGTCCCCTGCCTACAGATTCCCGAAAGTCATTTCCTTGTGTAACGTTGGACAAAATTCAGGAACTTACCCAGATATCGTATGGAGCTGTCTACAGTGCAGAAATCGGAGAGCACGCCTCCCCAAATCATCGAATTGACCTTGGCGCACAGTCCTGATTCGGACGACGCCTTTATGTTCTACGCGCTGGCTACGCGCAAAATCCCAACCGGGAACTTGCGATTCAGCCACACGTTGGAGGACATCCAAAATCTGAATCAGAAGGGGCTGGAAGGAGTTTTTGATATTACGGCGGTCTCCTTCCACGCCTACGCCTACATCGCTGATCACTACATTCTGCTTCCTTGCGGAGCCAGCTTCGGCGAGCGCTATGGGCCCATGATTGTGGCCAAAGGAAAGCTTGGCGCGTCGGACCTGAAGAAGCGCCGCATTGCAATTCCCGGTAAAATGACGACGGCCTACCTGGCGCTGATGCTGTTCGAGCCGGAGATTGAACCCGTTGTGGTCCCCTTTGATCAAATACTTGATTCGGTGGCCAGGGGCGAAACGGACGCCGGGGTGGTCATCCATGAAGGGCAATTGACTTACGGTCTTCAGGGCCTCAGCAGGGTGATTGATTTGGGCGAATGGTGGCATCGTGAGACCGCTCTTCCGCTTCCTCTGGGCGGAAATGTCATCCGCCGGACGCTCGGTCCGGAACTCATTCGACGAGCTTCACAGATCCTACGGGCGAGCATCCGTTACAGTCTGGATCATCACGAGGAGGCGCTGGCTTATGCCATGCAATTCGCTCGCGGTCTGGATGCTTATACAGCCGACAAGTTCATCTCCATGTACGTTAATCACTGGACCCTGGATTACGGCGAAGACGGTCGTCGCGCAGTTCAGACCCTCTTGGATCGCGGCTTCGAGCGCGGTCTGCTGCCTCAACATGTGCAAGCGGAATTTGCAGATGATAAAGACGCCGTTCCAACTGATCACCAGGACGCTGCCCAAAGCTCTCTGCTTTCCTGAGTCAACACGGAAGCAGTCTTCGGCAATCAACTCCATCTGCATATCGACATCGCAGGATCCCTTACGGCAATTGTGAAAACGGCATCAGGAGGGGCGGCTGAGCCATAAAGGAGAGCCGGGCAATCTCCTTCACCGCGCGTGTAAGGTGTTTCTCTCGCGTAGGCTCAAGCGTCATGACAAAGGGCAATTTTTCCTTGGAGTGGGCAGGTTCCTGCAAGACGGAATCGATATTGATGCGATGTCGCGCGAGGATGGCGCACACTCGCGCAAGAATACCGGGCTGGTCGCGGACGACGAGGCGGAGGTAAGCCGCCACTTCGTTTTCATCCGGTGCGGCAATGCGGGCCGGGCGCCAATGAGTATAGCCGAGCGGCGTGGTGGTTGAGCCGCCGGAAACGATAGCACGGGCGATCTGAACGACGTCGGAGAGCACCGCCACGCCGGTGGGTTCGCCGCCTGCGCCGCGCCCCGTCACCATCGTATTTCCTCCCTTGTTCCCCACCAGCAGCACGCTGTTCAGCGCCCCCATCACGGCCGCCAGTTGTGCGGAGCGTGGAATCATCAGCGGGCGAACAAAAATCTCAATGCTCCCTTCGGTGCAGCGGCGGGCCCCGGCAATGAGCCGAATGGTGTGGTCGAGGCGATGAGCGTAGGCGAAATCCACATTCTCAATTCGCGTGATGCCCTCAACTGGCACGTGCTCAACCGCCACAGGCTGCCCGAAGCAGATCATGGCCAGGATGGCGATTTTATAGCGCGCATCGTAACCTTCCACGTCAAACGAAGGGTCCGGCTCGGCATAACCCTTCTGCTGCGCTTCAGAGAGCGCTTCGCGGTAATCGCAACCACGGCGCTCCATTTCAGTCAGAATATAATTAGTGGTTCCGTTGAGAATACCGTAGACGGCGGTGAAATGCTCGCCTGCCAGACCTTCGCGGATCGCGTGAAGAATAGGAGTACCCCCGGCCACGCAGGCTTCAATTCCCAGATTGACGCCGGCTGCGCGGCTTCGCTCGACCAGGTCCATGCCGTGCTCGGCCACAAGTTGTTTGTTCGCCGTCACCAGATGCTTGCCGGCCGCGAGCGTCGCCTGCGCGATAGCGCGCGCAGTAGGGAGCTTTCCGACCAGCTCGATGACAATATCGATCTCGGGGTCGCGCACCACCTGCTTCCAATCCGGGGTGATTTCCACTGGCTGCCCGAGCCAGGAAAGGTCGCGTTGGACGATGCTGCGTGAGCAAATCGTCTTGAGCTTCAGCTTGCAGCCCAGACGCCGCTCCAGCTCGCGCTGGTGTTCCAGCAACACTTTGACGGTTCCAGCGCCAACCGTACCGAGGCCGATCAGCCCGATTGAAACGGAACGAGGGCCGGGCTTGCCATTTCGGGTAGCGGAAGCGGTCTGCGCAATCTTGCCAGGGGCCATGTTTCTCCTTGGAAAAGAGGTATTGTGAAGCAGCGACCTGAGCGGCTATTTTAACATGTCAGGATTGCGCGCCTCCGGGTCGCAATCAGCGCCTCACCCTTGCCACCGCATTTTTGAAGCCGTAGGATGATGCCATGGCTGTGCTGAACCCTGTGGATACGTTGCGTCGCGTCGCTTTCTTTGCCGTCTTGCCGGTCAAGGAAATCGAGGCTCTGGCGACCCATTGTGCCATCCGCAGGCTAGCCAAGGACGAAATGCTCTTTAATGAAGGCGACCCCTGCGAGGGGCTCTTTGTGGTGCAGTCCGGCGCGATCAAGGTTTTCAAGATGGCCGACAGCGGGCGCGAGCAGGTGCTGGGTATTGACCGCGCGGGATCAACCGTGGCTGAACTGCCTCTCTTCGACGGCGGCAACTATCCTGCCTCTGCCGCTGCGATGGAGGATTCTACCCTCTTGTTCCTTCCCAAGCGTGAGTTCCTGAATCTCTGCCGCGAGAATTCCGAAGTGGCCTTCGCAGTAATTCGCACACTGGCCTGGCGTTATCGTTATTTAACCACCCTGGTTGAAGAGTTGTCGCTGAAGGAAGTCAGCCACCGCCTGGCGCGCTTTTTGCGCGATCGCGCGCTCCAAGAAGGGGTGCGCACGCGGCGCGGCATCGAATTCCCGCTTCAGGAAACGAACCAGGAAATTGCCGCTGAGATTGGTACGGTGCGCGATCTGGTTTCACGCAATCTGAGAAGGTTCGTGGACCGTGGCATTCTGCGCCTGGAACTGCGCCGGGTCATCATCCTTGACATGGCGGAGCTTGAAGTGCAGGCAGCGGGCTCCAAGCGGGCGGTGGCGGCGGAGAAATCCGTCATTTCAAATTTCAAATAGTCCTGTTGGTCTCGTGTACCTCCTACTCCATCAATATTTGCGCATCTTAAAAATAGACCCTCAAAGACACAGGGTAATTATGAAAATCATCCGCCTCCATTCGCGACGCTATGTATAGAGGGACACAGGATCGAATGAGCACAGGCGGAGCAAAACTGCGATATTTGCATTCCTGGTCAGCATACGCCGGCTCGCATGCCATGCTCCCACCCGTGGGCACCTTTCCCTTGCTGCGATGCCTCGCCCACCATGGGGGCACTTTCAACCGCAAAAAACGGATAGAGGGTTTCCTCCCTGATCCGCATAATGAATGTTGTGGAGAGGACTTATGCTAAGAAGAAGAGCGAGCATCGGGAAAAAGAATCGTCTGGAACCCTTGCGCTGCTGGCAGGCGGTTAAGACGCGGGACCGCAAATGGGACGGCGTCTTTGTCTATGGCGTGCGTTCAACGCACATTTACTGCCGCCCGTCCTGTCCGGCTCGGCGGCCAGGTAGGAATCGGGTGATTTTTTTCGCTTCCTCTGTGGCGGCTCAACGCTCAGGCTTTCGTCCCTGCCGCCGCTGCCATCCCGAGCAGGAACAGATCCTGGATCGGCGGGCGGAGACGGCGCGCGAAATGTGCCGCTACATCGAATTGCACCACGATGAGCCGCTGAGCCTCGCAATACTGGCCGCTGAGTTCCACAGAACTCCGAGTCATCTGCAGCGGACCTTCAAGCAGGTGATAGGCGTAAGTCCGCGCCAATATGCCGACGCCTGCCGCATGGGACGCTTGCGAGAGCTGTTGCGTTCTGGTCAGGCCGTCACGCAGGCGCTTTACGATGTGGGCTTTGGGTCCGGCAGCCGCCTCTACGAGCGCTCTTCCTCCCACCTGGGTATGACTCCCGCCACTTATCGTCGAGGAGGAGCTGGCATGAAAATCCACTATACCATTGTGCCGTGCCGTCTCGGTCAATTGCTGGTGGGGACGACGGAGCGCGGCATCTGTGTTGTTCGGCTGGGGGATTCCGCAAAGGCGCTCGAAGCAGGGCTACGGGCGGAATTCCCGCAGGCGAGCTTTGCGGATTCGAAGCCCAAACTTGCACGCTGGGTCAGGGAGATTGTATCCCGCGTCCAGGGGAATGCACCCGGCGACGAAATCCCTTTGGATGTTCAGGCTACGGCCTTTCAGCGCCGCGTCTGGCAGGCGCTCGGCGAAATTCCACGAGGGACAACACGCTCCTACCGGGAGATCGCGCAGGAAATTGGCAAGCCGCGGGCCTTCCGCGCTGTGGCTCGCGCATGTGCCACGAATCCGGTGGCCGTGATTGTGCCCTGCCATCGCGTGGTTCGCTCCGATGGCAATTTGGGTGGATACCGGTGGGGGCTCGAGCGAAAGGAGCAGCTCTTGAAGCTGGAAAAGGAATCCATCCGGAACAACCCAACTTCCGGAAGCCCTTAGTGGGCGGTTGAAAACTCTACCAGGCGTCATTTTGCGGAATCGCAGGCACAGTCCCTTCATTGCCCTGAAAAAGCACCCTGTGGCGTCAGCTATCCCTTTGCAAAGCTCAGGACAGGCTTTGTCGGCTTCATCTGAAGCCCGCGAAGTGCTGGCGCTACATTTCTTGCCATTTGAAATGCATGACAGGGAACTCTCTCACTTATGTAGCCCGGAAAAAAAGGCTTGACAAATAGGCGAACAAAAAGCGAAAATAGGGCAGCTTACATGGAAGGAGAGTCCCCATGCAACACTCCCTTGCCTGTTTGTCGCCCCTAGCCCAACCCCGCACGGGAATTGCCCGGCTTGCCGCGGAAAGTCCCCAGGTGCGTGAGCGCGCTCAAGTAGCCTATTTCGCGTTACCGGTGCGCTCGGCGCTCAACCGGGAATCCAGCGGAAACAAACCATTTGTTTGGACGCTCAATCCCTATCGCGGCTGCGAGTTTGGTTGCAAGTACTGCTACGCTCGTTACACCCACGAATTCATGGAGAAGTGGGACGGGCTGGATTTTGAGCGAAAAATATACGCCAAGGTCGGGTCTCCGGCACTCCTACGTGCGGAGCTTCGCCGTGCGCAAGACAAAGGCCTGCCGATTGCCCTGGGGTCGGCGACCGACCCGTTCCAGCCCGCTGAGAAACAGTTTGAGATCACGCGGCGGTTGCTTGCGGCTTTCGCGGAGTTTGAGGGGCTCCGGCTCTCGATCGTCACCAAATCGACGCTGGTCACGCGCGATCTTGATTTGCTAAAGTTGCTTTCGCGCCGGCACCGCTTATCAATCCATGTGACGGTCACAACCACCGACGAGCATCTGGCGCGGCTGCTTGAGCCGAAAGCGCCGCCGCCCGCACGGCGACTGGAGGCGGTCAGGAAGCTCGTTTCCGACGGCATTTATGCGGGCGTCAACGCCATGCCCATTATGCCCGAGATCAATGATTCACCCACAGCTCTCGAAGACCTGGCGCGGCAAGCCGCAGCCGCTGGAGCCCGGTTTATGCACGGCAACACGCTCTATCTAATGCCTGCGGCGCTGAGGCAGTTCATGCCTTTTCTTGAAAAGGAATTCCCCCACCTGGTCCGTCTCTATCGCAAGCTTTATGCACGCTCGGCCTATCTCCCGAAAGATTACCAGGAAAAAATCGCAGACCGCGTTGCCATCCTCCGCGCGCGCTATAATCTGATTGGTCCCGGGCCGCAGGCGCCGACTCTCTCTGGTCCTACCCAGCTTGCGCTTTGGTAGCGGAAGTGGTTTGGCAACTGAAGGCTGGATGCAGGAAAGAATCTGAAACCCTTCGCTGTCTTATTCCTGAAACAAGGCCTCCTCGCCGGGATACGTAATCTGCAATCCCGCGACATGCGCAAACGGCGTGAGTGTGTGAGCTTCGGCGCATTTCCCGCTCATGATATGTTCGACATGAACGCCGCGCACCAGGAGCGCATCCGCAATGAGCGAGCGATGGCATCGCCATGGAACGGCTTCTGCGCACATGATGGCTGTCCGCCGCAGGCGGGCGAGTTTCAAAAGCCTGTCGAGGCCGCTCTGGAATTCCGGCTGCAGCATGTAATCTGCAAAGCCACGAAATGAGGCATTGCGCCAGCCGGTGTTCGGCGAATCGCGATGAGCATGACGCAGCCCGCCCAGTTGCGGCATGTGGACATAACGAATGGACACGGCCTTCAAAGTTTCAGACAGTTGATCAGTATCGAATTGAGGATTATGCCGTGAGCGCGGAATCGTACGAACATCCACCAGTTGCTTTATGCGAAACATTTTGAGCAACTCGACAAACGCCTTGATGGGCCGCGTCGAATGCCCGACGGTGTAAAGGGTGAGAGGTTTTGCTGGAGAACTGGAAGGCATGCCGTCTTGACGTCGGATTGGCTGGTGTTCAGCGCGTTACCCAAAATCTATCATGCTGAGTCTTTCACCGCTCAGCCCGAAGCGCTCCTCGCGTTTTTCCGAACCCAGGTCTCAATGCGGCCCAACGCTTTTCGGATATTCTCCACAGAGTTAGCGAACGAGAACCGCAGATAGCCTTCACCCCACTTGCCAAATGCTGTTCCGGGCAGGCAGGCGACGCCCGCTTCGTTCAGGAGCGCGTCGGAGAGTTCACGGGAGCGGATGCCAAGGCCTGTGACGTTGGGAAATGCGTAGAAGGCGCCGTGGGGTTGGGCGCACCGAAATCCAGGAATTCGGTTAAGGCCCTCGACCATCACTCTGCGACGGCGGCGAAATTCCCCCAGCATCTCGTCCACACTCGATTGGTCTCCACGGAGTGCTTCCACGCCCGCGATCTGAGTGAATGTGGCCGTGCAGGAATTAGAGTTAATCATCAACCGGATGACCTGGTCAGCGAGTTCTGGATGCATGATGCCATATCCCAACCGCCAGCCGGTCATGGCATAGGTCTTGGAAAAGCCATCCAGAATGATGACCCGGTCGCGAAGGGTACGAAACTGCGCAAGGCTTGTATGCTCACCCTCATAGATAAGGCGATGATAGATTTCATCGGAAAAGATGAACAAGTCGTCGCGGTCTGCAAGCCCTACCGCGAGCGCTTCAATTTCAGAACTTGCCATCACGCCGCCGGTCGGATTGTGAGGCGAATTGAAGATCACGAGCCGAGTGCGCGGGGTGAGTTTCTCAAGAATCGCAGCCGCGCTCACGTCAAAATCGTTTTCCTCACGCAAAGCGTAGGGCACAGGACGTGCGCCGAGAAAACGGATCATGGACTCGTAAATCGGGAAGCCCGGGTTGGGATAGAGCACTTCGTCATCTGGCTCAACCAGCATCAGCATGGCAAAGAAAAAGACCGGCTTGGCGCCCGGAGTGATCACCACCTCGGAGGGATCAATGGAGATTCCGCGGCGTTTTCCAGCATCCTCCGCCACTGCCTGGCGAAGTTCCAGGAGCCCTGCGGAGGGCGCATAATGCGTCCCTCCCTCACGCATGGCCTGCACAGCCGATGCGATGATGTGCGGCGCCGTCGGAAAATCCGGCTCTCCGATTTCTAGATGAATAATGTCGCGTCCCTCCGCTTCCAGTCGTTTCGCACGAGCCAGCACTTCGAAAGCCCCTTCGGTTCCTAATAGCGACATGCGTCGGGCGAGGCGGAACTTGCTCTCAATCAGACTCATGGTCGTTGGCTTCCCATGCCACGGATAGCATAGGGAAGGTTCGTCCGATTGTCCAGCCGGCTGGGAGTCTGCTGGAAATCGGCTCATCGAACAAGAGTGCCTTAGGATGTTAATGATCGTGGAAATGATGTACCATGCTTTTTCGATTTTATTTATGAGAACCCTTTTTACACGGAGAACTCTGGAAAGACCTTTTCACCCGAGCCGTCCAGATGAGATGGGTCGGGTGTGGCCGGACGCCGCTCGTGAATGGGGGAACGAAACCCTGCCCGGGAGTTTCCATGAAAATCACATCCATTGACATTCGAGTTTGCCGCAATACGCGAGAAGCGATGTCGGATTCCGAGATGCGAGCCGGAGGGAAGTCAACGTTCGATTTTCTCGTCGTCTCGATGAACACTGACGAGGGGCTGGAGGGGCACTCTTTCGGGTTTGCGGGTCGCGGCGCCGAGATGGCGGGGAGCATTGCTGCCTCAGCTTTGAAGCCTTTCTTTCTGGGTAAAGATGCGCTGGCGCGCGAAAAGCACTGGCAGGATTTCCGCACTTATGACCGCTGGTGGAATCATGTGCCAATCTACGCCTACGGCCCATTCGATATATGCCTCTGGGATATTGCCGCAAAACAGGCGCAACTGCCCCTCTATCGACTGCTGGGCGAGTATCGCCGGAAAGTCCCGGTCTACGCCAGTTCATTTGTGCTGAAAACACCTCAGGACTACGCCCGGCAGGCTCTGGAAGTGAAGGGGCGCGGCTGGCATGGTTACAAACTTCATCCCCCCGGCGATTATGATTTCGATCTGGCCGCCTATCGCGCCTGCCGAGAGGCTGTCGGCCCGGAATTCAAGCTCATGGCTGATCCGGTCGCGGCTTACAATCACGAGCAGGCATTGCGGATGGGAAGGGAGCTTGAGAAGCTGAATTATTACTGGTTTGAAGAGCCGCTCTTTGACGTGGATTTTAACGGTCTCCGCAAGCTCGCCTCGCATTTGGATATCCCGATCTGTGGCACGGAAGTGCTCGTGGGGCATCACTACTCAACCGCTGAGTGCATCGCCACCGGAGTGGTCGATATGGTGCGCACGGATGTGTCCTGGAAAGGCGGCATCACACCCGTCATGAAGACCGCGCACCTGGCTGAATCTTTTGGCTTCCAGTGTGAGTTGCACACCACGATCTATCATCCTCTTGAGATCGTCAATCTGCACTGCTGCTGCGCGATCTCCAATTGCGAGTTCTTTGAGCTCCTCTATCCGCTCTCCTATATGGAGTTCGGAATGAAAAACAAGATTGAGATTGACGCCGAAGGTTACGCCCACCCGCCCGAAATGCCGGGGACAGGAGTGGACCTGGATTGGGATTTCATTGAAAATTGCACCATCCAGAGATTGTGAGGCCATACGCCATGGTGGCTTGCAGATGATGATGCCACCCAAGGCATTGCCGAAGTTCCGAGATCGATTCGCAAAAGCGTGAAAGGGAATAGAATCATGACTCTAACCAAGGTGGTTCGGCATGGGCAGGTGTTGAAGGTGCGCCCTGAGAAGATCGATGAATACGTGCGTTATCACGCCGCCGTCTGGCCTGAGGTTTTACGCACGATTCATGAATGCAATATCCGGAACTATTCGATTTTCCTCAAGGATGACACGCTCTTCGCATATTTCGAGTACATCGGTGATCATTTTGAAGCGGATATGGCGAAGATGGCCGCCGATCCTAAAACTCAGGAGTGGTGGGCCATTATGATGCCGATGCAAGTGCCGGTTGCGACCCGCAAGGAAGGCGAATGGTGGGCCGAAATGAAAGAGGTATTTCATACGGACTGATTCCACGACCGGACGGGTTGCAGTGCCACGGGCTGGAGTGGGCAATCGTTGTGGCCCTTTTAGCGGTCATGCTGAGATTTCCCTTTTGCGGAACGGCTCAGGAGCTGGATGCGGTGGTGACGAAACAGAGTCGTTCGCCCACTCGCATCGCTGATGAGATTGCCGATCCGGCGGAGCGTAAGGCTTATCTCGAGTTTTTCAAAAAGCATTCTCCTGCCGAAACAGCCGCCCTCGCAGAGGCTTTTCTGGCGAAGTATCCCACATCCTGGGAACTGACTCAGATATATGCCATCGCGGCCAGAGCCTTGATCAACCTCAATCGTTACTCCGAGGCGCTGGATTATGCCCGCCGGTCGCTTGCGCTCTACCCTGAAGACCCGCTGCTCTTGGTTCCCATTGCCAATGTTCAGGCGCAGATGCAGGATACATCGGGCGCCGAACAAAGCGCCGAGGAGGCGCTCATCGATCTGGACCGTTTCACAAGGCCCGCCTCGGTCTCTGAGCGTGACTGGCCCGCTTTGCGACGGAACCTTAAAGCTTCTGCCTATTTCGCACTGGCCCGCGCAAAAACAGATGAGGCGCTGGGCTCCCGTGACTTAAGTCAGCGGTCAAAATTGCTCCATGAAGCGCATTCCAACCTGGTGCAAGCGCAGGAATTCAATCCAAAAGATGCGGAGATTGTCTATCTGCTGGCTCTGGTTGATTTGGCCCTGGGGAAGCCGCGTGAGGCCGCCTTGGGTTTTGCCAAGGCCGCCCGGGAGGGCAGCCCACTGCGCTTGAAGGCGATGGAGCATTTAGAGAAGCTGTATTCTACTTCTCTTCAGAAATCCAGCTTCAGCTTTCAGGATTATCTCAAGGGTTTGCGCGCACAAGCTCAGGCAGAAGCTCGCGCCTCGCGGCCTGAGAATCAGCCTTCATCCGTACCGCTGCCCGGTTACGCAGGTTCCCAAGCCTGCCGCTATTGCCATGCCAATATCTACGAGGCCTGGACTCATACCGGCATGGCCCGAATGCTTCGCCCTTATCGCCCCGAGAATGTGATTGGTGACTTCACGGTTCACAACACATTCTATGGAGGCGACCGGGTATTGCTGGAAAACGGAACGCTTCAGGTCATCCCCGGAAAAAACCGCTGGCTCTTCGCCCGCATGTTCATCCGTCATGGCCGCCATTATTTCGCGACCCGCGACTTTGATGGCCACTGGCGCACTTATCCGGTGGATTACACGATCGGGTCCAAGTGGGAACAGGGTTACGCGACACGCCTGCCGGACGGCGAGATTCAGGTTTTTCCCATTCAATATAATGTGCGGCTCAGGAGTTGGGTGGACTTCTGGCAATTCATTGACCCGCCCGGAAGCCCGCGCGCCGACTTGCATCAGTGGGGCAAGATGGGCGTTTGGACCAACTACCAAGTGAATTGCGCGGTCTGTCATACCAGCCAATTAAGGAACCCGGCAGGGAAAGACTTTGCTCCCCAGGGCCTTGTTTTCCGCGAGCCGGGCATTGATTGCGAGATGTGCCATGGACCTTGCGCCCGCCACGTCGCGGCGATGATGAAGGGTCAGCCTTATCCCAAGGGACCTTTAGACCCGCCGGTGGATTTCGATAAAACCAACGCTGGGGATTTTCTCGCCATCTGTTCGCAGTGTCACATGCAGTCGGCCGTGCGTGAGCCTGGCCCGCACGGGGAGCTGAATTACTCAACGCAGGGAGAATTCTTCGAGCGTTACCAAAGCCGCCCCTATGATGAATTCTCGCACCTGGGATTTTATAAGGACGGAAGATTTCGCCAGACCACTTTTATTGTTGAAGCGCTGATGCGCTCCAAGTGCTACCGTAAAGGCCGCGTGACTTGTGGCAACTGCCACGAAGTTCACGGCTCCAACGCCCCAGCAAACCCAACCTCGCTCAAATTTCCCAAAGAATCCAACTTGATGTGTACACAATGCCATGCGGCCCTCAAGGATCGGGTTGCTCTAGTGCGTCATACGCATCACGCAGTTGGATCGGAAGGCAGCCGATGCGTCTCCTGCCATATGCCGCGCATCATGAACGCTCTGCTCTTTGAGGCGCGAACGCATCGGATCGATGACATTCCAAACGCCGACAATACACTCCGTTTCGGGCAGCAGGAGAGCCCAAATGCGTGTCTGCTGTGCCACCAGGATCGGGACGCGCAATGGGTGAAGCAACAACTCATGGCCTGGAATCTTCTGGTCGGCGGGAAGGCCTTGCGGTGATCCATCGTCCGAACAGTTCTTTCCGGTCGAGCATCTGTAAGCAAGACCTGTTTCTGGCGCTGCTTCTGATCCTGCAGGCTGCACCCTTCGCAAAAGGGCAAACGGCAAAGGCGCGGAGGGTAGAGCAGAGCAGGCAGGAGAAAACCGAGTACCTCAACGCCGTACCCGGGGTACGTTACGTAGGCTCTAAAGCTTGCGCTCCGTGTCACGCAGATATTTACCGGCGGTATTTTCAAACGGCCATGGGCCGCTCGATGGCGCTGCCAACGAATTCCACACCATGGAACGCCCTCGCCGCTCCAGTGACCCTGCACGTTGAGAAGTTCCACCGCTATTACGAAGTCTTTCGCCGGGGATCGGACTTTTATCAGAGCGAATATGAAATCGCTTCTGATGGAAGCGAGGTCTTCCGCGACACGCATCCCATCGCCTATGCTATCGGCGCGGGCGAAAATGGCATTGGCTACCTGGTTCGCCAGGGGAATTATCTTTTTGAAGCGCCGCTTTCTTACTACGCGCGATCTCGTGCCTGGGACCTTTCGCCGGGCTATGAGCTTGCGGATTATGGATTCCACAGGCTTGTGCCGGAATCCTGCATCATATGCCACAGTGGGCGGCCACGGCCTGTGGCGGGGCGACCAGGGTTTTATGAAGACCCGCCATTTGACGAACTGGCGATTGGCTGTGAAAACTGTCATGGACCAGGTCAATTGCATGTGGAAGAGCGGATGAAAGGCGCGCCGCTGCGCGGAGCGGTGGATCGCTCCATCGTAAATCCGGCGGATCTGCCCGGATGGCTGGCGGATAACATCTGCATGATTTGCCACCAGGCGGGCGATACGCGCATCCTGAAACCCGGGAAGTCCTATGGTGATTTTCGGCCGGGCACACCCCTTGATGAGACGGTGGCAATTTTCTCCATCCCTTTCACCCCCTCAGCGCCGCCGAAGTCCCCGCTGCTCCAGCATTATGCGCTCATGGTGTTGAGCAGGTGTTATCGCGCGAGTGGAGGGAAGCTGAACTGCATCACCTGCCACGATCCGCATTTCCAGCCCACCTCAGCGCAAGCTCCAGCTTATTACCGGAGCAAATGCCTGCGTTGCCATACGGAACAGAGTTGCCGCGTGCCGCTCGCCGAGCGCCGTCAGAAATCGCCGCCTGATGATTGCACGGGATGTCACATGCCCCGGCAAAATCTTGAGCGCATTTCTCATTCGGCGCTGACAAACCATCGAATTCTTGCCTATCCGGGCGAGCCCTTCCCGCCCGCAGCTTTTCATCAGACCGCGCCGAGCCTGCCAGACCTGGTTCACGTTGATGCAATTCCCGGAAAGGAAGCTGCGCCGGTCTCGCCCATCGTGTTGCTTCAAGCCTATGGTGAATTGCTGGAGCAGCATCCGGAATACAAGGTACCCTACGAAAAATTGCTGGATGAGCTTGCTCGAACTCAGCCGCGCAATCCGTTGGTGCTCTCAGCGCTCGCACGAAGGATCGTGCGCACAGGCGATCCCGAGAAAGCTGCGACTGCTCGTGAATTCATCCGTCAGGCCATCGTGGCAGGCTCGACGGTGGATTCCGATTACGAGCTTTACGCCAATCTGCTGGCACGTTCAGGGGACCTGGCGCAGGCCGCCACCACATTAAAACAGGGCCTTGCCCTGAATCCCTATTCCACTCGCCTATACAAGACGTTAGCCCTGGTGGAGATCCAGCAGCGCCAATACGGCCAGGCGCTCAGCACAATGAAGCAGGAGCTTCAGATGTTCCCCGAGGATTCTTTCATGCGCATGCTGGTGCAACGGGTGGAGAGCTCGCAGGCGGCGCCATAAGCCACGCTTGACAACATGGGATCCGCAAAGTGCGAGTTCCAAAATATGGGACAGTCTGGGACGGACTGACCCGTTCCCGTACGCCGCTTTGAGGAAGATTCGCTGAGCGGAGTGAGGTTCTCACCTGTTCTCGACGGATTCAGGCCAGGCAACCACAGCGATCTTGCCGTCGGGCAGGCGTTCAAGAACTGGGGCATAGAGGCCCAGCAGCTTCCTTTTCCACCAAAGCCCTTGTGACCGCATCGTCTTTAAATCCGTAAACCAATACTGCCAGACCACCGCCCTCACCCAGCGGGGCGGAGTTCCGTCAAACGGGTTTCCAGCAAAAAGTGAGAGCACACTCGGATCATTTGTCAGCAGCAAGGCTTCCGTCCGCGCGACAAAGGGGTATTGCTGCCACGTGCCCAGCGAAGCGAACCACAGGTTCCAATCGAAGCGCGGCTGGTAAGGTGCGTAAATGCGAGGCGGCTGGCGCACATCCTGCGGCTTATAACGGAACGGATAGGCGATCCAGGTTTCGCCATCGCGAGAACCCTGAAACTCAATCTCATACCTTGCCCGCGTCATCACGGCAAACAAACCATACTGATTGGCGATGCGGAAAGGCTCGAGCGCCTGAATCGGACTTCGAGGCAGCGGCAGGCGTGGAAGCAAAATGAATAGAAGCAAAGCTGTATCCACATAGAAGACCCACCCCAGCAGAATACCCGTAATCACCAGAGAAACGTGGCGATAGGCATCTGCAAGGGCGCCGCGTAGCGAAGCCACCTCGGACGCTTCAGCTCCTGGAACACGTGCCGAGCTTGACTTTTCAGGCGAATGCCACCATCGGGCCAGAATTCGCCAAGGCGGGCTTTCCATTCTGGCTTTTGCGCCCAGCCTTTCCCTAAACGACTCGATGACCGATTGAATAAATCGATCGTCCAGAAGCAGGAAGCCGAGCGAGAGGACAAAGTAATTCAGAAACGTCAGGTTGGCAGTCAAAATGATACCGATTTGAAAAGGGGTCACCATAAAAAAACAGACGATGCGAAAGGGCCGCGGCAGAAAGAGTAACCAGACCAATCCCAGCTCGATCACGAGCGTGATCAGCGCCAGTGCAGCATTGAACGCGTGAGGCAGATGCTGGGCATACCATCCGATCCAGTTGGGAAGCGGGCCATTGGAATAGTAATCGTAAAGCGCGGTCAGATGACGCCACTCTGGATCGCCACCCAGCATCTTCACCAGACCGGATTCAAAATAGATGCGAAACCAGAGCCATTGCAGAAGAAACAGGCTGGCGCGCGAGGGCGGATGGCTTTTCCCGAGGCCCGGGACAAGGCCGGGCGGAGCAAAAAACAGGGTGAGGAACCCCGCGGCGAGCAACATTCCATCCGATTGGTAGGAGGAAAAGTCCTGAGCCGCCACGACAAAGGATAAATAGGTTACCAGGCAGATGGCTGTCGCCCCCCGCGGCCACACATTCAAAAAGAGCAGAAGGGAAGCGACCAGACCGATCCAACAGAGAATCTTCAAAGCCTCCGCGCTGCCGCTGATCCATAAGAACGTGGGAGCGTACCAGTAGCGGATCCATCCAAATAATCGGGCGAGAACCTGAAGATAATGCTGTGCCGGAAGAATGCCGTCGGGGCCGATCAACCCCACGATCTGGAAAAGAAGGGAATAGAATGCCGAAAAGTAAATCAGGCCCAAGGCGCGGAGGAATAGCCAGCGCGGCCAGAGATGCCCCGGACCTTCACGGGGTTCGGAACTGAGCGCCCAACGCGCAAAACGCAGCAGTTGACTCAGGAACACGCCGTCATTTTAGCGTGAAGCTCAGCGCGAAAGGGAGGCGGTCTGGGCTTGGGGCGCCGGACGTCGGTAGATTTCCTCGATCAGCTCGCGATAGCGCTCTTCGACAATGAAACGTCTGACCTTCAGCGAGGGAGAAAGTTCGCCGTTGTCCGTAGTGAATTCGCTGGGCAGCAACGCGATTTGTCGGATTCGTTCAAAAGGGGCAAGCCCCTGGCATGCCTCATCGACTTGCCTTTGCATGAAGGTGCAGATTTCAGGGTGAGTTACCAGTTCCTGCCGCGTTGCCCAGCAGATGCCCTGTTCCCGAGCGTAGGCCTCAAGCCGGTCAAAGTTGGGCACAATCAGCGCGGCGACGAAACGCCGGGAGTCTCCTAAAACCATCAGTTGGCTCACGTAAGGATGTCCCTGGAAGAGACCTTCCAGTTTCTCGGGTGAGATGTATTTCCCCCCGGAGGTCTTGAAGAGATTCTTCTTTCGGCCCGTGATTTTGAGGTATCCCTCCGAATCAAGGGTGCCCAGATCGCCGGTACGGAACCAGCCGTCAACGAAAGCTTCTCCGTTTTCCTCCGGATGGTAGTAGCCGGGTGAGACGTTGGGACCCCGTACCAGGATTTCGCGCCCGCTGGCGCCTTCGGAGCCGGCAGCTTCCTCGCCCAGTTTCACTTCCACTCCAGGGATCACGCGCCCTACCGTCCCAAGTTTCACTGCTCCCGGGTAGTTCACCGAGATGACGGGAGAAGTTTCCGTCAGGCCATAGCCCTCATAAACCGGCAAACCGACCGCGTAAAAGAACTCGGCCAACTCGCGGGAAAGGGGTGCGGACCCAGAAATCATGAAACGCAGTTTTCCGCCCAGCCGCGCGCGAACTTTGGAAGCCACCAGATGATCCGCCACCTCATGCTTCAAGCGCAAAGCCAAAGGGATAGACTGATTCTCCAATCGGCGGCGCGAATACTGCCATCCGATGCCGATTGCCCAATGAAACAACTTCTGCCGCGCTGGCGGCGACTGGCGGACAGCCTCAAGAATCTTTCCATGCACCTTTTCAAGGACGCGAGGAACAACCGCCAGCACCGTGGGGCGAACCTCAAGGATATTCTGGGGAAGCTTTTCAAAGCTTTCAGCATAGGCTATCGAGGCTCCGCTCCAGAACGTAAAGTACTCCAGCATCCGTTCAAAGATGTGGGAAAGTGGAAGAAATGAAACAATGCGGTCAGACGGATCAAAATGAAAGAGAGGGCTACACGCCTGAACATTGGAGGCAATATTGGCGTGCGTCAGCACCACACCTTTCGGCCTGCCGGTTGTGCCTGACGTATAAAGGATCGTCGCTGTGTCGTCAGGCCGGGCTTGCAGAGCCAGCGCCCGGAATTTTTCTTCGGGGTTAGGCGTGTGTTGGAGTTGCTCGTGAATGACCGATTGCCAGGGGAGAACACCTGCCTCAGGATTACCCTGAGATTCCATCGCGATGATAAAGCGCAGTTCCGGCAGCCGGCATCGGACCTCCAGAACTTTCTGCAACTGTTCGGCAGTTGAGACAATGACTCCCCGCGACCCTGAATCCTGCAGGATATACTCAACGTCGGCTGCAGGCAGCGTGGGATAAATGGGAACGTCAATCGCTCCGAAGCCCAGTGCAGCATAATCCGCAAGTGCCCACTCGACTCGGTTCTCCGAGATTAAAGCCAGGCGGTCACCGCGCCGGATGCCCAGCCGATCAAGGGCCAGCGCCAAGGCCGCCGTCTGCCGCAGAGCTTCAGCAGAGGAGAGACCTTGGTAGCGCCCGTTCTGCTTTGTGAGAAATGCATCGGGCTTGGCGTGAGTTTCGGCGGCCTTCAGAAACAGTTCGCTCAGCGTATGAAAGTGGCTGGGTTCCATTCTGGGTTTACATCGTCACAAACGCCTTATATTTCAACGACTGGCGTGAAAATATCGCTGCAATTCTTCGCGGGCAGCAGCTTGATTATCCGCAAGCTCCGGGCCGTAGCCAGGTTCTGAATCCATGTGCAGGATTCGCTCCAGCATCCGGCGTGCATCCTCACGTCGCCCCACCGCGCGATAGCTGTCAGCCAGATAAAGCATGGTCAGCGAATTATCAGGATAACGCTTCAGGCAGTCTTCTAAAAGCTGGACGGAACGTTGCTTATCGCCTCCTTTAAAGAAGGGAGCTCGGTAGTAAAACCTCCCCAGCAGGCGCTCAGCCCCGTATTGCTGATAATTCGGGTCAATTTTCATCACCGTTTCGAGTTCTTGCCGGATCGAATCCACCATCCGTAGGCCCTTCAGCAAGCCGACATCCTCCGCCAACAGCCCTTCATTTGCACCCGTCCAAAAATGGCCCTCGGGACGATGTGGGTCGATCGCCTCGGCCTTCTGCCCGGCGACGATGCCGTCTTCAAGGATCGCCTTCTGCTGTTCGTCAGGCACATGTCGTGCTAGATAGCAGTCGTATTCGGAAATTCGCCACCAGGCTTCATAATCCTGAGGATGACTGCTGATATGAGACCGCAGGATCGCGAGAGCCTTCTGCACATTTTCCAGATCCCGGCGGCCTTTATAGTAACTTTCCGCGCGAGAGATTGCGCCTTGAAGAGCAGCTTCTGCCGGGGAAACATAGGGGAGCATACATGCGAGAGCCGCTATGCAAGCCCATAGAACAAAGGCTGGCTTTATCAGATTCCGAAACGGAGAGAACGATTTTTGCATGTTCGTAAAGAAGAGTTCGCTCAAAGCAGCTTCATCTCCTGTTCAGCAACCGTACAAGCATCCCCGCTCTCACACTGAGCGAAGCATTCGGCGGCAAGCTGGAAGTTAAACCGCGTGATCATACGATACCGGCTCCTCTGATGTCAATGAAAGCATGGGAC
>Ga0209810_1001127_pt1 | contig 44134 bp, 47 predicted proteins | sample Coa_R1_7_FD_187159 | JGI IMG/M metagenome (GOLD analysis project Ga0209810, IMG submission 187159) | Surface soil microbial communities from Centralia Pennsylvania, which are recovering from an underground coalmine fire - Coalmine... | ecosystem: Environmental > Terrestrial > Soil > Unclassified... | reverse complement strand
CGGGATGGCGTCAATGGGGCGGGGATGCAGGCACATCAGAGCCTCCAGGATGGGGAGATACTCCGAGCATGCGCCTTCCTCCCGACATTCGCCAGCAGTATCACTCGGGCCGGCCACGACCACCCGGCGATGCCGATAATTTACGAGACCTAGGGCTCTCCCCAGGGTTAATGCATAGTTAATTTAGCTGCGCTATGCTCACCGTGGAAGTAATCTTGGGCCGTGACGGCCCTATGGAGGAACGTAGTGCGAGCGACCCTGTGTGGCGTTGTAGGCCTCGTTGCGCTGACCGTCGGCGTGACCCCGGCTTCAGCCCATTCTCGGTTCCATCATGATGATCGTCATGCGACCAACTGGACGCAGCGAGATACGGCAATCTACGTGGTGTCGACGTTGAACCTGCTGCGCACCCATCGCGGTCATACGATACCGGACATGCTGCAGCACCGCTTCGGCGTTCGCTCTTTCGATGTCTTTGCCGACACCCAGGCCACTAACCTCTACTACATCGAGTTGGACAAGAGCAGCGGGGAGACCCTGGCCGCCTTTGCCTATCAACTGGGTTGGATGAAGCCGGTGCTGGTGTACTCTCACGTGCCCTTGCCGCCGATCGTTCACTCTGCCACAGTGAAGATTATTCAGTCCTATCAGACTGATAAAAAGACCCTGATCGGCGACTTTAACTCCACGACACCGACCACTTTTTAGCCGCCTGCCCGGAGCCCGCGCGCTCCTGATTCCTGCTAGCGTGGAGAAGCGGGAGGTGAGCGTGGAGTCGGGGAGTAAGGCGCCGGAAATCCCGGAAGACATCGTCGAGGAGTCTTCCGGGATTCCATTTGTACGCCGGCTGCTAACCGGCGAGCGCTTGTATCACAGCATGCCGGCGTTCCGGTCGCGGGACTTTCGCGTGTTCTGGGCCGGCCAACTCATATCGCTCACCGGCACCTGGGTGCAGAGTGTGGCCCAGCAGTGGCTGGTGCTCAAGTTGACACACTCCGCGTTCGCGCTGGGACTCGTCACGACGATCCAATTCACCCCCCTGTTGCTGCTCTCTTTGGTCGGAGGGGCGGTGGCCGATCGGGTCTCCAAGCGCAACTTACTTCTGGTGACCCAGGTCATCTCCGGTGTCCTCGCCGTCGCCCTCGGAATCCTGGTACAGACGGGACTCGTGCAGTACTGGCATGTCCTGGTGTCTGCCCTCATCCTCGGTACGGTCAATGCGTTTTACACTCCTTCTCGACAAGCCTTCGTGCCGGAGCTTGTCGAGAAGGATGCGTTACTCAACGCCGTCGCGCTGAATTCCACGATCTTCAACGGCGCCCGCGTTGTCGGCCCGGCCGTGGGCGGTATTTTGATCGCGACTGTCGGCCTCTCACTGAACTTCTATCTGAACGCGGCGAGCTACATCGCGGTGATCATTGGGCTTCTCATCATCACTCCCCGCCCGGCGCGATCTCCTGCCGACAACGAGCGGATCTGGCGCAATGTCGTGGAGGGACTCGAGTACGTGCGGTCAACACCCGTGATTTACACCATTCTGGCGCTCGTCGGAGTGGCGAGCCTCTTCGCCTTGAATTTCACCACACTCATGCCCCTGTTCGCTCGCTACGTTCTGAACGTCGGCTCGGACGGGTTCGGCTTTCTCATGGCTTCCATGGGACTTGGCTCCCTGAGCGGCGCCATCCTGCTTGCTTTTGTCAATCGCCGCGACCTCTCTCGCCGGCTCATCTATGCCGGTGCCATCATCTTCACGTTGATCGAGATCATCTTCGGCTTCTCGCGCCTCTATGTACTCTCGATGGCGCTGCTGGTGCTGATCGGGTTCTCCTCCACTCTTTTCACGACCACGGCCAACACCCGCATCCTGTCTCTCACACCGAGCCGGTTACAGGGACGCGTGATGAGCGTGTACTCGCTGCTCTTCCTCGGCATGACTCCTTTCGGCAGCTTCCTCTCCGGCGTGATCGCACAGCGCTACGGCGCACCGCCGGCTCTCATTTTGGGCGCGGCAATAACGCTCGTTTTCACCGTCGTTATTTTCTTCGTTCGACGTGGGCAGAGAGTACCACAGAAAACTTGACACTCATCCTCACGAGGCTCCACTATTGTGCGAACTGGAGGCATAGAGCATGACGATCCCGGCGGAGCAGGGGAAACTTCATACCTATCAATGGTTGTTGCGGGCGCTGGGTGCTTACCTTGACATGCACCCCAGTTGCCGTATCAGCCTGGCCGAGGTGCCTGGTGGTTTTCTCGTTCGCTTGCAGCGCGTGCTACACAAGCTGGAGCCGGAAGTCTATAAGTTCCATCACGACTCCCTCAAGGAGCAGCTTGATCTCCTCTTCGAGCAGAAGCGGGCGTCCGGGCCGGTTCACCATCAAGGAGTCTGGGCTCCGTTCCCCAATGGTCATGCCGACTTTCTCCGTGCGCTCGGGTACGAGCTCGATCAGGAGGGCGCGAGAAACATCCTTATCGACGAGCTGGAAGACGGCATCGTCGTGACCTACTCCAAGCCCGACGGTCCTGACTGGCAGAAGCGCATGGTGTTCCTCGCCGTTTCCGATATGGAGAGCATCCTGAACGCCGCCTTCGAGCGGCGCGGCACCTCGGCCTGAGGCGCACGTGGAGGGCTACACGGCGCGCGACGCGCTCATTGTGATGCGACTCGACCTCACGGAGTCGCTGCAAGAAGTCGAGCGAGAAATTTCCGAACTGCAGGAGACACTTGAGTTCTCCGGCATCGCCGAGGTGCTGCTGCGCGACGATCCCGCTGTGTCCGATCTTCCGGCGATCCGTCGGTGGCTGGAGACGGTAAGCAACCGCGACGAGCTGGAACGTGACCTGGACGAACTGTACGCGGAGCGCGACGAACTCGCCGCGGCGCTGCGCCACCTGACGGAACGTCTGACGGGAAAGCCGATTACCTGAGGGCCGGCGCCTTCTCCATCTGCCGGATAATGGCGTCCGCCATCTCCGAGGTGCCGACGCCACCGCGCCGATCCGGCTTTAGATCGTAGGTCACGTCCTTGTTTTCCTTGATGACTTCGGCGAGCGCCGCCTCGGCCCGGTTCGCCGCGTCCTCTTCGCCAAGGTGCCGCAGCATCATGATGCCGGAGAGCAAGGTGGCGGTAGGATCCGCCTTATTCTGGCCCGCGTACTTCGGCGCGCTGCCGTGCACCGGCTCGAAGAGCGCTGCGCTTGTCCCGATATTGGCACCGGGTGCCACGCCCAGTCCGCCGACCAGACCGGCGCAGAGGTCGGAGACGATGTCTCCGTACAGATTCATCAGCACCAGGACATCGTAGTCTTCAGGTCGCTGGACGAGCTGCATACACATGTTGTCGATCAGGACTTCCTGGAACTCGATATCCGGGTAGCGCTCTGCGACCTGCCGGGCGACGTGCAGGAAGAGGCCGTCGGTGAACTTCATGATGTTGGCCTTCGTCACTGCGGAGACCTTCTGGCGGTGATTCGCGCGCGCGTACTCGAATGCGTACGTCACGATCCGCTGCGTGCCGGAAACGGAAATCGGCTTGATAGAGATGCCGGAATCGGGTCGGAGCTTCTTTCCGCTCAACGCCGCGAGGTCGGCGATCAGCTTTTCCGTTTCCGGTTTGCCCATTTCGAATTCGACGCCGGCGTAGAGATCTTCCGTGTTCTCGCGAACGACAACCAGGTCGACGTCGTGGTAGCGCGACCGCACGCCGGCGAAGTACTTGGCCGGCCGCACGTTGGCGTAGAGATCGAGCGCTGCCCGCAGTGCCACATTGACACTTCGGAACCCCGTCCCGATGGGCGTCGTGATCGGGCCTTTGAGAGCCACTCCGTTGCGGCGAATGGATTCGATCACCCGGTCGGGCAGCGGAGTCCCATATTTGTCCATCACATCGGCGCCCGCTTCCTCGATTTGCCAGTCGATCGGCACCCCCGTGGCGTCGATGACGCGTCGCGCCGCCTCGGTAACTTCCGGTCCGATGCCATCGCCCGGAATCAACGTTACGGTGTAGGTCATGCGTGCCTCCTTCGGCTTTGTCGGTAGTCAGTCAGCAGATTGCAGATGTGCGCTACGCGTCAGCCGCTCGAGCACCTAACGCCCCGATCTCCGTGACCGACTGCCGCACACACCCCTGCTAGCCGACGACCGAGGACTGACAACTAGACGGTCACCGCCTCGCGTTCCGGCTGGTAGGGGGGCAGCGTGCACCGGGTCGGCTTCTCGGCGCGATAGCCGAGAGCGTACTCGCCTTGCATCATGGTGTGGATCTCGCGGGTGCCCTCGTAGATGATGGGCGCACGTGCGTTGCGCAGGTAGCGGAAGACAGGATATTCATCGGAATAGCCGTAGGCGCCATAAATCTCAACGGCGTCACTGGCGCACTGGAAGGCAGCATCGCAGGCCTGCCACTTCTGCAGCGAGACGGCCCGTCCCGACGGCTCGCCAAGGTTCTTCAGCCAACCGGCCCGAAGGTAGAGCAGGCGGTTGGACTCGTAGCGCGCGTACATATTGGCGATCATCTGCTGCACGAGCTCGAAGCGCCCGATTTCCTGGCCGAACGCGTGCCTCTCCGTGGCGTACTTCGTCGAGAGGTCGAGACAGGCCCGCATGGTGCCACAGGCGCCCGCCCCAACCGTGTAGCGACCGTTCTCGAGTGAGGTCATCGCGATGACGAATCCCTCGCCTTCGTCGCCGAGGCGGTTCTCGACAGGGACGCGTACGTCGCTCATGAAGATACTGCCCGTGTCACCGGCGTAAATACCGGACTTGTCCTTGATGGGACGTGTCTCGAGACCGGGAGCATCCTCCCTGTGCACCACAAAAGCCGAAATCCCCCGGTGCTTGGCGTCGGGATCGGTCTTGGCAAAAATGAGAAAGGTGTCGGCGTAATCCGCGTATGACACCCACGTTTTCTCGCCGTTCAAGACATAGCTGTCTCCGTCCCGACGGGCGGTCGCCTTCATATTGGCCACGTCGGACCCGGCGCCCGGCTCGGTCAGACCGAAGGCGCCGAAGCGCTCTCCCGACGCCAGCGGGCGAAGCAACCGCTGCTTCTGCTCCTCGGTCCCCCAAATGTAGATGCCGCACCCGCAGAGGCCGATGTGCACCGAGAGGATCGTGCGGATAGACGTGTCGACATATTCCGTCTCTTCCGACGCCAGGCCGAGCGAAATGTAGTCCATGCCGGCGCCGCCGTATCTCTCCGGGAAACAGATGCCCGTTAGTCCAATCTCGGCCAGCTTCTTGAAGGTATCCGGATCGTAATAGTGATTGACGTCGTGCTCCTGGATGGTGGGCATGAATTCCCGGGCCATGTAGTCGCGCACCGTCTCGACCAGCAGCACCTGGTCAGGAGTCAAAGTGAAATCAACCATCGCAATCTCCTGGGCAAGCGGAATCGACCCGCCGGCGCACGATTGTACCAACGGCGGTATAACGTCTTGTCCGCTTGCCTTAAAAGTAGGAAGGGGCGGATTCCTCCGCCCCTCGTGTTCTCTGTTGGTTAGCCGCCTTGCTGCTCTGCCCCGGAGACCGCCTGTTTCAGGCGAGAACCGGGACTGAATGCCGGACGCTTGCCGGCCGCAATGTTGATGGTCTCGCCGGTTCGCGGATTCCGCCCGGTTCGGGCGGCGGTGTTGGTGACGCGGAAGTTTCCGAAGCCCGTCAGCCGAACTTCGTTGCCCTTTTGCAGTTCGCTGCTGATGGTGTCGAGCACTGCCTCAACCGCCCGCTGCGCCTGAGACTTGTTCAGCCCCGCTTGCTCGGCGACCTGCTGGACCAGCTCCGTTTTACCGATGGGCATGCCTTACCTCCTACGTGACACTTGTGCGTCCGTGATCATTCTATCACCGCGTTTGTCAAATGTCTCAGGTTTTTGGCTTCTCTGAGCCAAAAATGCTCCTTATCCGCCGCTCACCTCCTCACGGTGCCTCTCATCCACCCATTCGTCAAGTGTTTTTTCACGGGTGAAGCGTTTCGGCTGGCGCCCCTGTAGCGCGGCGATGACGTTTTTGTACCCGTACTTTCGTCCGAATGTGACGATGACATCGAGACCGGCATCACGCGTTCCTGCCCGCTCCCACGCCGTCAGAATCTCCGGTTTGATCTTCTCGAACTCTTCCTCGCTCAGTCCGGCCATACATGCCCCCTGCGGTATTTTCACTATCGTACTCGCGGTGTCACAGGTCGGGCACGGCCGACGTTCTGTCGGTACGATGGAGGCACGACGGTCATGATCATCGGACGAATGCTGGCCGCGGCGGCCGTCGCCGTGGTCTCATCCACGCCTCATCACCTGCCGAGTCGACCGGGGGCAGCTGCCTACAAGTTTTCGACGGCGGGGCCGGTCATGATGGTCACGTCGGTGACCATCGCGGTGGACGGCGTGGTGAGGGTTTCTCACCGCGGCTTTTGTACGCCGGTCAACCCGGACCAGAGCATCCCGCATCGTGCTCTGGTCCGTGTGATGCATCTTGCCGATCGGGTCGGCTTCTTTTCACTTCCGTCCTACATTCGAGGACAGCAGACCGTCGATACCGTTGGACCGAGCGCCACGGTGTACACGACGGCCGGTGCCAAGACGGTGGCAGTCGGCGTGGGCGCCTCGAATCGGGCCTTCAGCGCTGTCTACGATGCGTTGCGGCACCTGGTGCCCTTGACACACCGCTGTGGAGGGTAGAGACGCCCGAGAGGCTGTTTGCTCCAGATCGCGAGGCATTCCAGCGGTCCCTACTCGCCTGGTATGACACGCACCGCCGTGAGCTGCCCTGGCGCGGGGATCGAGACCCGTACCATGTCCTCGTCAGTGAGGTCATGCTGCAGCAAACGGGAGTGGATCGCGTAATTCCGAAATACCGGGAGTTTCTCGATCGCTTTCCCACCATCAGGACACTGGCCGATGCCTCAACCGGGGACGTGCTGCGGGCCTGGCACGGGCTCGGATATAACCGACGTGCCCTCAATCTCAAGCGGCTGGCGGACGTCGTTGTCCGTGACTATAGCAGCGTCCTGCCCGGTGAGCCGGATGCCCTGCAACGTCTCCCCGGTATCGGTCGCTACACCGCACACGCTGTCGCTTGCTTCGCCTTCGGCGCGCAGGTGCCGGTCGTTGATACCAACGTGCGCCGTGTCCTCTCGGGGTTCGTCGGCCGGGAGTTGTCGGAGCGCGAGGCGTGGGATGTGGCGGCCGACGTGCTACCGCCGAATCGCGCCGAAGACTGGAACCAGGCCCTGATGGACTATGGCGCCACGGTCTATCGCGCGCGGCCGAAGCGGCGGGGATCCGGCGCGGCGCCCTTTGAGACGACGAATCGCTTCTGGCGAGGGCGCATCATTGCCGCTCTGCGGGAGCATCCCTCCCTGGCAATGCCGTCCCTGCTGCGCGCTCTGCCGGCGCCGGCCGACGAGTCTCACGTTCGCTCCCTCATTCGGACCCTGAACGAGGAGGGATTGGTGCAGTACGACGCCGGATCGGACGAGGTGGCGCTACCGGAGTAGCGCGGCGTCAAGAGATCGGCGTGCCTTTGCGTCGCCGCTTGTCGGCGTACATGCGCTCGTCGGCCAGAGCCAGAACCTGACGCACGTTCCCGGCATCGCTGGGCCAGCACGCCGCCCCGGTGCTGATCGACAGTGGAACCCCGAGCGCACGCGAGAGCGCTCCTGTTCCTTCCGCGATGCGCTGTATGAGCGTCGCGGCCACGGCCGGGCCATCGTCCTGAGCGATTGTGCTCAGGAGCACGACGAACTCGTCACCGCCATAACGAGCGGCGAAGTCGTAGGGGCGCAGCAGTCCCGCAATACGTTCGCCGACGCCCCTTATCACTTCATCTCCTCGGGTGTGCCCGTAGCGATCGTTGATGAGCTTCATGTTGTCGAGATCGAGGAACACCACGGCGAAGCCGGTGCCCAGGCGACGGCTCCGAGCGGCTTCCCGCTGTAGCATCTCCTCGAAGGCACGGCGGTTGTGAAGTCCGGAAACGGGATCGCGTGATGTGTACCGGCCGTATTGAATCAGGCTCGCAATATGTGCCGCCGCCTTGACCGCGAGCGACATGTCACGAGCTGTGTACTCGGCCCCGTCGAGACGGTCGGTAGCGTTGAAGACGCCTTCGATGCCGGCATCGGTGCGGATCGGCACGCTGATGAACGTTTCGCCGTTCGCGAAGCCGAGAAGCGGCTCTCCGCGCTCCGCCACGACTCCGGCGATTCCCTCGCCCGATCGTACCTGGATCGTGGCGGCCAGGCGCGGGTCGATCCCGACCGATGCCGCCACCGTATACACCGGATCCACCGTCTCCCGCAGCAGCAACGTGGCCCGGCCGGCGTCGAGCAGCTGAACGGTCGTGCCGAAGGCGGACCGAATAGGATCGAATCCCGCCTCGTCCGGCTCACTCACCAGATCCGCGACCATGTTCTCTTTCCCTGCGGCATTCTCAACACGCTCATGATGCCCATCCCCCACCGACACTTCCCCCCCGCGGTGTACGAACCCACCGCTGTGCGCGCCCGGTCTTGAATACCGCCATCTTTGCCCACTTCTTGGCCCGCGTCAAGATGCAAAAGATGGTACATCCGGCGCGGTCCTCCTGGGGCTACTTGTTGTGGTGGTCTCGCTCCCCGCGATGCTTGCCTTTGTCCTTGCCCTGGCCCTGGTCGTCTGGACTCCGACCGGTACCGGTGGGACTGGGCGACGGCTCTGTTACCGGTGGGGCTTGAGTGGGCGAAGTTCCCGGCGGCACGGACGGCACTGTGACGACACCCGTCTGGGTAGTAGTGGTCGAGTACACGGGCGGGTGCCCGGTGGCGGCCGTTTTCTTTGTCTTGGGAGCGCCGGTATACGTCGTGGTGGTTGGTGGACGTGGCACGACGACGGGTTGTCGCCCGACAGTCGGCACGGCCGGGGGCTTGGGAGGGGTCGCGGTGGCTTTGCGGCGCGGGGGTGCCGTGGGCCTTGGACGGCTAGGAGTGCGAGTCGCGGGCGGCGACGTCGGGACGCGGGTCGGGACCGTCGTTCGCCGCGATGTCGTCCGGTGATGACCGCCGGTGGTTTTCACGACGGCGGCGACACCGCGTGACGCCGCACCGCTTGTCGTGCCGGTCGTGCGCGCCGCCACGGTCTTCCCGGCCCCCGTGGAGTGCCCCGCATGCGTGGAGGCCGTGGCGTGCCGGCTCTGCCTGCCAGGTCCTCCCGCCGCAATCAAGCGTGGCGGACTGGCTCGCACGACAAACTGCCCACCGCCGGCCGTTGGACCCATGTACGTCTGGGTTCCAGGCACCAGCGCGGCGACACTCCATCCGTGCCGGCCTGGCTTCAAGACGACCCAGGCACACGTTCCATGAACGACGCGGGTGCCGGCGCCTCCGACATGGAGACGATAGCCGATCGCATGAGGGACGGTGTGCCAGCAGAGGAGTGCGGAGTGGTGCGTGGTGCGACGCACCTGCAGAGCGACCGGACGTGAGACGACCGGGGGAAGGACCGTGAAGCTCCGGGCATGTCCAAAGCGCGTCCAGTGACCGTTCACGAGCGCCTGCACGCGATAACGATAGGTCTGGCGGCCGACGACGGCGAGGTCGATGCCCGTATGGTGCGTCGTGACGACGCGAGCGGACCGCCACTGCGACGCCGACGCGCTCTGTCCCGTCAGAATCTGAACGCGGTACAGCGTGGCGTGCGGCACGTGGGACCAGTGTAGATGAACGGTCTGCCCCGAGTGAACAGGACCACCCGTATACAGGCCGGCGACCGGAGGGCGAGCTGTCTGCACGCCGTGGCGCGCCAGAGACAGGACCGAGAATGCGGCGACCAGCAGAATAATCCCGGCAACCAGCGCCGCCGGCAAGATTGGAACGCGCTGGTGCTGAGTGACTGGACGCGCGGCGTCAACCCGAAGGGGCGGTCGCGGCAGCTCGACCGGCTCGGCCGTGGCGCTCGTGGCCATTCCCGCGGCATGAAGTAGTGCGAGATCGTACGCGGACCGGCGCGCGTGGCCCGACAACAGATCGCGTTGTATCTGCCGGATTCGCTCCCAGAGGGCGGCCGATGCGGCCGCATCATGGTAGGCCAGCTCGTCGGCGTGGCGCACCAGGCGACGAAGCGACGCCCGAATGGCCGATGGGGAGGCTGAAAGGTCCAGGCCTAGGACGTCATAGTGGCTCGGGTCCGGCATCGGGTGGGGATCCTCTCGGGGGGATAGTCCGCCTCAGGGGGCCTCGCCACCACCGCCGCGCAGCTGCTCGTGGATGCGCTCCAGAAGTTGGTGGGTGTTGACGCCGTCCGTCGGACAATGGACTAATCCTACTCGCATCGGGGTCCCAACTTCAACGGTTTTAAGAAATTCCTCGGTCCGCTCCGTCACGCGCCGCGCCACCAGCCGGCTGTCTCCGTCAACGTGCGGGAAAAGCAAGGCGAAACGTTCCTCGTCGTACCGGCTGACGACGTCATAGGGGCGCGTGACGCGACGCAGCAGATCGGCCAGCCGGTGCATCGTTGCCTCATGGACATCTTCGCGCCCCTCGGCTCGTAGCGCGGCAAGGCCAGGCATGTCCAGCACCAGGAGCACGAAAGGGCTGCCGGTGCGGTTACTGCGCGCCAATTCACGGTCCAGCGCCTCATGGAACCCAAGCTGGCCAGGCAGGCCCGTCGCCGCATCGCGGGCTCCCGTCTCCTGTTGACTCAGTAGATAGGCAAGGTGGCGAGCCAACTCGCGGGCCCGCGTCACGTCGAGGTCGTCGAAGTCGGCGCCGTTTCGCTGCGTCAAATTGACGACGCCAAGCACGCCATGCGGCCCTTCAATCGGCACGCAGATGAAGCGGGCATCTTCGGCGGCGCCGAAGAGAGTGACATTTCGCTCGGCGGCGATCCCGGCGATTCCCTGACCAATGGGGATCCGGACAGTCGGTGAGACGTCAGGGTCGAGGCCGATGGCTGCGGCTACCGTCAGCTCCGCGCCATCACTCAGGAGAAGACTGGCTCGCTGCGCGCCAAGCAGATGCACTCCGGCGAAGAACGCCCAGCGCACCGGATCGGTCGCGTCATCTCGCAGGAGTTCGAAGGCGCGGTCACTCGCCATTCGTCGGCTCTCCAACAAACGGCAGCATGACAGCCTCAATCACCTCGGCCACCCCCCAGTGGCGGACCCGACCAGGCGGGCCGCGCGAACATGGCTACTATCCACCATCCTCGGCGCGCAAGTCCAGCGTCTCAGGACTTTTGGCCCCCACCGATGGGTCATACCGCGTGGGCCTGTTCACTGACGTCTTCTGCCCGCGAGAAGCGCAAACCGGCGACGAGCGAGACCATCAGAGCTCCGGCCAGTGCGACCGGAAAGAACGCTGCGATCGGCCGCCCCGTCGCGTCCCAGAATGCTCCACCGAGCAGCGATCCGATAAAGGGACACGTGTACGAGACGGTAAACATGGCGGCACTGACACGGTGCACATCGTGAGGAGCGGCGATCAGGGGAGGAAGCGCCAGTGCCAGGACAAAGATGGCAGCCGAGGCAAACCCAAGCATCCCTCCCAGCAGGACGACGCTGACTCCGCCGAGCGGCATGCCGAGTGCCCCGAGAACGGTGAGACCGCCCGCCACGGCGATTGGCCAGCGGCGCGCAATGAACAGGTGGGGAAAGGCGCCGATCAAGAGCGAGGGCGGAATCTGACCGAAGTTGATAACGGTGAGGGCCGGCGTAATTAGCGCGGCATGATGAGTGACCTTCAAGTAGTCGGGGACGAAAGCGTTGATCCCCCAATACGAGATCGAGGCGCTGCCGAGAATCAAGCCAAGCCGCCAGGTCAGCGGATTGGTCCAATCCGGCCACCAGCGAACCCGGGGCTGCCCTTGGGGCAACGGCACGTGACGGGACCCGGCAAAGACCAGGACCAGGGCCACCAGGGGAAAAAGCGACCAGACGGCGACCGACGAGGGCCACGATCCGGTCCATACCAGCACGGCTCCCGTCAGTGCGGCTGAAATCAGCTCTCCGATCAGGAGGCCGTTTGAGTAGACGGCGGTCGCCAGTCCCACCCGGCTGGGAAGCCACTGCCGCACTAGCGATGGTAAGGCCGGTTGCGACACCGAGATACCGACGCCCATCACCACGGTCATCGCAAACAGGATAGGCGCGGAGGCACCGACTCCGCGCAGGGCGCCCGCAGCCGCCACGGTGAGCAGTCCCGCCATAAGGGCTCGGCGCGGCCCGAGGCGGGAAACCAGCAACGACCCAGGGACCGCGGCCACGGCCAGTAGAAAGATCGGCAGTGCGGTCAGGGCTCCCACCGCCGCCTCGCTGAGCCGCAAACTGTGATGAATCACCGGCAGCGCCGGGGGGATTGCCAAAATGGTGATCCGCAGACTGATCCCGGCGAGCCACAGCGAAATAAGGTAGCGCCGGGCGGGAGTGAGGACGACGCGCATGGCCTCTCAGCCTAGCCGACGCTACGTGGCGTCGGTCTCTCTCGGGTCGAGCAAGCCGGCTATTTCTTGTAGAAGCGGTTCGGCGGCCCGAATCTCGTGCGGTGACGCGTCCCCACGGGCCACGATCTCCGCCGCGACAAGGAGAAGAGCCCAGGGAACGCGCGGATACGTCTCCCGTGCGGCGGCGTCCAGCCCCTGGATAACGGGCGCCGCGGCCCGCAGGCGGTCGTCAACCGGCGCCGACCAGGCCAGGATTTCTCGGACCGTCTCGAGATCGGCTGACGGCACTACTGAGAAAGCGCGACGCGATAGACGGCAGCAGTCAGCGTTGCCAGTACCAGCAAGACGAAGACGATTTGAGCCCAAGCCGCGTGGTGAATGAGGATGCCGACGACGATGGTGATCGCGACCCCGATGGCCAGCACGAGGTCGCCGACGACGAAATCCCAGACCCAGAGGACGGCATCTCTTACGACATTCATGGCTACGATCCTGCTTGTCGCAACGAGGATGGAACCTCGGCACGGCCCCGCGAGAGTGCCAGGACAAGGATCCAGGAAGCCACGAGATAGACCGCCAGCAGCGGCAGAATCACGAGGTCGCCTCGCCACCAGCTGATGCCGACTCCCTCACCTGCCCAGAACGTGCCGAAGGTGGTGAGCATGATGCCCACCACGAACTTGAGGGTGTTCTCCGGAACGCGTTCCAGGGGACGGCGCAACAGATAGCCGACCACGGCGACGAAGGCGGCTGCGACCACCGCGCCTATGACCGCCGACCCCATGGCACGTGCACCCGAGCCGAGCGCCAGCACGATCAGCGTGACTTCCAGCATCTCCAGAAACACTCCATTAAAGGAGGCGGTTGCTCCGGGCCAATCTATGCCGGACCGGGACCCACTCACTCCCCGCAGAACCTCCACTTCGTGCTCGAACTCGTTCGCCTCATTCCGTTGCGCCTTGAGGCCGGAATAGCGCAGCACGGCCTTCTTGAGCCACTGCAATCCGAAGAGGAGAAGAAACACACCGACCGCAGTTCGCAGAGCACCCAGCGGGAAGAGACGCAGGATGGCGACACCGAATATGACGATGATGATGGCGAGGATGACGAGCGCGGCGATCGCCCCGACCAGGGAGCTGCGCCAGCCGCGGGTCACGCCGACCGCCAGCACGACCGTGAAAGCCTCCACGAATTCGACGGCGGATGCCAATGCCGACGCCACCAGAACAAAGACGTTCGCGCTCATCGCCTCACCTCCCGCACCCTTCCATGATGAACGATGCGTTGCGTGGCACGAAAACTGTAGTCAGCGAGGGGGAAAAGGAGGGGGATATGCACAACGAGTCCATATCCGACGAGCGCTCGACGGTCCGGGGCGTTGTCGCCGCCGTCGCCGGCCTCACGCTACTCATGAAAGGCCAGCGTCTGGGTGCTGCCATTCTCGCCGCGGCCTTCGCGACCATCAATTTGTTGGTTCAAGTCCGACGCAGCGAGACAGGGACGCCGAGCTCCGCTCAGCCGGGCGACCTGGTCGTCGAACGGCGCCCGCCCCGGGGAGGTCCGGAAGAGCGTGTGTTGGGTCAACTATCGACGGTACCGGCCGATCAGACCAACCGCCGCCGCGAAAGCGCAGCCCAGAAACCCGAGAAGAAAAAGGGCGGGCCGCTCGGTTTCTACCACGCCTATATGCAGCGTCATCCGCGCTTGCAGGGCTTCGTCGAGAAGCTGGGGAAAGACAACATCGGCATGCTCGCCGCCTTCGTCTCGTGGAGCATCCTCACGTCCGTCGCGCCGATCATCGCGGGGCTCGTCTTTATCAGCAGCTTATTCCTCCGGACGCCGGCGGATCAGCAGCTGGTGATCAACCACCTGTCGGCCGCGACGCAAGGGGCGTTCAGCAAGGGGTTGGTCACGCAGATCGTCCATGCCTCGGTTTCCCATCGCGGCTTGCTGGGCATCATCGGTCTCGTCGGCTTGTTCTGGGGCGGCTCGAATGTCGGGGGATCGTTCTCGACGGCCTTTCAAGCCATCTTCGAGGTGAGTGGCCGCAACTTTATCAAGGAGAAGGCGATAGACATCGGCATGCTGTTCGTGTTCACGGCCCTTATGCTGGTCATCATCGCGGCGGCCGCGGTGGGCGCGATCCTCAGCACCATCCTGGGCCATCTGCCGGTTCCCGGCGTGACATGGGGGGTCGGCGTGCTGGTCAACATCGTCGCCTCGTTCCTGCTGTTTGCGTCGATTTACTTGGTGTTCCCCAACATCAAGTCCAGGCTCCGGCTCCCCAACGTGTGGAAGGGCGCGCTGCTCTCGGCGATCCTGTTCACGATCCTGAGCGAGGCATGGGGGATCTACGCCGGCCTCCAGCACTTCAACAAGTACGGTCAGGTCATGGCCACGGTTCTGATATTGACGGCGTGGATCTACTTCTTCTCTCTCATCCTGATGATTGGCGCCGAAGTGGTGGCGGTCGATGCGATTGAAGAGGCGAAGCACCACCATGAATCCGTCGGCCCCCCAACCCAGGACAGCGTGCCGCAACACGAGGTGTTGAGAAGCCAGCCGGCCAAGTAGCGCCGAATTAGACCGAGAGCCGGCCACGTCGTTTCCGGCATACTGGGGCTGCGCGTGACGTAGCTGAACACCTCGCGCGCGTCGGTTCGACGTGGCCGGCCATCGTGGCCCGCCCGTAGTGGCCGACTCCGTATTGGCCGACCCCGTAGTGGCCGGCCCGAGTGCCGGCCAGCCCTATGGCCCAATAGCCGCGCGGCCGACGCCACAAGACGGAACTCGGCATGGACAGAATCCTCGTACTGCGAACTCAGGAGGTGACATGGCGGACGCAGTCTCCGTCGTGGAGCACCCCTTAGTCGAGAACGCCCTTGTCGCGCTCCGCAGCGTCGGCACCGGCACCGATGAGTTTCGGCGTCATGCCCGACTCCTGACCCTCATCCTGGCGTTTCATGTGCTGCGTGATCTGCCGACGCGTCAGGTGCGCGTGGAGACCCCGCTCGAAGAGACAGAAGGACATGTCATTGACCGAAGTGTGATCTTCGTGCCGGTCCTGCGCGCCGGCCTCGCCATGCTCGACGCCATGAGCGATTTCGTTCCCGGCAGCAAGGTCGGCTTCGTGGGGCTGGAGAGGGACGAGAAGACCGCCATCGCGCACAGCTACTACCAGAAACTTCCGGCGCAGTTAGAGAACGCCGAAACCATCATTCTCGATCCCATGCTGGCGACAGGCGGGTCGGCGATCGCCACCGCCGATCTTCTTAAGGAGAGCCGCGCCTCGCGGATTCGTCTGGCCTGCATCGTGGCTGCTCCGGAGGGGATCGCTGCCTTGCGCGCCAAACATCCAGATGTCCGCATCTTCACCGCCGCCATTGATGACAGTCTGAACGAGCGCAAGTTCATCGTTCCCGGCCTGGGCGACTTCGGGGATCGCTATTTCGGTACGACCTAAAAACACAAGCCGCCCTACGGCCCTCCCTTTGCCGACCCCGTGTTCCAGGGTGGGATCTTGCCCCGCACGCCCACGAGCGGGCAGGAACGCAATCCCTCGGCATTCGTGTTGGATCGAAAGAGAAGACCGCGGACGGTTGCGCTGTAGTTTGACGCATTTCGTCAGAAAGGTCAACGGGTGGACTCGGCCGGGCCGCAGCCTTCTTTCGCTTTGAAGGCGCGCAGGCCGAGAAACAGTGGAATCTCGCGTCGCGCCAATGCATCAGCCTTCTTCGAGGACGTGCCCGTGGTCAGCTGCTCGGCCGGAACCTCGACCATGCGATCGAGATACAGCCCATGGTCGGACAGACCATTGACATACGACTGCAGAGGCCGGTGAAAGCTGCGCGTGGGCGGCTCGCCGGCAAGCGGGCGCAGCGGCACCGGGAGCGGAGTCAGGTAGCGGTCGATGCGGCGGTACGTCAGCTTGCGGTTCTCGTCCCAGCCCCACCCGCTCTGGCGAGGAATACGGAAGGACGGGTGGGTGAGGAGGATGACCACCTGTCCGCCCGGGCGCAGCGCCCACGCGGTGCCCGCCAACACGTCGTCGAGCGGGTCCATGTCTTGGATGCTGAGGAGAAACACGGCAGCGTCGAACGAGGAGGCCGTGAGCCCCTCAATTGCCGGCAGCTTGGTTGCATCTCCCAGGAGAAAGGTCGCTTGCCGGCCATGACGCCGGCGCGCCATCTCGAGCAGGCGCGGACTCGCGTCGATTCCAACTATGACCGCGCCGGCCCTGGCAAGGAACGGGACCAGGACGCCCTGGCCGGCGCCGACGTCAAGGATGCGCTCGCCGGGATGTGGATCGAGCAGAGTAAGGACGGTGGGAATCGCCAAGCGGCGGTGATGCTCGCTGCCGCCCTCACCGACCCACCCGTCGTACCAATGCGCCAGGGCGTCCCAGCTGGTTCCCGCTGCCACACGCGGGCGCCGGCCCGGGCGCGAGCTCGGTCTCGACGGGCGCTCCTTCATCTTCTACTCCTTCAGCGCAGCGCAACCGCGAACCCCGCCGCCAGAATCACCAGCAGAGCGGCGGTCAGGAGGACGAACGGACGATCCTTCTCGCGCAGAAAGCGGACCAACGCGACGACGACGCCGGCCAGAGGCGTGGCGAAGAGGAGCAGGATGCCCAGATCGAGCAAGGCAGCCGGATTCCCGCCAAAGAGCGAACGGAAGATGCGAGCCAGCGGCACGACAGAGGATCCCTGGTGGCTCGACGCGGCCGCCCCTAGCGCCCCGATCAGCATGACGGCGATGCTGAGATACAGGCCACCGCGGAGAGTCTGTCCAATCGCCCCGTCAGTCGCCGTCTCATCCGGCCCGATCTGGTTCATCATCTATCCGCCGCCGATTCCGAAAATACGCAGCGTCATCTGCACGGCATAAACGAGAAGCACGACGGTGAACAGATCACGCAGCAAGCGCTGGCTGAGGCGCGACAGAATCTGCGAACCGATCGACGCTCCCAGAAAGACACCGATCGTCACGGGAATGGCCAGCGCCGGATCAATGTATGACGGCTTATGGTTGTAGTAGACGAAGGCGCCCGCCATCGCCGTGATGCCGATCACGTAAGTACTCGTCGTCGTCGCGACTTTGATCGGCACTCCCATCAACAAGGTCATGACCGGGACCTGCACGATGCCGCCGCCCACTCCAAGGAGCCCGGAAATCAGTCCGGCAACCGACGACGCGCCGACGCCGATGGGAATGTTCCGGACGTGGTACACGATCGTCTGCCGCGATGCATCGTCCCAAAATCGGTCTCGCATCCGGAGCCGTCCCTCACCCGCGGTCTCTCCCTTGTCTCTCGGTGCCGCGGGTGCCTGACGCCGGCCTCGTAGCATCCGATAGGCGCTGACCGCCAGGACCAGCGCAAACACAGCGGCCAGCACTCTCGGGTTGACCGACGTGGCCAGCAGGGCGCCGATCACGGCACTCGGTGCCGTCGCCAGCGCCAGGAGCAGGCCCAACCGAACGTCGGCGACGTGGCGCCGCACGTAGACGTTTCCTCCCCCCAGTGAGGTGGCGATGACGGCCACGATACTGGCGGCGATCGCCGTCTTGAGGTGCACGCCCAAAAACAGGGTGAGCGACGGAATGATGAACAGCCCGCCGCCGATGCCAAGGACCGATCCGAAGGCCCCCGCCAGAAGCGCAATGACGAAGGAAACGGCGGTCGAGACGATCGGCACCACCGCCCTCCCCCCGCGAAGATGCCCCATGCTACCAGGCTGTATAATCCCCTCGTCCCGGACCCGTGCGGTTCCGGGCTTTTCACTCAGAAGGACCTCGCGTGGCAATCGTGGCTGTCGCCAACCAGAAGGGCGGCGTCGGAAAGACGACGACGGTCGTCAACCTGGCAGCATATCTCGGTGCGCTCGGAGCGCGAGTGTTGGTGGTGGACTGCGACGCGCAGGCCAACAGCACGAGCTTCTTTGGGATCGAGGCCGCCACCGGGCTCTATGAGGTGCTGACACGTGACGTCGATGCGGACGCCACGATCAGGGCCACCGAGACGCAGGGCGTTCACCTGATCGCAGCCACGCCCGCTCTCGCCGGCGCCGATATCGAGCTGCTGATGCGCGGCGGTGACCCCAACGCGGTGCTCCGTGACGCGCTCGCGCCGATTCGGCAGCAGTACAGCTACATTCTGCTCGATTGCCCGCCGTCGCTCGGCGTCATGACCGTCAACGCGCTGGTCGCCGCCGACGCCGTGCTGGTACCCGTGCAGTGCGAGTACCTTGCGCTCGAGGGATTGGCTCGCTTCATGGCGACGCTCGATCGTGTCCGCGTCCAGTCCAATCCGGGACTACGCCTCTTCGGGTTGGTCATGACGATGTTTGACGCGCGAACCGTGCTGTCGCACCAGGTGACGGAAGAGGTTCGCCGCCACTACCCGTCTCTGACGTTCCAGACCGTGATTCCGCGCAACGTGCGGCTCAGCGAAGCGCCCAGCTTCGGGCGGCCCATCCTCGCCTATGATCCATACTCGCGGGGCGCGGAAGCGTACCGCTCGCTCGCCGTGGAAGTGGCGGAGCGGGCGCCGGCATTGGTGTCATGACAACAGGTCGAGGGCGTCGGGGCCTGGGACGGGGTCTGGACGCGCTGCTTCCCGGGGGGCGAGACGTGCTGGAGGTCGAGCCGGCGCGCATCGAGCCCAACCCCGAACAGCCGCGTCAGCACTTTGATCGAGAAGCCCTCGAGTCGCTTGCGGCGTCAATCCGCGAGCACGGAGTGGTCCAGCCGCTCATCGTCACCCGCGTGGGTGATGATCGTTACCGCCTCGTGATCGGCGAGCGCCGCTGGCGGGCGGCGCGCCTGGCGGAGGTGCCGCGTGTTCCGGTCGTCGTCCGGGAGGCGACAGACCGCCAGACTCTGGAGATCGCGCTCGTCGAAAACATCCAGCGTGCCGATCTCAATCCACTGGAGGAAGCGGCCGCGTATCATCGCCTCACCGAGGATTTCGGATTGACCCAGCAGCAGGTCGCGCAACAGGTGGGACGCAGCCGTGTCGCCGTGGCCAATACGTTGCGTCTCCTCGCCCTGCCCGACACTGTCAAACGGGCGCTCATCGAGCGGCGCATTACGGAAGGTCACGCCCGCGCCCTGCTGGGAGTCGGCGATGCGCAAACGCAGCTGGCCGTTTTGTCGCGCGTCGAGCGTGAAGACCTCACCGTGCGGCAAACCGAAGACCTGGTACGGGCCCTCGGGGAGCGTCCCCGTCCGTCTGCTCCGCCACGTCCGCCAGATCCGAATCTGGTGGCCATCGAGGACGATCTGCGCCGCTCCCTGGGCACGCGCGTCTCCGTTCGCCCCGGCAAGCGCGGAGGCCGCATCGTGATCGAGTACTTCTCCGACGACGAATTTCAAAGCCTGTACGATCGTCTACGCGGCTGAGCGCCGCGACCACCCCATCTGCCGGCGATGGACGGGTTGAGCTTGCTCACCCCAATGGCCATGGACTGAGCGGAGGGCGCCGAGTGACGTCCTGCTCAGTTCGTCCGTACGTCAAATGCGTCACGCAGCCCGTCGCCCAGGAAGGTCGCCGCCAGGATGAGGACGGTAATCACGCTGACCGTGACGAGGGTTGGCGTCGCATCCATCTGAAGGAAGGTCGCGCTCTGATTGATGAGGAGACCGAGGTCCGGGACGAGCGGGTTGATCAGGCCAAGGAATCCGAGGGCCGAGGTGGTAAAGATAAATCCGGGCACGAGGAGCGCACCCTGCACGAAGAGAATGCCCAGCATGTTGGGCAGGAAATGACGCCGAATCATGCCGGCCCGCGTGCCGCCAACCACCTCTGTCGCCTCGATAAACGGTGACTCGCGCAGCCGCAATGTCTCGGCGCGGGCGATGCGCATGATGAGCGGCCATCCGTCGGTGGCGAGAAAGATGGTGACCATGACATAGCGCCCGGCGGGGCCGAGGATGCCGTCCAGGGCACGGCCGTACAGCGCGATGAACAGGATCAATAGGATAAAGCCCGGGACAACCCAGATCAGCTCCGTAATCCGGTTAAGGATCGAGTCAATCCAGCCGCCGTACAGACCGGCGACGACCCCGAGCACGGCACCCAGCACGGTACACAGGATGGAGCCGGCAATGGCCGTCCCCAACGGACCCCGCGTGCCGTAGAGCACCCGCGCGTACATATCGCGTCCCAGCGAGTCCGTCCCGAACCAGTGGGCCCCGCTCGGCGCCTGGTACCACTGCGACGGGTGAAGGTTGTAGGCCATCGGATCCCAATGGGTAAAGAGCGGGGCGAAAGTCGACATGACAGCGGCCGTCAGAAGCACGATGAGAGAGATCAGCGCCGCCTTGTTGGCGAGAAAGCGCCGCCAGGCATCGGCCCAGAAAGTGCGGCTGGCGGGAGCCGGACTGAGCCCCGCATCGGGCTCGACCACCTCCGGCACGAACGGCGAAATATCAGTACGTACGTCTGCCATGGGTTGTCCATCAGAGTATGGCAGAGCAGGCGGCGTCCGGGAGCCGGCGGTGCCTTTAAATGGCACGCGCTATACCTCTTGTTATGTTTGTACAGCGCCGCTCGTTTAGATAGACAACGATGCTTCCATGGTGAGCAAGTAGCGATCTTCATCACGTGGTAGATCACCTCGTGGATGCGCACGTGCGTGCGCCGAGGAAAGGAGGGAGGACCGAGGAAGCACCTTTTTGCGCGCACCATGGCGTCAGTGAATATCCACCCAGAAACAGTCGACACTCAGGAGTTTGGATTTTGAGTAAGTTCATGCGGGCCGCCCTCTCGCTGGGCACGGCCGTCACCGTTGCCGCCGCCTTTGCGGTGAGCGCGCAGCCGGGTCTGACGTCGGCCCATTCCGGCCACGCCAAGACCAAGATCGGCACCCTCACGTTCGCCGGGTTCATCTCACCGAACCTGCACCTGGCCAATACGCTCGACCCGGCCCAGGTCCAGGACGCGAATGACCTCGGTGTCATTGCGCTCGTGAACCAGGAAGTCGTGATTATCGACGACACGGGCAGAGTGGTCTGCGAGCTCTGCACGCACTGGACGGTGAGCCCGAACCACAAGGTCTACACGTTCTACATGCGCAAAGCGCACTTCTCGAACGGAGACAAGGTGACCGCGGCGGACGCCGTCGCCTCTATCCGAGAGGCGCTGGCCGCCAAGACGTCGTCGCCGGTCGCCTACTACGACCAGACGATCGCCGGATACGACAACTACAACGCCGGTAAGAGCAGTTTCCTCGGTGTGAAGGCGCTCAGCGGCAATCGCCTGCAGGTCACGACCAGCAAGCCGGTCGCGTATTTCTTGAAGGCGTTCACCTACATCACGAACACGGTTCTCGATCAGCGAGTGGTCAAGGGAATCAACCGCACCGCCAAGGGCAATGCCCTGACCACTGACTGTCAGAAGAACGTGGGCGCCGGACCCTTCAAGTTCCAGTGCCAGGGCCATGCTTTCACCAGGGCGGGAGCGTCGCCGCGCTACCTGCTGGTTCCGAACCCGCACTACTTTGGTCCCAAGCCCCACGTCAACATGGACCTGCTGTCGATCGGCACCAGCGAGACGGCGTACAACGAGTTCCTGGCCGGCAAGCTTGATGCGGTAGGTCTCCCCTCCCAGTATCTAAGCCGCTGGCAGGGCAATCACGCGGTGTTCCACGCGGTTCCGACGTCGCAGATCACCTACGACAGCCTCAACACCTACACGGCTCCGTTCAACAATGTGAACTGCCGTCTGGCCTGGGCCTGGGGCATCAACCGCAACACGATCTCCACGATCGTTCACCATGAGGCGAAACCGCTCTACACCATCGTGCCGCCCTCGAGTGCCTTCCTCGGGCACTGGAACGGCGCCGGTGTCCCGCACTACAACCTGGCCAAGGCGCAGAGCTACTTCGCCAAGTGCCCGGGTGGCGCCACTGCCAAGTTCCAGTACGACTACCCGACGGGTAGCCAGGATTCCGACAACTGGGCGACCGCCGAGGTCGGCATGCTGCAGAAGGTCGGATTCAAGGGCGTGACTCCGAACGGCCAGCAGTACAACGACTGGGCCAACGCCGTCGGCCAGCCGATGAATAAGACCGGCACCATTGCCGTTCAGAACGGCTGGATCATGGACTACCCGGACTCGCAGGACTACGTGTCACTCCTGTTCCAGTGCCACGCCGCCTACGACATTACCGGGTGGTGCAACAGCCGGTTCGACAAGCTGACCACGGAAGCCGACAGTTCCTTCAATTCGAAGGTGCGTGCTCGCCTCTACGAGCAGGCGCAGAAGATCGCGCTGAACTCCGGCATGCCGGTCCAGCTCGAGAACTACTACGCGTACTACCTGCGTAAGGCCAGCGTCAAGGGCTACACCGACACGTTCACCTGTGGCGGCGAGTGCCCGAAGGACCTGCCGAACGGTCTGCCCAACTGGGCGGGCGTCAGTCCGTAACTCTCGTCCGGCGATGTAGAAGCCGGGGGGCCACGGCCCCCCGGCTTCCTCCTATCGCTCAGTTGTTAGAATTAGAAAAGCTACCCCGCCGAGAGGTTCCGCATGGCGTTCCTCAGTTTCTTCATCAAGCGCTTCATCGCCATGATCGTCGTGGTGTGGGCGATCACCACGCTGGTGTTCTTTCTGGCCCACGCCTCGCCGTATGATCCGATCCGATTGATCCTGGGTCAGAAGTATTTGGGCGATCCCAGAGGATATCGCGTAATGCGTCACCTCTTCGGGCTTGACCAATCCGTGTGGCAGCAATACACGAACTATCTCGGTGGTCTTCTGCACGGCGACCTGGGCTATTCGGAGGAGCAGACGGCCCTCGGCACGCCCGTGTGGGATATGATCCGCAGCGGCGTGCCGCAGTCTGTGAAGCTGGGCGGCTGGGCCCTGCTCGTCGGCCTGCTGGTCGGCCTCCCCTCCGGGCTCATCTCGGCCCTCCGCCAGAACAAGCCGGTGGCCGATCACGCGAATCAGTTCGTGATGATGCTCATGTTTGCCGTCCCCGTCTTCGTGCTGGCGCCGATCGCGCAGCTCATCTTCGGGGTGGAGTTGAAGTGGCTGCCGGTTGCCGGGTGGGGTGATCCGGGGCTCCTCGGTGTCAAAGAGATGATCATGCCGGTCGGCCTTTTCGCCATGGGTATCGCCGGATACTTCTCCAAGAGTTTCCGCAGCTTTTTGCTCGAGGTGCTGAGCCAGGACTACATCCGGACGGCGCGCGCGAAAGGGCTCAAGCAGCGTGTCATCATCTATCTGCACGCCATCAAGAACACTCTGCTGCCGCTGGCGACCATCATCGGTCCCACCATCGCCTTCCTCGTCACCGGCGCCTTCATCATCGAATCGTTCTTCAATATCCCGGGCATCGGCTCCATCACGGTAACGGCGGCCACGAGTTCCGACTATCCCGTGATCGAAGCCACCACCATCCTGATCGCGATCGCCGTCGTCGTGATGAACTTCCTGACCGACGTCTTCTACGCGATGGTCGATCCGCGCGTACGTCTGGAATAGGGGGCGTCATGGCACAGCCGAGCGAACCACTTCCCAGCCAGAGTTACAACCGAGATGCCCAGCGGGATGAAGCTGGGGGTGCTGTCCTTGTCGCGGCGACGGAAGCGGAAGCGGCTCCGCGTTCCATCAGCTCCCCGATGCGGGATGCCTGGCGGCGCTTTCGCCACAACTGGGCGGCGATGATCTCCTTGATCATCATTCTGATCCTGATCGTCATGTCGATCTTTGCGCCGCTCATGCATACGTCCGACCCGATGGCATCGGATTTCACGGATCTCAACGCGTTTCCCAGCTGGCATCACTGGTTCGGGACCGACGGCCTGGGGCGCGATACGTACAGCCGGCTCGTCTACGGCATGCGGGTCACCTTCGTCGTCGGCATTGTCGGGGCGGCGATTACCACGATCCTCGGCATGCTGCTCGGCGTCATCTCCGGGTATTTCGGCGGCATTGTCGATGCCCTTCTCGCCCGCTTTACCGACCTGATGTTCGCGTTTCCCTCTTTCATCCTGGCGCTTATCATCATCTCCTTCTACGGAAGCTGGGCGAACTCGCTGGGCATGGGCGGCGCCGGGCGCGTGGTGCTCCTGGTGATCGTCTTCGCCATCGTCGGCTGGCCGGGCCTGATGCGTTTCGTTCGCTCGCTCGTTCTCAGCATGAAGGAGCAGCAGTTCATCGAGGCGGCACGCACGGTCGGCACGGGATCGTGGGCCATCATGATTCGCCATCTTCTCCCGAATACGTACGGCCTCGTGCTGGTGCAGGCCAGCTTCATCGTCATTGGCTTCATCGGCACCGAGGCGGTGCTGAGTCTGCTGGGCCTGGGCGTGCAGGCGCCAAACCCGGATTTGGGCGTCATGTTGTCGCAGGGGGCGTCGGTCCTGGACCTGAATTACTGGGAGGTGCTGGCCCCGGCCATCGTCCTCGCCATTCTGATCCTGACCTTTACGTTCCTGGGCGACGGCGTTCGCGACGCGGTGGACCCGCGCACCAAGGGATAGGGGCCCGCGGCCTCTGCACTAGAACGGACGCGGCGTGACGATACGGCAGACGGCCATCGTGGGCGCCGGTCCTGCCGGGCTGATTGCGTACCTCATCCTGCGCTATCACGGCGTGCCCGCCCACCAGATCGTGGTGCTCGACGATCGCCGTGACGTGCTGGATGCGTGGGCGGCCTGTTCGGCCGCGATTGCGCAGCGAGCGATGCGGTCGGAGAGCGAGGGCCACTTCTTTGCCACCGACTTTCCGGGATTCGCTCTGCTCGACTCGATTCGGGAACGCTCCCCGCTGCCCCTGCTTCGGTCCGTCTTCAACCGCTACCACCCCACTCTCCGCGATGTCGTCAGCCACGGGCGCGGCCTGGCATCGTACTACGACCTGGACGCGTCGCGCCGTTACTGCCGCGTGACAGCGGTGCGGCGCGAGATGCATCCATCTCCGCACCTGACTCTCGAGACAACCGACGGCACAGTGAGCGCTCGCCATGTCCTCCTCGCTCTGGGACATGGCCCGCTGCGCTGGCCCGCTGTTGATCCCGAGGCGCTCCCTGAGCTAGCCGGACGCCTGACGCACGCATATCAGCCAAAGGACTATCGCCCCGGAAAGACCGTGGTGATCGGCAGCGGGATGGCCGCGACGGGGGAATGGGTCAACGCGCTTCGCGCCGGAGCGGAGGTGGTCGCGGTCCGGCGCCGGCCCGTCTTGACGCGGCAGGCGCTGTCTGCCCCGCGCTGCGCCTTCGGCGGGGGCTGGCTGGATCGCTACCATCGCTTGCCGGCAACCGAGAGGGCGCGGGTTCTGGCCAATCTGGGGCGGGGAAGCTCGCCCCGCCCGCGCGAGTGGAGCCGCGTCCTGAGCCGGGCCGAGCGGGAAGGACGGCTCTCCCACCGGGTCGGCGACGTGCTCGCTATCGCCGCGCACGGGCCGCATATCGACGTCCACATCCAGGGTGAAGCCGGCGAGGAGACGCTCGCGGCGGAGAGCGTGATCGCTGCCACCGGCTTCCGGTACGGTTGGCGGGAGCACGGAATAACGCGCGACCTCGTCGACACCTACGGGCTGGCGACGTACGGCGATCATCTCATTCTGGCGGATGATTGTGTCGTTCCACGCCTGTCCCGTCCCGACTCGGTGGTCGCGGTGACCGGTCCACTCTCGCGCTGGGCCTTTCCCGCGGCGGATTCCTTTGCCGCGGTGAAGTACGCGGGCCGCCGCTTTACCGAGCATGCGACGGGGCAACGCGCCTTTGGTCCGCAGCTGCGCGGGTGGATCGGCATGGTGCGAGCCGGTCTTCCCTCGCCGGAGTCCACCTGATGTGCTTCTCGCCGGCGGGGCGCGTCCAGACGCGGCTGGCGGCGTTGCTGCCGGCCCTGCTCCTGGCCATCGCCCTTACCTGGATCACCGGCGACCAGCGGTACCTGACGATGCTGGTCACCATGACGCTGGTCGCGCTGGATCTCGACATCCTGCTCTACCCCCACCTGATCACCTACCAGCCCCGCTGGCTGACCTATCTGCTCGGTCTCGCCGAGTTCTTCATCATCCTCGCCGTGGTGCGCTGGCTGGCCGGGACGCTTCCGCTGGGCAGCATCATCGCGTTCTACGCGGCATCCTGGATTGCCGGGTACCTGACCGTTCACACCATCCTGCCCACGCTCGATCCGATGTGGGCCGAGCACGGCGGCGAGATCGGACGCTCCAGCGTCACGACGGGACTGGGACGTGGACTGGTGGCCCGGGTGCGCGATCTGCTGGCTGCTCCCTCCGGCGACGCTCTGATGATCGTGGCGCTGCTGCTGGTGGCCGCCCTCGCGCTCCTCGCTCTCCCCGTCACCGCCACGCCGGCCGACATCGCCGTCTCGCTGGCCGGCGCCATGCTTGCGGCGCTCGTCGGCCGCCGGCTGGACTGGGCCGGATCCGCGGGCTGGGGGACCGCCGTCATCCTGGGGCTGCTCGTTCCCCTCCTCCTGCGCAACCCTGATCCGCTCGTATTCCTGGCGGCCGGAGCGTGCGCTGTTCTCCTGGCTTCCGGCCCGCGCGTCGCCGGCCAGGCGCTGCTCAACCCCGCCGCGGCCACGCTCGTTCTCTTCGTTCTGCTGGTCCCCGGCACCTATACGTCGGATGCGCAGTGGGGCAACTCCGTTCTCCTTCTGCTGATCCTCGCCAACCTCGGGCTCTTCCTGGCGGCCCGCCGGGGTCTGGCCCCGGAAGCGGCCGGTTTCGGCCTCGTGCTGGCCGGTTGGGTTGTGCTGCAGTCCCCTCATCAGCCGCAGAGCGTGCTGCTCACGTTGCCGCAGCTGCTCCCGACGGCGATCGTCTTCTTTGGCGGCTTTGTCCTCCCGGATCCGGCCACCTCGCCGCATGGCGCCGCGCGGCAGGGTGCGTTCGGCGCCGCCGTGGCGGTCCTGGGACTGGCTCTCCGGTCCGACGGGATCGGCCTCCCCTTCGTGGTGGCGCTCCTTATTGCCAACGAGGTGTGGGCCGTCATCTCACTCCTCGGCCGGCGACGTGTGTCGCCGAGTCGTCCCGGCGCGTTGCTGACGCGGCGATCGTTTCTCCGCGCCGGCGCCGCCGCTGCCGGGGCGCTGTTCCTCGGCGCGTCAGTGCGTCGGCTGGGCCAGGTTGACCCCGCCCTCCTCGCCCTGCCTGCCGACGCCGCCTTCGCCGGTGGGCGCAACGTGCCCCATTTCACCAACGTGGTCGCCGCGGCCGGCATCGCCGCCTCCCACCACGGAGATCCGAGCGAACGCAGTCCGGCCATCGGGACGGGGGTGGCCTGGGGAGATTACGACGGCGACGGCCGGCTCGACCTCTACGTGACCGATCACATGGCGCCCTCCCATCTGTATCGCAATAACGGCGACGGGACCTTTACGGATGTCGCTCATGACGCGGGAGTTGCCAACCCCGGCCGGGCGACCTCGGCGACGTTCGTCGACTACGACAACGACGGCCGGCTCGATCTGTACGTCGGCGTGGCCTACGGCCCCAATCGTCTCTATCACAACAATGGCGACGGCACGTTCACCGACGTGACCGATGACTCCGGATTGGGCGACCCGGGCAGGACCATGTCGACCGTCTGGGCGGACTACGACGGTGACGGCTATCTCGATGTCTTCGTCGCCAACTACACGGTGAGCCCCATCGCCTTCACCCCGAACACCACGCCGCTGGAGAATCTCCGCACGGTCAGCCACGTGCCGCGGCCCACGAACCGTCTTTACCACAACAACGGCGACGGCACCTTCACCGACGTGACCCATCTGCTGGGGTTTGATGAGACACGCGGCCTGGGCTTCTCTGCGGTCTGGTTCGACTACAACAACGACGGGCGTCCCGACCTCTATGTGTGCTACGACTTCGGGGAGATCGTCCGGCCCAACACGCTCTGGCGGAACGATGGGCCGGGGCCCGACGGATGGCGCTTCACGCCGGTGCAGACCGAGCTGGGCGTGGCGACACAGGCCAATCCGATGGGCGTTGCCAGCGGCGACTACCTCGGGAACGGGTGGCTGGATCTGGCGGTGTCGAATATCGGCCCCAATATGCTCTACACGAACCGGCACGGCACGGGCTTCACCGATCGAGCGGAAGCCGCGGGGGTTACCCACCGCAATGTCGTCGTCGACAACGCCCTGGACCCATCCATGACCTGGGGGACCACCTTCGCCGATCTCAACAATGACGGCTGGCAAGACCTCTACATCGTGGCCGGCGCCATGGATTTCGAGAACGTGCCGCAACCGAACCTCGTGTATCTCAATAACGGCCACGGCGGCTTCATCGACGTGTCGGCCCCCTCCGGCGCCAATGACCCTGGACAGGGACGAAGCGTGGCCGTCGGCGATTACGATGGCGACGGCCGTCTCGACCTCTTTGTCGCCAACTACGGTCAGCCGCCGCTGCTCTACAGGAGCGTGGGGCCGGATGCCGGCCATCACTGGGTGAGGCTGCAGCTGGAAGGAACGCGGAGTAATCGCGACGCCGTCGGCGCTCGCGTCACCCTGCGTTGCGACGGACTTCCCCCGCAGACCCAGGAGGTCCAGATCGGTCAGGGTCTCGGCTCCTGCAACGACCGCGCGCTGCACTTCGGTCTCGGCAAGGCCGCCGGCGTGTCCTCCGTTGAGATCCGCTGGCCGAGCGGCGCGCGGCAGGCCCTACGCGGGCTCCAGGTCGATCGCGTCCACCGTCTTCGAGAGCCTGGCCCATCGAGGTGGACGTAACAATTCGGCCGGCGTGACCGACCGCGTCACGCCTGATTGGCGGCGAGCCTCCGCTTTTCCGCCTGCCTCAGTTCTCGCTCGAGGAAGAAGTTGAGGAGGGTCCGCAAGAGGATGACGCCGCCCAGCACCAGCAGCTCGCGTTCTTGCGGGTGGAGGGCGGTCGAGATGATATCGGCACCGACTTGAAATTCGAGGGCGAGCGCGAAGGAGCGGCCCAGCGACAGCCGGATGCCTTCCTTGGGAATCTCTCCTCCTCGCAGCTTCAGAAGGTCGAGAAGATAGGTCAGGAGACCCCGGACGGCGGCGACAAGCACCACGATGCCGCCGGCCAGATCGGCGACGAAGACAGCGAACTCGAGGATGACCGTGAGATACCGGTCGATGGGCAGGCCGCTCAGCGTGTTGGCGACCAACAGCAGGTGCATCGCCGACGAGAGGGCAGTTTGTATGCCAATGCGACGGATCCGCGGCACGTACCTTGCTCCCGTTCAATGCCATGACGGAACAGGATTATCTCGCCGCGGCGCGGCGAGAGCTGGAGGGCGGCGCGGAGCTTCGCCGCGTCCTGTCGCTCCTGCAGGATCAGGAGGCACACGTGTCGCGCGAAGTGCGGAATGACGTTCCGCTCTCGCGGCGGGCGGCCCGGGCGGCCGAGAACCTTGATCTCGCCGTGCTCTGCCTGGACCGGCGAGACGATGCGCAGGCTCGATTCCATCTGGACCGCGCTCTGACACTCCTTCAGAGTCTGGACCAGGACATCGCCCACCAGACGCGCGCCACCGACCAGGCCGAGAACCGCCGCCACTTCATGAGCGGCTGACAGCTACCCGATCAGTCTGATCTCATCCTCCACCTGGCGCACGGCGGTGGGAGAGCGCCGGTTCCCTCGGGCTCGTTGCAGCATGCGCGCTCGCTCATCGGGGCCGACGAGCAGCAGACGTTTCTGGGAGGGAGACGCGGACGGCGTGGCGATCGCCACATAGGAGACGACCAGGAGATCCTCGACCTCGTCGATGGTGAGCGTGTGCGCCTCGGCGACATCCAGGTCGCGCCCCAGCGCGCGCAGGAGCGCGGCGTACCCGTTGCTCGTCTCCTCGGCGTCCGTCTCGCCCCGGTTCCGCCGCATCAGACGGTCGCGCGCGTGGAGGACGTCGAAGCTGAAGTGGCGCGCCTCGATACCCAGCGTGTCTCCCGGCGGTTGGTAGCGCACCGCGAATCCGTCGGGCAGCTCGATCAGGCAGATCGACGTGGCGCCGAACGCATCGAGATACGTGCCCAGGGCGCGCAGCAGAGATTGATACGGGGCTCGCCTCGCGGGACCGGTGCGGCGAATCGGCGTGGGACCGGTGCGTGTCTTCAACGCGTCCTCCGAGATCTACAGACTCGTCGCGTAGCGTAGCATACCGCCGTCGATGAAGTACGAGCTGCCGGTCACGTAGGCCGCCTCGTCCGATGCCAGGTAGACCGCCAGACCTGCCACATCCTCCGGCTTGCCCATGCGATGCAGGGGAATGACGCTGAGGAGCTTGTCCATCGCCGCCGGATCAGCCTTGAGAGGAGCATCCATCGGCGTGTCGATGGCGCCGGGCCCGATGTCGTTGCACGTAATGTTGTGGGGCGCCAGCTCCAGGCACATCGTCCGCATCAGCATGCGCAGTCCACCCTTGGCGGCGCAGTAGGGCGCGTTCGTCGGCATGGGGAGATCCTCGTGGACGGAGGAGATGTTGATGATACGCCCGCCGCGGCCCTGCCGCACCATCTGCTGCGCCGCCGCCTGCGCACAGAGAAACGGGCCGGTCAGATCGACGGCCAGGACTTTCTGCCACAGATCAAGGGAGACCTCGAGAAACGGCACCTTCTTCTCGATGCCCGCGTTGTTGACGAGGATGTCGAGCCCGCCGTGCGCCGACACCGCCTGCTCGATGAGTCGCTGCACGTCCGCCGGATTGGTGATGTCCGCGACCTGCGCCTGTGCCTTGCCGCCCGCGTCGGTCACGGCTTTCACGACGGCCTGGGCGTCGGCCTCCTGCCCGGACACGTAATCCAGAGTGACCGATGCGCCCTCGCGCGCGAATCGCTCGACAATCGCGCGGCCGATCCCGGTCGCGGCTCCCGTGACAATCGCGGATTTCCCCTGCAGACGCACGTCCGCCTCCTTTTCCATGCCCCCGGTTTCGTCAACTCCGCCTGTACCATTGTAGGATCATGTTTTTGCGCCGCCGTCCCGCCATCGACGTCACGCTCTACGGCCGGCCCGGCTGCCACCTCTGTGAGGACGCCGGCCGTCTGCTGCGACGCCTCCGGCGCCGCTACAACCTGCACATAACCGACGTCGACATCAGCGGTGACCCCGATCTGGTGCGGCGGTACGACATCGTGATCCCGGTGATCAGGGCCGGCGCCGAGGAGATCTCGGCACCCATCCGCGAGCAGGATGTGCGCGACCTCCTGGAGAGAGCCGTTTCGTCGCGTCCCCCGGAACCGTCCGCCTGAAGCCCCGCACATCGGTATCTCTGCGCATGCCGACAGAGCGTTCGGAACAACTCTTGCTGCACTACCGCCTCGTGGGCAGAATCTTCAAAGGAGCTATCGCCGGCCTCGTGGCCACACTCGTCATGACAGGCGTCATCTTCGGCGCCCGACGCGCCGGATGGCTGGGACGGCTGCCTCCCAAGGAGATCACGCAGCGAGCTGAGCAGCAGGTCGGCATCGATCCGGCATCGCAGACGCCCGAGGAGTTCACGGCGAGCTGGATCGTCAGCCACTTCGGATATGGCGCCGCCTGCGGGGGGCTCTATGGCCTGATGCGTCCGTTGCTGCCGTTGCCGGGCGCCCTCGCCGGGGCGCTGTTCGGGCTCGGGCTCTGGGCGGTCAGCTATCTCAAGCTCATGCCCGCAATGAACCTCTATCCTCCGGTCCAGAAGGATGATCCCTCGCGCGCGTCCACCATGGTCGTGGCGCACGTTGTGTACGGTGGTGTGTTAGGAGTGATCACGGGCCGCCGGTAGCCGTTCGATCTCGTGGGAGAGAGGCCGGTGGCGCCGTTCTTGTGCGAACAGGGGCAACAGCAGCGGAGGCGAGAGGATGAAAGCATCAGCGATCAAAGGCTTGCAGGTCCGGCCCGCCGGTGGAGAGGAGGTCACCGGCACGGTCGCGGACCTGATTCTCGACACCGACGAGCGCCGTGTGGTGGCGGTCCAGGTGAACCGGCTGGAAAACGTCGAAATGTATGTCCTGGCGGCCGGCGATATCGAAGGGATCAGTGAGAACGGCATGACCGCGCGCCGGGACGCCGTCCTGCTGCCCCAGGAGGACGCGGCCAACTACCTAACACTCCCCACCTTCAACCGCCTGCTCGACCAGAAGGCGATGACGGAGGGCGGCGATGTCCTCGGCAAGCTCGCCGATATCGACGTCAATACCGACACCTGGGAGATCGACGGCTATGGCATCGTCAACAATCTGGCCGAGGACCTGGCGCAGGGTGAGCACGAGTTGAGCCCCGACCAGGTGCTCTCGGCCGGCGCGCACATGCTTCTCGTCTCTCCGTCCGGACAAGCGTGATGAACGGCAATCCGGTGGAGGCGATGCGTGTCGAGGCGCAGCGCGCGGTACCCGCCGGCGAGGCGGGGGACGATGTCGATCGCGGCGAGGAGTATGTCTACTCCACGTCGGGCTGTCCGACCTGCGGCATCCTTCTCGGCGGGAGCCTCTCCGAACCTCCCACCTCGGATGATCCGGAGGCGCTACGCACCCAGGCCGAGCAGCTGCGTGGGCTGGCATCCGCTCTCGACGGAGGGAGGGCGCGTGTCGAGGACATTCGGGCACGCCTGGACGACCTGTGCCCGGTGTGCCGCGCCACCATGGACCCCCGCAGAGCCCGTGGTACCCCGGACGAGGTTGCCGGGCGCCTGCGCACCCAGGCCGGCCTCCTGGAGGACCGGGCCACGGCCATCGAGCGATCGTCGCTCTATAGGCCCTGAATCGGCGTCTTCGTCGTCCGGACCCCGCGTTCCTGCCGGCAACCGCACTCGCTCTGCGTTGACCGCGGGCCGGCCCAGCCGCTACAGTGCGTCGTGAGCTGCTATCCCATCGTGCGCCGTCAATCCGCGGCCCTTGTCGTCAGCAGCCGGCCCCGACGCCCCAGCCGCCGCGGTGCCGCCTGGCTCGCCGCCTACGCCGCGCGCGAGACTGCGTATCGGCGGGCACTGGCGCCACGGTACAACCAACCGGACAGCCCCTGGTATCTAGCCTAAAATCATCACTCTGAACAGGGTCTTCCCTCCCTATTTGGGCTTGCCAATCTGCTGCCAACCTGCCTATAGTGCAGCATGCAAAAACGTGTCCTCGGGAATCGGGGATCGCGGCCACCTCTGAAAGCGTGATGAAATGAACCGACGCGCTCTGCTGATCGTCCTGGTCCTCGTGGTAGCGGCGGTGGTCGTCGTGTACATGATGATGGGGAAAACCACCGGCCAGGCGGCGGCACATAAGACCACGCCGACCCACCACGTCAACGCGGTCCTCCACACCGAAGAGGTCTACGCCGTCCAATTGCTGCCCGTTCTTGATCGCAGTGCGTCCGACTTCTCGTCGGTCGCCGCCAGGGCCGGCCGCACCTCAAATCTCGGCAAGCTGAACAACCTCTGCGGATCGGTCATCCCCGAGCTCTCGGTGATGGAATCGCGCGCCGACGGCGTTCCGCATACCTTCCAGTGGTGGACGCCGGCCGGCCACATGCACCACCATCTGTTTGCCCTCTATCACGACATGCTCGGCGCCGCCGTGGCCTGCCAGACGGATGCGAGTAATGGCGATAGCGCCGATGCCGGTACTGCCGTGCACCAGATGCAAGGGTCGGCCGCGAAGCTGCGCCGGATGGACAGCTACCTACACTATCTCGCCAACAAACTCGGTAAGGCGGAGCGGCAGAGAGTCAAGCACCGCGCGCAGCTGACGAAAAAGCACAGGTCTAAAGCGAAGCACAGCTAGCGCCGCGCCGACCGCGACCCCGTTCACTATGCCCCGAACACCCTGACGGGGAACGCGTAGAACACGATCGCCGCCATGGCATACAGGGCGATGAGCTCCACGCCCTCCAGCCAGTTGCTCTCGCCGTCATGGCCGATGTAGGCAAAGATGATCACGAGCAGGGCGAGGATCACCAGCTCGACGGGGCTGAAGACGAGCGACATGTGGTGCGTCGTCAGGCTGTAGAGAACGATGACGGGCGCGACGAAGGTGGCGATCTGGATGGATGACGCCGACGCGATGCCGAGCGACAGATCCAGCCCCGATCCCGACCCGGCCGGCGCGCCCCCGCGCTGCACCGCCAGCCGGACGGCGGCGTACCCTTCCGCCACGTTTCCGGCATTGGCGACGATGACGATCCCGACGAACACCTGCGTCCAGTGCAGCACGCCAGTCACCGCCGTCACCGTGCCCGTGAGGATATCGGTGACCGGGACCAGCGCGGCCGTGGCCAGGACGAGCACGAGCAGACTGAACTGCCATGGCCAGGGAGCTGTCTCTTCCGCCTCTCCCAGTTCCTCGATCATCGAGGCATCGCGGCCCGGATAGAAGTGGCGCAGCGACTCCAGCCCGAAGATGCTGAAAAGGATGTAGGCGATGTAGGCCAGCAGCAACACCACGGCGATCGCCGCGCTGACGTCGGTGATCGGCGAACCGGGGCCGGAGCAGGCGCCCGGTCCGCAGAGAACCAGCGCGCCGACGGACGGGAAGACCAGGGCGGCCACGGTGAGCATCATGAGCACGCTGTGGTGGCCGGCCTCGCGTGCGTCGAAGCGCGGCGCGCGATAGAGCAGACCGGCCGCGACATAACATAGGCCCATGATGAGAGCCGAGTTGCTGATGAGGGCGCCGACGATCGTCGCCTTGACCAGCGGGATCAGCCCCTTCTGGACGCCGAAGTAGCCGACCAGCAGATCGGGTGCATTCCCGAAGGTGGCATTGAGCAGCCCGCCGATTTTCCCGCCGAGGCGATCGGCCAGATACTCCGTGGCGGCGCCGATAAAGGCCGCCAGCGGGATGACCGCGCCCACCGAGAGGAAGAACTGGACGGGGAGCGGCCAGCTCAGGAAGCCGGAGAGCAGGGCGAGGACGACGAGGGAGAGGAGCGCGCCCATGACGCGCTGCTCTCCGTTAAATGCAATGCGGCCCCCCAGCAAACGCCACCTCCGCGGCCCAGAGTGACTGCGGAGGGGCCGCTGTCCATTATGCCGCGCTCACCTCCGCCGTCCGGGCCAGCCGGCAGGCCCGCTCGGCTGCCCGCTGGGCGCGTTGCGCCCTCTCGCGAATCTCCGTTTCCGGCGCCACCCAGCCATACCACTGCAGCCACTGGGCGCACTCCTCGGCCTCGATCAAGGCCGTGGCGACCAATGCCCGCTCCTCCATGGCCCAGCCCTCGGTCGACTGGCGGACGTCCTGGGCGATGAGCGTGAGCGCGCTCACCACCTCCAGTAGCCCGTGCCGGTCGATCCGGCGCGCGTCGACATCCTCACCCAGGCGAACGATCCACGCTTCGATCTCCTGCGGTCTCATGACGGTCTCCTTCCGGGATCTGTACTGGCAAGACGGCGAGGGGCGGAAAAACTTGCTACCCGGAATCGGCGGGATGACGAAAGACCTGGTAGTCGTCGGTGACCGGCGGGAAGTCGATCAGAGACTCGAACAGGTGCAGCCGCTCCGCATACTCTCCCGACTCGTCGATCGCCTGCACATCCTCCCTGGTGTTCCAGAAAAGGAGGATGGCGGCATCCCCGTCCCTCTCATCGCCCAGGAGATAGGCATCGCGGAAGCCGGTCCACGAGGAGCGGGCAGCGGGGAGAAACTGCTGCTCATAGATGTGGAGGAAGTCCTGGAAGCGCTCCGGCGGCAGCTGGAATGAGGTGAGGCGCGCATACATTCCTGTCTCCTTCACGAGGGTGATGCGTCTCATGCTAGCCGCCGTCGTGGTCCGAAAGGAGGATGACGTGGAGCGTCGATCGTGCTAGACTCGCCACTGACGCGTCAGATGCGTCGCGGCGCTGGTCACATCACAGAGTTGTGGGGAGGTAGCGGCGAACGGGGCGCGTCACCGGCGCTGCGTCGCCGTGCGTTGCTCCACGAGCGTCAATCGTCGGCGAGCTCGAGGGACCGGCTACGGTCCTGAACACAGCGGGACGCGATCAGATTGAGCGCGTCGTGAGGAGAGTGTTGGATTGAACATTCGGCTCTGGACGTATCAGGCCCGGCGTTGGCTCCTGTATGCCATGCTTCCTGCGGTGGTGATCGGCACTCTGGCGGTCGTTTACGCCTCCCACGAGCCCAACACCTACCAGACGTCGGTGGTTTTGTATGTCCAGGTGCCTGCGGCTGACGCCGCGGTGCCCGGCAGCACGGATGTCTACACCAGCCAGGCGATCATCCCGACGTACAGCCAGATGATCACCGCACCGATCATCGCGCGCGTCGTTGACCATGCGATGGCGACGCGGTATCCGGGGTATCGTCTCGAGGCTCACGATCTCAAGGTAATCGGACCTCAGACGCTCACATCCCAACAACAAACTCAACTGTTGACGGTCACGGTAACGGATACGGACGCGGTGCGAGCGGCCGTGGCAGCCAACACGGCCGCTCGTTCGTTCATAAAGCGGATCACCGCCATACAGCGAGCACGATTTCGTGGCGGCGCGCGGTCCATTCAGCGCCAGATCAACGTGACTCGGGCCAATATCCAGGCCGTGTCTCAGCGCATCGCATCGTACGCCGGAAGCCAGGCCGGGCTGGCCGATCTCAAAGCTCAGCTGAGCTCCTATCAGAGCATCTACCAGACGCTCCTGGCGGCACAGCAGGAGTTTCGCGTCGGCAAGATCACGGCGCTGAACGCCGTGAAAGTATTTTCGCCGGCACAGGTACCCACTTCACCGATCGGCCCCCACCCGGCCCGTACCGGGTTCCTGGCTGCTCTGGTGGCTTTTCTGCTGTGCGCCGGCGGCGTCTTGGCGTACGACTACGTCGACGACTCGCCGCGTTCCGCCGAAGAGATCGCAGATATCGTGGGCGCTCCCATTCTGGGGGCCGTGCAACGGTTTGATTCGGCCAGGGCCGGGGCGATATTGGTTGCGGCGGACCGGCCGCCGGCTGCGGAAGCCTATCGGATCATCCGTACCAATATCTTGTTCTCGGCTGCCGATCGTCGGCCACGAGTCATCGTGGTCACCAGCGCCTTGCCGTTGGAAGGAAAGAGCGCGACCGCTGCGAACCTCGCTCAGGTGCTTGCGGAATCAGGGCGGACCACGACATTGGTCGACGGCGATCTCCGCCGGCCCTCCCTACACACCATGTTCGGCGTGGGCCAGGGGGACGGCTTGAGCGATCTGTTGACCGGCGAGACCCCACTGAACGGTCACGGACTGCGAGCGACACGCGAGCCGTCCTTGCAGTTCCTGGCGTCCGGCTCCGCGGCGCCACGCCCCGCGGACTTATTGGGGTCGCCCCGAATGGATGCGCTGGTGCGGCATCTGAGAGAGGAGTCCGACGTGGTGGTCATTGATGCGCCCCCACTGCTGACCGTCACTGACGCCGCGCTCCTGGCCACCGTTGCCGACGCCGTCGTCCTGGTCGTCGATCCGCACCGCAGCGCGCGCCGTGATCTGGTCCGCGCGCGGGCAGTCGTCGAGGCGGTTGGGGGACGCATCCTGGGGACGGTCATCAATCGCGTGGACAAGCATGCTCCGGGCTACTACTCGTACTGTTATCGGCACCACGACGGTTATCCTGATAACCGCGACGTCGCGGAGCGGCCGGCGCCGGCGAGGGCGATCAACACTGAAGAGCCGGTGACCCGCTAAACCGTGTGCGGGATCTGCGGCATGGCCGCGGTGGACGAACCGGCCGTTCCCGGACCGGTGGAGCTCATGTGCGACGCACTCCGGCACCGTGGTCCGGATGACAGCGGGCTCTATGTCGCTCCTGATCATAGGTGCGTCCTCGGCAACCGACGCCTGGCCGTTCTCGACCTCAGTCCGGCCGGCCGCATGCCGATGGCGACCGAGGACGGGCGCTTCCATCTGACCTACAACGGCGAGGTGTACAACTTTCCTGAGCTGCGCCGTGAGCTGGAGTCCCGCGGTCACCGTTTCCGCTCTGATACCGACACCGAAGTCGTTCTCCGGTCGCTGGTGGAGTGGGGTCCTCGGGCGGTGACGCGCTTCAACGGTATGTTCGCCTTCGCCCTCTGGGATGCCGAGCACCGTGCCCTTTTGCTGGCACGCGACCGCATGGGCATCAAACCTCTCTACTACGCGCTGGCGGGCAACACGATTCTCTTCGGCTCGGAGATCCGCGCGATTCTGGCGTCCGGTTTGATCTGCCGGGTCGCTGACACGACTGCGCTAAGTGGATACCTGACGTTCGGATCGGTGCCGGATGATCGTACCGCTGTCCGGGGTGTCTCCTCATTGCCGCCCGCCCACTATTGTGAGTGGCGAGCCGGCCGGCTCGCCTTCCACCGCTATTGGGACCATGCCGAGGAGTTACGGTCCGCCCCACCCCTGCCGGCCGAGGAGATGGTCGAGTCCGTCCGGAACGGCCTGAAAGCCGCCGTCGGACGGCACATGTTCAGTGACGCTCCGCTTGGCCTCTTCCTGAGCGGGGGACTCGATTCGACCACCATCGCCGCCCTGATGCGAGCATCCGGCGGCGAGGACCTGCGCGCCGTTTCCATCGTCTTCGATGAAGCCGGCTACGACGAGAGCTCGTCGGCGCGATCGGCCGCACAGCGCTTTGGTCTGCAGCACGTGGAGACACGGGTCGGGGCGATCGATGTCGCCGCCGGGCTGGACAGCATCATCATGGCCATGGACCAGCCAAGCGCGGATGCGGTCAACAGTTACTTTGTCTCGAAAGCGGCGCGCGAGGCCGGTTTGACAGTCGCTCTCTCCGGCCTCGGCGCCGATGAGTTGTTCGGCGGCTATCCAAGCTTCCGTCTCGTTCCGAGGGTACAGTCGGTGCAGCGCACGTTGTCGCGTCTGCCTGGCCATGGCCGACTTCTGCCGCTTCTAGCGCGACGCTCCCGGCTCCCCTACCGCGCGCGAAAGCTGATGTCCTGGAGCGCTGGCGCGGCGACATCGGAGAGAGCCTACGCGGCGGTTCGAGGCGTGATCTCGCCAGGACAGCAGCAGCGGGTAGCGCCGCGGTATACATCTTTCGATTTCGCGAACTATGTCGCCTCGTTCGGAGTCGACGGCCTGGACTCCGCCGAGCGGACCTCGATGTGGGAGTCGCGCCTCTACATGCACAACCAGCTGCTGCGAGACACCGACGCAATGAGCATGGCTCACTCCCTGGAAGTGCGGGTGCCGTTTCTGGATAACGACGTGGTTACGTTGGCAGCGCGGGCGCGCCGGCTGCTGTCGGATGGGCGGAAGAGCGTGATCCTCGGCGCGCGAGAAATCTATTTCCCGATCGGGACGCAGCACCATCCGAAGCGCGGCTTCTCCTTCCCTTTTGCGGAGTGGCTACGAGGTCCACTCAGCGAATGGACGCGCATCGCTCTCGACGAGTTCGCTCTGACCGCGGGAGGTGACGCGGCGTCCATCCGGCGCGATTTTGATGCCGGGCGAATCCACTGGTCTGCGCTCTGGACGCCGGCAGTCCTGGGTCGCTGGCTGAGCGCTCATGGTGTGAGCCTGCCGTGACGCGGTCCATTCATCTGGTGTTCGGGGATGTGTCCTCCTACGGCGGCATTCAACGCTACAACCGGCAACTGATTCGGGCAGCGCATCAGGTCGTGGGTGAAGACGGGCAAGTTCGGGTTCTGAGCCTGAATGACGGGACCGGAGCTCATCCGATCCGGGGGTTTGAGCGCAGACAGCGCGCCCTTGTTCGCCACGCGATCACCCTGGCCCGGGCCGAGAGACCCGACGTGATCGTGCTCGGGCACATCCACTTCGCGCCTCTGGCGCTCACCCTGCGTGCGGTCTCGCCCCGGACGCGGCTATATGCCGTGGCGCACGGCAAGGAAGTCGAGAAGCGCCTGTCGCCGCTGGTTCTGGCCGGCATCGAGCTTTGCCACGGAGTCTTCGCGGTGAGTCAGTCCACTGCCGATCTGCTGCGGAGAGTCCAGGGCGTCAAACGCGCCAAGCTCTACCTTCTCTTCTATGGCTTTGACGCGCGGGCTGGATCGGAGTCCCGACGCACGCGTGGCGACGACCGACACGTTCGTCTGCTAAGCGTGGCCCGTCTCGATTCCGGCGACTCATACAAGGGCATCGACGTCACCATTCGAGCCATGGCGCGGGCCGGCCAGGCAGAACCGGGCCTCAGGTACTCGATCGTAGGGGATGGAGATGACATGCCTCGGCTCCGTGCGCTGTCCCACACGCTCGGAGTCGCCCGCCAAGTGCACTTCGCGGGCAACGTCTGCGATGACGAACTCGATCGCCTCTACGACGCGTGCGACGTTTTCGTTCTGCCGAGCACGCGCGAAGGGCTCGGCATTGTCTATCTCGAGGCGATGGCGCGCGGGAAACCTGTTATCGGCGTGCATGCGGGTGGCGTCGCCGACGTGGTCGTGCATGAAGCCAATGGGTTGCTCGTCAACCGGCCCGATCCGGATGCCGTCGCCGCCGCGATCATCCGCCTGGCCGCCGACGAGGAGTTGAGGACACGACTTGGCGCTTTCGGTCGCGATCGCACCGTCCCGTGCTTCTCCCTGGAGCGCATGTCTCAGCAGTTGCTGTGGGCGCTCGACGGCGCTTCCGTGTGCCGGCCCACCGGTCCTCAGGGGCACGGTCATGACGGTTACACCGCCTTGCCAGAAGCGGGTGTCCGCTCGTGAATGTCCTGGTGTGGAGAGCCTGGGAGCCGATCTATCCCTTTCCGGTGACGTTCTCGACGGTCGAGTTGCACGGCATGGGAGGGACCGAGACGCAGATGCTCTGGCATATACAGCATCTCCGGCACATGGGCCACGACGTGCAGGTCCTGGGGGCGAGTGATGTCGATGTCCTCGAACACGACGTCGAATTTGTGGGTGCGCCGGACCGAGCCGCGCAGGAACGCCTCATGGATCGGGGGACAGTGCGCGTTCCGGATGTCATTCTGCTGGAGGGAGGCTTCGCCGCGGCACCGGCGCTGAGAACACGCTATCCGCAAGCAAAGCTGGTGCACGTTGGCCACAACGTCGACCCTCGATCCGACCGTGCCGCTTTCTCCATCTCCCGGTATATCGACGTCCATGCGTTGGTCGGTCCCGGCCAGTTCGCCGACTACACGACACGGTTCCCGGGGCTCCGGCACAAATTCATGTTGCTGCGCAATGCGGTTCCCTGGGAGTCGATCCACGGCCGTGTCGAACGCCGTCCGGTTGGGAATCAGATCGTCTGGGTGGGGGCATGGGACAAGAAGGGCCTGCGGGACTGGGCCGAGACGATGGCGGTGGTGCTGCGAGACCGGCCGGACTATCGATGGACTCTCTGCGTGCCCAGCCACGGCTCGAACACCGCGCTGCCTCCGTACTTGACGGCGGGACTCGACCTGCCGGCGGACCGTGTCGCGGTGCGGAACCTGCCGCTCCGTGCCGCGCTCGCCGAGATGTCCGCCGCTCGCGTTGTGTTGGTGAGCCTCGGAAACGAGACCGCGTCACTGGCGTGTCTCGATGCCCATGCCATGGGGAGACCCGTGATATCGGGCAACGACATGGTCTACAAATACGCGAACCCGGAGGGGACGGGACTGCGCGTGCATACCGCGCAAGAGCGGTACACGGCCGCCATTCGGCTGATAGATGACCCCGCGCTGGGGGACGAGTTGGGTCGCCGCGGCCAGGCGCTGGTCTTGAGCGACTTCAGCGAGGCGATGCAGTGCCAGGACCTGCAGCGCCTCTTGGGTTACCTCGAGATTCACGAACGGATCAAGGGGCCGGCATCCTTTCACGCTCGGTCCCGGTGGGTGCACCGGCTGCAGGACCGGCACCACAGAGCAAGACGGAACATGCTGCGGATCAGAGCGCGGGTGATCCCGTGACGGTGGCCGGGATGCGGATATCCGGCAAGCTGGCGAGCGACGGGCTGTGGTCGCTGACCGGCAGTGTAGTCTCGCTGGTTGCCGGATTGGCCGCGATTCGGCTGATTACCCGGCTGGTGTCGCCCGATGCGTATGGCGCGGCGGTACTGGCGCTCGGCGTTGCCTTTCTTCTCAATGGCCTGCTGATCGGCCCCTTCATGGCGGTGCTCAATCGCATCTACTTTGATTACCGTGAGCTGGGACTGGCCGGCTGGTTTGTCCGTACCTTCCGCTGGTTGTGCGGTCTGGCCGCGCTGACGACCATACTCGCGTATCTGGTGGTGGCGGCGGTCCTCGCCCACCTCGGTGAGCCAATGTACTGGCGGGTTGCCGTGCCGGTGGCGCTGCTCCTGAGCGCGCAGACCTACGTCAATGCTCTCTCGACGTACACCGAAGCGCACCGCCTGCAGCGCCGGCTCGCCATGATCGGTGTCGTGCAGAAGATCGGCGTGCCGGTGTTCCTGGCGGCGCTGCTCGTCGCTTCAATGGAGGCTACGGTATCGGTCATCCTGGCTCAGTCACTGGCCCTGGTACTCGTGCTTGTCCTATTTCGGGCGCCTCCCATCGCGGACGCACCGGTCGCGGCGCCGGACAGCGGGGCCCGGCGCTTCACGACCCTTCGCCACCGCGTGCTCTCCTTTGGCTGGAGTCTCCCGGCCGGCTACGCGGTGGGCTGGGTCATGACGACCTCGGATCGATATGTCATCGGGCACTTCCTGACGGTGCACGACGTGGGGGCGTATGCGGCCAACTATGGACTATGGACCACGCCGTTCCTGGTTCTCAACGGCTGGTTGGAAGTTCTCACGCGGCCCATCATCTATCAGCACGCGGCCCGGGAGAGCTGGCGCACGGTACGGCAGGTCATCATGGTGCGCTGCGCGGCCGGCCTTGGCATATCCTTCCTCTTCGTCGGTGCCGCCTGGGCCGGCTATCGGCTGCTGTCGGGATGGCTACTGAGCCCGCAGTACAACATCGGCCTGCCCATCGTTCTCGTGCTGGTCGCCGCGTACGGTCTTTACGTGGTGGGCAACTCGCTGATCCCCGTGTTCCTGGCCGCGAAACGCCCGCTGACGGTGCTGGCCGCGGGGAGCGTGGGGGCCGCTGCCAACCTGACCTTAAACATTCTCGGCATCCCTCACTTCGGCCTCATCACCGCTGCCGTGACGACGTTCATCGCCATGCTGCTCTGGTGCGCCATTCTGGCCGGCGGCGCGTCGAGACTTCTTCACACCCTATGTCGTGAGGAGACTGACGAGCCGGCAACGAGCGCCCTGGCACAGCCCCAGTTGACCGGTGGCATCACATGAGGCTGCACGAGAGTCATCGCCGGACGGTCGTCACCGCTCACTCGGCGGGCGTGACCTGGGGATTGCGCCTGGTGGTTGCCTATCTGGGCGTGGCCGTCGTCCTCCTATCCCTGGATGTCGTGGCGGGCGGTCCCGGCGACCTCGACACCCTGCTGGCCATGCAACCTGCTGCGGCCGTCCTCGGCGCGTGCATCGTCGCCTGCTACCAACCCGGCTGGGGCATTGTGCTGAGTCCGCTCCGGCCGCTGCCCATCTTCAGCCTGTTCTACGCCCTGTATTTCCCGCTCCCGTACCTGGCCGACCTCTGGATGAGGGGAGTCTCACAGGATCACCTCGGGGAGATCGGAACGCTCTATGCCCTCGGATACGTCTCCTTTTGCGGCGGGATGTGGTACACCACGAGATCAACCGGCGCCGCGACCGAAGAGCGGCAGTCCTTGCCCTCCCTGAGGAGGCATCAGGTGGGGGCGCTGGCCGCCGTCGTCGCCGTGAGCCTCGTCGTCTTCGCCTACGACATGGTGTGGCGCAACGCGCACGGCTACTTCTACACCCACGGCAATGGCATGATGCTCGGCACCTCCTCCACGGATTCCCTGATCTCGTTCGCGGAGGGAGTGCCTCTTCCGA
>Ga0209810_1001125_pt1 | contig 44329 bp, 45 predicted proteins | sample Coa_R1_7_FD_187159 | JGI IMG/M metagenome (GOLD analysis project Ga0209810, IMG submission 187159) | Surface soil microbial communities from Centralia Pennsylvania, which are recovering from an underground coalmine fire - Coalmine... | ecosystem: Environmental > Terrestrial > Soil > Unclassified... | reverse complement strand
CGAATGTTCCTATTCGTCGCATTCGTCCTTGTGTCTATTTATCCAATAATATTAGACACTAAGGAGGTCTCCTTTTATACCCCTCTACTTATCTCAAGTGTTAATCTCCAGTAATTCTCCGTTGACAATTTCGGCCTTACCATCCACATTGTAAAGGTCCTCTACTGTCGCTTGCGTTTTCACAACCATACCAGCACCCTACAAAAATCCTTAACAGATTTAGTCTTTAGGGTCAATCAGCAATATGTTCTATTATCGTGCTAAAGCTCACCTAGCTCATGCACCCTTTTACAAAGCTCCGTTACGTGGCTTGCCGAAAGGTGGAGCGCTTCACGCTCTTGGGAGGTGAGATTTATTTCGATAATCTTTTCAACCCCGCCTCTTCCGAGTTTCACGGGGAGGCCAACAAATGTGTCCTTGATTCCGTATTCGCCAGTTGCGAGTACGCAGCAGGGTAGTATCTTCTTCTTGTCTTTAAGTATCGCTTCGACCATCTCTACAGCCGATGCGGCAGGGGCGTAGAACGCGCTTCCGGTCTTGAGGAGCTTCACAATCTCCGCACCGCCGTCACGGGTTCTTTGAACCAAGGCATCTATCCTCTCCTTGGACATAAGCTCCGTAATCGGCACACCGGCAACGGTCGTGAATCTCGCGAGAGGAACCATATCGTCCCCGTGGCCGCCCAGGACAAACGCATGTATGTTCTCTACAGAAACCCCAAGCTCCATTGCAATGAATGTTCTAAACCTCGCCGAGTCCAGAACCCCAGCCATCCCCATTATCCTCTCTTTTGAGAATCCGCTTACCTTGTATGCCACATAGGTCATCACATCAAGCGGGTTTGCAACCATTATAAGGATTGCATTAGGAGACCTCTTTGCAACCTCACCAACAACGGCCTTTACAATCCTTGTGTTGGTTAATAGAAGGTCGTCACGGCTCATTCCGGGCTTCCTGGGAACCCCAGAGGTTATTACCACAATGTCCGAGCCCTCCGTCTCGCCGTAACCATTTGTTCCAGTGATAGTTACGTCGCATCCCGATACCGGACACATCTGCATCAAATCAAGGGCCTTGCCCTGAGGCATTCCTTCTACGATATCCACAAGAACAATGTCTCCAAGCTCTAATTCCGCCAGCTTTAATGCCGCAGAAGCCCCTACGTTTCCCGCACCGATTACTGAAATCTTGGGTTTGTTCATTGTCACTTACCTCTGTTTATTTTCTATTCGAATAACATTCAGGTTTAGAATAATTTATATCCTATGCGTGTCAAGTTTTATCCTAGTACTTAGTTTTTAAGGAGAGGTCATTTAAGATTTTAGTACTGTGTTAATGTTCCGTCTATTTTTGCCCTTCTCACGGCATATCCAAAAATCAGTATGCTGAGCGGCAGTATAATAATTGAAAAAATAACTAATGCTAATATGTTGGGCATTAACTCATTTAAAGAGTATCCCTTAAGCAGTGCAAGCCTCATCCCTTCTAAAGAGTATGTAACCGGAAGGAGAGAAGAAAACTTCTGCAGCCAACCCGGTAAGACTGAAATAGGAAAGTACAACCCCCCTAAGAGTCCTGAAATGCTGGTAAACGTCCAGCTTATTGGGTCCCCTCTCTTCATTATCATAATAAAACTCGCCGAGATTACACCCAAACCGCTAAAGGAAAGAATAGTTAAGAGGAGAATAAGCAAAGCCCCCAATAGATTCGCATTACTCATATTGACACCAAATACAAAAACCCCTAATAGCAAATACACCGCTACCCTGAAAGATGCCCATATAAAGCTATAAAGAGACGAAGAAAATATAATAGTTGGAATCTCCGTCTGGGTTACGAGGAGAGCCTCCAGGGTTCCGAGCATTTGTCCTTCCCTAATACTTTCTGAAAGACTCCGCATTGATACCCCAAGATAGCCATAAAACGCAATTCCGATAAGAACAAAGGAAAAATAATTTCCTCCGTATGGCTTAAGATACTTTACTCCAACGTCTCCAAGAAGCTTCGATATAAAGAAAAACGTTAGAGTTGAGACGAGTATGCCAAAAAGCTGCATAAGAAACGAAAATTTGTAACTTGTTTCACTTATAAAATCCCTCCATACAAAGGCAAGCGGTTTTTCTATGGGAATAAACACAAGATTTACCCTCCAATCGCTTTATCTTTCATATCAACGACCTTTGAAAACAGCTCCTCCAAAGAAATTTCCTTTTCATAGAAGGAGTAGATTTTTCCACCCATATCCATTATTTCTTTAATTACTCGAAACACGGCTCCATCCTCATATTTGGTTTCAATCTCAATCTGAATGCCGTTTGGTAAAGAGCCGTTTGATATAGGCGTGATCCCTTTAACGAAGGGTATATTATGAATCTTTTTTAACAAGCCGTTTTCTGGATATTTGAGTCTAATCACATACCTTTTATCAGAATTAAACTCCCCTTTTATTTCTCTAACCTCACCAGCGATTTTCACCTCTCCTTTGTGAATAATAGCAATCCGGTCACACAGCTCCTCAGCCTCCTGCAGGTTATGAGTTGTAAACACTACTGTCTTTTTTCCCTCCCCAACTAGTTTTTCTTTTATAAGCCTCCTTAAGTTTTGTGCAGTATGCGGGTCCAGACTCCTCATCGGTTCATCCATGAAAATAACCTCAGGGTCTGTAAGAAGCCCTCTGGCTATTGCAAGCTTTTGTCTCATCCCCGTAGAATAGTCCTTGAACATCCTGTCAGAGTCATGTGTAAGCTCCATAAGTTCCAGCAATCTTTTTATCCTCAGTTCAGACTCACGGTTAGAAACATTATTGAGTTTTGCAAAAAATCTAAGGTTCTGCCTTCCCGTAAGTCGCCAATAAAAACTCCTCTCATCACCTACTACGTAACCTATCGCGCTCCTTATTTTCTTTTCATCCTTTGTAACATCGAGGCCGTTAACGAATGCCTTTCCTGAAGTGGGAAGAACCAGGGTGCAAAGAATCTTTATAAGTGTGGTTTTACCGGCACCGTTTGAACCAAGAAGACCAAACAATTCTCCACTTTTTACCTGAATATTCACATTACTAAGAGCCGTAATCTCCTTCTTTCTAAAAGGGTGTAAAAGCAACTCACGGTATCTCTTTGTTACTGGAAACCTTTTTGTAAGGTTATGTGTCTCTATGGAGTAAGACAATTGTTAATCCTCAAATTGAATCCTTTTTTATTGATGAGGTTTCTAATATAGATTTCCTATATTTTAGAAATAACCTGTAAGGGCGAGCCAAGTAATAAAGGTAGAGCTTTTTAGATGATAATGGAATCGAATACCACCTGGACATAACCTCACGTGTGGGAAATATTGTGGCAATCAAGATTCTCATCTTATCCACAAATTTATCCGCCGCTAAAAATCGAATAAGAGGGCCGGGGAGATTCGAAGAAACCCTGTCCTCTGCAAAGATTTGCCTCTCTATAGCAGAGACTACTCTTGAGTCAATGGCAGATTCAGTGGATTTGAGAAACTCTGACAACTTACTATCAACTCTGTATAATTTATTTACTAAATACAGTATGGAGTACACGGGTTTATTAATCCCATATCCGCTGACTTCATCTTGAAATCGTATCCAGTTAAGTTCATCCCCATAATACCTTATAGTTTCGGAAATATCGCAAAGCCCTCTCAGTAGAAATTTATTATAGCCGTGATTAAATAGATGCACGCAAAGGTGAACTACCATATCCTCGGCAGATGGTATCAGCACATCACAATTGGCAATCCTCCATTTCCTAGCCCTCTCCCACCATTTACCGATATCTATGTGGAAAGGACGGCCTATTATGTTATGATGAATCTCCAATACCATAGATTTATCAGGAGCAATATAAGGGGGCAGATGAAAGTGATGGTGACTGTACCATTCTTGAGAATTGCCATTCATATAAGTGCTATAATTGAGAGTAGACATGATCCGCTCAGCATAGGGCAAGTCCTCTTTTCTTACAAGCAGATCAATATCTCCCATCGGCCTTAGAGCAATATCACCATAAACACTTGGGGCTAAAGCCGTACCCTTCAGGACAATTACATCCAAACCCTTCTCACCAAATCCATATAATATCCTGCGCAACTCCGCATAGAGATACATATTCCTGGCCATGTTCCCATAGTATTCCCTTTTAAGCTGATCCATAACCTGCTGGGGAATACCAGCGATATTCTTCAGATTGTGGTATATAAGTGGAGCAATCCCATGCCGGGAGGCAGACATTAATACCTCTTCCCAGTTTAATGGAAGGCTGACAATGCTCTTAATTTCATTGAGTGTATCCTCAGAAATCCTTGTCCGTGCACAGCATAATAGGAGCTTATTCTCATTAGATATATTCATATCAGCCCTAAGATATGGCCTCTTGTGGAGTTTGTTCATTTATTTCTGGAAAGCAATATGTCAGTTTGTACGCCTTAGCCATCTCAATGTCCCTTTCCAGGAATATATCCCCATTATACAGAAGCCACGCATGTCCCTCTAGTTTCTCTCTCGATACTCCATCCGGGAATCTCACTCCAAAGCATATATGAACATCCATACCCAGTTTACGCAGAAAACGGTAAAGAACCAAAGAACGCTTGAGGCATGTGGTTCTATACATCCAGAGGTTACGGCTAAGTATATAGTCCGTAAATTTTACCACCTTGTCTTTTGTTTTCTCCGAGTCTAGGTTCTTGTAAACTCTTAAATCGCGAGGGGTAAGGATTTTCATAAGGTTGGGAATTGATAAGAGCTTAATAAGAAAAGGCAGAATTGTTATAAGGAGGAAAATCTGAATAAACAATTTAATCTCCTCAAATGAATTAAAATTAGCCCTTATTTTTCTCACAAAACTAAAGCTCCAAAACATCTAATAATTACCCCGGTATTACTGTCGTACTATTCTCACTCGAAGTATATCATCAAGTAAAGAAGTGAGGAATCGCATTCAAGTTCTCTTCTCTTGTCGGCAGCTTTGTATATCCTAATTCGTTGGGAACATGATATAATCTCCTCCCTCCAAGTCTTTGATTTCGAACCCCAAAACCTATTGGATGCATTCCCGGAATTATCACCTTTATGACATACAAACCTGTATTAGCTACATCAGAAGTGGTACAATCCACAGCGATAACATCCATCTTCTTTTTCTTAAATATACTTAAACAGTGCTTCAGGTCACTCAGAGGTTCTTTTGTCCATGAGTCTTTAATTTTATCAAAGTCTTGATATACATTGCCTTCTATAACGAAATCAAGGTGCTTAAGCATCTCAGGGGCAAAGTATAGGTTACCGTGGTCTTCCGGGCTCCTTAGCTCATCAAAACCTGGAATCTTTGATTCTTCTATTTTCCTAGGATTAGCTAAATAATAGGCAAAACTCCTTAAGGTCTCCCTAATGCCCTTCATGAGTGCAATCTCAGGATTAAGATGGCAACCAGCACCACTAAATAAGGCCGGCTTCTTGTTATGTTTATTAACCATAAAAACACAAAAGGCAGAAACCCCTATATCAGTTGTTATATCTTGTATTATGACATCGAACCCGAAGCCATTTACCTTTCTTACGATTTGAAGTACCCTAAGGGGTAAGGAATCTATGGATATTTTTGGCATGGAGAGCCGGTTAAACCACATAATCATAATGCCGTCTCTCTCAATAATCTCGAAAATTCCCCTCAAAATCGCCTCAACCCTCGATGTATGTGCAGCCGCACCGTTACTGGTTTCTGCGCAAAGTCTATCTTGACTGGCTCCCGTATACACGAAATCAGCCGGTATTAGGACAGGTTCTTTTGTTGTTAAATTAAACCCAGATGTCCAACTTATCAGAAGGTCTTCTGAAAACCTCTTCCAGGGGAAATTCTCCTGTAGATATTGATTTTCTGAGAATAAAACCACTCTTCCAGGATTGATAGCGTGTCTTCGTACTTCTCTGTAAGTAGCTCTTAGGAGATTTTCTCCGTCTCGTTTTTCACAGCAATACCTTTCAATCGCCTCCGCTAGAGCAGAGCATTTCGCATCCTCATAGGTTTCCCCCGTACCTCCAGAGAAGATAAAATCGTGTGGCTTGTGCAATCTATTTGGAGAACTACCCACTGCTAGCCACCCATATGTTCCGAATAGATTTAAGTAGTTCGATCCACTGTATTGTAGTGACCTCTTTATAATCCCTGTCCTCTCATCCTCTAGCCTCTCCAACTCCCGTATTAATGAGCGTATATCCCCATTGGCCGTTCTCTTTCCATTCAATAGCCCAACCCATCTGTTTCGCTCTCTGTATATAAGAGTACTAATATTTAACCTATTCCTGCCCCCTCCATTACAAATAGGACAGTTGGGAACCTTTCTTACAGAATGAACCCCGCCAGATAAGGTATCGAAGTTCTGAATATATACATTACCCACTGTTAGGGGAATCTTAGCTTTTGAGAGGAAATTTATGATCTCTATTACAGCAAGCTTGCTTATAACATCGGAGTAGAAACGAGGGATAGGACATTTGACTCCTTGACCATTCTCTAAGAGATAGTCGTTAAACACCCTATCCTCTTCAAGATGCTCACTATTATTTAGCAATCTCGTTTGAAAGCAATCGTAACAGGAGCCCTCTTTAGAAACAGTAAGCGGCCCTATAAAACCCTCTCCCTCTAAGAAGTATATAGGAATCCATGGGATACCATTCTCCAAACAAGCCCTGTTTACTAGGTTAAATATAGACGGTTGGTAGGTATCTGGCGCACAAATAAGTAAATCATATCTCCCACTCAGTCCAGAAATACCCTCATGATCTAATTCCCTATACAGGATTTTAATATTCGTATGACCGTTGTTTATACCCCCTATGCTAATACCTTGAAACGCATCTAGAGGTTCGGGTTTTACCTCTCTCTTGCCCACTAGTAGTATTCTCCCAACCCCCGATGCCGCCAGAGAAGATGCGATAGAGCATCCAAGCATACCCGCTCCTAGAATAACAACCCTTGCTTTTCTAAGATTATTTTGAGACTCATACTTGTTCTCCCGGAAACGGGAGAAGTATTCGAGATTGCTCTGGTAGTATGCAAGCTTACTTCGGGATAGCTCCTTCGGAATTTTAGCCGATGCATCCTCTAAGATACCCTCCTTATTGAGCATGCGAAGGGCAGTTATTATATCCTCTTCATTGTATTCACCCAGAATATTTAAAATCTCTTCTAAAGAGTGGTCTCCTCTCAGAAGAGGCAGCATGACTTCTAAGAATTCATTAAAGCTTTTACCCCCAACTTTAAATAAACCTTTCCCTCTGAATAGAACATACTTATCAGTTGGTATAACGTAACAGCTATCTTTTATCTTAGGCTTAATAGGTAGTAGGTCAGAATCTGGCATCTTTCCCCCTACCATAAGCAAAATCTTTACTCATCTATAATCCTGACCAGATGTTCTCTAATGAGCTCATCTATTAGATCACATATATTTTTCTCAGCAGTTTCCCCATCAACTTCAAACTCCTCTCTGACCCTCTGGACAATCTCGCCAAGATTAATGCCACTATTAAGCAATTGCCAGACGTATATAGCGGGTTTATTCAAGGTATAATAGGTCTTTGTCTTAAGGTTCAGTAATACACCTTCATCATCAAGCTCTGTGCAAGTTATTTCTGAATAAGGTTCGACCTTTTTATATACCACGTTCAATGAGTCTCCCGATTCTATAAGTCAAATACCAAAGCACAGTAGTGCTCCTACTACTGATAGCGTCATGGCAGGAGTTCAAGTATCTTTGTGGGATCTTCGTAAAGATCGAGTCCGACTGACATTTCGTAACAATCCGCCTGATATACAAGATCCTTCATAATTTCAAGTCGCTGTCTTGCTATCTGATGGTCAAAATACATTCCATAACAGTTACTTCGAAACAGATTAATAAAGGCTTCCGATTGTTTGAGGGGTCCTATTTGGCTCTCTCCCTTATGGGTAATTCGAGGAAAAATTATCGTACGGGGTATACATCTCTGTACCGACTGATTAGGATAAGTCCCGTCAACATAGATGTAGGCTTCCTCATTAAGAAGCTCCAGCGGTTTTTCAAGTAGGTGTGTTAGCTCTGGATACTTGTTAGTGAGAGATCGCTTAACCTTGAAGTATCTCCGAAGCGGTAAAGCCTCAACACCGAGAGGGGTGCGCCGAAGAATAAGCATATCATCGGATAAATAATGCCACCCTTGACGAATGAGGCTGAGAGCTAGACTCGATTTGCCGCTACCAGATGGTCCTACCAATAAAAGCCCCTTCCCCTCTTTAGCCAAACCAGCTGCGTGCAACTCATAAAAGCCATATCGCCACAAGAGTAATATAAATTCTACGATAAGGAGTGAGACTTTAAAATATAGGGGTTTTTGCCAGAAGGAATTATGGAGGAGTGAAAATCCAGAGTTATTTCTTAAATTCACTCCGAGGAATGATTTGCCTTCCGTCACGTATAGGTAGTCATTACTTTGAAAAAAATCCAGAATACCAACAGAATAGATGCCTGATGATTGAATAGGAAAGGCTTTTTCATCGCTATGGGAAGCAAACTCCACACTGACTTTACTATTAGATGGCTTATACTCCCCTCTTACAAAACCGAGGGCTTCAAACAAACCGGGGATTTGATCAGCAATCCATTTATCTCCACACCTTACTCCAACAGATAGGCTATCTATAAAATAAAGTTGAGAAATATTCACCTAAATATCTTTCCGCCTCCCTTGCTCCTCGTCTCCGAATATAGACTTCAAATAATTTAGGAACTGAAATTCTATGTTGGAGATAAAAAACTGCTTTCCTGAAAGCATTAGAAGAATAACCCCGTCCCCAAAACAGGAACCATACCCCAAATTGGAATGTGTCTCAAATTATTTATTAGAAGTATGAATTCGTACTGTTGCTGTTTGAGCTACGGCTGTTAGCATCACGGTCATAGACGTGCTTCCCATAATTGCTAGGTGCACCCCAAGTGCCGGTACTGTCCTCCAATTTTCCTATCTTTACAATCTCTATTTTGAACTCTTTCTTCGGATTCTCTGCCTTTGTCTTTTTGGGTTCGCCGTTTCTATTCATCTCTCTCCTCACCCGTTTTGGTCTCACCCATTTTTCCGTAGCCTTGTAATAAGTGTCACGTTTGTCGAAAAGAAAATCAATAGAGACCTTGGTTAGGTTTTTTGACACAACTAAAGTTATAATTTGTTACTCATAACTAGCTCTAAAGATTGATTGTTTTGCTTTATTGATCATTCGGATGTCTGGGTGCTATCAGGAAATGTATAGTATTTATTCCAAATCATTAATCTTTATTAAACGAGAGGGGTAGTATACCACGGTCTCCATTTTAACCATTTATCCGAGAAATAATGCCAATTATCTTCTCAGGGTCTTCGTACACATCCCTACCGCTTAGAAGCTCAAAACCCACAGTTTGTTTAACCAGTTTCTCCAGTGCCCTTACTTGATTCCTTGAAACTACCTTGTCAGCCCCCAACACGGTTTGTTTAAGTAACCTCCTATATACCTCCATCCGACTAATGGGGTACAATTGGCTTTTCCCTTGAGAGTAAGTCTTTGGAAAGATTATCACATCGGGTCTCATGTAAGGAATAAATGAGCCTGGGAAGGTTTGTGATATATCCACCGATACCTTAATCCCATCTGGAATCCTCAGATCCTTTCCTCTAACCATATCCGGGAAGCGCTCAGCCAGGTCACTGTCTATATGGAACCTCGTATAAAGCGGGTAAACGACTATTTCCCCATTCAGCTCTTTAATGAAAAGAGAATCATCGGAGACGTATTTGAAGCCACCTCTAACCAGGCTTAGGGATATAGTGGTCTTCCCGCATCCGCCGTCTCCTGAGATCAGATACCCTGTTCCATCACTGTATAGAGCAGCGGAGTGGAGAAAATAGAGGTTGTGGTATTTAAGAATCTCCACAATTGACATACCTACAAGAGAAGAAAGCCTTATAGGATCGTTCAGTGTTTCTTTCCTAACAAATCCCTTTGCGCCCCTTTTATTTGAATTCAAGCAGATTATAGAGCCATCTTCCGATGTAATGTAGATTTCTTTATTATCACTGAAGGAGGTTACAAATGGGGTTTTGCTCATTTGGATTGAGCCGGCTGGAACAGAAGGCGGTTTTTCGACTACATAGAGTTCAAATTCCAGAGGTTTTATATCAAACCGTTCTTCTCCTCTATAAAGAGAATTGAAACAACTCGATATGAATGGTTCCAGCAAATCCTCACACAGAACATCTACTCTCACACCTTGAACGAGGTGTGAACTCTTCATCAAAGGATGTATCCTCCCCTTCTTCGCTCAGAAGTCCATTCAGTGAAATAAAAATTTCTAAACTTCTTCTCTTACCCTAGCAGCCGTCAAGATTAAATAATTTCTCAAACCAGTTGCAGTCGTTTGAATCTGTTTGGCTACCACCATATATAGATACAGTAACCTTATCAAGTGGCTCCTCATATTTAATGAGTCGAGGCTCCACAAATTCCCTTTTTCCTTCCTTGCTTAGCACCTTATCCACCCTCCCTTTTTGGTATGATTAGCTGCTCTCTCTCCAACTCTTCTATTAACCTGACTACACTTTCTCTTGCTCTCTCCGGATCAATTTCATATTCATCAGCCAACCTATTGGCTATTTCTAAAGGACTCTGAAATTCCTCTATAATCTGCCAGATTCTAAGCCCTGTCTCATTCAAGCTATAGTAGTATTTACTATCCAGGTTCAAGAGAACCGCACCATCATCCAATTCTGTGCATACTACAGATGGATTTCTTTGATAGGCCTCGGATTTATTCGTCAATGTAGGATATATCCCCCCTTTTATCCCGTAAATAAAATCACTTTGACGACACAAGTAAATTAGACCTTAGTTAGATTTTCATCAGTAAAAAGGCTAAACTCTCTGAGAAACGCAATACCGAAGTCGTAGCAGTTTAACTGATATTTGTGAGGTTTTATCATTTCCTTTCCCACCCGTTGGAGTTATTATATTGTTTTTGGAACGTATTTGTCCTAAACTTCTATTTATTTATTCCTACCCAACCAGCGCCCCATCCATGTTTGATACTATCGCTTCCGCAAACTGGGAGCATTTAAGAAGCGTAGCACCCTCAAGCTGGCGATGGAGATCATACGTGACCTTCTTTTCAGAGACCGTTTTCTCCATCGCTTTAATGATCATATTTGCAGCCTCCTTCCAACCTAAATAATCAAGCATCAAAACACCCGAGAGTATGACAGAGCCAGGGTTTACCTTGTCTTGTCCCGCGTATTTCGGGGCGGTTCCATGAGTCGCCTCGAATACCGCATAAAAATCCCCTATGTTCCCTCCGGGAGCCATCCCAAGCCCCCCTACTTGAGCGGCACAGGCATCGGAGAGATAGTCACCGTTGAGGTTCGGGGTTGCAACGACATCGTATTCATCCGGCCTAGTTAAAACCTGCTGGAACATATTATCCGCAATCCTATCCTTTATGAGAATCCTTCCTTCCGGGATTCTGCCATCGTACTTATTCCAGAGTTCATCTTCAGTTACGGTCATATTGCCAAACTCATCACGCGCAAGCTCGTATCCCCACTCCCTAAATGCACCCTCCGTAAACTTCATTATATTTCCCTTGTGAACAAGGGTTACGCTCTTTCTGCCATTTGCAATGGCATATTTAATGGCTTTCCTTACAAGCCTCTTTGTGCCGAAGGCGCTTATAGGCTTGATCCCGATTCCTGAGTCCTCGCGGATGTTTACTTTAAAATTGCGCTTCAGATACTTTATAAGTTTCTTTGCTTCAGGCGTGCCCTCTTTCCACTCGATTCCGGCATAAACGTCTTCGGTGTTTTCTCTGAAAATCACAACATCCATAAGTTCCGGTCTCTTTACAGGAGCAGGGGTTCCTTTGATATACCTCACGGGGCGAACACAGGCATAGAGATCAAGCAATTGCCTCAGAGTTACATTTAAACTCCTTATGCCCCCGCCAACGGGCGTTGTAAGGGGTCCCTTTATAGCAACTACATACTCCTTTATAGTCTCAAGCGTTTCTTCCGGGAGCCAGCTTCCGACCTTGTTATGGGCCTTCTCACCGGCAAGAACCTCAAGCCAGACTATTTTCCTATTTCCACCATAAGCCTTCTCAACCGCCGCATCGAATACATGCTGAGAGGCACGCCAAATATCGGGTCCCGTCCCGTCCCCCTCTATAAACGGGACAATAGGGTTATCGGGAACCCGGATCTCTCCGGCTTCTCTATCAATTCCAATCTTTTGCCCTTCGCTTGGTGATGTAAATGATGACATGATAAGGTCCTCATCTTATATGATTTTTGGAGATTGAATATACACGGATTTAAGAGAAAAACAAACCCGTTTTACCGAAGTCCTTATGAGAGCAATCTCAGCTGCCCTGAACCATCTGGCGGAGCACAGTCTGGAGGATTCCGCCGTTGCGGTAGTACTCAATTTCAATACGACTGTCCAGACGACAAATAACCTTAAAGGCACTTTCGCTGCCATCTTTGCGCCGCGCCCGAACCGTGATTTCTTTACGGGGTTGGAGGTCTTCGGTAATCCCTTCAATTTCATACTCCTCAAATCCAGTCAATCCCAAGGACTCCCAACTCTCTCCAGATTTAAGCTGAAGCGGTAGAACACCCATCCCCACAAGGTTGCTCCGATGGATTCGCTCATAGCTCTCCGCAATCACGGCACCAATACCAAGGAGCATAGTGCCCTTTGCCGCCCAGTCACGGGAACTCCCGCTTCCATATTCCTTTCCCGCAATTACAATGAGCGGTGTACCCACAGATTTATATTTCATCGCAGCATCATATATGCTCATCTTTTCGCCAGTTGGAACATACACAGTCCATCCACCCTCAGTTCCTGGGAGCATCAGGTTCTTTAATCTAATATTGGCAAACGTGCCGCGGATCATCACCTCGTGATTGCCTCGACGCGCGCCGTAGCTGTTGAAGTCGCGGGGTTTCACACCTTTTGCAATTAGATATTTCCCGGCAGGACTATCCGGCGCGATATTGCCTGCGGGCGATATATGATCAGTCGTTACGGAATCCCCAAGCAGGGCAAGGACGCGCGCACCCTTGATATCCCTCAAAGGCTCCGGTTTCAATGAGAGGTTTGTAAAGAAAGGCGGCTCCTGAATGTATGTTGATTGCAGGTCCCACTCATACATATCGCCCTGAGGAATGGACAATGCCTTCCACTTCTCATCACCCTCAAAGACATGGGCATACCGTTCTCTAAAAATCTCAGGGTCAAGCGTCTTCTCAATTGTGCGGCGAATCTCCTCCTGAGAGGGCCAAATGTCGCGCAGATATACCGGATTGCCGCTCCGGTTTACACCAAGGGGTTCGTTTATCATATCAATATCCACTGTTCCCGCAATAGCATAAGCGACAACGAGTGGAGGCGACGCAAGATAGCTCATTTCAGCAAGCGGGTTAATGCGGCCCTCAAAGTTTCTGTTGCCGCTTAAGACCGCAGCGACTGTGAGGTCGTTTTTCTTGACGGCATCGGCTATCGGTTCAGGCAAAGGCCCACTATTTCCAATGCAAGTCGTGCATCCGTATCCGACCAGATGAAATCCCAAAGCCTCGAGATACGACATTAGACCTGATTTCCTGAGATAATCCGTCACCACGCGTGAGCCGGGTGCAAGGCTCGTTTTAACCCCGGGGTTGACCGAAAGCCCTTGCTCAACCGCCTTTTTCGCCAAGAGTCCTGCGCCAACCATAACAGACGGATTAGATGTGTTCGTGCAACTCGTGATAGCAGAAATCACAACAGAACCGTGAGATAGTACCGCTTTATGCCCGTTCATCCGCACCTCAATTTTTGCCTCGGTATCCTTTCTATTCGTACGGTAGGTTTTTAGAGCCGTTTCAAAAGACCCCTTCATCTCACGAAGAGGCACGCGGTCCTGCGGGCGTCTTGGACCGGCAAGAGACGGTTCAACCGTTCTCATATCGAGTTCCAATACATCGCTGTATAGAGGGTCCGGCATATCGTCAGTTCGGAATAACCCCTGAGCCTTTGTGTACAGTTCAACCAGATGAACCAGTTCTTTATCACGACCCGTTCCCTGAAGGTAGCGCAGGGTCTCATAATCTACAGGAAAGAATCCCATAGTCGCCCCGTATTCAGGCGACATATTGGCTACAGTTGCCCGATCGGCGAGGCTAAGACGGCTGAGACCCGGGCCGAAGAATTCAACAAATCTCCCCACAACACCCTTCTTTCTCAACATCTGTGTCACGGTAAGCACAAGGTCTGTAGCCGTTGCGCCCTCAATTAACTCGCCATGGAGTTTGAATCCAACCACTTCGGGAATGAGCATATATAGCGGCTGTCCCAACATGCAGGCCTCGGCTTCAATCCCTCCGACGCCCCAGCCAAGCACGCCAAGACCGTTTATCATTGTGGTATGGGAATCGGTTCCAACAAGGGTATCTGGAAACGCAACCATATCGCCATTCATCCCGCGACACTGAACAACCTTCGCAATGTATTCGAGGTTTACCTGATGGACAATTCCCGTGCCGGGCGGCACAACCTCGAACTGATTGAATGCCTTCTGCGCCCATCGAAGGAATGTGTATCTTTCATAATTGCGCTCAAACTCCCTCTCCACATTAGCTTCAAAGGCAGCAGATGATCCGAAAAAATCCACCTGAACGGAGTGGTCAATCACAAGATCAACAGGCACAATTGGGTTAATCCGTTTTGTATCCCCGCCCATCCTGTGCACAGCAGAGCGCATCGCGGCTAAATCCGCCACACATGGAACCCCCGTAAAGTCCTGCAGTATCACGCGGGCAGGAGTGAAGGGAATTTCTCTATCCTCCGTGACTTTAGGGCTCCAATGTGCAAGAGCGCGGATGTCTTCTTCCGTCGCGATATGACCATCGCAGTGCCTGAGCACATTCTCAAGAAGGATTTTAATTGAAAAGGGCAGTCGTGAAACGTTAGCCCCAATAGCCTTTTCAAGGCGCTCAAGCGAATAGAAATTCATCGTCCCGTATTGGGTTTTAAGGGAACTAATTGCATTAAAAGGGTCATTTTTAGCCATAGCTTTTCTCCATTTTTATGAATCTCTTTATATACTTTTATTATATACCAGGAGTCTGAATATGAAAATTCGTTTTAAAGGGGTTATCAATTCTCAGGACTCTAGCCAACCCCGGTTTTGCCGATACAAAATCTTGCTTATACTGTATTAGTCAGCTTCTAAAAAAGCAGAATATCTATGGATAAAACTTTATAAAAGTAATAAACGAGATGAAGAAGGATGGAGTGATAAAAAAAGATTACGCTATATGCGGCGCTGTAGCCGTTTTTTTTACATCGAACCTGTATATACGGAAGACCTAGGTATTATATTCGTTCACGTTGATGAGGAAAAAAGCAAAATAGCCCCCTTGTCCCCGATTTATACATACCTCGTTGATAAAAATTCTTACTTAACCAGTATAATAGAGGTACAGAAATATAACTCTGTTATCTTTCAGAGAGTTTAAACCAAAAATTAAGAGCCTTTCTGATAAATCTTCTTCTCAATGTCTTCTATCTTCTTAATTCTCCTCTCATGCCTCCCGCCCTCGAAAGGGGTTTCGAGCCAGATTTTAACGATCTCCTTTGCGAGGTCTTTTCCCGTAATCCTACCAGCGAGGGCAAGGATATTTGTGTCGTTATGCTTTCTGCTCATTATAGCCGTATATAGGTCATACGACTGTACTGCCCGGATATTGGTGAATTTGTTGGCAACAATCGCCATACCAACACCGGAGCCGCAAAATAGAATCCCCCTTTCGTATTCCCCGACTGATACCTTTTCAGACACGGATTTTGCGTAATCCGGGTAATCCACGGGCTGAGAGCTTTCAACCCCAAAGTCATCAAAGGAATAGCCGAGTTCCAAGAGGAATTTCTTTATCTCCTCCTTCAATTCAAACCCCGCATGGTCTGAGGCTAGAGCGATCTTTTTATTATTAGCCATCGAATCTACGAAAGGCCAGACTCACATTGGTTCCACCGAATCCGAACGAATTACTGAGGGCGGTTTTTATTGACTTTTCTCTCGCTTCATTTGGAACGTAGTCGAGATCGCACTCTGGATCGGGGTTGTCGAGATTTATAGTAGGTGGAATAATTCCCTGACATAAACCAAGAACCGTAAAGGCGGCTTCAATACCCCCTGCCGCGCCGAGAAGATGCCCTGTCATGGATTTTGTTGAACTCATCGGAATCTTATATGCATAATTGCCGAATACCTCTTTTACGGCACGGGTCTCATTGACATCGTTTTGAGGGGTTGAGGTTCCGTGAGCGTTTATATAATCAACGTCTTCAGGGTTCAATTCGGCATCACGTAGGGCTTTTTTCATACATCTGACCGGACCATCAAGTGAGGGAGACGTGATATGGTATGCGTCGCCGCTCATACCGTATCCTATGACCTCGGCATAAATTCTCGCACCGCGTTTCTTTGCAAATTCAAGCTCTTCGAGAATTAAAACCCCAGACCCCTCTCCCATTACAAACCCATCACGGTCCCTATCAAAAGGGCGGGAGGCACGATGCGGCTCGTCATTCCTTGTTGACAGCGCCTTCATTGCGTTAAATCCGGCTATGGCTACAGGAACAAGTGGCGCCTCTGTTCCGCCGGCAATCATTACATCGGCATCGCCCCTTTCAATTATTTTTGAGGCATCCCCTATTGCATGGGCACTTGCCGCACATGCCGTGGCTGTGCAACTATTTGGCCCCTTTGCATGGAAAAATATTGATACATATCCCGAAGCCATATTTGCGATCATTGTGGGAATAAAGAACGGTGATATTCGGCTGGGGCCTCTTTCATGCATCTCCACAACGTTTCTATGAAAAGAATCGAGCCCGCCGATCCCGGAACTAATAAATGTCCCCACATTTGGGGAAAGTTCTTCCGTAATTTCGAGATGGGCGTCCTCAAGAGCGAGTTTGGTAGCGGCAACAGCATACTGAATAAATAGATCGCTCCTTCTTATCTCTTTGGGATCCATAAAATCCGCGGGATCGAAATTCGGCACCTCCCCCGCTATCTGGGTTTTGAGTATTGACGGATCAAACCTTTGAATCCGCCTTATTCCCGGCCGTCCCTCGCAGATTTCCCTCCATGTTTTTTCGTTTCCAACGCCAAGGGGCGTTATAAGCCCTACCCCAGTTACTACAACTCTTCTTCTCATCCCTTTTTATGCTCCAATATATGGTTTATTACATCCTGAACGGTTACAATACGCTCGGCGTCTTCGTCCGAAATTTCAAGTCCAAATTCATCTTCCATCGCCATAACGAGTTCTACAAGGTCAAGAGAATCCGCACCTAAATCTTCTATAAAGGCAGATTCAAGAGAAATCTCTTCCTCTGACTTGCCGAGCTGACTCGCAACCATCTTTCTTACCTTGCCGACTACTTCCTGCTCATTTAGAGATGCCATAACCATTCCTCCCAATTTTGTTTTTCATACTTTTTTAGCCACAAATGAACACGAATTTACACATGAGTCAATTCACAGCCAATACAAATTCAAGTATAAAGTCCGCCATTTACCCTTACAACCTCTCCAGTAATGTAAGACGCGCCATCGGATGCAAGGAACGCTACGACCTTTGCAACATCCCCGGGAAGACCAAACCGTCCAAGCGGGATGGCTTCGATATATTTTTCCCTTACATTTTGGGGAAGGTTGCGCGTCATATCTGTTTCAATAAAGCCCGGACTCACCGCATTTACAGTAATTCCTCTTGAGCCTAGTTCCTTTGCAGCCGATTTTGTAAATCCAATTATACCAGCTTTTGCCGCTGAATAGTTGGACTGACCCGCGTTTCCCATCTCGCCTATAATTGAAGTGATGTTTACAATCCTTCCGAATCTCTGCTTCATCATAATCTTCGCCACAGCCCTTGTGCAGTTAAAGACGCCTTTTAAGTTGACGGAAAAAACGGAGTCCCAGTCTTCCTCTTTCATCCTCAGTAGAAGCCCATCCTTTGTGATTCCGGCATTATTTACAAGTATGTGGAGTCCCCTGAATTCTTCTCCAGCCCTATTAATCTCATCCTGAACCCTTGAAAAATCAGATACGTCAAACTGGCGAACCTGACCTTTCCCACCAGAATTCTCTATCTCGGAGAGCGCCTCTCTCGCACCGGATTCATTTTGAGCATAATTAATTATGACAAATGCCCCGCGCGAGGCAAGCTCAATTGCTACGGCTCTTCCGATTCCCCTTGATGCCCCCGTCACAAGCGCTACTTTATCCCTGAGTTCCATTTTCTTTGATAGTCCTTAGATGGTCCAATTTCTCAAGATTAGATACCGAAACATTAGAAACGGTTCTTTTTATCAAACCCGAAAGCACATTCCCCGGCCCAATCTCAATAAATTCCCTTACGCCAAGGTCATACAATGTTTTAACCGACTCATCCCACCTTACGGGATTTGCAACCTGGTCTATAAGGAGCCTTTTTACCTTGGAAGAATCCTTATTTGGCTTTGCATCGAAATTCGATATAACCGGAATTTGAAGCCCATGGATTTCCACACCGTTTAAAACCTCTTCTAATTTCTGGGCAGCAGATGCCATCAATACGCAATGAAACGGAGCACTCACTTCGAGAAAGACCACCCTTTTCGCCCCAATTGATTTTAATAGAGCACCGGCTCTCTCCACAGCCTCTTTATTTCCCGAAATCACAACCTGCTCCGGCGCATTAAAATTAGCGGGGCTTACAATTAAACCATCCGTTGAAGCCTCTCTGCAAACCTCTTGCACCTTCTCTTTTGAAAGCCCAAGAACCGCAGCCATTGCCCCTACGCCGTCGGGAACGGCGGTCTGCATAAACTCCCCCCGCCTTCTTACAACCCGAACGGCATCTTTGAAATCCATAGCCCCGCTTGCGACAAGCGCAGAGTACTCGCCGAGACTGTGACCAGCGGCGAAATCGGGTTCAATACCTGTTTCCTCATAGAGCACCCTCCAGGCGGCAATACTTACAGTGAGAATTGCAGGCTGAGTGTTTGCTGTAAGCCTTAACTCCTCAGCGTTACCTTCAAAGCAGAGTCTTGCCATATCAAACTCAAGTGCTTCGCTCGATTCATTAAACGTTCTTTTTGCAGCCGGAAAGGTCCCGTAAAGCTCTCGCCCCATCCCTACATACTGTGATCCCTGTCCTGGAAATACAAACGCCTTCATGGATTTTTACTCTCAGCTAGTTAATCGCAGATGTTTAGCCATAATAAACACGAAAAAAAATGATGCAGAATGCATGATCCACGATACATGATGAATTTGTATTCTGCATCGTGTATCTCCATCTTGGATATTTTCATCCCTGTCAATTCGTGGCTGAGTTTAATTTCAAATTAGCCGAAATTCCTTCCTCAATTCTACTTACCAAATCACGCCTTGCAAATTCCTCTGCCATACGGATTGCATTTTTTACGGCTTTTGCCCTTGACCTTCCATGACCCACAATACACACTCCCCTTATACCCAGGAGCGGCGCGCCTCCGTATTCGTTATAATCAAAATTTTCTCTAATCATCTGATCAAATTCATCGAGGGAAGGAAGGTATCCCATCATTCTCGAATTTCCCAGGGCTTTTTTCATTATGAACTTTGGCAGAAGCTCAACAAACCCCTCGCCCATCTTGAGAAGAATATTCCCTATGAACCCATCACAGGCTATTACGTCCACATCACCTAAGAGTATGTCCTTCCCCTCGACATAGCCTATATAGTTTATCGAAATTTCCCTAAGAAGAGAGTGGGCGCGCTTTGTGGTCTCATTTCCTTTAATATCCTCTTCGCCGTTGCTGAGTAATCCAACCCTTGGCCTCTCGCATTCGAGGATTGCCCTGCCAAACGCCTCACCCATGATTGCAAACTGAACCAGGTTAATCGGCTTTGAATCAACGTTTGCTCCAACATCAATGAGAATCGCAGAACCCTTGAGTGTCGGGATTATTGCGCCGAGGGCAGGCCTGTCAACCCCCGCGATTTTTCCCAGTGCAATCATCCCCAATGCCATTGCCGCTCCTGAGTGACCCATGCTTACAAAGGCATCGGCCTCACCACCGCGGACGAGTTCCACCGAAACCTTCATAGATGAGTTGGATTTTCTAAGCGCCTTTGTAATCGGCTCTCTCATCTCAATCACCTGAGAGGCGTTCAAAACTTCTATTCCCCTTTCCTCCATTCCCCCGAGCCCAGATAGCTCTCTTTTTACCTGTTCCTCTTGTCCCACGAGAATCACTTGGCTCCCAAGCTCTCTTACGGCCAAAAGCGCCCCTTCAACCACAACTCTCGGGGCAAAATCTCCACCCATTGCATCGAGAGCGATCTTCATCCTGCCCCCTACTCCTCCTCTTCTTTTTTGAATGTCCTCCCCTTGTAATACCCGCAATTTGGACAAACCCTATGTGGGGGTTTAAGTTCATTACAATTCGGACACATGGAAAGAGACGGAGGGGAGATCGTGTAGTGTGTTTTCCGCTTTCTCGACTTAGATTTAGAAGGCTTTCTCTTTGGAAGCGCCATAAGAATTTCTCCTCAAATTGAATTTATTTAGCCACGAATATATACGGACAGAAGAATACAGAAAACAGTAGACAGAATGCAGGAAAAACCTCAAGCCTCTCTATCCTGTATTCTATGTCCTGTATTCTGCATTCTTATTATTTCATTTGTGTCCATTATTGGTGGCTGGATAGAATTAACTAAAATTTCAGATTCCTTAAAGCCGCAAATCTTGGGTCCACCCAATCGTCCCTGCAAGAACACGCTCCAAGATTTAGATCGGCTCCGCAGTGGGGACAGAGTCCCTTGCAATCCTCCTGGCAGAGCACCTTTATCGGTAAAGACATCGCTATCATTTCACGGAGATAACCGCCAAGATCAATTTCATCCCCGGCATAAGTTTCAAAGCCAATATCTTCGTCCTCTTCGTACGGTGTAGACTCAGGCAAAAGGGTTAATTTTATCTCAGGTGTAAGAATTAAATCCACGTCTTTGAGGCACCTCGCACAATGCGTCTCAATTGAAAACCAGGCTTTTCCGCGAACCGTAATCTCCTTTAAAACCTTCATCAGGTGAAGATCAAAGTTGAGATTTGAAGAAAGACGGATGTCCCCATCATCAGAGGCAAGCTCAGGGACATTGCTCAGCCATTCAGGTTTCCTGAATGTGGCAATATGCAATCCAGGTTCACCTATATCCGACACTTTAACTCTCATTTTAATTCCACTTCTTCTAAATATATTCCCATTAATATAATACAATGGAGGGTATTTGCAAGTTTATCATGCCAGATGACAGGCAACCATGTGTCCCCCGCCAACGTCTCTTAAAATCGGCTCTTCCTTCTTGCACTTCTCAACCGCGATTGGACACCGCGTATGAAATCTGCACCCTGAGGGCGGATCAATTGGACTTGGAATATCTCCGGAGAGTATTATCTTGTTCCTCTTCATTTCCGGATTGGGAATAGGAACAGCGGAAAGGAGCACCCGCGTATAGGGATGGAGCGGATTCTTGTAAAGTTCCTCGCTGTCAGAAAGCTCCACTATCTTCCCAAGATACATGACGGCAACCCTGTCGCTAATGTGCCTTACGATGCGCAGGTCGTGAGAGATAAAGAGATATGTAAGCTTAAACTCCTCTTGAAGCTTAAGAAGGAGGTTTACAATCTGCGCCTGGACCGAAACATCAAGTGCGGAAACAGGCTCATCACAAACAATGAAATCGGGCTTTACAGCAAGGGCGCGGGCTATTGCAATCCTCTGACGTTGCCCACCACTAAACTCATGCGGGTAGCGAAGAAGCATATCCTCCCTAAGACCGACAGTTTCAAGAAGCCTTTTAACCTCTCCTCTCCTATCCCTCTTGGGAACTATATTGTGAATCGCTAGCCCCTCTCCCACTATATTCTCAACCTTCATCCTTGGATTGAGCGAGCCATAAGGGTCTTGAAAGATTATCTGCATATTGCGCCGAAGCGGACGCATCTGACCGGAATCAAAATGGGTTATTTCCCGTCCGTTGAAGAAAATATTTCCTTCAGTGGGTTCGAGGAGCTTAATCACTGTTTTTCCAAGCGTCGTTTTCCCACAACCGCTTTCCCCCACAAGTCCAACTGTCTCACCTTCAATCACGCTCAGGTCCACTCCATCTATGGCCTTTACATAATTACTCACTTGAGAGAATATCCCCGACTTGATTGGAAAGTATTTTTTTAGTTTATTAACCTTGACAAGCTCTCTGCGTTCCATCTTCATCAATTAGCCACAGCCGAACCATTATTAAATCCCTAGCCTCACTTCTTCGGCTCTAAAACATGCAGAGGTGTGGCCAGGCTCAACCTGTCTAAGCGGCGGCTCGGAGATTCTGCATTTATCTATTACCATCGGACATCTATACTGAAACCTGCATCCTTGCGGAAGGTCCTTGAGACTTGGAACGATTCCGGGAATTGCACTCAGCCTTCCTTTCCTTTTATGGAGGCCCGGAATTGAATTCATAAGCCCCACTGTATAAGGATGGCGCGGGTTTTTAAATAAATTTTTCATAGGGGCGTGCTCTACGACCTTCCCCGCATACATGACATAAACCTCGTCCGCCACCTCTGCGATTATTCCCAAATCATGCGTGATAAGAAGAACAGACATTCCCATCCTTTCTTTAAGCTCATTAATTAACTCTAATATGCCCGCCTGGATTGTAACGTCGAGCGCCGTTGTAGGCTCATCTGCGATGAGGAGCTTGGGATTGCATGCAAGAGCCATTGCAATCATCACCCTCTGGCACATCCCGCCGCTCATTTCATGGGGGTAGTTGTCAAATCTCCTCTCAGGCGTGGGAATCTTTACGAGCTTCAGTAGCTCTATAACACGTTCCTTTTCCTCTCCTTTGGAAACCTTGATGTGAGTTCTTATCGCCTCCCCAATCTGTTCCCCGACTGTAAACACCGGATTAAGTGAGCTTATAGGCTCCTGAAAGATCATTGATATTTTGTTTCCACGAATTGTCCTCATATCATTCTCTGAAATCTTGAGCAGGTCAGTACCGTCAAATATTATCTTTCCATCGTCAATCCTTCCCGGCGGTTCAGGAATAAGGCGCATGATTGAGAGCGCAGTCACGGTCTTTCCACAGCCGCTCTCCCCCACTATTCCAATGGTAGACCCATCGGGAACCGAAAGAGAGACCCCGCTTACCGCCTCAACTCTTCCTCCATTATCTCGGAATGATACCCTCAAGTCCTTTATTTCTAATATGTTTCTCATCAAGTAATCTCATTTATCTAACCACAAAGACACCCAGTCACCAAGAAAAAACACTTTGTGTCTTGGTGCTATAGCTTCAAAACCTTAAAATCCTCTCCCCTTGCGCTTTGGATCAATGGCGTCTCTAAAGCCCTCCCCAACTAAGTTAAACGCCGTTACGGTCATAAATATAGCCGCACCCGGAAATAGAACAAGCCACCAGGCAAAGTCCACGTACCTCTCAGATTGCGAAAGCACCTCCCCCCAACTTGGGTCAGGCGGCGGGACACCAAATCCGAGAAAACTCAGTGCAGATTCGACAAGAACAGCTCCCGCTATACCAAAAGTGGCTGTGACTAAAACCGGGGCAAGTGCATTTGGAAGCATGTGCCTGAGCATAATCCTCAAATCACGACTTCCAAGGGCAATTGCCGCCTCAATATAGTCGTATTTTCTCAACCTCAGGAACTCGCCCCTTACGAGCCTCGCAACCCCTGTCCAACTCGTAACACCAATGACAATCATTATGTTGTAAATACTCGGATTTCGAAAGGCGAGTATAGTGAGTATTAGAAAAAACACGGGAAATGTAATCATTACCTCAAAGAACCTTGAGATAATAAAATCAACCACACCTCCATAGTATCCCGCTACTGCTCCCAGGAGAATTCCTATTGCTACGGCAATCCCAACAGCGATAAAACCAATAGAAAGCGAAACCCTCGTTCCGTGAACCATTCGGCTGAGGACGTCCCTGCCCCTATCATCCGTCCCAAAAAGGTGAGCCCTCGACGGAGGAGAGAGAACCGAAAGGAGATCATACTCGGTAGGGCTGTATTTTACGGGAGGGAATAAGACAAAATCCCCTCTTTTGAGATTCTCTGAAACCCCCTTAAAATCCGTATCGAGGAACTCTCTGTATTCAAAGAGAACCGGAAAGTAAATTTTTCCGTTTAGTTTGAGCACCAATGGCCTGCTCCCTGCAATAAAATCATCAAATACCGCAACCAAGAAGAGAAAGAATATTACACCAAGGGCAGCAAGAGCAACCCTATCCCTCTTAAATTCCATCCAGACTGTAGCCCAATAGCCCTGGCTCTTCCGGTAATGTTTTAATACTTGGGTGCCATCTACAACCTGAATGTTCATTTGCGCCCCTCAAAGCTTATTCGTGGGTCAACCAGTACATAGGCGAGATCAGAGATTAAAATCCCAGCAAGCGTAAGAAAAGCGGATATGGTGGCAATCGCCATAATGACCGGATAATCCCTTGAGAGTACAGCCTCAAAGCCAAGCTTTCCGATTCCAGGGATGGAAAAAATGCTCTCTATTATGACGCTTCCCCCAATTGCCGCCGGGAGAATCGAGGCGATGATTGTAACTATGGGTATTAGGGCATTTCTGAGGGCATGTTTAAATATAACCTTTGACTCAGGAAGCCCTTTTGCCCTTGCAGTCCTCAGGAAATCTTCATGAAGGACCTCAAGCAGGCTCCCCCTCTGATAACGCGAAAGGTAGGCTAGGTCCCCATATGTCAGGCAGATCACGGGAAGTGTAATGTGCCAGAGAAAATCGAGTGCCTTTTTGTAAAATGGAAAATTCTCAGCCCCAGGAGAGAGTATTCCATAAATCGGAAAAACGTCCCAGAACTCGCCGCCGCCTAAGAAGTATATTAAGATCACGGCAAGCCAGAAACTGGGAATCGAGTAGAGCACAAAGAGAAAAAACGTAATTACCCGGTCCTGAATGTCTCCCTGTTTTACAGCAGAGTAAACGCCGAGTGGAATTGATATGGTATAGACAAGAAATATAGAAATTATATTCAGTGCCAATGTTACAGGAAGCCTTTCCTCAATCTTTTGTATGACTGGACGGTGGTCCGTATATGAGCGGCCAAAATTGAGCGTTGCAATCTGCTTCACCCATATCCAATATCGGACGTATATCGGCTTATCAAGCCCGTATAGTTTCTTGGTCTGCTCTACAATATCCTGAGTAATCGCCTCAGCCTTAATCCCTTCGCCAACCTGGAGCTTCCTTGAAACGGGATTTCCGGGGGCGAGCTGAACCACAAAGAACGTGATAAGCGTAATTCCGATAAGGGTCGGTATAAGGAGTAAAAGACGTTTTAATATGTATGTTCTCATTTTTCATTTACGATGCAGGATGTACAATGCATGATACACGATTCGCTTTATATCCTGCATCATATCTAAGGACTCATAGTCACCTGACCATATTTCTGTAACGGTAATGGTACAAACCATTCAAGATGGTCAGGCCCAAGTGGATAAACGTTAACTCCTTTAAATCTCTTATGCAATGCAACCGTAGACTCGCGACAGAAAAGAAATGTATAAGGCTGCTCTTCATGCACAATCTCAGAGAATTTTCTATAAAGTTCGATTCTCTTTTCTCTGTTAAACTCAGTCCGCGCTTCCTCTATCAACCGATCTGCCTCCTTATTCTTAAACCCTACAAAATTAGACCCCTTCTCAGCCTGAGAGGAATGCCAAATCTGGTATGGGTCTGACTCAACGCCCATAGACCACCCAAGTGTTACTGCATCGAACTTTCTCTCATCAAGCTGCTTTACAAAAACCGCCCATTCGATTTTCCTTATGTTCATTCTGATTCCGACCTTCTTGAGTTCCTCTTTTAAAATGGTGGAAATCTGCTCACCAGTTACAGAACCGCTTGGGATAAGGAATTCAAACTCAAATTTAATTCCGTCTTTATCCCTGATTCCATCACCGTCGTGGTCTATCCATCCGGCTTCATCAAGGAGCTTTTTCGCCCTCTCAGGATCATAGGGATAAGTCTCTATTGAATGATCATACTCCGGGCTGTTTACATAAAACGGGTTTGTAACAACATCTCCCAGATTGTAGAGAAGCTTTTCGAGAATCAGTTTCCTGTTTACGAGGTATGTCATCGCGGTTCTTACACGCCTGTCTGAAAAAAATGGCCTTCTCATATTCCATCCTATAAAGCTGTAGTTCGGCGTGAAGTAGCTGAATTTATTAAAGTTTTTCTTGAACCGCTGAGATGAGGTCTGCCTTGCCCACTGTATTGCTGTAAGCCCTGTAAAGTCAATCTCCTCACGCTTTAGCACCTGAAGGGCTACAGTAGGGTCACTGATCAACTTAAAAACGATTCGTTTTATATGGGGCTTCTTTCCCCAGTAATTTTCATTCCTCTCAAGGACTATTTCCCTTCCCGTATCCCATCTTAGAAACCTGTATGGGCCTGTTCCGACGGGAGCCCTTCCGGCAGGATTAGTGTTAAAATCCCCATTTTTAAATATGTGCTCAGGAACTATTGGCATCCCGCCGCAGAATTCCAGGGCTAAGAAATATGGTCTCGCATAGGTAAACCTTACAGTATAATCATTGAGTGCCTCAACCTTTTTTATGTCCTTATAGTAGCTCCTAAGATGTGGGGCATCAACATTCGGATCCATTATTTTGTTATAAGAGAAAACCACATCGCGCGCGGTAAACGGAACGCCATCGTGCCACTTTATTCCTTTTCGGATAAAAAACGTATAGACGAGCTTATCATCCGAGATCTTCCACGATTCTGCAAGAAGCGGAATAATCTCCAGTGTTCTATCATCTCTCTTGACGAGCGTTTCATAAACGTTTCCATCGTTAACTATACTTTGATAAGCATCTGTGGCAGTAATTGGATTTAGAGTTCCCGGCTCCTCACCAAGATTATATATAAGCCAGTCTCCATCAACAGGCTTGGTATTATCGTACTTTGAGTACTGGTCTACCGATGAATCAGATTCTCCACCAGCGGGTTTACATGAAGCAAGGAACAATGCAAAAAGAAGGAGTAAAATAAGATATAACTTCGACATTCAGCAAACTATTATAACTACAGTTTAGCGGAAAACAAACAAAAATGGGATTCCCCTACCGGACTCTCCCCGAGAGGAAGAGGGTTTGGGCGGGGGACCAATCACTTTGAAATCTTATCAAGGAAGGGCTTTAAAAGGTCAATTGGAATCGGAAATACGATGGTGGAATTCTTTTCAGAAGATACTTCGACAAGGGTCTGAAGGAATCTAAGCTGAAGCGACATGGGGTTTTGAGAAAGTATGCTCGACGCCTCTGAGAGCTTTGCCGCCGCCTGATACTCTCCCTCGGCGTTTATAACCTTTGCCCTCCTTTCTCTCTCAGCCTCAGCCTGACGCGCCATTGCACGCTGCATCTCTTGAGGGAGGTCAACGTACTTTAATTCCACGAGTGAAACCTTGACTCCCCACGGGTCTGTATGTTTATCTATAACGTCCTGGAGACGAACGTTTAGTTTTTCCCTCTCCGCAAGGAGTTCATCAAGTTCAACCTGTCCCAAAATACTTCTCAGGGTTGTCTGTGCAATCTGAGATGTCGCATAAAGGTAATTCTCCACCTGGATCACGGCCTTTACAGGATCAACGACACGAAAATAGACAACGGCACTAACCTTAACAGAAACGTTATCCTTTGTTATAACGTCCTGCGGTGGAACATCCAATGTTATTACACGGAGGCCAACTCTCAGCATCTTATCAATCCCAGGAATAATAAACCTAATCCCCGGTCCCTTCGGCTCAACGATTCTTCCGAGCCTAAACACAACTCCGCGTTCATACTCCTTTAAAACCTTTACACCAGAAAGGATAAAAAGCACTATGATGGCAACAAATATAAAAGTACCTGTCATGTATGCGCTCCTCCTAATTAAATTTTTTCACCTTCAGCCTAAAATTGTCTTTAACCTCAACCACCTTTACTTTATCCCCCTTGCCTATCGCCTCATCGCTTTCGGCATTCCAGTATTCACCATGAATGAAAATCTTACCGCTGTTTTCTATGTCCGTTGTAGCCACGCCCTCCTTTCCTACGAGCGATTCGAGTCCTACAAATATGCCAGAGCGCTGGGCTTTTACAAGGTAGTAGGCAGCGTAGAGAAAGAAAAGCCCTATCGCCAGAGCCGCACCCATTACGACGCTGAGGCTAACCCTCACGTCTGACTCGGGGGTATTAAAAAGGAGAAGCGCTCCCAGAATAAAACTCGTTATTCCGCCAATGCTGAGGAGTCCATAACTCGTTATATAAATCTCAGAGACGAAAAGCAGAACCGAAAGGATGAGCAGAGCAAGCCCGGCATAATTAAAGGGAATGGTCTGAAGAGAAACCAGTCCGAGGAGAAGGCATATCGCTCCGGCTACGCCGGGAAAAATCAATCCGGGGTTGTAAAGCTCTATGAGAAGCCCAAGAGAGCCGAGAGAAATCAAGAGGAACGCAATATCGGGGGTACTCAGTGTATCAATCAACTTTTGTTTAACGTTCATATCAAGCCTTTCAATGACCGCCCCCTTTGTGTGAAGGACCCTTTTGCCACCTGGAAGCTCGACCTTACGTCCGTCTACCTGATTAATGAGATCATCTAAACTGGGAGAGATAAGATCAATTACGTTTTTCTTCAGAGCCTCGGCGGCGGTAATTGATGCGCTGTTTCTTACAGCATCTATCGCCCACTTGGCATTTCTCCCTCGCCTCTCAGCAATACTCTCTATAAAAGAAGAAGCGAAATTTTCGACCTTTTCATTGAACTTATTTTGCTCATCGCTCCCTTTATCATCGCCCCCCTGCCCTTCTCCACCGCCACCTGGAGACAGCATTACGGGATGGGCGGCCCCTATGCTTGTTCCGGGAGCCATCGCCGCAATGTTAGCCGAGAGCGTTATAAACACCCCGGCAGAAGTAGCCGTAGCCCCATTTGGATAGACATAAATTATTACTGGCACGGGAGAATTTAATATCAATTTCACGATCTCTTTCATAGAGGAAAGAAGCCCGCCCGGCGTATCAAGGAGTATTATCAAAGCCTCGGCAGAGCTTTTCTCGGCATGCTCCACCCCCATTCGTATATAGTCGAGCGTGGCGGGGTTTATCATTCCATTGACTTCCATAAGGATTATTTTTTTATTGGAATCCGCGTGGGAATTTAATGTGCAGAATAAAAGGGCAAAAATGAAGGCAAATATAAATAGGTTCTTCCTCATACCGGGCACCGACAAATGGATATTTTAGCTTTCTCATGGGGAAACCGCAAGTATAACGGAGTTACCAAGATTCATATGTGGGAGAGAACTCTATAAGATTGCAAGAAGGTCTAAAAGAAACACATTAACTGATGATATACAAAATTTAGGTGTTTGGTGGTTCTAAAAATTACTTGACATTTATAAAATAGGTGTATATACTCGTATTATACAAAAAAGTTGAGATGGCTTGATATGAGCAAAAAACTCGAAGGCGAAAGAGCGATAGAACAACGGGTAAACAAGCTAACATTAGCAAAATGTATGGACTGTGCCTGTTTTAACCTACGAAAGACTACCCGCGCAATCACTCAGCTCTATGATGAAGCACTCAGGCCAACGGGTTTACGGGTTACTCAGTTCTCACTCCTAATAGCAATTACCATACTCGAATCGGTAACCGTGACACGCCTGGCAGAGATAGGAGTAATGGACAGAACCACACTGACACGCAATCTAAAACCTCTCGAAAAAAAGGGATTGATTAAGGTCGTGCCGGGAGATGACCAGCGCACAAGGATTGTTACCTTGACAGCGCATGGCAAAGAGGTCTTATCAAAGGCGCTTCCACTATGGGAAAAGGCTCAGGCCCGTGTTATTAAAAGATTGGGCCAGGAACGGTGGAACTCTCTTCAGGCAGATCTAGAAGATATCGTATCGCTGGCAAGTAAGAGCTAAATTTTTTTGATTATAAAGGTGTATATACACTAAATGGGAGGCTTGATAATGAGAAACAAATCAAATGAGATAGTTTCCGTAAAAACTTCAACGTTTGGAGTAAATCACGTTATGGTAGAGTCCAATAAAGGGTTCGCTGAAGTCACAAAGAACTTTGAACGACAACTCGGTAAATTTGACACCAGCGTCTTTGAGTCGCTCTTTGTCGGTCCTCAAAATGTAGAGAATATTAAGTCGAAAATTGAGAAGATGTCTGGCAGAAGTGGATTTATGCTCTTTGGAACAATAAATCACGGACTCTTACTATCTCTATCCGGAAAAGATAGAAAGGTCGTCCAGTACGTTATCGGTAACCCACTGATAGCGATCCAGATGACACAACACAATATTGCGACCGGCCTCTATGCCCCATTGCGAGTGTTGATCTATGAAGATGACCAGGGAAAGACCTGCCTAGAATACGACAAGCCTTCTTCACTATTTGGTCAGTTTGGTGATGATAAAATCGCTTCGGTAGCAAACATGTTGGATAACAAACTGGAAGATTTGGTAAGAGTAGCTACTGAATGCAAGGAGGATTAGGAGATGGTAAAGCTTGAGGAACACCCAACTGTAAGAAGTTATAATCAAAAGCTAAGGATAGGTGCTAAGTCATCATCCCCCCCTAAACTCGATGCGGACTGGTTACGCGCCATTTGCATGGAAGCGGGCGCCGACGATGTAGGCTTTGTTGAGATTGACAGACCTGAGATTGATAAAGACCGCGCGAATATACTAACTGTATTTCCACACACGAAAACCCTTTTGGGCATTGTCTGTCGTATGAACTACGAGCCAATACGCAGCCCTGCCCGCTCAGTGGCAAACACCGAGTTCCATCAGGTTGGGGATCATGTCAATGAAGTCTGCCACAGGATTGTCTCAGAGTTACAGACACAGGGCATCCGAGCGCTTAACCCGGCTATGGGCTTTCCTATGGAAATGAACCAATGGAATGCCGGTAAAATTTGGGTGGTCTCACACAAGCTCATTGCAGTTGCAGCGGGCCTTGGCCAGATGGGGATACATCGCAATGTGATCCATCCAAAGTTCGGAAGCTTCATTCTCCTGGGGACAATCCTCATTGATGCGGATGTCACCACATATAGCAAAAAGATAGACTACAACCCGTGCGTTGAGTGCAAGCTATGCGTGGCGGCATGCCCCACCGGAGCCATTGGACCCGACGGTCACTTCAATTTCTCAGCGTGTTACACACATAACTATCGGGAGTTTATGGGAGGATTCGTAGACTGGGTCGAGAGGATTGCCGATAGTAAGAATGCGGGGGATTATCGAAGCAGGGTCAGCGATTCTGAAACAGTATCAATGTGGCAGAGTTTATCGTACGGCGCGAACTATAAGGCGGCTTACTGTGTTGCGGTATGTCCGGCAGGAGAGGACGTAATTGGACCATTTCTCGAAGACCGAAAAACCTATCTAAATGACATTGTCAGACCGTTACAAGATAAGAAAGAGGTTGTGTATGTTGTTCCTCGCTCCGATGCTGAGGCGTATGTGACCCATCGCTTTCCCCACAAGGCTACCAAACGGGTCTCAAATGGGCTTCGGTCTACCTCAATAAGAGGGTTTTTAAGGGGACTCCCGATTGCGTTTCAGAGGAACCAATCAGAAGGACTCGATGCGACTTATCACTTCACTTTTACCGGCGATGAGCCATGCGAGTCAACTGTTATTATTCAGAACAAAACGATTCAGGTTCACGATGGGCACATTGGAAAAGCCGATATTCATATCACTGCCGATAGTGAAACCTGGCTTGGATTCTTGAACAAGGAACGTAGTATCGTGTGGGCACTGGTTCTGAGAAAAATCCGCATCAAGGGGAAAATACGTTTGCTTAGGCTCTTTGGCCGCTGCTTCCCTTCGTAGAGAGGTTCACCTACCAGTGAGGCCTTTTCTCCTATTCTAACTTTGATTTATCTCCTATTATCTCTCCTTAATTCTGAGATGATAATTCAAATTTTGAATCCTTATTCATTAAGCTTACATCTAATTAATTAAGTATTAAATTAAATAAATTATAAGGAGGTAACACAAATGAAGAGGTTAATCGCTATCACAACCCTGGGCTTAGCCCTTGGCTTCTCGTCACTCTCCTTCGCTCTTGATAACTACAACGTATTTGGTGTCCAGATTCCATTAGTTAAGAGCGGAGTTAAGAACGAGACAAAGGGTGGAAACGTGGAGAGAGATTTTATGAGCTTCTACACCACCCCGAAAACGGTGAACGCAGCCGCACCGCTAATAACGGCAGACCAGAAGGTAGGCGATGAGTATATCTCGGTGTTCGGTGTTCAGATTTCACGTAACCCCGGATCATAAGTAATCTCAAAATTTAAGAGAAGCCCGGTAATTATTCCGACCGGGCTTCTCTTGTAAGATAATATGAGATAAAATTAAATGAATAAAAAAGTCATTAAACGGAAGTGATAAATATGGGCTGTTGTTACAAAGCTATTGCTGATGATACAAGGAGAAAGATACTTAAGCTTTTGAGCAAAGGCAAGGCAACCGCAGGGGAGATAGGGAGTAATTTCAACATATCCAACCCTGCCATATCTAATCATCTTAAAATCCTAAAAGAGGCAAATCTTGTTAATGAACATAAAGTAAGTCAAAACCGGATTTATTCTCTTAACAGAAAGCAGGTTAAGGAGATAATAAATTTTCTAGAAACGCTGGTTAGAGAAAGATAGGTAATTATGGACTTATACTATAAGCTACACCTTCAAGAAGACCGCCGTCGCTTACAACAATCTCATCTTTAGAGAATCTCTCCATAGTTTTAATCACAATCAATGCTCCGGGAATAATCACGTCCTCCCTGCCCTTTTCAAGCCCTTTAATCTCAAGCCTTTTCTCAGCAGGAATTCCGATCAGCGTATTGAATATATCTAACGCCGCATTCTTTTTCAGAATGAACCCATTGACCAGATTCGGATCGTATTTTTCCAGACCGAGTTTAATTGCGGCAAGTGTAGTAGGGGTTCCAGCAGTTCCGATTAGTGTCAGATCATTATCAGAAACCCTGGACATCCATGATAATTCAGAGGATAAAACGTCCCAAATCTCCCCGGAAATCATATCAATATCTGATTTAGAGGGTATATCGCCCTTTAAAAATCCCTCCGTAAGATGAACAACCCCCAGGTTTGTGCTCTTAAGGCCCAGAATTTCGCCCCGCTCTACAAGCGCATATTCGGTGCTTCCTCCTCCAACGTCAAAAATCAGGCTGTATGCGGAATTGACGGAGACGGATTTTAGAACCCCTTTCACTGTAAGCCTCGCCTCCTCCTCCCCTGAGATTACCTCCGCTCGAATTCCGGTTTCCCTCCAGACCTTTTCTAAGAACTCGTAGCCATTTATGGATTCTCTAACTACGCTTGTGGCTACGGCTCTTACCCTTTCTACTCCGTATTCTTTGAGAATACTGGCAAACCCTACAAGAACCCTGACCGCTCTGGCAGCAGCATCCTCAGGTATTCTCCTTTCTTTGCCAAATCCTCCACCCAGCCTTGTAATGACCCGGTCAATATAGAGCTTCTTCAGCTCTTTATCTCTGGCCTCGCCAACCAGTATTCTGAATGTATTTGTACCTATATCTATAGAGGCTATGCGCATGAAGGCAAATTCAGGATACAGGGCGATAAGGAAGATTAGAAGATTAATCTTCCAATCTTTTACCTTGTTCTTTCCCTGTATCCCGTCTACTGTTTTCTGTATTGTTCTATTCTTGTATATCCGTGGCTAGACTATTTTTTTCATCCTTCCAGTATGAGTCTAAAGGGCTGCTCAATCGCCTCCGCCACCCAGCGCAGAAATCTTGCCCCATCGGCGCCATCAATCACGCGATGGTCATAAGAGAGGGATAGAGGCAGCATAAGGCGCGGTTTAAACTGCCCATCGGCAAAGACCGGCTCAACCCTCGATCGGGAGATGCCAAGAACCGCAACCTCCGGCCAATATATAATCGGCGAGAAATACGTGCCGCCTATGCCTCCCAGATTGCTAATGGTGAATGTGCCGCCCTTCATTTCTTCGACTGTAAGCTTCCGGTTTCTCGCCTTTTCAGATACCTGCGCGAGTTCAATGGATAGATCAAGGATGTTTTTCCTATCCACATCCCTTATGACCGGAATCAAAAGACCACGCTCCGTATCAACCGCTACTCTGATGTGATAGTATTTCTTATAAATAATCTCGCTATTCGCTATGTCTACACTCGTATTAAACTTGGGAAAGACCTTGAGTGCAGAGGCAACCACCTTGAGGAGAATAGCAGTGACGGTCAGCCTTCCGCCCATATCTTCAGCCTTTTTCCCAAAGCTCTTACGCAACTCTTCCAAGCCAGTAATATCGGCCTTGTCGTGTTGTGTCACATGGGGAATAGCCATCCACGCAAAACCCACGCTCTCGGCAGTCTTGCGGCGCACGTTTGTCATAGGCTCGCGCTCTATTTCTCCCCATTTGGTAAAATCGGGAAGCGCTGGCATAGCGGGTGCAGGCGCAGGCTGTGATTCAGGCTTTGATTCCATCCCTCTTGTGATGACATACCGAACGTAATTCTTTACATCCTCTTCAGAAATCCGTCCTCCGGGACCGGAACCCGGAACCTGGTTGATGTCAATTCCAAGCTCACGAGCCAGCCTGCGAACAGAGGGTGCAGCCGGAGCCAGATCACGGGGAGGCTCAACGCCAATCTTAGGTTTACGACTGAACTCAACAACCTCACCCTGTTTCTCTTTTGGAATGGGCCTCTCCGCAGGCTCCCTTTTCATCTCCTCTCTCTCAATCTCTACCCGCTTCTCTTCAATCCATTCCCCTTCCGACTCTTGTTTTTTAGGTTTAGCCTCTTCCTTTTTCGGTTTGGATTTAGGCTCTTCTTTTTTAACCTTGGCTTGGGCTACTTCCCTTTTTTCTTCCTTCTTAACCTCTTCATCCTCCTTAACTTTAACCCCGGCGTCTTCCACCCTCTTTTCCTCTTTTCCTTCAGAACCTTCATCAATGGTCAGGAGCAATTGCCCCACTTTGATTGTTTGGCCCGCCTTCACATGGATTGCCTTAACTACTCCACCGACAGGGGCAGGAACCTCAATTGTAGCCTTGTCCGTTTCAATCTCCATTACCGGCTGGTCTTGGGTAATAACGTCACCCACAGACACCATAATACTTATCACATCCCCCGATTCAATATCCTCACCAAGCTCAGGAAGCTTAAATTCAGTTACCATAGCTCTAAGACCCTTCCTTCTTAGTTAGCTACTAAATACGCGATTCAGAGTACACGAAAGTCGCGTACATCCTCTGTTCCGTATTCCGTATTATATTACGAAACCATAGGGTTTGCTTTTTCAGGATCAATCTCTAAGTCCTTTATAGCCTTTTCAACAATCTTTGATTCTATTTTCCCCTCACGAGAGAGGGCCGCTAGCGTAGCCAGTGTGATAAATCTCGAATCAACCTCGAAAAAGTCGCGAAGTGCCCGCCGCGTGTCGCTTCTGCCAAACCCATCCGTTCCCAACGAGACAAGGGGTCTGGGGAGCCACTGAGAGATAGAGTCGGATAGGGCCTTAACATAATCGGAAGCCGCTACAAAGACACCCGGCGCATCCTTGACGCATTGGGTTATATATGGAACCTTGATCGGTCCAGAAGGGTGAAGCATATTCCAGCGCTCAGCCTCAAGTCCATCGCGATAGAGTTCCTTGTAGCTTGTCACACTCCAGACATCCGCGGCAACACCATACTTCTCTTCCAACAGTTTCTGAGCCTTGAGTGCCTCATTCAAAATAGTACCGCTTCCAAAGATTTGCGCATGGAGCTTCGCTTCTCTGTTTTCCGAAGCCCTGAATCTGTATATGCCCCTGATAATCCCCTCCTTTACACCCTCAGGCATGGGCGGGTGCACATAAGTCTCGTTCATAACGGTCAGGTAGTAGAAGATATTTTCCTGCTTCTCATACATGCGGCTAATGCCATCCCGAATAATAACCGCTATTTCGTATGCGAATGCAGGATCATACGCCTTGAGGTTAGGAACCGGATATGCCAAAAGATGGCTGTTGCCGTCCTGGTGCTGAAGCCCCTCGCCCGCGAGCGTCGTTCGACCAGACGTTCCCCCAATCATAAATCCACGACAGCGCGAATCCCCGGCGGCCCAGATGAGATCACCGATTCTCTGGAACCCAAACATAGAGTAGAAGGCGAAAAATGGGATCATGTTTATGCCATGTGTGGCGTATGATGTCCCCGCCGCGATGAATGAGGACATTGAACCCGCCTCCGTAATTCCCTCCTCTAGGATTTGTCCATCCCTTGCCTCTTTGTAATAGAGGAGAGTCTCCTTATCAACGGGGTCGTAGAGCTGTCCGGGGTGGGAATAAATCCCAACCTGACGGAACAACGCGTCCATACCGAATGTTCGTGCCTCGTCTGGAATGATGGGAACAATGAATTTCCCAATCTCCTTGTCTCTGAGGAGCCTCGACAGCAGCCTCACAAAAACCATAGTCGTGGATGCCTCTCGACCTTCAGAGCCTCTATAGAACTCCTCAAACACCTCTTCTGATGGAGCCTTGAGGGGTTCGCATTCCGCCCTGCGGCTGGGAACATAGCCACCCAGTTCCTGCCTTCGCGCATGAAGGTATCTCATCTCAGGGCTGTCATCCGGGGGCTTGTAGAACGGGGCCTCAGCTACGTCCTCATCGGCAATAGGGATGCCGAAACGGGTGCGAAATTCACGCAACTCCTCCTCATTTAATTTTTTCTGCTGGTGTGTGATATTTCTGCCCTCCCCAGCCTCGCCCAATCCATACCCCTTAATCGTCTTAGCGAGGATGACCGTAGGTGATCCCCTGTGCTCGACCGCGGCCTTGTATGCGGCATAGACCTTTTCAGGATCGTGCCCGCCGCGCTTCAACCTTTGGATCTGCTCGTCAGACAGATGCTTCACCATATCCAAAAGGCGAGGGTCGGCACCAAAGAAGTGGTCGCGTATGTATCCGCCGGATTCGACAACGTACTTTTGGTACTCTCCATCAACAACCTCTTCCATCCTCTTGACGAGAATATTGTCATGATCCTTTGCAAGGAGCGGGTCCCAATCGCTCCCCCATATAACCTTTATGACATTCCATCCTGCGCCGCGAAAGATGGCTTCAAGTTCCTGTATGATCTTGCCATTTCCGCGCACAGGCCCGTCCAATCTCTGGAGGTTGCAATTAATCACGAAAATTAAATTGTCCAGTTGCTCCCGTGATGCCAGTGTGATGGCTCCGAGTGTTTCTGGCTCATCCGTTTCTCCGTCCCCCAAGAATGCCCATACCTTGGCATCAGAGGGCTTCTTGAGTCCCCGGTCTTCGAGATAGCGGTTAAAGCGTGCCTGATATATTGCCATAATGGGACTCAGCCCCATGGATACGGTTGGGAATTCCCAGAAGTCGGGCATGAGCCAGGGGTGTGGATAGGATGAAAGCCCTCCCCCGGGTTGTAGCTCACGTCGGAAGTTTTCTAACTGCTCCTTAGTCAAACGGCCCTCGAGGAAGGCGCGCGCATAAATCCCCGGAGCGGCATGACCTTGAAAATATATAATATCACCCTCGTGACCCTCAGTTCTCGCGCGGAGAAAGTGGTTGAATGCAACCTCATACAATGTCGCCGCCGATGCATAAGTCGAGATATGACCTCCAATCCCTTCTTCCGTGCGGTTGGCGCGCACGACCATCGCCATGGCGTTCCATCGAATGATACTTTTGATGCGCCTCTCAATCTCACGGCTTCCCGGATAAGGGGGCTCTTCCTCGGCGGGAATTGTATTGATATATGGCGTATTGGCGGTGAAGGGTAGCCTGACTCCCGCCTCCTGAGCATGGATCTGGAGTTGCCTGAGAAGGCGTTTGACACGCTCAGGGCCGCCTGTCTGCAACACATAATCCAAGGATTCAAGCCATTCCTGGGTTTCCAATGCCTCGATCTCGGAAGCCCCTTTATCCACTACGCTGCTCATAATGAATTGCCCCCTCTAAACGGCAAGTACGATGCGATCTGCTATAGTCTGCTAACCTCATGAGATTATTTTAACTCACTACTGATTCAAAGGAAATGAGTTTGTTTTGCTATTTGAGCATTTACCGGGATTACGCAGGAACCGTAGGTCGGCTAAAATTTTGTATTATGGAAAACATTCTAGAGAGACTAAAATTAGGTAATAATCTCCCAATTTATGTATAATAAATCACTATGGAAAAATTCAACCTTGTCGTAATCGGCGCAGGACCCGGCGGCTACATCGCTGCGATACGCGCGGCGCAGCTTGGAATGAAAGTCGCCGTTGTTGAAAGGGATAAACCCGGAGGGGTATGCCTCAACTGGGGCTGCATCCCTTCAAAGGCAATCCTCAAATGCGCGGAAATCTACGAGACATTCAAGCATTCAGAGAATTATGGGATCAAGTGCGGAGAGCTATCCTACGACTATTCTAAAGTAATAGAGAAGAGCCGGAAGGCCTCTTCTACACTGACAAAGGGAGTGGAGTTTCTACTCAAAAAGAATAAAACCACCCTCTTTCCAGGGACCGGGAAACTAATCTCGCCAAATAGGGTTGGGATTATAGGAAACAAGAATGAAAAAGAGATAGAAGCGGAGAGAATCCTGATTGCTACAGGCTCAGTGCCGAGGACCCTCCCCGGCATAGAGATTGACGGCAAGGTCGTAATGACAAGCGACGAGGCCATCTTCTCAAAAGAGATTCCCGAATCAATCGTTATCATAGGCGGTGGATATATTGGAGTAGAGTTCGCATACGTCTACAATTCTTTTGGAAGCAAGGTCACGATAGTCGAGATGGAGGGCCGGATCCTTCCTGGGGTTGATAGAGAGGTGGCGGAAGAGCTTGAGAAGAATTTTAAGAGAAATGGCATGCAAGTACTCACAAGCACCAGATTTAAGGAGCTAAAGAAACTGGATGACTCGGTTGAAGTAACACTCGAAGACAGCTCAGGAAAGGGAGAAAAGAGGGTATCCGCATCACGGCTTCTCGTTGCCGTTGGTAGAAGAGCAGTATACAACACGGCTCCGACATCGCTCAGCTACTACGGCAATAAGTCCAGCGACATAGGACTCAAGGAATTAAACATAGAGATTACAAAACAGGGGTTTATAAAGGTTGATAGCTCGTTTATGACGACTTGCAAAAATGTTTATGCAATTGGGGATGTCATTGGCCCTCCTCTTCTTGCCCACAAGGCATCGGATGAGGGGGTTGTAGCGGTTGAGATAATGGCTGGAGACAAAAACGCAAGGATGCATTATGATAGGATCCCGGGTTGCGTCTACTGTCAGCCTGAGGTGGCTTCGATTGGGATTACAGAGGATGAGGCTAAAGAGAGGGGAATTAAGTTTAATGTTGGGAAGTTCCCATTCAAGGCCTCAGGGAAGGCGGTTGCTGTAGGGGAAACAGAGGGATTTGTAAAAATCATATCGGATGCAAAATCAGGGGAGATTTTAGGAACTCATATAATAGGCAAGGGGGCGACAGAGCTTATAGCGGAGATCGGAGTTGCAAAAACGCTCGAATCCACACCGCTTGAGATTGGAATAACTCCTCATGCCCACCCTACCCTCTCGGAGGCCGTTATGGAAGCGGCTCTAGCCGCATTGGGAAGAGCAAGAAATGTTTGAACACATCACTAAAATGGACGGATTTAGAGCATATAGACTAGGAACGGTTGATTATCAAAAGGCGTTAGACCTTCAACTCTCTCTTATTGAGAAGAGGAAGAATGAAGAAATAGATGATGTGCTTTTGCTCCTTGAGCACCCACCAACATTCACAATGGGAAGGAGCGGCAAGACAGAACACCTTCTCTTAAGCCAAGAAGAGTTAAAGAAAAGAGGGATTCACTTTGAGGTAATAAGCAGAGGCGGGGATATAACGTATCACGGCCCGGGACAACTGGTCGGCTATCCAATTCTAGATTTAGATAAGTTTAATCGCGACGTTCATCAATACCTGAGAGGCATTGAAGAGGTAATAATCCGCGCCCTGGGTGATTTTGAAATTAAGGCGGAGAGGATAAAAGGGTTCACTGGAGTTTGGGTAGGCGGTGCCCCAAATACCCTCCCTCTCTATCGCTACCCCAGTCCCGGCGGCTCCCTAAATACCCTCCCTCTCCATCGCTATCACGTATCCGACGAAGAGGAGGATACAGACACCTCAGATATGAACTCACGGCGTCCATGTCTTACCTATTCGTCAGACATGCACCCCAGTCCCGGTAGAGAGAAAATCGCGTCAATCGGGGTCGGAATAAAGAACTGGATAACATATCACGGGTTCGCGCTCAATGTGAATACCGATTTGTCATACTTTGATATGATGATCCCGTGTGGAATCCAGGGTGTAAAGATGACTTCGATGAAGAAATTCCTGGGAATGGCAGAGAATATAGAAATGGCGGATGTAGAGACGAGCGTCATAGGCGCGTTTTCTAAGGTGTTTAATAGAAGGCTCAATAATATAACACCCGCCGACAAAAAAATTTTGGGTGGTGTAGGCATCACTGAATATCCTATTGAGACGTAATATTCAGCAACCTTTATTTCTATAATAAAATAAGTTTAAATATTGCTAAGGTGGAGACACATGAAAGAAATAAGCTACATCATCTATCAAGAAGGAAAGTATTACGTGGCTCAGTGCTTAAATGCTGATGTGTCCTCATTTGGTGAAACAATTGATGAGGCTATAAATAATTTAAAGGAAGCTGTGGAATTATATCTTGAAGGCGAAGACATAGAAATCTCGGATATTGGGAAAGTTATAATAGGAAAAGACAGAGTAAGAGGCTAGATTGTACTCTTCAAAGAAAATAGAGCGTGTTCTAATCCAACTAGGTTTTAAACTCGTTTCACAAAAAGGCTCTCACGGCAAATTCAAAAATGAAACTGGCAGAATAGTTATCCTTCCTATGAATAGAAGAGAGATACCAATAGGAACTTTCAAAAGCATACTAAGACAGATGGGAATAAGTCATGAAGATTTTAAGCGATTGCTTGGCAAATAAATTGACAAGCCCTTCTTTACAACCAAAGCCTATCAGAGCAACTATTATTTTGTTGTTCTTTCTTGCTTTCTGTTCTAAAGCGGCTCTTTCATCAATTGAAGAAATCCATCTCCCTCCGGGGTTTAAAATAGATGTGTTCGCTTCGGACCTTGGGACCCCCAGGTTCATGGCCTTTAGTCCCGATGGGGTACTGTTTGCAACTATTATTAACGGTGGAAAAGTCGTAGCGCTCCCCGACAAGAATAAAGACGGAAAAGCAGATAGGGTAATAACATTTATTAGTGGACTAAACCGTCCACACGGTATAGCCTTTTACAGAGATTACCTCTACATAGGCGAAACGGATGAAATTGTGCGTTTCAAGTATAACGGTTTTGATTCACCACCCGGCAAAAAGGAGGTTATTGTTCCAAATCTCCCCATCGGCGGCCACTTTACAAGAACTGTCAGGTTCGGTCCCGATGGAAAGATGTATGTCTCTATCGGCTCTTCATGCAATATATGCGAGGAAAAAGACAAAAGGCGCGCGGCAATCCTCCAGTTTAATCCCGATGGAACCGGAGGAAGGATTTTTGCTAAGGGTTTAAGGAACGCAGTCGGTTTTACGTGGCGTCCAGGAACAGAAGAGATGTGGGCTACGGACAATGGAAGAGACTGGCTCGGAGACAACCTGCCACCCGAAGAGATAGATATAGTAAAAGAAGGGAACCACCGGGACTGGGGTAGCAATCAAGAGGGAGGGTATTTAGGGAACAACTATGGCTGGCCCTATTGCTACGGGGATAGAATTCCCGACCCGAGGTATAACAATGCCGATTTTTGCAAAAGCACAACCCCGCCAGCATTTCAGATGCAGGCGCACTCCGCCCCCCTGGGACTCACTTTTTATACAGGAAAGCTATTTCCGCCCCAATACAGAGGAGACCTGTTCGTAGCGTTTCATGGGTCGTGGAACCGTTCGGTACCAACCGGATACAAGGTTGTCCGAATAAAGATAAAAAACGGCAAGCCCGAAGGGATAGAGGACTTCGCCACAGGATGGCTCAAGGGGTCGAGAGCATGGGGAAGACCCGTTGATGTGGTAGTCGGACCCAACGGAGGTCTCTATGTCTCAGACGATATGGGCGGCGTTGTTTATAGGATTACGTGGAGTAAATAAATTATCTCGAAGATAGATTCACGTAACCCTATGTTCATTACGAGGATGCTTTACAATATCCTGGTTTTTATCAATGACTGCAAGACGTCCGTCGGGTGACCTTGATAATGATGCTTCGCATCTTATATCTCTCAACCAATCAATATACATAAGTTTTACATTCCGATCGGGCATCAATCTAAGAACACAGAAGCCGTTATTACCAAACTCTCTGTGCAGCTTTGTCCATGCCGGAAACCGAGGCTCTGTCTCCAGAAAAAGAAGGGGTGCAGGAGTTTCCTTTCCTTCCCCCCTTTTAATGTAAGGAAAGCCGCCATGCCCGATGCAACTCCCGATAAATTTCATTTCATCATCCCTATCAAATAGGGCGCAGTAATGTGTATTCCCCCAGAACCACAGGTCAATCATGTCACCGTCAATGAACGGCTTCAGGTCTCCATAAATATCAGAGCGGTAGCTTTTATCACCGTATTTATAAGGCTCATTGGCGGTAAGAAGGATGTTTGTTTTATTGTTAGCCCTCCCATGATTAAGCGCATCTTCAAGCCACTTGCGAAGGAATTCCTCCCTGTATCTCCCTTCCTCAAAGTAGTCAGAATCAATACCGATTATCTGAAAGGTATTCGACCGCAGGCAGAAATAACTCCCCTCCTGTTCCTGGTTTGGGTGTAATCCCTTTTTAGTATCAATGTATTCAAAGTACGCATAACCATCAGAAAGCATCTCATGGTTGGCATTCATCGTAAAAAACCGTGTGTCCTCAAGGATACCCTCAAGCGGTTTAGATAAATTCGTCTCGAACTCCTCTTTCCTTCCAGCATAGTAAACATCGCCCAGGTGAATGGCATAGGGGAATCTCCCTTCTTTAATTTGCTGTGCTATGTACAGAGAGGTGTAAAGCCCTGTACCGAAGTCACTAAAAAGCGCTATGTCGAGAGGAGGTTCCGGTAGATTATATACAAATGTGCGTTCAGTGCTGTGCCTACGAAAAGGGGCTTTTGGGCGATCTTGAGAGCGGGAGTGAATCCAGTAATAACCCGCAAATAATACCCAGCCGAGTGCATCTCCATCCCTTTCAAATTTCAAGTTATTTGGGTCAATATCAATTGGTGGCATCGCTAGAGGGAGTTTAAAATCCGGTGGAAGCATTTCTTGTGATAAGATCAGTGGAAGCCCCGGCATGCCAGGCACCTCGGCAAATTCGGCAAATTTTGTTTGAGTCATCTCAATTGATCTTTGAAGGTCTTCCTTGGTAATCTCAGAGTCCCACACCCTTTTTGCCCTTGATAAAATACCTTTTGCTTTTTCAGTATCATACAAGTCTGTTTTAACCTTCTTCAGGCCTTCTGGTGTAACCCTATCCTTGGCTTCCTCAAAAGACCTTGTATCTCCAAAGCGCCTGTAGAGTTTCATAAAATCCGGCTCTCCATTCATGTGGCTACCCCCTAAAATTTATTTGTCCCACCCTTCCGCTTTTACATCTAGGCAATTACCGTCCGAGCCGCTTCAATCACACCCGCCGACGCCTGAACTATCCCTCCAGGGTTTCCGGCTATTATAGCCGCGCCAAGCCCCACAAGAGCCGCAGCCACATTAATCCCCTTTCTAATGCTGTCGAGCACCTTAAGCGTGTGGTTTGCGTTATTTGTGGCGTCTTGAATTCGCTGAACCGAGTCGGCGATTTCTTCGGCCGTTCCTTTAATTGCCTGGGCGGTTAATCTATCCGAGGCATCGAGTAGCTTTCCTACCGCCTCATTGATCCTGTCAATATCATCTTGTCTGGAGATTAACAGATTAAGGGGAACGAGGCAGAGGCAGGAGAGAATTGAGGGAGAGGTAGAGAAATTCTTTTAATCCTCGAAAGATACGATAGTATCTAAAATCTACATCTTTACCGAATGATTGG